>OLQE01000624.1_pt1 | contig 25448 bp, 24 predicted proteins | sample 1643161 | NCBI WGS metagenome assembly OLQE01 (sample SAMEA3136650, study PRJEB25190) | human gut metagenome | reverse complement strand
CAGATAGTTTCTGCCAAATCGGGACATATCTTTGACGATCACTGTTCCTATCGCACCCTTAAAACTGCCCTTAATCCAAAATAAGTAAGGCTTCATTACATTAGGCGTTATCGTGAACATGTACAGATAACAAGAAGGTATCGACAAACATTTGTTCCCTACCTAAACGCAGCACTATCGCGGAATTTGGCTGCGATTATTTTTGAAGCTAGTTTCTTGCTATCTGTAATCTAGACAGGTAACGACAAGGGAAGCCATGAGAATTGCTGTAGCAAGTGAAGGTTTGGATGTAAGCAGCCACTTTAGCTGTTGCACCAACTTTAATTACTACAAAATAGAAAATGGTGAAATGGTTGATTCGCGCAATCTCCCTAGCCAAGGACATCTTTGTGGCTCTCAGGCAAACTTTCTTCGACAGATTGATGTCAAAATTCTTATCTGCGGTGCAATTTCAGAAAAAGAAATTGAAAGCATGGAAAACGCAGGCATCAAAGTGGTTTCTGGCGCATCTGGCCGTGCCTTTGATGTAGTAGCAAGCTACCTCAACGATCATCCCGCAGAAGTAGCAGCCTGCGTATAGAAAACCAACCGATTGCAGGCAAGGCCAAACTTATTCAAGCTCGCTTAATTTAAATGCGTTAGCTCGAAATACCAAAATCTTCCCTAAATTCTTCATTAAACGTTTTTTCAGTTGCCAACTTCAAGCCACGCTCTCGCAAAAGCACTGCCGCTACCCCATCGCCAGAAATAAGTGTTTTAGAAAAGGTTCCATCGTATATTTCACCCACGCCACAAGAAGGACTTTTCGCTTTCAGAATAGCATGCGTGCATCCCTTCGAACAAGCGTGCTCGCAAGCGCGACGTGCGCCCTCTTCGAAGGCTTCGGTATTGTCGTTGCCCTCTTTATCGCATACATAACGCTTGCCATGAGAAAAGCGAACTTCATTGGCAGGATGAGGGATAGAAAGCCCGCCCATTACCTCGGGACAAATACGCACCACTTCACAATCGTGATTATTCAAAAACTGAATTACCTCTTCATTGGGCTTCGATCCGCCATCATAGCGGCAAGGAACACCAAGCAAGCATGCACTTACTGCAATTTTATGTGTCATATAACGTTCCCTTTTCGCTTTTCCTCTATTGATTACTCAACAATACCCGATGTATCTCTAGAAACAAAAAGAGTCGGGAAAACCCCGACTCTGAAAGTTTGGTGGAGCATAGGGGGATCGAACCCCTGACCTCATGGCTGCCAGCCATGCGCTCTCCCAGCTGAGCTAATGCCCCGAAGTGCGTTGATTAGAATACCCTCATCACACAAAACGGTCAAGAGGGTAAACCTAAAAACCAACAAGTACAAAGCACGATATCTTAGATTCCTTAAAGACTATCTTCGAAGAGCTTCGTTTAAATTACTGGCACCGGCGTTCCTTGGCCATCAATTTTTACCGATGCATAGAAAGTAGCCTCATCAAATACATCACGAATTGAACGATTGCCTTCCATAAAAGGCAAATCAATAAATTCACGAACGGAAGCAATGAGCTCGCTGCAATCTACGAAATGACCTTTTTCGTTTAATTCGTTGGTGTTCTGCGCACGCCAATAAATATCATTGGCATCGGTCAGATAATACGTAACCTCTGACCACTGCATATAAGCGGAATGATTCTGCATTAAATAGTGAATCAACTCATCGACATCAGCCAATTTCAAAGCCTCGTCTGACTGCCTTCCCATAATGCCTCCTTAAAAAGTACTTACTATGTACTCGCCAGCAGCTAACACTCCTGGCGTTCCTCCCCAAACAATTTTTCAAACCATTAAGATATCCCTGCTGTAACGAGATATCTTCAAAAGAAACAACCTTTTCCTAACAACCGCACTAGAAATGATGGCTTCGCTTGTTGGATAAAAGCACGACCATCTTGTTGCTTCGTTACTAGTGTATCAATAGTTAATTCTTGCGGTTAGGATCTTTTCGTTTTACGCGAAGAATATCGTGCGATTTTAGCGGTACAGAACAAGTAAAAACATACAGCCCCATAGCTTTACGCGCCGTGTCGGTCGAAACCTCTGCATAAGGGTTTATTGCTTTGTTTTCTTGCTCGCCAGCCTGCTTGTCTTTTCCTTGCTCAAAAGCGTTCATTGAATCCTGGGCATCACTGTTTGATTCCTGATTGTTGTTGCCAGCTACCTCATCTAACGCATGAAATGCTTGCTGCATTTCCAGAAGCTCTTCAGCACTTTGAGTATCGGGGTTGTAGCCAAAAACTTCAGCAAGGTCGCAGACCTCAATTTCGCGAATAGGTTCATGAGGACTTAGTACTTCCAACTTGTCGCCCTGATAGAAACGGTTACGACATTTCGCCCAAACACGCCACATTCCCTGAGCGCTCTCACCTGTTTGCTCTTCTTCGTTCAAAGATGCATCCTGGGGCGCTTCGTTACTACAAGCACTCGAATTTTCTAACGATGTCCTTGTGGTAACGGGCGCTGCGCACACAACTTCTCCGACCCAGTCATACAACTGCTGATACATATCAGCATCGGTTGACTGTTCAGCAGGGCCAAAGAAAAATCCTGTTGAATAAGGACGATGGGAAATGGTATCTAATTCCTTTTCCCACAGTACGGGATCTTCTCCATCCAGCACATGACGATACGCATTAACGACCGTTGCCACATAAAATGCCTTTTTTACACGGCCTTCAATTTTAATAGAGTCAACCCCTGCACGTCGTAAATCCTGCACGTGAGATAACATGTTGAGGTCTTTAGAATTCATTAAGTAGGTACCGACCTCATCTTCTTCGATACCGAATTCCTGATCAGGTCTGCTGGGTTCTTTCAAGCGATATTCCCAACGACAAGGTTGCACGCATTCGCCCTTATTTGCCGCACGCCCTGTCATGAAATCGCTAATCAAGCAACGCCCAGAAATTGCCATACACATTGCGCCATGAACAAATACTTCAATTTCCAGATCATCAGGAATTGCACGACGCATAGCTGCAATTTCTTCGCAAGACATTTCGCGAGCACACACAATACGACGAGCACCTAAGCGATACCACATCATGGCAGCAGCCGCATTTGAAACTGATGCCTGAGTGGAGACATGAATAGTCAACTCTGGAGCAACCTGTTGAACAACCGACAATACACCCAAATCACTTACGATTACCGCATCTGCCTGAGCATCTCGAATTGCCTCAATATAAGAAGGAAGTTCTTCTAAATCGGTATCATGAGCAAAGGCATTGCAGGTTACATGCACCTTAGCGCCATACTGGTGAGCCAGAGCAATTGCCCCAGGAAGTTCTTCAAGAGAAAAGTTCCCCGCACGCGATCGAAGACCAAACTTATCGCACGCCAAATAAACCGCATCCGCTCCAAAATAGAGCGCATAGCGAAGCTGTTCCCACCCACCAGCGGGAGCAAGGAGCTCTATAGGTCGCTGCGTAGAATCATCTAATAACGAAGAAGATTTTGTCACTTCAGACGACAAGACCCCTGATAACGAAGCCTTATCGTCTGCCGTTGTTTTTGAATAGGTATTCACGAAAACCTGTTTCATTAAAGAAGTGCTGAGCGTTTTTTGCTGCGGTGAATAAAGGAAAGCGCTTCAACAGCAGCAGAGATAGAAATTTCGGTCTTTTCGCCCGTTTCACGGCGCTTTACCTCAACCTTACCCTCTGCAACACCGCGCTTACCGACAATGATCTGTACAGGCCAACCAATAAGGTCTGCATCGGCAAATTTAACGCCAGGACGTTCATTGCGATCGTCAAGAGCAACCTCAAAGCCTTCCGCAGCCAGGCTTTCTGCAATTTTTTCTGCAACAGGATATACCGTGTCGTCCCCCACAGAAAGAGGAATAACGCATACATGAGCAGGAGCAACCGATAAAGGCCAAATGATGCCATGTTCGTCGTTGTGCTGCTCAACGATTGCTGCCAGCGAGCGAGATACGCCAACACCATAGCAACCCATAATAAAGGGCTGGTCGGTACCATCTTCTGCAGAAAATACCGCACCCATAGTGCGCGAATACTTATCACCAAGTTGGAATACCTGCGATACCTCAATACCGCGAGCACCTTGCAAAGTTGCCCCACAGTGAGGACAGGTATCGCCAGGAGCTACCACGGAAAGGTCCGCCCAAGCGTCAACATTAAAATCTTCACCATGTTTTGCGCCTACGAAGTGATAGCCGTCTTCATTAGCACCAACTACCCAACGCTCAATTGCCTGTAAGCTTGAATCGGCAACAACTTTAATTCCGGCAGGCAAGTTCTTAGGACCGATAGAGCCCTTAGGAAGTTGAGCTGCCTTTATTTCTTCATCGCTGAGCAGTTCAAAGCCAGGAACTGCGCGCTGTGCTTTAATTTCGTTTAGCTCATGATCTCCTGGAACAAAGAGTGCAACTACCTTACCCTCAGCATCCTTGCCAACCATAGCCTTAACCGTAGCGCTTTCTTCAATATGCAAGAATTCAGCCAACGCAGCAATCGTGGTTACACCAGGGGTTGCAATTTTTTCGCACGCATCAACTTTATATTCAGTTGGATGAGGAATGCAGGCACCTGCTTCTGTATTGGCGGCAAAATCGCAATCGGGGCAATATACAAGTTCTGCCTCGCCCGCATCGGCCAAAGCCATAAATTCGCAGGTAACACTACCACCAATCTGACCAGAATCAGCTTCAACAGGGCGATATTCAAGACCAAGACGCTCGCAAATTCGACCGTAGGCTTTATACATTTCGTCATAGGTTTCCTGCAACGATTCCTGAGTTGCATGGAAGCTATATGCGTCTTTCATGATAAATTCACGACTACGCAATAAGCCAAAACGAGGACGAATTTCATCGCGGAACTTCGACTGAATTTGATACAGCGTTAGAGGAAGCTGACGATAGGAACGCAGCTCACTACGAACGATAGCGGTAATAAGTTCTTCATGGGTAGGACCAAGGCAAAATTCGCGGTCATGACGATCATGTAAACGCATTAATTCAGGACCATAATCGTTCCAGCGACCACTTTCATGCCACAACTCGCCAGGCTGCAAAGCAGGCATAAGCATTTCGCGTGCACCAGTAGCGTCCATTTCTTCGCGAACAATGCGTTCGATTTTAGAAAGAACCTTCATGCCAAGAGGCAGATAGGTGTAAACACCTGAAGTAACTTTTCTGATCATGCCAGCACGAACAAGCAAACGGTGGCTAGCAATTTCCGCATCAGCAGGATCTTCCTTTAACGTAGGAGCATACTGCTTACTCAAGCGCATAATTTCAGTCATAGTCTTCCTATCTCTTCCATAAGCACATCAACGATAGCTGCCTCTTCGACCTTTCGCAAGGTTTTACCGTGCGTAAAAATAACACCCGAGCCTTTTCCGCAGGCAACACCAATATCGGCGTCAGCTGCTTCACCAGGGCCATTCACTACGCAACCCATTACCGCAACTTGTATCGGTTGATGAATATCTTTTAGTCTATCTTCAACTTCTTTAGCAATTGCTATTAAGTCTACCTGACAACGACCGCATGTAGGGCAACTTACCAATTCTGGATCACGACGTCGCAAACCAAGCGCCGATAAAAGCATCCAACATGCACGTATTTCTTCAGCGGGATCATCGGTAAGCGAAATGCGCATAGTGTCTCCGATACCCTGCTCAAGCAAAATACCTAAACCACTAGCGGATTTTACCAAACCCTGAAACAGAGTACCCGCCTCCGTAACACCAATATGAAGCGGAACTTCAGGTAGGGTTTCCGAAAGAAGACGATACGCTGCCACAGTTGTTGGAACATCGTGAGCCTTTGCCGAAACCACCACGTCATAAAAATCATGAGCGTAGCAAAACTCAACATATCCACGCGCCGATTCCACAAGCTTTTCTGGTAAAGACAAATCATCTCGTGCCGCAAGATCTTCATCAAGAGAACCAGCATTAACCCCGATACGAATAGGAATTCCTGCTTCACGCGCTGCATCCAGCACAGGAACGCATGCATCCAAACCACCAATATTGCCTGGATTAATACGCAACTTCGCAGCACCACGACGCGCAGCCTCTATGGCAATTTCCGCACTAAAATGAATATCGGCAACTACAGGAAGTGGTGATTTCTTACATATTTCTTCGAAGTAATCCAGATCACCTTTATGAGGAATAGCAATACGAATTACTTCACACCCCGCCAATGCCAAACGTTTGATTTGAGCTACATTTCCCTCTACGTCCTGCAAGGACAGGTTAAGCATAGACTGCACCACACAAGGTGCTCCGCCACCAAGAGCAACCCCACCCACATGAACCTGACGTGTTTTTTGATTTGGTTTTAACTCTGGCATATCTTAGCCCCAATTTCCAAACACAAAACGCTGAACATCCTGATTAAGCATAACAACAAATAGACCCATAAACAGTGCGAAACCTGCCATGGATAAATAGCCCAGCGCTCTTATAGATACTACCTTGCGTGAAATCTTCTGGAAGACCTCCACCACAAAACGGCCACCATCCAGAGGCGGAATAGGAATAAGATTCATAAAGCCAAGCGAGGCAGAAATAACCGCAGAGAAGAACAAGAAATCCTGGATCCCTGCCTCAAAGGCGTCTTTAGACATAACCGCAATACCCACAATAGAAGTTGATTGGGAAATAGTTTCACCTATAGTGGCAGGATTAAACAGCGAAACAACCGCAGCAAGTACCATGCTCAAATAATTTACTCCCATATAAATTGCATCCCAGGGCGCCCAATTGTAATGAAAGACTTCTCCTGTATTGGTGTTTTGAAGATCGAGCCCCATAACGGAACACACCACAATGAACGCAAAGAACACCCAAAGTAGGTTCATAAAAGGGCCTGCTAGAAGAATGACGCAACGCTTCCAGAAGGGCAAGGCACTGTATTGGCATGCCTGTTCACGAAGGAAAAATTCCTGCAGATTCGCAATCGGGCAAGCCTTGCCTTCTTCTCCAGAAAGCCTTGCAGGAGTTCGATAGATATTATGCTTATCCTTTCGATGCGGACGAGTGATAGATCCCCAATCCGCGAGCTCTTCGAGCAATTCATAGGATTCATCTTCTGTTAGGCACAAGTCATGCGCAACATCTTCAGAATACACAGTGCCTTTGCGATACACATAGCCTAAAACACGCTTTAAATGAGGGCTCTTGCTTGCTGGAGCCATCCCGCATACATTTGCATAGCCACCCAAGGGAACACAGGTCACTCCAAAATGAGTTTCACCCTTGGTAAAACCAACAGAAGGACCAGGCAATCCAATCATAAATTCTGTAACGCGTACACCGAATAATCGTGCAGCAAGAAAATGGCCCCCTTCGTGAATAAAGACAAGAAAGCCCAACACGATGGTTGCCGCTATGATCATGATAAGAATATCCATGTAACTCACTTAGGTAGTACACTACGCGCAAATGAACGCGCCCATGCATCAACTTCTACAAGCTGCTCAATGCTTTGCACTGATTCTACCTTGCAAGCATCCATGGTGGCTTCTACCACCTCAGCAATACCTAAATAAGAACAGCATTCCTCCAAAAACGCTGCAACAGCAATTTCATTTGCCGCATTCATAGCGCAAGGCAGCGTTCCTCCAGTGGATCCCGCCTTGCGAGCCAGCGCTAAACAACGAAACGTTTCAGTGTCAGGGGCCGCAAATTCCAAGGACCCCAACATACGAAAATCCAAAGGTTCAACGGGTGCCGACCAACGCTCAGGATAGCTAAGAGCAAATTGGATAGGAATACGCATATCAGTTGTGCCCAAATGAGCTTTAACACTGCCATCGGTAAACTCAACCATAGAATGAATAGCGCTTTGCGGCTGAACAACTACTTCGATTTTGTCATAGGGCATGGCAAACAAATGGTGTGCCTCAATAACTTCAAGACCCTTATTCATCAATGTAGAGGAATCGATAGTAATTTTCGCACCCATGTTCCACGTAGGATGATTGAGAGCCTGTGCGGGAGTTACCTGTTCTAGATCCGCACGCTTTTTACCACGGAAGGGACCTCCCGAAGCTGTTACCCACAACTTACTTACTTCGCGGGGATCTTCCCCTAATAAGCATTGATAGATTGCACCGTGCTCTGAGTCTATTGGCATCAAGCGCCCTGGCTCTTGCGCCATAGGCATAATCAAGTCGCCACCAACTACAAGTGATTCTTTGTTTGCAAGCGCAAGTACTTTACCTGCTTGCAGCGTTTCATAACTTGCCTGCAAGCCTGCAGCGCCCACCAAAGCATTTACTACAAGATCAGCTTCAGGAAGGCGGCATAGATCGACAACACCCTCTGGACCCTGCGTAAACGATCCCCCACCAGAAGAGCCTCGGCTCGATGATTCAACATGTTCAGCAAGCTCATCAAGAACGGTGTCTTCGGCACAATTTCTCATGCCTAAAGCAATATGCGAGACACCAAATTCCTTAGCCTGCGCTAACAATTCTTTTGCACGGGTTCCTGCAGCAAGTCCCACAATTTCCAGTTTGTCGGAATGACGACGCACTACATCAAGGGTTTGAACACCAATAGAACCAGTTGAACCCAATACGACAATACGTCTTTTTTGGGATGCGGAATGCAAAGAACATGCATCACAGGGAGAAGTCTCAGAAGACATAAGGAATGCAGCCCCCTAATACCAACAATATTGCACCCGAAAGCGTTACCAAGAACTGTGAATCACAACGATCCAGCAATCCTCCGTGCCCAGGCATAATAGTTCCAGAATCCTTGAAGCCAGAATTACGTTTGATGCGACTTTCTACCAAATCACCCAATACACCAGCCAAACCGTTAATTAAGCCAAATATGAGTGCCTGTGGCAAAGACAAGGAAACTCCAGGAATAAAGGAAAGGAGATACCAAACAATCATGGCAAATACTAAACCAGCGATAAAGCCTTCCCAGCTTTTATTCGGTGAAATATGAGGAGCAAGTTTATGCTTACCAATCGCAGAACCTACCAGATAAGCAAAAGCATCGCTGCCCCACACACTAACAAACAACCCTAAAACTAAAACCGCGCCCCAAGGCTCAGGCAGCGACTGACGGAGCAGCAAAGCGGTCGACATGATAAGACCCGTATACACGGCGCCAAACAAGCTCACTGACACATCGCTGATGCGAGCAGGTTGCCAAAAGACATACCATACCAACAGCACCAAAACATAAACCGCCAGCGCTATACATACGCCAGATATGCCAAAAAGCCACATTGCCAACGGAAATAAAGCTGCCGCACATACACCCAATAGCTCATTGGGAAGTTTTGCATCAGCGCGAAGCATGTAATAAAACTCATTAGCACAAATCGCACTCAACAACGAAAGGTATAACGCCGTGGTAAGGTCGGATATCAGCACGCACACTACCGTAAGCAAAATATAAACCGCTCCTGTAGCAGTACGCACGGCAAGGTTGCTGGGATGAGCCACCTTGGAAGGCAACTTCCCTACGACAGCTTTTCGAGCCTTTGTGGACTTCTTTTCCCACACATGCTCTTCGGGATAGGTGATGGTTTCAGCTTCAGTCATAAGCAAAGACTTACCCGAATTAGGAGCGCCCTGAGCGGTGTTGCTTGAAATTAGTTGTTCTCTTTCGCCATCCTGGTTGCGCAGAAAAGGCTTTCTCACGCGGGTTTTTGCCATATTAGAGCGCCCCGAATCGACGATTGCGAGACTGATACTCTAGCAGCGCACGCAAGAAATCATAACGATTGAAATCGGGCCACAAAACATCCGTGCACACGAATTCGGTATAGGCAATTTGCCACAACAAGAAATTAGATACACGCATTTCACCTGAAGTACGAATAAGTAAATCAGGATCGGGGATATCTGAGGTATAAAGACCCTTCTCGAATTCTTCTTCAGTTATTGCTGGCGCAGTATCACCTTGCGCACCCTCAGCAAGAACGCGCTGAGTATATGCCTCAACCGCATGAAGAATTTCTTGGCGTGAACCATAATTTACCGCCACGACTAGCGTCATGCCGTCATTGTTTTTGGTTTTTTCCCAAGCTTGTTCAAAAGCAGTACGTGTTTCATCGGGCAATATCGACAAATCACCAATAGTACGAACACGAACATGCTCTTCATGAAGGCCATCGACCTCTGCAAGCATAGTTTTTGCAAACAGCTCCATAAGGCCATTCACTTCATCATCGGGACGTTTCCAGTTTTCTGTTGAAAACGAATAGATAGTAAGATAATCCACCCCGACGTCATTGGCGCAACGAATAGTTTCACGAACTGCTTCGATACCCGCCTTGTGACCGCGCAAACGATTCAGCGCACGCTTTTTTGCCCAACGCCCGTTGCCGTCCATGATGACGGCAACATGACGAGGAATAGCTTCTGGAATAAGTGCTTGCGGATCACAATCGCTTGGTGGATTAGGAAATATGTAATCAAGAGGTTTTCGCATAATACCCATGCCTCCAACACCTAGATTGACATAAGCTCCTTTTCTTTTGCAGCAAGATGCTGATCGATCTTAGCAATAGCTGCATCAGTCTTCTTCTGGATATCAGCTTCAGCACGACGCTGATCGTCTTCAGGAAGATTGTCGCTCTTAACCGCTTTTTCTACTGCTGCGTTAGCATCGCGACGAGCGTTACGTACTGCTACACGGCTTTCTTCAGCATAGGTACGGCATTCTTTTACGAATTCCTTACGACGCTCTTCGGTCAAAGGTGGGAAAGAAAGACGGATAACGGAGCCATCATTGTTAGGAGTTACTCCAAGATTTGCCTGCTGAATAGCATGATCGATTGCACCAAGAGAAGACTTATCCCAAGGCTCAATTACCAAGGTATGAGCATCAGGAGTTTTAATAGCAGCCATCTGATTGATAGGAGTAAGCGTACCGTAGTATTCTGCCTTTACGCGATCCAGAATCATTGCATTAGCACGGCCCGTACGAACGGATGCGAAATTAGAGAGAAGCTGGTCTTCAGCTACCTGCATACGTTCATCTGCCTTTTTCATAATATCGTCAATCATTGAAAACCCTTTCCTGGATTGAATTATTTCATCAACACTAATCAGCGCTTACGGTCGTACCAATATTTTCACCCTTAAGAATGCGAGAAATATTGCCTGGAACCATAAGGTCGAATACCAAAATAGGAAGTTTGTTATCCATACACAGTGAAGTTGCCGTGGAATCCATAACGTGCAATTCTCGAGAAAGCACCTCAAGATAGCTAATGCGCTCAAAGCGTTTAGCGTTAGGATTGGTAACGGGATCGCTGTCATAGATACCATCAACCTTAGTTGCCTTCATTAAGCACTCTGCATTAATTTCGCAAGCACGAAGTGCTGCTGTGGTATCCGTTGTGAAATAAGGATTACCTGTGCCTGCAGCAAAGATAACCACATATCCTTTTTCTAAATGATGGATAGCACGACGACGAATATAGGGCTCAGAAACCTGGCGCATCTCGATGGCACTCATTACACGAGTCGGAATATCATGACGTTCAAACGCGTCCTGCAACGCAAGAGCGTTCATGCAGGTAGCAAGCATGCCAATATAGTCTGCCTGAGCACGATCCATACCTTCTGCCGATCCTGCCAGACCGCGGAAGATATTACCGCCGCCAACCGTAACAGCAAGTTCAATGCCATCATTTACAATTTCTTTAATCTGAACCGCAAGCTCTTCGACTACTTTTGGATCAATTCCGTAGCCGGTCTCGCCCATAAGCGCCTCACCGGATAGTTTCAGGAGAACGCGCTTGTATTTGTAATCAGAGCTCATGGGTACTTCCTTTCTTCGAGCGTTATCCTTGTTATATTACCGTAAAACCACCAACCCAAAACAAGCTCGTGGAAAATCGTAGTAAATTTGCGCGAAATTTCCTAACACCCTTAGTTTTCTTATGACGCCATATCCATCGTTTTGCCAAAGGAAATCTCACATGCATAAAAAATGGCGCTTGAATTATTCAAGCGCCATTTACTATGGGTTGTTTACTTACTGGTTCTATGCGTACTACTCAGATGCAAACAATTCTGAAGTGATAGTGTGTCTTATACGTTAAGCTGCTACGAATCAGAACCCAGCGTTACCTCGGCAGTGTTTTCTTGTCCATCACGAACATAGGTAATGGTTACTGTATCACCAACATTGTGAGAACGAACCGCCAATACCAAATCAGAAGAAGATGCTATCTCGGTATCGCCTACCTTGGTAATAATATCGCCTTGCTGAATACCAGCCTCAGCCGCACTTGAACCAGCATTTACATTAGATACATACGCACCCGAATCAGCGCCTAATCCATAGCGTTCAGCCAACTGACTGGTAACCGTAGTAGCCGATACACCCAACTGAGCATGAGAAGGCTGCTTTCCATCAATAATCTGTTGCGCAATATTGAGCGCATAGTCTACAGGAATTGCAAAACCAACACCTGAACTAGAGCCAGAAGAGGATGCAATTAAGGTATTTACGCCGATAAGTTTTCCGTCTTTGTCTACCAAAGCGCCGCCAGAATTGCCGGGATTAATTGCGGCATCTGTCTGAATAAGGTTGGTATAAACCGCGCTTGAGGTGTCGCTATTCAAGGCAGAAGTGGTTCGACTGGTTGCAGAAACAATACCTGTAGAAACCGACTGCTCTAAGCCATAAGGACTACCGAGCGCCATAACCCATTCGCCCACTACCAAATCTGATGAAGAACCAATTTCGATAGCAGTAAGATCGTTGGCATTAATCTTGAGTACCGCTAAGTCGCTAGAAGGATCGGTTCCCACAACCGTTGCTTCATATTCGCCACCGTCAGCGGTAACCTGCAAGCGATCGGCGTCTTCAATAACGTGGTAGTTGGTCAAAATGTAACCATCGTTGGAAATGATAATTCCTGAGCCAAGAGCCGATTCAGTGTATTCATCTGTTGATTGATCAACCATTCCGAAGAAATTCGAAGATTGACTTTGAGTGTATACGTCAATGTTTACAACCGAAGGAAGGCATTTCTGCGAAACCGTTTCTGCCAACGTGGCATCTTCCCCACTTACGGTAATGTTTGTTCCACTACCGCCCAGCACCGTTGAAGAAGCAGGATTAACGACAGAATACACACCTAGAGCAAGCGCGCAGGCAACGAGCGCACCACAAAATGCGGTTAGAAATGTTTTCCAGGAAAAGGAATGCTTTTTGTTGTTTGGAGCAGCCCCCATCGGTGCTCCAGGCTGAGTGCCTTGACTAAACCCCGCCTCTGGCGAAGTAGCGTTTTGTGAAGTGGTTGAATAGCCTTGTGTCTGTGGACCCGCCGAATAGGAAACCTGTTGCCCAGGCTGTTGCTCCTGTGGGGCATACTGGTTGTCCGATGAAGGAGGCTGTGGGTCACCTTGTTGATACGACATGATTACTCCTCTTATAACGTGCCTATTGGCATTGCGCCAATTCTTCTTTCGCCTCCTAGAATAAAACAAAGGAGCAGATAAACTATCTACTCCTTTGTTTGTAAACATCCCGAAACTATTTCAACAAAAACCGCGAACGAATCGCCCTATATTAACAACAATTGAAGAACAATTTGCCCATCCCTGTTACCTGTTTGTTGAAAAGTTATGCAGCAGAATCGGTGCTTTCGGCATCAGTAGAGGAATCTTCGTTGGTGTTTTCACTATCCGAGGATTCATCATTCGAATCTTCGCTATCTTCAGACTGTGACGATGCAGGAATTACTGTCAAGCTTGCGATATCTACATGTCCGCCCAGCCATTTACCTTCAATAACATCAACCACGCCACCACTTACCAACGAAGAAAGCGCGTTGCTTACCGCCTGCTGAAGTTCAGTTTTATCAGAAGCTACTGCAACGGTACGAGGAGTAGCAGCCTGAAGCAGAGCAATCGGATATGCCTCAATGCCAGAGGTGTGAACAACGTATTCACCGATGGTGCTTTCTGCAGCAACATAGTTAACGGAGCCTGTGCTTAACATTTCAAATGCCGCATTAGGATCACCAGCGTTTTCTAAGCAAGATTCACCATAATGATCGGTAACTTCCCAAGCACTCATAGATGAAGACTGCGCTGCTACCTTAAAGGAACCAGCTGCACTAGGAGCTTCTGCTCCTTCGGTCAAAGAAAACAGAGCAATGCCAGAATTCATGTAATCATCTGACATCCAGTATGCCGAATTAGCTTCCTCAACACCCATTACGATGTCTACGTTTTCACGAGAAAATGCAGTATCGGTAGCGGTTCCTACATCAACCAATTCAAGTTTAAGGCCCAATTCGTCCGCTAAAGCTGCGGCAATATCAACATCAATACCTACAATCGAGCCATTAGACTGTGCTGCATAGGGAGGATTAGATGCATTGATGCCCACTCGTAAAGTTCCCGCCGTGTTCAAGGCAGAATCATCGACAACTTGATCTTTCAACTCAGGGGTATAACTATTAGAAGCACAACCTGCAAGCGGCAAAGCCATGCACAGCGCAACCACCAAACTGAGCACAAGAATTGATGCGCGTTTCATCTACGATAGTCCCTTCTTTCCTTTTTAATATGCGCTTCTTTCAGCTGACCTGGTCTTTGCCCCCACACTCGCGCACTGGAACTAAGCCAAAATGACATCGTTCTCTCGCCCGTGCAACCCTATGTTGCAAAACTCATTCGCGGACGGTACGACTTACCCCTAGGATGCGCCATGATCGCCCCAATAAAGCAGTGCTTCGTTGGTAACTTACGTGGATCCTTTTGACCGCATCTGCCTTGGACTAGGAAAATCCGCAACCACAGACCTGAAAGAAGCATTCCTAGTCTACCAGATACCGAATTACTCCTTAAGAAAAGCTCAATATTACTGACAAATTCAACTATTACGCACGGGTATTTATACATTTTGGGGCTATTTTGCCCATTTTTAGCTAGTTCAATGCAGTTTTTTCAGAACAATTTTTCGTAAGAGAGTTTTCTCACACCACACTCACACATTTCTCATACCGCACTCACATACCTCATATGAGAAAGATGTGCACTTTCGTGATGCATTATGAAAAGAACAAGTCGAATAAAACCAAATCGAGTGGGGCTACCTATGCTTAAAGATGTCTTAGGAAAAGAAGTTTTGCTTAGTTCATGGTTTTACACCAAAGAGCTATTTAAAGAATTATTGTGGCCAACACGCTGCGTGCTCTGCGATATGCCCGATACTCTGTTATGCCATTCATGCAAGGTCAATCTCCCCTATCTTGACCAACTACAATCTTGCCCTGTATGCGGATCGCCCTTCGGAAAAGGAATTTGCACGGAATGCAATCGGTTCATTTTGGACTGGAAGCATCTTTCTTCTTTTCCCCTTGATGGATGCGCATCAACGACAAGACTCACTCCAGAAACAAGAAGAATTATTACCTGTTATAAAGATCGTGGCGAACAGCGCCTAGCACACGTCATTGCTAACTTTATGGCAGACAGCCTTCCCTATTCCTGGAAAGAAGGCGCCATCCTTGTTCCCATTCCCACACGCCCATCGGCAAGACGAGAACGAGGATTTGACCATCTTGAAAAGATTACCGCTTGTCTCAGTGCAGTTACACAGCTTCCCAGCAGTAATGCGTTATCTGCTAACACGAAGAAGGATCAGCGACTCTTGGACGGACAGGCGCGCCTGCGCAATATGAAAAATTCGTTTTCCCTTAACCAATCAATGGTTGAGCTGCTGAAATGCGCCCAACGAATTATCCTCGTCGATGACGTCATGACAACAGGAGCTACACTCTTTTCCGCAGCAGAAATACTGCGAACTGTAACCTCTGTACCTATTTGCGGACTTACGTTTGCTCGGGCTTAAATACGATCGGTGTCTTTCGCATTTGCTTGAGCAAATTCCTGAACATCCACCGAAATGCTGTGCTGAATAGGCTTCCAAGATGCTTTCTTGACCAAGGCAACCAACGCAATAGGAATATAGGTAATCATGAACAACGGGAACGTAAACATGTACAAAATCTTTTTATGTGCTGGCGCATGAATGTTGTCCCATTCGGTAAAGGTAGTAAGCGCGCCAAACATAAACATAAACAACGTAAAGTTAAACAGACAGAAGAATATAGAAGAAAGCGATGAAGTAATCATCACGCCAGTAGACATAACCCCCGTTACGCCCAAAATAATAATTGCTGCATTAAATACGATAGTAATAATAGTAAGCAACATGGCAGGACATACCGTCATGAGCATGTCGTAACAGGAAAAGCGCGACCCTTTAGGATTGGCGAAAATTCCCTTAAACAGTTTTCCGCCATAGCCAAAAAAAACCTGATAGAAACCCTTAGCCCAACGAAAACGCTGATTCCAGGAATCGCGGAAGGTAAGAGGCTGTTCATCATAGAGCATCGCCGTTGGGCAATACGCAATGCGACGACCGTGAATAATGCTATCGGTAGAAAACTCAATGTCTTCTGTAAGCAGATGATATTTCCATCCGCCCATTTCATCTATTACTTTCGCGCTAATAAAGAAGCCCGTACCAGAAACCATGCAACTCGTACCCAGCGTCAAACGAGCTTGAGAGAGATACTTTGCTTCGCGCATGAACCACACAGCATATCCAGCAGTGATCCAGTTAGAACCATAATTCTTTGAGTTACGATAACTGGTCGAAGCAAGTGCACCGTTGTCGAAGACCTTATTCATTTCGCGGAAGTAGTTAACGTCCAAAACATTGTCGGCATCAAAAACAAAATACGCCTCATAGTTGTTATCTGCGTAATGCTGGCGAATGCACGCTAAACCATAATCGAGCGCATAACCCTTGCCAATTTCTTCTTTATTAAAGCGAGGAAATACAATAGCGCCCGCTTCTTGAGCGACCGCCGCCGTGTTGTCGGTGCAATTATCGGCAATAACAAAGATATCGATCAGCTCTTGAGGGTAATTCTGAACGCGAATGCTATGGATTAAGTCTCCGATAACAGCATTTTCGTTGCGAGCTGAAATTAAAACCGCATAACGATGATTCTTTTTCGCAGTAAGCTCAGGTGGCTTTTTGGTTAGAGAAACAAATACATACACAATTTGGTATGCGTAGCAACACGTAAACACTACGAATACGCACATATTAAAAAAGTCCACAAACGAAAGGGACGATAACATTTGCTCTAACACAAAGGCTCCTCTAAAACCTGCACCTTATATAGTAATGCGTCTCTTTTTCTTTGTAGCGTAAACCACCGCATGCGAAGCAGCACTCAAACGCACAAAGCTACATTACTGCTTTGGGGATTATAGACTTTTATTCACCGCAAGACACGATAAGTAAACAATTTGTTTCCTCTTATCCCCAGAAATCCCTGACTTTCGCATTCTGAACACGTTGTCTGCACAGTACCTTCACACATTTTCACACAAAGAGAATCTCTTCGGCGTGGTACCCTTAACATAGTTAAGGAGGTTCACCATGAACTACGATATTAAGGACATTACGCTGGCAGATGCAGGTCTCGATCGTATTCTTTGGGCAGATCGCGATATGCCAGTGCTTGCTTCTATTCGACAGCGTTTTGAAAAAGAAAAACCCCTTCAAGACATTCGCATCGGTGCTTGCTTGCATGTAACCACTGAAACCGCCAATTTAATGCGTACCTTAAAAGCAGGTGGTGCTGATGTTACCCTGTGTGCATCCAATCCTCTTTCCACCCAGGACGACACCGCTGCTGCTTTGGTTAAGCACTTTGAAATCTCGGTATATGCCATTAAGGGAGAAAATACCCAAACTTACTACGAACATGTAGACGCGGTAATTGATACGCTCCCTCAGATCACCATGGATGACGGTGCCGATGTAGTAGGCCGTATCCACGAAACTCGCACCGATGCACTGGAAACCATTATTGGTGGCACTGAAGAGACCACTACTGGTGTTATTCGTCTTGCCGCAATGGCAAAACAAGGTGCCCTCAAATATCCTATTATTGCCGTCAACGAAGCGAAAACTAAACATTTCTTCGACAATCGCTACGGCACAGGCCAATCAACTCTTGATGGCATTATTCGTGCAACCAACCGTTTGCTTGCTGGTCGTACCCTTGTAGTTTCAGGCTACGGCTGGTGTGGTCGCGGTGTTGCTATGCGCGGTCGCGGCATGGGCGCTCAGGTTATCGTCTGCGAAGTTGATCCCTTAAAAGCACTAGAAGCTATTATGGATGGCTTCCGCGTAATGCCCGCCGTAGAAGCTGCTGCTCTTTGTGATGTGTGGGTAACGGTCACGGGTGATCTTAACGTTATTGATGGCCCCATGTTCGAAAACATGAAAGACGGTGCTATCATCTGCAATTCTGGTCACTTTAATTCTGAAATTAATATTCCTTGGCTAGAAGAAAATGCCACCGAGCACAAGACGCTTCGCCCCTTCGTGGAAGAATATACGCTTCCTAACGGTCGCAAGGTTGTTCTGTTGGCAGAGGGCCGCCTAGTAAACCTGTCCTGCGCAGAAGGTCACCCTGCTTCAGTTATGGATATGAGTTTTGCAAACCAAGCTTTGTGTGCTGAATTTATGGCAAAGCATGCCGATGAAATGGATCCTGATTGCTACGATGTTCCTGCCGACATCGACAACGCTATTGCTCGACTAAAGCTTGAAACCCTAGGTGTAACCATCGATACCTTAACCCCAGAACAGGCCGCTTACTTGAATTCCTGGCAAATGGGCACGGTATAAATTGCAGTAGATCTTTTCCGAGAAAGTCTATCAAGAGCAAGGAGGGACATATGCCAGTCTATAAAAATCGCGAAACACAGCGGGTAGAAAAAGTAAATGGCGGAGATGGATTTATGATTCGCGACCGTCTGCTTTCTGAAGAAAAAATTGCTGAAGTAGGCGGCAAGTGCACCTATATTTCTCAAATCACCGTTGAGCCTAACAGCTCCTTGGGTATCCACAAACATGAAGGTGAATGCGAATTATATTTCGTTACCTCTGGCAAAGCACTCTACACCGAAAATGACGTTGAGTACGAAGTGGTTCCAGGGAATGCCATGCTCTGCGAAAGCGGCAGCACTCACGGCATTAAAAACGAAAGCGGCACCGAACCTTTGACGTTCGTTGCAGTAATCATGCAAGATCCTGAATAAATTCGAACTAAAAGCAAAACCACTAAAACACGAAACCCCAAGGTGAAAACTTTGGGGTTTCGTTTTATTATTACTTCTTGCAAAACTAAAGGAGTATCCATGTTAGAAAACTTAACCGAACAACAACTCTTAGCCGCACGCACCGTGCTTGAATATGCCGATATTGAACCTAACGATGATAATCTTCGACGTTACATTAGCTGGGAAATTGTAACCTTTACCGAAGACGAAAAGGGTCATTATTGCTGGTACATGGACGATGAAGGCAATGAAATCTGTCTCCATGTTGAAACGCTTGAAGAGATTGACACCTACGACTTCGAATAGTTCAAATAATTAAGCAATACGCTGTCTTAAATCATCTGCCCATTCAACAAGTGCCGTATTGATTATTCGTACAGCATTGTAGCGTTTAGCTCCAAACAAAAGCCATCGGGAAACCCCGATGGCTTTAAAATGCATGGTGCCGGCAACAGGAATCGAACCCGCAACCCACTGATTACAAATCAGTTGCGCTACCGTTGCGCCATGCCGGCAAAAAAGCGTAACCCATTATGCCATAAGCTCAACAAAATGAGAACTACCTAATTAGAAATAACGCCTGTTCCATCAAATGCAGGAATAAAACTATCACTCGCAGCGCCACCTTCTTGCCAGAAATAATTCTCTATTCCCAGGTAATCAGCATAATCAAGAACCTGCTCATATTCTTCAGAAGACACCCTTCCCTCCAAGCCATAACGCACCAGATTGCCTCGTAAGGGTGTGTATTGATTCATAATGCTCAAACGGATTTTATCTTTGTAGCGTTCATGAAGAACCTTCACCACGCGCAAAGATTCCTCTATATGCCCTGGCAAAACAAGATGGCGAACAATAATGCCCCGCTTCAAAAGCCCCTGCTCATCTTCTTCCCAATCAGCAATTTGATCTACCATTTCATCAAGAGCAGCAAGCGCCACTGAAGGGTAATTAGCGGCGTGGGAGAGTTTCTGAGCGATATCAGAAGAAGCATATTTAAAATCTGCTAAGTAGATATCAACAAGTCCTCGCAGCATATGCAAGCTATCGACCGAATCATAACTTGAGGTGTTATACACCACAGGAATATACAACTGCTCCAGCTCCTTCAAAGAACGAAGGGCGGCAGCAATCGTGGGTACGTAGTGCGATGGTGTAACTAAATTGATATTCGCAGCGCCTTCTTCGTTTTGTAGTTGCAGTAATGTTTTCTTGAATTGCTTGAAATCAACTGCAACGCCCGCACCCGCAACCAGATCTTCATTTTGGCAATAAACACACCCCATGGGGCAGTACGAAAAGAACACTGCCCCGCTTCCCTTGTCTCCTACAAGACAAGGTTCCTCCCACCAGTGAAGTGCCGCACGACCAAGATATAGTTTGGCAGGAGCCTTACATACGCCAAGACCTCCAGAAAGACGATCCACACCACACGCACGGGGGCACACGCAACAATGACGGTACTGTTCTTCGTATGTCGATAAGGGTTCAGCCACAGTTTTAATTAATTCGAAGAAAAGCTGATATAGCTTGAGCTTCCGCCGTGGTGTCCATGATGATGGCCACAATCACACCCATCATCGTCACAAGAGCACTGATCGGGATCATCGCAATCACATTCGTGATCATGCTCGTAAGCACCTTCAGCGCGTGACCAATCTAATCCATATTTTTTGCTCGTCTCTTCATCAGCAAAAACCAACTTCAAGGCAGCAGGATTGTATGCCACACCACCCACCAAAGCCAGCAACTCCATAAGACGGAAACCTGCTTCTGCCTGTGGCAAAATCACATCGCCATCATCAACACAAGCAAGTGCTGCCGCTAATTCGCCCATCAGGTATTCAATCGTAAAGGAAGCATCCTTAAATTCTTCATCTTCCATCGCCTGAATAAATGACTCTTGCGCTGGCGTAAGGGCCCGAAGAGACAATGCGACGTCGAGGTAATCTTCCTCGCTTACAGAAGCCTCCTGCGCTTCAGAAGATTTCAGCGAAGCACATGCCTCAACAATACCAACTAAAGCCGCGGCAGACGAAAGAGTCAGTGCAACTTTAGTAGCTTGTCCGCACCCTGCTTTTCCCATCCACAGCACTTTTGTTGCAATAGAGCGAAGCATGGGTTCTACGCGTTTAAATACCTCTTCCGATCCCCCAACTACCATAGCGAGATTGAGCGAATCAGAAAACGCCTGAGACGAAACGATGTTTTGCACTACCAACGGTGCATCAAGAACATGCTTTTCACTTACCGACCCCATAGCGCATAACTCTTGTGCGAAAGAAACGGTAGAAGGACTAAGATCAACAAGTACTACGTCTTTTTTGGCGGTCTGCAGTATGCCTTTGCTGTCGTAATACGTATCCTCAAGCGCCGATTCGCTGACACAATACGTAAATACCACATCGGCTTCCGTAGTCGGTGCAGAGGTGAAGCCCGCTGCCGATAAGAATTCTTTTATATGCGAGCCAACATCGGGCTCGCCTTCAAAGCTAAAGGTTTTAACCTCTTTCGAAGCCATATAACTACCTTCCTTTTAAGCATACCTATCATAAGAAACAGCTTAGCTAACCAAATATGCTAGCTAAGCTGATAGTTTTATTGCTATTTCATCCCGTGCCGCAAGCGTTAATTACCACGAATCTTGCTTGCAATACGATCTGCTACCGATAAATCTTTTCGTTTATCAGGACCCCAAAATACTACTGCCAGCATTCCAGGACCAACATGGCTACCAATTACCGGACCAATGCTTGATTCCAAAATCAGTATTGATTCGTCTTCTTTGGTAAGAAGAGAAATCAATCGCTCAGCGTCCTTTGGACAATCCGCTCCGCCAACTACAACATTTTGCACAGGGCCTTCATCAGCGCGGCGCTTCTTCCAATAATCTACCAGGGTCTTAACACCCTTCTTGCGACCACGAGCAACACCCGTCAAAGCCAGCTTGCCTTCCATATCGATACCAAGCAAAGGCTTAACATCAAGCTTTGAACCCGCAAAAGCAACAGAGGACGGAATACGTCCACCGCGGCGAAGTGCTTCCAAATCATCCACCATAAACTGAGCATCCACGAAATAACGAGCTTCTTCTGCCCAGGTAACCATTTCCTGTGCGGTAAGACCTTTTTCGCGCTGATCGAGCGCCTCGTAGACCAACAAAGCTGCCGCAACTGAAGCAAGCTTTGTATCCACCACATAGAGTTCTATCTCGGGATTATCCGCTTTCATCTGCTCTAGCAACATAGCAGCGGTGTCATACGTACCCGACAAGCCGCTTGAAAAACCGAGATAAACCGTAGGTACTCCCTGATCAATTGCCCATTGATATGCCTTCTGAATAGCAGGCATAGGAACTTGAGCAGTATGCGGTTCATTACCGTTGCGCATTCCTTCGAAAAAGTCATGAGCGCTTTGGGTTTGATACAGATCGTCTAGATGTTCACCTTCATTATCAAAATAGGGAAAATTTAAAAGATACACCCCGTCTCGATTCACCACATCATGGGGCAAATCGCAGCAGGAATCGAGAATTAAATTACATTTGATATCCACTTGATCCTATCCCTTCTCTCTGCCGTTACCTTGCCTCTTAGCGTTAAGGCAAACAACACTATCAATTACTATTACTTAACCAAATACCGCCAGCGAAGAAGCATCCTTGGTGATCTTTCCTGAAAGCGGCTTATTGCATTCATACGCAATTCCCACCGCAGGACCTACATGAAGTCCCACAACAGGGCTTACAGGATAAACCTCAACTTCTCGCCCGAGCAGGGGTTCAATTACTTCATGTGCCCACTTTAGCGCTGGTGTTTTTTCTCCGATATAGTGCACCACTAAATTCTTAAGACCACCACAAGCTGCGGCTTCCTCTTCCATGATCGAAACCATTTTCGCAAGCGCTTTTTTTTGAGTACGCACTTTTGCCATTGCCTGCGGAAGTCCATCTACCACCGTCAAAACGGGAGAAAGCTTTATAAGATTTCCCAGCAAAGCAGCTGCGCCACCAATGCGTCCTCCCTTTTGTAAAAACGTCAAACTTTCTGGAGTAAAAAGGAAGCGAGTGCTTTTGATACTTGCCAACACATCATGGGCTACCTCGGTAAGGCTTTTCCCTTCCTTGACAGAACGAATCCCCGCCAAAACAGGAAATGCCTCATCAAAACCGCACGAAGAAGAATCTATCATGCAGTAAGAAAAATTGATATTTCGCGCCTCTACTGCTCTCGCTGCGCGAAGCACTCCTTCATAAGCGCCTGATAATTTGGAAGAAATCCAAATACCTAAAAGCTCATCGCCTGCTTTTGCAATCGACTCAAACAAAGATTCTAACTTTGCTTGCGAAGGCTGACTTGAGGTAGGCGGATTGTCCGCCATTTCATAAATGCGCTCATAAAACGCATCGACATCCATCTCTAAATCAGAATGCTCTTCACCATCAACATTGAGATAAAGCGATACCACCTCAACGTTTTCCTGCTCTGCGATATCACGAGGCAACGACGCTACCGAATCTGTCACGATCCTGATCATCTAGAACGCCTTTCCGATAGATACTTATCTACTAACCTACGAAAGACCCAACAAACGCGAAGCCAATTCATGACGACGATAGAACAGGTCATATTCCAAACCAACAGGATAAGAATGCGGATTTACAATACGTGTCTGACTTTCATCAAGAAGCTCAAGCTGTTCGCGGCAATAATCACGAGCAATCAAGGCGTTGCGATATTCGTCTTTTAATACAACTTTACCTTTACGAGCTAAAGGCTCAAGCAAGGTAATATAGCGCTTGTTTGAAAGATCTTTTTGACGAAGCTCGTCAGCGGGATCAACAATGCGCTCTCGAGAAATACCGTAGTTGATGTCATAAACCATATCGCCAGCAAGTTTTCCAGAGTCGTGGAAGTAGCGGCGAATATCTAAAATGCCAGGCACCGTCTGCTTTGAAGATTGACCGGTAACCTTCATGATAGGCTCCCATTCACCTTCATCGCCCAGACGTTTAGCAGCAAGCTTATACACACCGCCAAGTGCAGGCTGATCATAGGCGGTAACCATCTTGGTTCCTACACCCCATGAAGATACTTGCGCACCAGAATCAAGAATGGATTTAATAGTAAATTCATCCAAGTCGTTAGAAAGAACAACTCCCGTATCGGTTAATCCCGCATCATCGAGCATTTTACGAGCAAGCTTTGCATGCCATGCCAAGTCGCCCGAATCGATACGAACACCCGTTAGATGTTCGCCGCGTTCTTTCATTTCAAGACCAACGGTAATGGCATTTTTAAGACCCTGCACAACATCATAGGTATCAACGAGCAACACGCAATTGGTAGGAAATTCCCTGGCATAAGCACGGAACGCCTCTAATTCATCACCAAAAGCCATTACCCACGCATGGGCATGCGTTCCCGAAACAGGCAAACCAAACATACGACCTGCCAAAACATTGGACGTAGAAGCACAGCCACCTACAATGCAAGCACGAGAAGCACGAAGACCACCCGATTCTCCCTGAGCACGGCGTAGACCAAATTCTGCAACGGGAGTCTTAGCTACATGACAAATACGTGCTGCTTTTGTTGCTGCTAGAGTTTCGAAGTTAACGCAGTTAAGCAACTGAGTTTCCAAAAGCTGGCACTGCAATACGGGACCAATAACGCGAACAAAGGGATCGTTTGGGAAAATTACGGTTCCTTCACGCACAGCATCAATGTCAACATTTAGTTCTAACGTGCGCAAATAATCAAGAAAACCAGGATCAAAAAGCTTGCCACCACCAGGCGCATCCAAGGATGCAAGGTAGGTAAGGTTCTCTTCTGTGATTTGAAAGTTTTCTATCACTTCTGCAATATGATCCATACCACTTGCTATTGCAAAGCCACCATTGAAGGGAGGTTCGCGGAAAAAGATATGGAAGCACCCCTGTTCTTCCAACTTCCCGCAAGCCCAGTAGCCCTGCGCCATTGTGAGCTGATACAGATCCGTCAAAAGCGCATAATCGTTGTTTTGCATTGGTTATTCCCCTCCCGCTTTGTGGTGACGACGGCGAGGTTTACGATGAGCGCCTGCTTGAGGCGTCTCCCCTGACGACGTCTGTCGATTTTTTTGCGCTGTAGGATTGTTTTGTTGATGCGATTTCACAGGCGCATTACGTATTCCTGAAGACTTTTGTCCAGGCCTACGACGAGAACGCTGATTTTCATCGCGATTTACTTTATTGGCGCGATCATTGCGAATACCACGTTCCCCGCGAGCAAC
>OLQE01000622.1_pt1 | contig 25574 bp, 40 predicted proteins | sample 1643161 | NCBI WGS metagenome assembly OLQE01 (sample SAMEA3136650, study PRJEB25190) | human gut metagenome | reverse complement strand
TTATTATTATTTACTTTTTTCTTTATCTCTCCCTTGGCGTTTGGTGACATGCAGCCTACGCAGGAAAACGCATAGAAGATTGAAAGTTCATTTTCACGCAAAAGTCAAACTGTGAAACTTTTGCGTTAGTGCCAAACTTATGCGTGAGTTTGTATTACATTTTAGAATGCAACGTAATTTTTATCCTGCGTTGTGTTGTTTTCGTGCTGCATTCACGCGAAAGTTTGGCACTAACGCAAAAGTTTCACACCTGCACTTATCTGTGAGCTAAACTTTCGCGTGAGTGAAAATTAAGCAAAAATCGTAAAAATTCATTCACGAAAAAGCCGATTTTCTTATTAGGAAAACTTATTAAATTTAACGTAAGTTGTTTTTCGTTTCGACTTCCGCGAGCATTCCTGCGTAGGCGCACACGGCATGTCGTACAACTTCCGTGAGCATTCCTGCGAAGGCGAACACGGCCTGTCATACAACTTCCGCGAGCATTCCTGCGTAGGCAATAAGTGTTTGACTAGCACACGACGTAATAATTTAACGCCGTGTGCTAGTCAAACATGGGCCACTATGTATGACTCACACACGCAGTATGCTTGTCAGACATCGGCCCTTTGTGTCGTGTCTTCATACCACACGACACTATCCGCACATGTTCACACTGGACGCACCAGATTCCTGGAGCGCGCCACATGTGCGGTTCCGTCGTTTACCTATCACTCAGGCGGGTATCCCAGATATAGAGGCATCACATGGAAGGGGGAGAGGTTGTTTTGTTATTCTTCGTTGAATTCCTTGAACATGGTCTTTATGACCTTCAATGCGCCTTGCAGCTCATTGTAGCCGCGCTCCCCAGCGCGCTTGCTGGTGGCAGCCTTGTTATTACGGCGCGCCCAATTGAGCAGCGCCATCAGCTCACGTTCGGACTGAGTAAGTCCGTCTTCCTTGAGATACTTTGCCGCCGCCGTGGGCGCGGACAGGAAGTCCGCGAAGTCCGGGTGCGCCAGCGCCCTGCGTGCACGCGCCAGCTCTTCCTTGGCTTGGGAGGTCTTCGGTTCAACCGCCCAAGCAAAAGCGTCACCGCCGTTCTGCTTCCTCTCCTGCGCGTCTGTGACGCGCAAGACGGACTTTGACCGGGCAATCGTGGGATTGCCCTTGTCATCGGCGGCCAAGCCGCCAAGCACGCCAAGCGCGAACCTCGTGAGCTGAGGCAGGCAGGTGAGATGGCAGGACTTGAAAGCGGCGTGGGCTGCGTTGAGGTAGGTCAGGCTTGCCCGATGGGCGGCCTGTCTGGTGGCGGCCAGTGCGATCTTGGCCGCCACCTTTTCAACCGCCGCCCCGGCGGCCATCAGCTCGTCGACGTACCCGGCGAAGACCTTGGCCGTGGGAATGGCGCTGGGCTTGCTGGTCTGGGTCTGGGTCTGGGTCTGGGTCTGGGTCTGGGTCATGGCGTTGTCTCCTATGCCCTTTCCCCCTTCCGTGTGGTGCCTCTATGTCTGGCCTGCACGGCATGATGCCGGATACTATGCCTTTTCATCCGTGCCCCTTGCGGGGTCTTCCAGCGGGCACCCTGCCCCCTGTCGACGTGGCACGATGGCAGACGCGAGGGGGGCGCTTGTGGGCGCCTAGGCGCTGGAAGGCGCAAGGCGGATGGGCGGGCAGGCCGCATTGTCAAAGATCAAGGCAGGGGAGGCTGTCCGCTAGGCGGTTCCTTCTTCCTGTTAAGGTTAGACTGTCACAGACAAGGGGTTGTGTCAATAACGTATTTTGTAAACAAGAAAGTTCAATGATTTCAGGTACTTATGCGTTGGCATGGTCGCGAGGTCGGCGGCGCGTTCGGTGAGGGCCGGGTGGGTTTGGACGGCGGTTTCGTTGACCTGTAGAGAAAACATACATTCTGTGCTGCGCTCACAACCTTCTCCACCTTCGTAACTCTCCTACTATGCATTACTATTCCAACGTCCTCCCTCCACCTTCGTAACTCTCCTACTATGCATCACTATTCCAAATTACTTCCTCCCCCCACCCCATCTGGACAGGCCCCCACCCTCGAATATCTTCACGTCTGCCGGGAAAAATTTTTGTTATCCACTTGATGTATTGCTGCTGTTGTTGTATATACCTCTGAAACACCAGGAGGCATACATGAATAAGGAAGGATATGGTATCGAACGGGGGTGGCTGACCGAACACATATGTATGGACAGCACTCTGTCGCATGTGGTCATCGACATCGAAACCCTCGGGCTTGGTCTCAGACCTGTCATCATAGCCATCGGTGCCGTGGCCCTCGACGAACACTATGAAGTCATCGGCAGGTTCTATCGTGCCATTCGTGGTGACGACCAGCCGGGCCGGGCCATGGATTATGATACGGTACGGTGGTGGGCCCTGAAGACCAGTCCTGCTGCACGGGAAGCGGTGTTCCATGCCGATGCTTATGCCCCGCGGTGGGCAGTGGTAAATTTTGTGGATTGGGTCATGCCGGACCCTGACCTGATGTCCTGCGCCGATGTGCAGTTCTGGGGAAAGGGACCGGAGTTCGATAATGTCATCTGGCGTGATGCGATTGCGTGCTATGATGATTCCGCTTTCTTGTCGAAGGTGTGGACCTACCGGAACAACCAGTCGCTCAGGACCGTGGAGCTCATGGCGAAGTCCCTCGGTATCACCGTCGAAGTTCCTGATACTGCCATCGCACACCATGCTCTGTGCGATGCGGAGTGGGAGGCTGAGTATCTGCGGCAGGCCATGCACAAGATTCTGGCCCTGGCCCCTAAAGTTCTTGACGCCGAGGCTTCTTCCGAGTAGGTTCATCAAAAATTCCTTTGTGGTTTGAAACCTCCCTCTTCAGGGGGAAAAGAGTGGTTGACAAGACGGCGGAGCCGATGAAATCCTTTTCCGTAACCTCTCCCTTTAGGGAGGGGCAATCCGCACGACCCCTATCCGTCGGCTGCGGAGTCAGTCGGCGGACGGGGCGACTGTGGATTGAAACAGCCAACAGCAAGACGATGTGTCGTTTTGTGTTGTTTGTCGTTAGGTGACTGCACACCTGATGTATTTCTGGGGTACGCGACCGGACGCTCACCCTGGAACGCCAAACTTAAAGTCCCCGCCCCATACCGCCTGCGGTTGAGCTGATGGGGCGGGGCACCAGAGCTTACGATGCAGCGTTGCTGCGAGCCATGCGAGGGCTGTCGCCCTTCTGGACACCTGCTGATGGGGTCTCCGGTATGGAGATGTTGGAGATGTTCTCTCCGCCGCCGCTGCAATATTGATATTTGTACCTCAGGGGCATCTGTAGACGGACGACCCCGCCAAAAGAAAAGGCACACTGGATACGGCTTGCTGTTGACTAAGGCGCACCCCTGGGGTACAACCAAAATTGCCTGAACGCTGTCCCGGGTGAAACAAGGGTGATACGCCCGGGATGGTGCAGGGACCGGATATATTCCTCTGTGGAGCATCAGTCTGTGCGTTCCTGGTGAGCCACACCTCTCAGAACCCTCCCGTTCTCTGACGCGGGAGGGTTTTTTGTTGACCTTTGCAACTTACTATGCTTTACTATGCATCACAACAAGGAGGAAGATATGGCTGTCATCATCCCGTGCAGGCTCCGACTCTCGGGAGCGAAGGTCCCGTGTCGCATGAGCAGCGGTGCCGTGGGGTTCGACCTTTGGGGTGCGAAGCTCACACGGCGGAATGGGGTCTATTGTTTTGACACCGGTATGGAGATGGAGTTGCCCGTGGGGTTTGCAGGTCTGCTCGTGGCCCGCAGCTCTGTGGTGTGTTCCGGTCTCGAGATGATGGGCAGCGGTGTCCAGGTCATCGACCCTGATTATCGGGGCACGGTGAAGGTGTTGTTCCGCAAAGCGGACAGCGTGCAGGCCAGAGGCGCCGCGTCGCTCCTGCGTAAGCCGACCGTGGCCTACTATGAGGGCCAGAGGGTGGCGCAGCTCATCATCGTGCCGACCATCATGGCCCCGGCGCTCGTGGTCGCTGACATCAACAAGGGTCTCAGCATCGACGTTGAGTTCGCCGTGGTCGAGGAATTGTCGCACACATACAGGGAAACGAAGGGCTTCGGGTCAACGGGAGGCGACTGATGCTGACACTGTCGGAATATCGCATCCTGAAGGCCGTGGCTGACCTGCCGAGGGGTCAGGCGTTCGGCTATGTGCTGGGTATCAGTGCGTTGAGGCCGTTGAAGACCGGGAAACCGTCTGCGCGGTATCGTCAGGGTATTGCCATGCGGGCCTGCGCGATGGCCAACAAGCTGTGTGGCAAGGGGTTCCTCATTCGTATTGGACTGCCCAGACATCGCGGCAATGTGCGTGGGTATTATCTTTTGACCAAGGAAGGGGAAGCTGTGCTGGCTGCATGGCTCAAGGAGGACAACTGATATGCGTGTTCGGCTGATGAAAGAGTTTGGGTACGAAGAGGCCCTGTTCGGTATCGGGCTGTCGTATGGGAAGGTGTCCGGGTATGCGACGCCTGAAGAGGCCCAGCAACATGATGAATGGTCCAGGCTGTGCGAACTTGCGCCGACGCTCGCGCTGTACGGCAGCAGCGGCCACGACAAGTTCCTGCGGCAGATTGGTGTCATCCTCGACATCACGGCGCCGTTGTACTGGTGGAAGCAGATGGACACCTATAAGGTGTCCACCGTGGCGCAGTCCGAGTCCACGATGCACACGCTGCTGAAGAACCCTATCACGAAGGACTGCTTCGAGTTCGGGTACGTTCCTGATTTCTATATCGACTTCCTGGAAGACTTGCGGAAGCACAAGGATTTCAGCACGCTCAATGCCTGTCTCCCGCAGAGCTGGTTGCAGCGTCGTATCTGGACGGGGAATTATGCGGTCCTGAAGAACATCATCTTACAGCGTGAGAACCACAAGCTCCCTGAGTGGAAATTTTTCTTCGACGCGCTTTTACCCGCCCTGGGGCATCCTGAACTGCTGCCTGTGAAACATCCTTTCAGCAGGGCCGACACTACGGCGAAAGACTCTACTGATGAAACACTTTCCGGGAAGGGTTAATCCATGTCGCGTGCGTACTGTGTAGTGGCCTTTGCCATCGCTCTCGTTGTTTTCGGTATCGTGACTGATGTGTTTGGTGTGTTGTACACGCTGTCCACTATGCCGGGGTGGGTCCAGGCCGGGGCCGTGGTTCGCATCATCCTGATGCTGATATGGCTCGTGGTCATAATCTCCGACCTCATGGAGAACAAGTAATGAATGCATTCGATATTAAGACACAGGAGTCTTTGTCCCGTGTTTTGCGTCAAGTGAAGACTTCTGACAAGGATTACGAAGTCTTCAAGAAGACCTTCATGCGTGTCGTAGAGATGCTTGGACTCACTCAGTACGAGTACACTTTCACGAAGCTCAAGAATTGCGACGATGATGCTGGTGTTGCGTTTGAAAAGTTCGGTCCCGGGTGTATCGTACATCTGGCAGAGGAAGTATCCTCGGTCGTCTACAAGCGCGGGATGAAGTCTCTGGCCGTTCATAAGGCGCTGCATGTGCTTCTTCGCCCTTACGATGTATGGCTTTTCCCTGAAGACGACGAAATCCTTACCGGTTCCGAGCAGCACACGATTCGTATGCAGACCATTCGCGGCACTATCCAGCGTCTCGCGCCTGTCATACTCGCCAGTCTGGAGGACTGAGTCATGTCGGATGAAAAAGATTATGAACTTACCGCCACGCAGCAGAAAGCGTTCGCACAACTCCGACAGGCTTTCGTGGCCTGCAAGAAGGCTTTCGTGGCCTGCAAGAAGGCAAAAGTGCTGCTGTTCAATTACTACGGAGCACTGTATGGCGTGAACGGGAAGAATTACTCCCACGTCATTTTCCATGATTTCAGGAGTGACGAAGACTACGACGACTTGCTGGTGAACGACCTTGTCTTGCCTACCATCAACACATCCTATTTCGACCTGGTGAGTTTCGCCGACGAAGGCGATTTGTACTTGCGCAGGCGATGATACGGAAGCTGACTTTGTCGATGGAGAATATCAGAAGAAGGAGTAAATTACGATGAGTTATAAATTCGCAGTCAAGGTTATGGCAGGCCCGAAGACATATATCATCGAGGCCGAAAATTATGAGGAAGCATTCGCCAAGGCGCGTGATATGCTGCCTGACGAATGGAATCATCTTGATGACGATGACATCGACATGGAAGCGCGTAGTGTCAGTGAAGCTGACTTTGTCGATGGGAAATATCAGGAGAGATACTGATGCCTAAGTACAAAGTTCTCATTTCTCCTAACTCTATTCTCAACGAAGAAGAGTATGAAATCGAAGCCGAAAGTGAAGATATGGCTAAAGATTTCGCGGCTGAAAAATATTTGCAGGACAGGGCTTCCAGTATGGACTTCGACTTCGAGGTGGTAGAGATATGAAACTCTTCATCATCGTCCCGCTTGATTTCAAAATTTCCAGGACCCCGCCTGTGGCGCGGCTCGTTAGAGCCGCTACCGATAGGAATCCCCCGACTTTAGGCGGGGGAGGATGTCAAGTGATACAGCGCCTCGTAGGCGCCATGCTGTGAACAAAGGAGACGACTATGCCTGAAGGAAAGAGAGTACCCAAGAAATCTGTCGGGTGGAAGGAACAGGCGCGAATCGAAGCCTGCAATACCTGTAAGCACTACCGTCGCTTAGGAGAATATGGAGAAAAACTCACCTGCGGCAAGTTCGGTTTCCGTACTAAGGCATTCTCTGTCTGCGATCACTTCGAGATGGACGCCTAAGCGCTGCTGTTCAGTAATGATGTAAGCGAAGCCCCCGCACGAGCGGGGGCTTTTTCGTGTTTGAGTTCTGGAAGTTTTTCGCTTATTCTGCATTGTAATGCGGGAAGAAATCAATACTATCGTCGATACACTGTTTCGGTAGAAGTCTCTCCCGCTTAGGAGTTTAACATATGAAAAATTTTGCCTATATCGCGAGCGATTACGGTGATATGACGCCGGAACCGGCATCCCTCTCCATGCGTATCGAACTCGCCAAAAATGATTGCAACGGCAGCACTCCCAAATATTTCGTCGATTTGGGTACTGTGACTACGCCTGTTCTTGCGGCTGGGCAGGAGTGGCGACAGAATGATTACGACTTCCACGCGCACCATACCGAAGAAGACTGCCGCCATGGTATGCGTGTGACGTACAAGAGTAAGCAATATACGGCATATTATGCTTCGCGTCCCGGGTATGCGCCGTACCAGTATGACCTGGTTACTGATGATGGGACTAAGGTGCATCTCACGGCGTTTAGCGACAAGGGGTGGATTAAGGGCCGCCCGCTGGTCATCACACGCGGAAAAGTGTAAAAGGAGGTTTACATGTTCCGTTATTTCTTCATTGTCGTGGCCCTCACGGCAAGTCTGGTGGGTTGCGCGGCCCAGGATGAAATCACGCTCACGGCGTACAAAACGCTGGAGACCAGTGCCATCACCTATGATATGGTGATGACTGCTGCCAGTGACATGCATTCGCAGGGCAAACTCCAGGATGATGACTGGGAGAAACTCAAGGATGCCGCCCTGGTGTATTACGATGCTTACCAGGTGACGGTCAGCGGTCTTCTGACCTATATGCGGGCTTCTGAGGGGCTTTCGTCCCCGGGTGCTATGGAACGCGACAATCTCAAGGCTCTTGTCGATAAGATGACCAAGGACCTGCAAGAACTTCTCAAGGCCGCCATCGACCTCGGTGTCGATGTGAAGGAGGTCAACCGTGAGTAACTCCATCGACATCAAACTGGTGTTGCAAATTCTTGAGCTGGTTTCCGTCTACGGGCTCCCTGCGGTGCAAGCCATCATCGAAACCTGGAAAAAGGATTCCGTGACGCAAGAGGACGTGGAGCGGCTTCGTAGCAGGTTGAAGCGACCCGACGAATATTGACACCGGCTCGAAGATAGTTGTATTCATTCGGAAGAGCGGGCGGACATGTTTTCTTCGTGGGACATGTTTTGTCCGCTCTTTTTCTTTGGAGGTCTTGACGTATGAAGAAGGGTCCTATTTTCGGTGCGCCGAATTTCACTTACGAGGAATTTTTGCGTTCTGATACGGCCCTGCGTGAAGGTATCCAGAATATCCCCGACAAGGATTGCGTCTGGTGCAATATGGAGTATCTGGCGCGGGAAGTCTTGCAGCCGGTTCGGGACAAGTTTGGTCCCATCAGGGTGACTTCCGGGTATCGCAGCGCAGCGCTGAACAAGGTCATCCCGGGGTCATCCGCCACGTCCCACCATTGTTCCGGTTCCGCAGCCGACATCGAACCTGTTCGTAAAGATGTCTCCTTGCGTGACATCTTCTCTTTCATTGCTACTGAACTGCCATTTACGGAACTCATCGCTGAAAATCTTCCTGACGGCTGGGTTCATGTGGCCCTTGTACGCGGACGTGAAGAAGACCGCGCTGTGAAGTACAAGCGTGTGGGCGGCCTGGTTCACCGGTCGAGTTATGCAGAAGTCATGGCCATGAAATGGTAAATGAATCACGGGATGATAAAGTATCATATGAGTATCCCTCCTATAGACTCTGATACCGTTACAGGGCGTAATAGTGCCTACATAAACCTGCTTGTTGAGTTGTGGCCGCTCATAGCAGGCGCTTTCATCATTGCGCTGTATCAGGGATGGCATGGCGTGAAGCGCAGCTATCTTCACCGTGATTTTTTCAGCGCATTTTTCAACATCCTGCTTTCCAGTGCTTTTATGGCCATCGTGGCCGTAAGCGTGACGTTATGTTTGCCCCTTTTCGGTTTTGAACGCTCGCCTGATACTGACCTCGGTGTTACGATTTTTCTTTCCGCTGGGGGCATGAAACTTGTGGATGCCTTGATTCGTTGGAAGTCCGGGTACAAGTTCGTCGATTTGATGGACAGTCTGGATATTAGCGAGTTACATCGTACCATGACGCTGGAGCAACGTGAACAGCATAAAAAGCAATGCCCGTTCCAGGAAGATTGTGCCCGATGCAAGGATACAAATTGCGGGCGTGGTGAAGGAGATACCGATGGCTGATGCTATGAAGCGCCCTATCGTTTTTGACCAGGAGAACAAGCAGTTTTCCGAACTCCCTGCCGGGCAGTTCGTCTCCGCCGATGCGCTGCCGGTTGGGGGTGTGTCCGGTTCCGGTGCCCCAAACATCTTGCAGGTGACGGACGACGGTCTGGCCGTCTATGCCCGTGACCTTGTGTCCGCAGCCGACGATAACGCCCTGACCGAGCGTGACGGCAAGCTGTATGTCCAGGACAAGAAGACCATGGCTGCAAGCCTGGTCTCGAAAGATGCAGACAACCAGTTGCGAACCGGCAGTGATGATGCGCTGTTCGTGCCTCCTGTGACAGTGGTCTCCGGTGAAGGGGACAACCTGGTCATCAAGGGGGGTGACGGCGGGGCCCTGCTCACGGCCAACGACGTGCTGTCCAATGGGCATCTCAACCTGCTGACCATCGACCCGGTAGACCATAAAATCATCCTGACCAAAGAGGACATTCAGGATAATCTTCCCGTCATCTCTGCCGATGAGGGCAACCTGGTACATCCTGGTTCCGACAAGGGTGTCTACCTGTCCATGAAGGATATTCTGGCTGGGGATGATGCCATCCTGTATGAGAACAAGGACGGGCATATCTCTTCTGGTCTCTCGCTGGCATACGCCCCCGACACCGGAAAGCTCGATATTCTGGGGCATGACGGTCAGACCGTGATTTCCACCGTGCGCGTCCCCGGGGCCAGTTCTTCGCTCAAGGGTGTGTATCTGGTGGACGGTACACCCAGCGTGGCGGGTGAAGCCATCGAGGGCGACTACCACTTCTCGCTCGTGTTCATGCAGCCTGACGGGACGTGGAGTGACCCTGTGCCGGTCACGGTCAAAGCACGCAAGGATGAGGCTGTTTCGACCCGTGTCGCGTCCGTTGCCGCCATTGGCGCCGTGCGTGTCAGGGGTATTTTCAACGGGCAGGTGGTCGAGCAGGCGTTCCTCGACGGTATGGCCCCCTTGCAGTTCGCGGATGGTTCCCGTCTTGTGGTGTCGCCTGACGCTACGAATCTCGATGTGATTTTTTCTCCCGGTATCGGTCTCATTCCCGGGACATATCTGGTCTTCATCTATGCGCTGGCCGACGGCACCGTGCAGGACGTTTATGTTGATATGTCGGCGCTGGCTGATGTATACACGCAAGGCTGCGGTATCAACATCAGTACCGACAGGGTCGTGTCCGTGAAGCTCCACCCTGAGGGGGCCATCAAGTGTGACCCCGTGGGCGGTATCGGCATCTCGCCCGGTGCCGGTCTGGCGCTCAAGAACAATGACCTCGTTATCGATATTGGTCATGGTGGTGCTGATGACCCGCTTGTGATACGTCCTGACGGGTCGCTCGGTATTGATTGTTCCAAGCTGCTGTCTTCCGACAGCGACAACGTGTTGCGACTCGGTGCTGACGGCAAGCTCAAAGTCGTGGTCGTGTCTGCCGACAGAGACAACCTGCTCGTGGCTGGTACGGACAAGGGTGCGTACACGCCGCTCGACAGAGGGGATATGCCCCGGTAGTACGGCGGTATATCGATATATAAAACACTCAACTTTGAAAGGTGCTAAATTATGGCGCGTAAAACTCCTAATGCTATCCAGCAGTATCGCGGTACGACTGTTCAACATGCTGCGTACACGGGCAAAATCGGCGAACTCACCGTCGATACCGACAAGAAGGTCGTGGTCGTCCACGACGGCGTTACCGCCGGTGGCGTGCCTATGGCACGCGAAGACCGCAAGATTACGGGTGACACTCATCTGAAAGTGAATGCCGGTACGGAAGGCACTCTTGCCGGGGACCTGGCGCTTACTGTGGATATGCATTCCCTGGCGACCGACCTGGTGTCCGGCGATGCCAACAACGGTCTGTCCGTGGGTACTGATTCCAAGCTGTATGCCAAGGCTCCTGACGCCGACCTCATCATCCGCGCAGGCGACAAGATTCTGCATGATGCCGACGGCAAGGTTGCCGCCGACCTCAGCATGACCTACCATCAGTATTCCGGCGAGCTGAAAATCATCGGCCATGACGGTGTTACCGAAGTTGCCACTGTGACCATCCCGTCCAGCACTTCCGTGCTCAAGGGTGTCGAACTGGTGCATGGCAACCCCGATGCCGCCGGTGAGGCTGTGGAGGGTGACTACCACCTGTCCCTGATGTTCCGTGACCAGGCGGGCAACTGGGCCAAGGCTGTCGGCGTCCCGATCAAGACCACCAAGGGTACCGCTGGTACGGCTACCTTCAGCACTGAAATGCTCACCGGCGGCACGTCCGTCGCTGCTGTGCGTGTCGTGTTTGACGGCAACGATAAAACGGTCGAAGGTGGTACCAGTCCGGCCCGTGTGACCTTCGATGACAATTCCACGGCTTCCGTCACGTTTAATGTGTCTGGTACGACCATCAGCGGTACTGTCTCTTTCACGCCCCAGGTGGGTCTGAAGGCCGGTACTTACCTGCACTTCATCTGGGCGCTGTCCGACAACCGCGTGGTTGACACCTATGTGGATGTCACCGAACTCATCGATGTGTACACTGCCGGTCAGGGTATCACCATCGTCGGCAACACCATCTCTGCCAAGCTGGGCACGGGTATCAAGTTCGACGAAAGCGGCAACATCGTGGTGGACTTCACCAATACGGTCTCCACTGACACGAACAACGCCCTCAAGGCGGGTGCCGACGGCAAGCTGTCCGTGAAGGTCGTGTCTGCCAACGCCGGTAACGTCATCAAGACCGGCACTGACCAGGGTGCGCTGCTGACTGAAAACGACCTCAAGGCTCCGGTCGAGAGTATCGTCAATGATATGGTCGGCAACGCTGAAGGTTCTCTGGGCTGCTCCATGATTTCCGCGACTGTGGGCAACCAGATTCAGTGCGACAATGGCAAGCTGATGGTCTACTCCGACTACGGTACCATGGACGACTAAGCGTTTTCTCATCGAGGGTCCAGCCGTGGAATCACCCTGGCTGGACCCTCTTGTTCGAGAGGGCAGTCTTTGACATATCCCCTCCTAATACAGCATATAAAGAGGTAGGTATATACTTATGGCGCGAAACAACTCCAGTCCTGTCCAGCAGTTCAGGGGGACGACTGCCCAGCACGCAACATATACGGGTCTCCCCGGTGAGCTTACCGTCGATACTGACAAGAATGTCGTTGTCGTCCATGACGGTTCGACTGCTGGTGGTCATCCCATGGCCAGTGCTGCGGACACTACCCCTCCCCACGCCAGCAAGGATGTGTTTGGTCTGGTTAAAATCGGAGCGAATATCGACTTCATGCCCAATGGAAGTATCGGCGTGCGTGATGCCGATAAGGAAATAAAGGGCGTGGTCTATGCCAGCGATATTGCGCATCCCTATGCCGTGCCGGTAGCCGATGATGCTGGGAACCTGAATAAAACCTGGTTGAAAGACTACCTGGAACTTTCCGGTGGAACCCTGACCGGTGCGGTGGCCGAATCCTTGACTAGGGTCCCGGGTGCGAACAGGCACATTGACCTGACAATCGCCAATAACTTTACCTATACCGTGGTAACTAATACTGAATTTGATGTCACGGCCAGGACCGGAAACTCCTTTCAACTCGGAACTCTTGTCCTGACCAATGGTGGTGCGCATAATGTAACGTGGCCGTCCTCTTTCAAATGGGCTGGCGGAACGCCTCCGTTGCTTATGGCGAGCGGTATCGACGTGATAACCTTCTTTACCATTGATGGCGGCACGACGTATTACGCAGCGCAAGCCATGACGGGGATAGCCTAATGCTCGGAAGACATCTATTACGATTTACGGCTGCTGCGTATAAACCGCTATCAGAATACATACCATCAGATATACCGGATAGTTATTATGTGGTTGTATCTGATGATGAATTATTGATAAGAAAATCCTTCAGTATGGAGTTACCACCAGCTAAATATCTTTTTGCTGGATGCGGTGGGGGTGGAAACTCTGGTGGGAATGGAGACCGTGGCTGGAATTATGTTCGTGGTGGTGGGGGTGGTGGTTCGTCTCCGTTAGTAGAGAAAAATAATTATGTACTAAACACAGAAAAATTATTTTCTTTCACTGTCGGTAACAATACAAAGCGAACAGCAATTGCTATAGGTAGCACTGAAATACTAGTAGCGTCTGCTGGTCAAAGCGGATCGCGCGACACGCCGGGCGCTGGTGGTGGTTATGGCACAACTAGGGGAAACCGTGGCGGTAACGGAACGACATATATTTCTGGTTTGCCGGGCGGTGGAACTATGGGAACGTATCATGACGTCGGTGGTGGCGGCGGCGGTGCCGGAAGTCAGTTTCCGTATGTAATCGAAGTCGGAAAAACTGTAAAAGCTGCCGATGGTTGGACTAGTCGCTATGCTGATGGCTATGGTGGCACGGGTTTTGGAGCCGGTGGTGGTGGTTATAGTGGGTGCTATGATTACAATTGCTCAGGACGTGTTAGTGCCGGCGCTCCGGGCGCTATATATATAAAAAGGTATAAGTAGGTGACTAAATGATATATTACAATCCAGCTACGAAAGAAACACTGTCTTACAAAGATGTGTGTTTGCTCTACAATACATCGTTTTCCGCCGCGTCCGAAGTTCTGGCCGAAACCTGGCATAAGGTTCACGAGGCAGCCTTCCCTGCCCCCGAAGACGGGTACCGTTTTGAGCCCGGAGAAGTAGCCCTTGTCGACGGGAAGTATGTCAAAACATGGAAAAAAATTCCCCTTACTGCCGAAGAAATACAAAACGAGGCTCTGACTACTGCCAGTTCTCTTCTGAATCCGCGCTTGGTCAGGTCGTATGTCCAGACCGCGAAATTCGGGACGGCTGAACTTGTCCTGTTTGCTAAAGCTGGGATGTTTGACGAATGGGCACCTGACACACAATACAACAAGGGTGCACGACTGGTGTGCGACGGTATCGTTTATGAAGTCCGACATGATGTACTGTCCGTCGAAGCCCAGCCCCCGTTTGCTGAAGGTATGCGTACCGTGTACCTTCCGCTCTATACGGACAGCAACAATCCGCAGCATGTAGAACCGACACTGGATGAAGTCAAAGCCCGCAAAGTCGCCACCATCGACGCCGAGACCTCTTCCGCCATCATGGCCGGGTTCGAGTGCGAGGCCACGCCGCCGGATACCAACACGTCGGAGCTGCTGCATTTCAGCTATGACGAGTTCGACCAGCAGAACTTCACCGACGCGGCTGTGTCCATGCAGCTCGCGACGGCCAGCGATGGCGGTATCCCCACTACTACGCCCTGGAATGCCTACCGTAACCACACGGCGGACAGCAAAGGCGACCTGGTTATCTTGCAGTTGACCGCCGAGACCTTCCTTCCCCTCTATGCGGCTGCGCTGAATCACAAGGCAACGAAAATGGCCGAGGGCGGTCAGCGTAAGGCAGCCGTGGCCGCCGCCCAGACCATGGAAGAGGTAGAGGCTATCTGATGCCCAAGTATTTTCACAACCTGCTCGTGGCTTGCGACCAGCTTGTGAATGCGGCTATCGGCGGCTGGCCTGATGAAACCCTGAGTTCACGCTGCTGGCGTTGGCACAAAGACGGCGTGCGCTCCTGGCCCTGCCGTATCATCGATACACTGTTCTGGTTGGACAGAGAACATCGTGGCGGGACATCTGTTCGTCACTGTGAGCTGAGTTGGGAGAGCGAGCGTTATGGGCGACAGTTACCGCCGGAGTTGCGTACAGGTTGACAACCACCCGGTTGCCGCCGTTAAATATGCGCAGATGCGCTGTTCTTGATGCAACAATCAAATACCGAAAGGGGAGGCGTATGCCTCCCCTTTCTATCTTGGAGATTCAGCACCATGAATGAACCATTGAAGAATCAGGTACGTTGGCCGTCACTGGCCCGGGACCTTGCTATTTTGCAAGTTCCCGATAGTCCTACGGACATCAAGTCCATCTTGTCTGAGTATGGTCTCACGAAGCAGGAACTCGTGGACATCCTGCATAATCCATACTTTCAACAGCTTTTTCAGGGGAGTTTGGAAGAGGTAAAAAATCAGGGCAGCAAAGCTGGGGCGAGATACAGGGCCCTGACACTTTCCCAAGCCCTTTGGGAGAAGTTGTTCCGTGATGCGCATAACGGAGACATGGAGCCCCGTGATGCATTGAAACTTCTCGATATGTTGGTCAAGGTGGCGGGTCTCGCTGACGCCAAGGAGACCACACAGGTGAATACCCAGGTCAATGTGGCCGTCCCTCTCCCCTTGCCGAAAGGTGTAGCCAAGGTGGCCCATGCGCTGCCTGTGGAGTAGACCATGTTCAACTATGTTCCGTCTCCTACCGGTATGCTCCTGCATAACTGCGACAAGTATCTCAAGATGATTGTCGGTCCTTACGGGTCGGGAAAATCTTGTGCCTGTGTTGCAGATGTGCTGACGTGTGCGTGTGCCCAGAATCCTGCTCCAGACGGTGTACGATATGTCCGTGTCGGGGTCGTGCGTTCGTCTTATCCCGAACTCATCGCCACCACGCGCAGGTCGCTTATCGAACTGCTGCCTGCCGAATATGGTACCATCGCCAGTTCTGGTGCTCCTGTGCGCGGGTTCTATTTCATCCCTCTTCCTGATGGTACCAAGGTCTCTCTTGAACTGGAGTTGTGGGCCCTCAAGACGGCTGATGATGCCCCCAAGCTGCGGTCTGCCAACTGGACGTTTGCCTGGCTCAATGAAGCCACGGGTTGCTCGCCCGAAGTGTATAACGCTGTCACGGGACGTATCGGGCGTTACCCGTCCCAGGACCTCGGTGGTATCTCGTGGGGTGGTACCATCATGGACTTCAACCAGCCCGAACCCGGCTCCTGGCTCGATGAGTATATCCGCAACCCGCAACCCAACTGGGCAGTGTTCAGGCAGCCCCCCGCTGCCTTCAAGCACGTTGATGAAGTCACTGGTGTCGTGACGTATGAGGTGAACCCGGACGCCGAGAATTTGCGCAATCTGGGTGCCAGAGAAGAAGGGGACCCGGACGATTTCACGCCCGAACAGCAAGGTATGCGGTATTACCGTAACCAGATAGATGCCTTGCTCAAGACCGGGCGCACGGACATCATCGACAACCAGTATTGCATGATGGACGTGCCTATCGTTGATGGCAAGCCGGTCTACTCGAATTTCAACATCAACATCCATGTGGCGGCGGAAGCGCTGGAACCGCGTCCTTTCCAGCCCATCATCATCGGTGTGGACCAGTCCGGTATCCATCCTGCTGCGGTCATCATGCAAAACATCAACGGGACCTGGTGTGTGCTGGATGAATTGTATGCTGACAACGAGGGGTTTGAAAATTTCCTGCATGGTATGCTGATACCGCTGCTGCGGGGCAGATACAGCACGAATCCTCTGGTCGCTGCCATCGACCCGAGTAATACCCGGGATTCATGGCAGGCTGTCACTCCCAAACAGCGTTTTGCTGATGCCGGTATCAAGGCCGTGACGGAATTGACGAACAATCCCAGGGTTCGCATCCAGACAGTGGAGCATATGCTCAACCAGCGTGCCGGAGGGTTGCTCATCGACCCGGCCTGTAAGATGCTCATTCGAGGGTTCTCGCATGAGTATAGATACCGCAAGTTGCGGGCTTCCGGGACGATGGGCTCTGTGTACACGCCGAGCCCGGAAAAGAATGATGCGAGTCATGTGCATGATGCACTCCAGTACGCAGCCCTTCTTATCCAGCGTGGGGATAATATGGATAAGGATACCACGATGCAAAACGTAAGAGACGAACTCATACGCAGGCGCAGTTCTTTGTCCAGCGTCGTATAAGATTGACGCTCAGGCGAGTGATTTGATAGGGAGAAAGTTATGAGCGACGCTATCAACTGGATGCTGGAAATCGAGGACGTGAAGGAGAAATCCCACGACCCGCTGGCCGAGGCCGTCATGGACAGGTTCAATGGCGCTGTGTCGTGGCAGTCTACTGAGCTTGTGAATGGCAAGCCTCTTCGCACCGTACTTGAGAACTGCTGGAACCAGCAGAATGGTATCATGTCGTGTGATACGAAGGAGCGAGCGGAAGCTCTGGGTGTCGATGCCTACATCAACCTGACCGCTTTGAAAGCCGACATCGCCAATTCCTATCTCAATGACGCCATGACCAGTTCCGGGGATGCTTCGCTCCCCTGGACCGTGATACCTACGCCGCGTCCTGATATTTCTCCTGTGGCGCAGGATGAAATTTTCAACGAGATAAAAGCACAGCTCCAGAGCGGCAGTTTTGAAGATGCTTCTCAGCTCATCGAGGCTATCCGGCAGCAGAAGCGTGAGATGCATTTCAAAGAAACGGAAAAGGCAAAGAAATCTGCCGACGCCATGATGATGCTGCTGGCTGACCAGTGTGCCGAAGGCGGCTTCAATCGGGCTCTCACAGACTTTTTGCAATGGTTCCCTATCTATCCTTTTGCCGTCTTCGCCGGTCCTTACATCACGCGGGCCCCGCGTCTCGTGTGGGGCAAGAACAAGCCGCGCATCGATACGGAAGTCTTTCCGACATTCCGTGCCATAAGTCCTTTCGACTTCGCCTACAGTCCTGATAGTCCCGATACACAGCGTGGGACATGCATTTTTACTCGCACGCGTTGGACGCGGCGCGAGCTGCTGAATGCTTCCAAGCTCGACGGTTACATTTCCGCCAACATCAAGGACATTTTGAAGCAGGCGGATGACCCCAATACGGATTTCAACCTGAGCTGGTTGTCCCGGGCCCCGGACGAAGGGCAACGTAATATGGCGCTGTGGGCGTCCAACGTGAGCCCTATCGAGGTCCTGACCCATTATGGTCTCATGTCCGGCAGGGAGCTGCAAAAATATGACATCCAGGGCCTCGATGATGGCGACTTCTACAACTGCCAGATTTCGTTGGTCCAGGGGCGCGTCATCGAGGTGAGGGTCTTCTCCGACCCTAAGATACAGACGCGCCCGGTCTATACCGCAAGTTTTTATCGCACCGGTGGAGACCGCATCGCCGGTGACGGCATCGCCCAGCGTTTGCGCGACATCGAACGTGCTTACATGGCGAGCCTTATGTACCTCATGCGTAATGCGGCTAATGCCTCGGCGCCCATTTGTGAAGCCGACTATCGGCGCATTGCGGCGTATATCGGCAAGGGTGAGCTGGGACAGGTAGTGCCCGGCAGTCTTTACCTGTCCGACTCTGATATGGGCAACAACAATATGCCTGCGTTCCGCTTTACGCATATCCCTTCCAATATCCCGGCGTATGCACAGCTCATGGAAATGTTCATGCAGCTCGCAGACCGTGTGACCAACATCCCTGCCGCGCTGCATGGTGAGGCGGTGGGTTCGGGGGCCATGCGCACGTTCCGTGGCATGTCCATGCTGCAAGGCAATGCCACTAAGGCCCTTCATGCGGCAGCAGACAACATTGCCTACGGTGTCTTCAAGCCGCTGGGGGAATTGCTGTATAATACCAACATGTTGTTTGCCAAAGACATGGAGGTCAAAGGCGACAGCCATATCATCACGAAGGGCGCTGAAGGGCTGCTCAAGAAGGAGATGGAAAAGCAGTCGGCCATGGAGATTCTTCAGACTGTCGGTGCCGCAGCCGGTGCTCTCGGTCAGGCGGTCAATCTGGCACCTGTGCTTTCCTGGAGCCTCAAGACATTGTTGGGTACCATGGGTGTTCCCGATAATGTTCTGGGTCAGATGGAGCAGATGTCGCCGATGGGGGTCATGCCGGGAGCCGGGGCCGCGCCCAATCCGGCGCCGCCTTCGCCCACTGGTGCTGGTGTTACGGCTGACATCACAGGAGGTGAAGCCTGATGGAATTGCTGAACACGCCCTCCCCCAAGAAAGGGACCTGGGCGTACAAGTTTGTGGCGTGGTTTTGTAACAACGTGAATTTTTGTCACGGGTATCTGTACGACACGGATATTGAAAAACCTGACAATAAGATTTACAACGCTGTTTATAAGCTATGGTTGTTCCCGTTCAAACAGAACGACTGTATCTGCTGCAATACTGTTCGAGGGCTCGTATATGGAGCCGTTCTCGGCTACCTGATAGGGAGTTTCTGATGGCTATCGTACCGCTTTGGACACCCGAAAATACGACCGTTCTGTCTTCGGTTTTTACCGTACATCCTGGAAAAGTTGTCGTCCTGTGGGCGGTTGGTTTCAACAAGTACAAATTCCGTGTCGAGAATGAAGTGGCCACGCCCATGCAAGCCTGTCTGCATCGGCTCATCCATGATTTTTCCGGCTCCCGCCTGCCTTCGACGAAGGATACAGCGCAGGATTGTTGCGGTTGGATTGTTGATGTCAACCATGTATCGAGTGAACTCATGGCGGACATTACCGTCAGCACAATGAACTGCCTGTGGAGCCTGTCGCTTTGCAACAGTGTCATGGCTGTTGGGATTCCCGGTTCCTACCAGCTTGAACTCAACGATGCCACTATGGTCGGCACTGCTAATGTCTATGCTGACTTGTATGACATTGGACAAGTGCACGCACCGGAAATTTTTGTAGGAGGCTAGTATGGCTCCCAATTGTGGTCCTATCGAGTTTATGCAGGGTGGAACCCTCATGGATGTTACCATCACCGGTTCCACCATCCAGAACAGTGAAATCAGCGGTTCGACTCTCAGTGGTTGTACGCTGACGAACCTGGTAGCCGTTGACGACGCCAGTCTTCGCACCATTATCAATGCCATGACCAAACTGTCTGATGCCGAATTGCGTCCTCTGGCGGATGCTCTGCATCGTGTCGCCACCATCGAAGCGGCTGAACAGCCTGCCGGGCAGGATGGTGCCGTCCTCGGCACAACGGTCATCGGCGACCGTGCCACTCTGCTGGGCAAACCGGCTTCCTGGGTGAAGCTCGGGGGCAAATCGCTTCCTGCCTACGACGCTTAAAGGGGGTGCGTTATGGCGACTGTGTTTTCTTTCCCGGAAACCCCTTTTGAAAGTATATGGGATAAGGCACGGAAGAAAGCCCAAAATCCGGGTATGCTGGTTAAGGACAATCCGTTTTTGGCGGAATCTGCTGACATACCTGAGTCGGGGTATGTGCGGCGCAACATGCAACGTTTGCGTGATGACCAGCACATGCGCGAATGTCCTTACAATGGCCATGTGTACGCTGGTATCATGGATAATATGCGTTATGGAGGTAAATGATGGGATGTTCTCGTTGTGGGGGCAATTCCGGGCGCAAGCCTGCTGTTCCCCCGTCCAACATCGGTGGCAATGGTCGTCCGGGTACTGTCGTGAACCCGCAGCGGCGCCCGGCGGAAGACAACAAGTCTGTGCGTGATACTATCAGTGGGCTGCGGTATGTCCCGTCTTCTGGCAGTTAAGGGCGACAAGACCGCAGGCGACAACCTTTTGGCGACGCTCGCGTCGAATCAGGGGGCCTTGTTGTCCTTGATTGGGTTGTTCGAGTCGGCGGCGAAAAAAGAAGCCCAGGAATGTGACGCTTTGGCGCGGGCAGCTTTGCTCGACGGACAAAAGCAAGGTTCCGGGTGTATGGCGCTGGGGCGTGTACTGATGCTCCAGGATGTCGTAACTACCTTGAAACAGTACATCAAGTAGGAGAAAGCACTATGTCCACTAACCCTATGGCATCCGGCGACGGCAACACTTCCGTCTCTCCCGCCTTTACCCGTACTCCGGGTATGGCACAGGTTTTTCGTGACCAATATGCCCGGACAGAAGCGGCTATGGAGCAGCAGCCTGTGCAGCAGCCTGTGCAGCAGCCTGTGCAGCAGCCGGTGCAGCAGCCTGTGCAGCAGCCGGTGCAGCAGCCGGTGCAGCAGCCTGTGCAGCAGCCTGTGCAGCAGCCGGTGCAGCAGCCGGTGCAGCAGTCGGTGCAGCAGCGTGTGCAGCAGCCGTCTATTGCCCCGTACATGTACATGGCGCAGCAACAACAGATGCAGCAGCTCGCGCAGGAACGTGATGTTCTCGCTAACCAGTTGGCCGAGGCGCAGAAGCGTAACGCCGAGTTTGAAGCCGCCAACAAGCAGCAGGCCATGCTGGCCAGTCTCGACGGTGCCGATGAGTTGAATGCACTGGAGACGGTTGACCCTGCCGACGCCCGTCGTATTGCCGTTATGACGGCGCGTATGCTGCAACAGCCTCTCGAGGGCGTGGTGGCTGAGGTGAAGGCCCAGCGCGAGACTATCGAACGTAATCGGGCTGAGGCGCTCAATGTCACGCAGCAGGCGCAGATAACCCGTTATGCTAGTGAAATCCTGCAAGTGCATCCTGATTTCTACAATCTGTTCAATGACCCGGATTTCCTGCGTTACCTCCAGGAACCCGACGGTCTGAGCAGCCGGAGTCGTGACCAGGCTGCCACGCAGGAGTTCTACGCTGGCAATACGCGGTACGTCATCGACATCGTGGACAAGTTCAAACAGAACCGTCCTGATAATGGCAAAGTCACCACTGTGCCGCCTGTGCAGGTGGCGGGTGGGACTGGTACTCCGGCAACTTCTTCTGTCAATAAACCCACTTTTACCCTGGCTGAACTCAACAGCCTATACCAAATGCGGCGGATTTCCCCGGATGAATACCGCGTGCGGTTGAAAGAACTGCGAGCCGCCGGATAACCTTTAAGGAGCTTTTCCATGCCTATTTTCCCCAGTGCGAGTGGATACACCGGCATCGAGGCCACCCCTCTCGCCCGTGTCGGCTACAGCGATTTCATCCTGTCTCGCGTGTATGAAAACGACTGGCTGCCGCGTATCACGGCGTCCGAACTGCTGGAACCTGTTACCCGGTGCAACCAGACCATCCAGCTTATGTACGCGCCGGAAGTCGGTCCGCTGCGTTCGTACCAGAAGAACCAACAGCTCGTGCCCAACACTGTCAGCACTCAGGCTCGTTGTCTGAGCATCTGCTACATGGGCTATCAGGACATCAAGTTCGACTCCACCGACATCAAGATGGCCTGCGAGCGCTGGCCCAGCTACGAAGAAAAGTTGCTGGAATCCATGTACCAGTCGTATGTGAGCACCATGCGTACTTTCGTCCTGGGTCGCATGATGGCTGAAGTGTCCCCGCGCACGAGTCTCGACCTCGCCGGTATGAATCAGGATGTGAATCTGGGCAAGCCCGGTCAGCCCGTGCATGTGACGCCGCAGAATCTTCCCAAGGTCCTGGCTGACCTCCAGCGTGTCCTCATCGAGTCCAAACGCTGGGTGGAAGGCGAGATGTTCATCATCGTGCCGCCTCAGCTCCGTACCTATCTCGCCATGTCCAACTACAGCAACAGTCTGTACAGTTGCAACTGCGGCGGTATCGTGTCCGGCATGTGGGACCATCCGCTCATGGGCTTCACGGTCATCGAATCCATCCACGTCCCCGTGGTGCGTGACAAGTCCGGCAACCTCTGCTTCTTTATTCTTGCGGGGCACAAGGAAGCCACGGCGTATGCTTCCAATATCCTGGAAGCGCGGCTGAATACCAGCGACCCCAACAGCTTCGGTGTCCGTTACCAGTATCTCGTGGCCTGGGGCGCCGAAGTCATCTACCCTGACGCCCTCGCGATGGGCTACTGGACTTTCGACCCTATCAACTAGGAGACCCAGACAATGGCTAACATCAATATGTTCCGAGGCGGTACGCCTGATTTCAAGGGCTGGTTCTGTCGTGGTGACTGGCCTGAGTTCAAACCGCCTTTCAGTGCCCCCCATGCGGCTTTCACGCCCCCGTATGACTCTCATGCCGACGCTGCTTACGGGCAGGGTTATCTCAACCTTCATTTCCCTCTGGTGCCCAATCTGGCGGATACCTACGGCCACAACTGGATGCGTACCGCGCTGAAGAAAGTTTCTGCCGTCGGCGACACCATCATGCTCAACTGGGTCCCGTTGCGGTCCTGGGTCGAAGCCATCCACTTTGAAGTGACCACCACCGACAAGAACCTCGAGGGTGTGTACATCAAGCCGTGCGCCATGCGTGTCTCGTGGGACTTCGCCACCGATGACTGGAAGTATGAAGAAAACGCCGACTTCGATACGGCCCTGACCAACAACGGCATCACGCAGTTCCCTCTGGGTACCCCCAAGGACGGTGACAAGCTGTGGGGTCTGGCGCGTCTGGGTATGCCCGAAGTGGCGTCTGTCTCCACGTCCACCGTGAAGGGCGGTCCCGGTAATGTGACCGGGGTGGACACCAAGACTGACTCGAAGGCCCTCGGCGCCGTGCCTTGTACCTTCGGGCATAATCTGGTGAAATACGACAACCAGGGCAACGCCACCGGCGGTCTGGACGAATACTACGGCGCCGTGCTGCTGGGCTACAAGTTCGTGGCCGGTGATGCCGAGCGTCTCAAGCTCGTGTGGAAGTCCGACATCGCCGTGTACATGTCGGCGAAGCTGTTTGCCTTTGAAGGCTCCACGCAGGTCGGCTAAGGAGGTGCGTCATGGCCAATGTCGCCAACACCAAGGCCACCGGGCCCGCGTCCAAGGATACGGTTTCCGGCGGCAAGACCTTCACGCCCCGTTTCAAGGCGCAGACTGGTCCCACCAAGGAAATGTCCAACGATTCCGAGGACGCCCGCCGTACCATCATGGGGATGCGTATCGCCAGCACTGATTTCGGCAACGACCCCGGTGCGGCTTTCCTGAAGAAACCGTCTGCGTAGACCAAACTCTACCCTCCATCCCTATACAGGAGAACAGCACTATGTATCAGTCTTCCGCTCCGCTCTCTGCCGTCTCCCAGCAAGACCTGCGCGGCATACTCAACGAACGCGATAGCGATGCGCGTCAGCAGGCCCTGCACGCTGCCGGTGCGAAGAACGCGGTTCCTCCGTTGCCGCGTTCTTCGCACCTCCGCAGCAAGAAAAACGGTATCGTTTTTCCCTGGGACCCCATGCTTGCCGAACAGCGCGACATCATGGAATGTTGTGACAGCACAGGCAACACCGACCCTGCGGCATGGCGTTCCACTGTGAACGAAGCCGAGTACACGCCTGCCGAGCGTGATGCCTTGCTGGCCGAGGCGCAGGCTACGGTCATCAAGCAGGCCAATGCGTTCTCCGGCAAGCATGAACCTACGATGGAAGATGTGCGGCAGAAGGGTGTCGAAGAAGCCACCCGGCTCCCCTATGCGGCCCAGCCGCTCGATGCCTATTACCATGGTATCGAGGATGACCTTGCGGCTCTCGTGCGTTCCACGGAGTAATTTTGATGAAGGTCTCCAACGTCATCTGGGAAGTGTCCCTGGACCTCAATGACCAGGAACCGGGGTATGAATATACGCACTGGACTTATGAGCAGTTGAAAGCCTATCTGGCGGAAGCCCTGCTCATGGTCAGCGAGCGGTTCTCCGACAAGTTCGTGCAGCATAAAGTCGTGAAACTTTCTCCCGGAGAAGTGTGGCAGAAGGCGTGCGACTGCGAGCGTATCGAACGCGTCCTCGGGGAAGTCACCGAGGATGGGGAACACATCATCCGCAGACTGTCCCGTGTGGCGGATGATGAGGCCAACACCTGGAGCGGACCTGCGTCGCAGTGTCATATGGGCGGGGACCTCACCGGATACTCCATCAGCAGCACGGTGGACACGTTGTTCAGAGTGTATCCTGGGGTATCCCGTACCGACCGCAAGGAGCATTACGTCCTTGTGGAGTGTTACGTCGAGCCTGACGGATATGACGATGATACGAATATCCCCGCGACGCTCGTGTCCATGGTCAAACAGTGGATGCTGTACAGGGCCCTGAGCATGGACAGCGAAAACAATCCTGCCATCACGCAGCTTGCCGCTTCGCACCGGGACACCTATTTCAAGCTGGTCGAGGCTGAGATGGCGCGTAAACTGCTGGAGGAAAACGCCGATGGTCGTGTACGAACCGTTTCCAACAACGCCGCTAAGTGAGTTCCATGCCGAACTGCGGTTTGAATGGAAAGACCTTCCGGCGGAACTGTTCGACTATTACCTGCTTCGTACAGCCATCGAGATGTGCCGCAAGGCCCCTCTCGTGACGCGAACAGTGCGAATCAAATTGCAGCCCGGGGTAACTCGGTATGCAGTGAAATCGCCTGACGGGATGGAAATGACGGCCCTGACGGGCGTTTCGCATCATCCAACAGGCAGCGACAGTTGTCTCCATGATGTACGCAGAACGCTCGTAGCCGGAGAGGACTGGCCCCGTCTGCGTCGGGACAAGGTTTGGTACGACCCAGATGAACAGGTTCTCCACGCGTGCATGTGTGACTGTGGTGGGGAACTCCGCGTGTCTATGGGTGTAGTACCCGGACGTAACAGTTGCTCCCTTCCGAGTCAGTTCGAGCATGAACTTTTCCCCGCCCTCATCATGGGGACACGGGCTTCCATCATGCTCATCACAGGGCGTCCGTGGACCAATCTCAGGGTCGGCAGCGAATTGTACGCCGAGTTCCGGCGTATGCTGGGCAAGCTGGCACAGGATGCCGCCTTGTGTGGACAACGCGGAATCGTCAAGATAGGGTTCGGTAGAGCGCTCTAAGCAAAAGCCGGAAACAGAAAGGCCCCCCATCCCTGCCTGGGATG
>OLQE01000621.1_pt1 | contig 25574 bp, 29 predicted proteins | sample 1643161 | NCBI WGS metagenome assembly OLQE01 (sample SAMEA3136650, study PRJEB25190) | human gut metagenome | reverse complement strand
TCATAGAATGCGATTTAAGAGAAAAAAGCCTCATGACCATGAGGAAAAATGAAAGTGAAATACGTTAGCTGATAAAGTGTATAGGCTCAAAAGGGAAAGTGCCCTTTTGAGCCTTATTTTGTGCTTTGCTATAAGTAATACCACAATATATGCAGGGATTTTTATACCCCACCTATTGTTCTACACTATAATCATCAAGGTCGCATATAAAAATGATTGATGGTGGGTGAGAAAATGGATAAAGAAGAAAAATATAGCAACAGAATGAGACTTCCTAAAGATGGAGCAATATTAGCCGAAAATGATAATATTGTACTCAAAGCGGTATCTGAAGATCAAAAGTATCATATGCTCAGTGTATCATATGAATGCTCTTTTCTTAAACACGAATTCGAAAATGAAACTTACCGAAAATATCTATGGGAAGAGTTTATAAGGGAAAATGCAGCCAATTATTGTATTTATACTAAGGATACAAATGAGTTTATTGGATACTGTGGAATCAAGAACCTTACTCGGGAAATACCAGAATTAGCAATTGAGTTGCTGTCAAAATATAGGAAATATGGATATGGATTTCAGGCATTATCTCTGCTTATGGATCAATTTTCTGAGATTACAGGGGAGCATGTTTTCCGTAGCAGAGTGGAAGTGGATAATTATGCGAGCCAGGCTTTACACAGAAAACTGGGTGCAGTACCAAATGGAATGAGCGAATTTCTCATCCATGGTGAAGAAATAATCAAATATCAAAAAGAAAATCAACATCTTATAGATGATAATATCCGAAAACTTGCAGCAGATTTTGATGTCGAGCCTATAGAGATTCTTGGGCATGTCTTAGAATATAAGATTGAATGGAAGTAACATAATTATCTTGACATTCCCCTTAAGGGTAATGCTAGTTTAAAGTAGAAGGTGATCTGATGTATACGATAAGTCAATTTGCAAAACTCTGTAATACAAGTACAAAAACAATTAGGTTTTATGATAATAAGGGTATTTTACCTGCAGATTACGTTTCGGAAGAAAATGGATATCGCTTTTATGAAGAAGATACGGTAGAACTTTTTCGACAGATATCAAAATTAAAAGAAGCAGGATTTACATTAGCGGAGATTGATCAACATTTAAAAGCCCAGGATGGGATATCAACTGAAAATTTTATTGATAAAAAGATTGAAGAGTTAAAAAGTCAGATTGCGCATTGCTATAAACTGAAGGAGCAAGATAATATGAGAGAAATCAATATTGCGTTTCAAAAATTGGAAGCGGAAAGAACAAGAGTTGAACAGACAGCAATAATTAATTTACGGTACGGAAATCAAAAGACGCTACTTCCGGTAGCAGCAGAAATAATTGATGAATGTGAGAAACTAATTCAGAGAATTGCAACACCGGGAATATGTGCTATTAATTGTGAAGAGGATGAATTTATACGTTTTGTTCAGGGGAGAAAAGCTGTTGAATTTGTAAGTATGCACTTTGATTCGAAGACTTCCAGAGAAGAAATTACAAAAAAAGTAAATCAGAGCGAATATGAAAAATACGATGCTGTATTTGTATATTGCAGCTGTTCATCAGCTATATCAAAAAATACACTTGTTGTTTTAGATTTTGCGAAATGGTTTGATTATGGGACAGATGAGAAGGGACGAAAAAGAGCAGAAGGAGCTTTTGAATTTAATGAGAAGTTGGATGGAATAGATGTTAAGTTGATTCTGTTTGAAAAAAATACTGCTATATAACCAAAAGGCTCAGGGAATTTCCTCTGGGTCTTTCTTAAGATTCCTCAAAAATTGAGAATTACATATGTTCAATTCTTTGTATTAGGTATATATTTTGAAAAGTTGTCCGGTTATACTGACAATATCAAAAGGCAGAACTGTTAGAATGAGGTGAGCAGATGGATACAGCACAGAAAATAAGGTTAATTCGGATGATTGAAAAAATAGAGAAGAATCCAGAATTCAGTAGTAAAATTGGTGTGAGAAATACATCTGAGTTTATATCAAGTAAACAATCAAAAAAATGAATGATTCAAATCATAACAGGAGTCAGAAGGAGTAGAATATGTTATCGTTACTATTTGTTATATGCATGATCTGGTTTATTGGAAAATTTTTTATATTTGGTGTAAAAGCATCCTGGGGAATCTTAAAGCTGCTCTGTACAGTTGTATTTTTCCCGGTGATTTTGATAGGAATGGTTGTTGGCGGACTGATTTATATTGCATTTCCATTGTTGATCATCGGCGGAATCATTGCACTTATATCATCTAACTCATAAAAATACGAGGAGGGAAGAAATTATGGGATATGATATAGAAAAAGAGAAACGAGAAGCGATTGAAGCAGGACAACGTGCGTTAAGTAGTCTTCGGACAGCAGAAGAAAACCTGAACAGTGCAAAAAATTGGGGCTTGGTGGATATGTTTGGCGGTGGATTCTTTTCTACGATGTTGAAACACTCCAAGATGGATCAGGCCAGACAAAATATGGAACAGGCGAAATATGATCTTCGTAATTTCAGTAGGGAATTAAATGATGTGAACATGGCTTGTAATCTGAAGATCAATACTGGAGATTTCTTATCCTTTGCAGATTATTTTTTTGATGGATTTGTTGTGGATTGGATGGTGCAGGATCGAATCAATAATGCCAGACATCAGGTGGAAGAAGCTATCCGCAGAACGGAATACATCATAAACCAGTTACAGCATATGTAAAGGAAAGCGGCAGTGGACCATAAATAGGTTCGCTGCCTTGTTTTTTCATACTTATTTTTGTTTCTTTTTTTCTTCTCTGAGCAATTCGATGTTTAGTCCCTGCTCTCCGGCTGTTTTGTCAACCCAGAGATTCAGAGAATCTATTGCCAGAGAAATTTCATCCAGTTTGTTGCTGATAAAAGCAAAATCTTTGATTTCATCATCGCTGATCTTACCGTCACGGGCAATCTGGATCAGACGTGTGGTAAGAGGATTAATCTCATTCAGACTGGCAATGGTTTCCAGGATTATATTGGATAAGTCAGAAACTTCGACTTCCGGGACATAACGATGTCCGATTTCACACTTATGAGAACAATAATAATTGCAGAGATCCGGGCGCTTGTAAGCATCAGCCATCTGGATGATATCGTAAGGTGTGGGTTCCTGCATTTCATATTCAAACTTTTCGATTTTAGAATCAGAAACAGCAGTCATTTTTTCGCTGGCTTCTGATCTGGTAAGACCGGCTTCTTCCCGGCAAATCTGATAAAATGTTTTATTTTCTCTTGTAGATTGTTTCCCCATGAGAATAACCTCCCTGTATATCGCAAAACATGAGGATTATCGGGTGGTAAGTCCGCATGCTGTACGTGTATTTCCTCTATGAATTTTATTATACTTGAAGCATCAGTAAACAACAAGCGCATTGTTGATACGGAATTATGAAAGGAAGAAAAAACATGAGGAAAACTAGAAGTGATTGTAGAGTAGGAACATTTGAAAAGAAGCATGGTCTTCCACCGGGGACTATTAGAAACAAAAATGGAAGAGATACTAGAAGTGACAAAAAAATTGGCACCATTCGCAAAGAAGCAAAGTAGGAGGAACATAATCATGGAAAAGAAAATAAGAAAAAGATATTATTCAGAAGAAGCTGTAAAAAAAGCGTTAAAAATTGAATCGTTTCGAAATTTAACAAAGGATAAAGTGATGGAGTTTACATCTATGATTCCATATATGGAAAAGGAAGTGGCGCTTGAAATAATAAAGCAGTTCCCAGTATATGTAGAGTTTGTGGAATCAGCAATAGAAAATTATACACAGTTATGCAAAACAATTTTAGAAACAAATAAAGAAGAATATGAACAAGCAGTTCATGCACATCAGTATGTTCTTGAGACCTTCGCAAATCAGCTGGAACAAGAAAATTTAACAGAGGAGGAAAGAAGGGACTTTTCTGAAAAAATGATTGAAGAAGCTGATAAAATAACGGAATTATATTTACAGCAGCAGAAATTTCATGAGCGAGTGTTCAAGGCGATTGGGGGAGTTGTAACATTAGCTTTGGGAGTGACGGTAACAATGTTAGGCTTAAAAGCAATTGGCAGCGATGAAGATTTACCTCAACTAGATGATGAGAATCAGAATGTTGCATAATAGCTTTATCTATAATTGAAAACAACAAGATGGAAAGGCTCAGGAAAAAGTATTCTGGGCCTTTTGTCTTAGAAGGATAGCAGTATAAAAGAGCAGGGATTTTTATACCCCACCTATTGATATACACTGTAACCATCAAAGAAGATCAAATCATAAAATTCAAAGAAATGGAGGAGTTGGCAATGAAAGGTTTTAACACTGGTGATGGTTACATGGGATTGGTAGATGGTAAATATATCTTGTTTGCCAGTGAATCCGATTACTATGAATACATGAACGATTAAAGGAGGAGCTGCTATGAAAGGAATATTCGGAAGTATGTTTGATCTGAACCATGATGGAAATATTAGTCCACTGGAAAACGCAATGGAATTTGCCTTCTTAAATGAACTACTGAAAGACGACTCTGACGTACAAACGGAGTTGGAATTATCAGGACTGGATCCAGACGAGTTAGAGTTTATGGATCCAGATGAACGAAGAGAAGCACTGGAGGATGCCGGACTGGATCCAGATGAATATGATTTCTAAGGAAGGAGCATTTACAATGGCAAAAGTATTTATCACACTGACAGGAACAAAGCATTATTTTGGAAATGATTTTCTCAAGAAAGGAACGAAGATCCGACTGGAGAAAGAACCAGATAATGAGTATGACAAAGAAGCAATCAAAGTAACCTATGAAGGTCTTGGAAAAATCGGGTATGTGGCGAACAGTTCGTATACTGTTATTGGTGAGTCGATGAGTGCCGGACGTCTCTACGACAAGATTGGAGACGTTGCATATGCAAAGGTAATACTTGTTACACCAGCTGGGACAATCTGCAAAATTTGTAAAAAGAGTCTGGTAAAAGACGAGGAGCTATAATGAAAAACAAAGAGATATTGAGAAAAATCTATTATGAAAATAGAGCAATAAACAGAAATATTCAGCGTCTAGCTAATATCAGTTTAATTGGTTTGCTTGCAAGGTCAGCAAAAAAAGCAAAAGAAAGCGATGATGAACAAGGAAAAAATCTTGCAAAAGCAGGGCTGCTCTTAGTAATTATTTCGGAAGCCCTGATAATGATTAGTGATATTCTAGATCATCGGAAAATGAAAATCGAAGAGAAAATAGAAAAGTGTGAGTAAGGGAGAAGAAATGTATACAAAAGAACAGAATGAAGAAATAGAAAAAGTATGCCGAGTGTTTGATCGTTATATCAGAGAAAATCCATATTTCGATGTTGTCTGGTCAGATAAACTGGGCTACATCTATTTAAGTGGAATCGCTCCCGACAGAGAAGATGTTTGCATGGCACCGTTAATTCTCAGGACTGGTGAGGATCTTTGTGAAGAAATCATATATAATATGGCGGCAGATATATTAAAACAGATTGGAGTACATCGTGACGATCCAGAAGACTGTTCCCCAGACGAACGGAAAAAGATTAAAGAAGAATTAAAACCATATATGGATCAGCTTCCAGAATATACACATTTGGTTACTGAGCTATTCAGAGAATAACGTATTTTATTCTGTAATAAACAGGATATGAATTTATTTCAGGAGGAAGAACAAATGAGCAAAAAAGAAGGATACAGCAGAAAAGGATTATTTGGAGAAATCAAGCATTATGATGCGAATGGAAGAAAGATCGGAGAAAGTAGACCTAACATTTTGGGAGGGTATAGCAATTACGATATAAATGGTCATAAAACTGGTGAGAGTAGACCTGGTATCTTTGGCGGAATGAATCATTATGACAGCCACGGACACAAAACTGGATCAACCAGACCAGGTATATTGGGTGGAGCAAATCATTATGATGACAAAGGGCATAAAACTGGTCACAGTAATCCTGGAATATTAGGTGACTGGAACCACTACGATGACTGATTCTTAAGAAGGAAGGAGTCAACATGTACAATCTGATCATAGATCTGGAAATGTGTAATGTGCCGAGAGATTATCGGCGGAGATCTTACAAATATGCAAACGAAACCATACAGATTGGTGCGGTATTATTGAATGAAGATTTTAAAAGGATTAGTACACTCTGTCAATATGTACATCCGGAATATGGAGTTATCGATCATTTTATTGAATCATTGACTGGCATTAGGAACGCACAGGTGAAAAATGCTCCACGGATACAGGAAGCATTGTTACATATGATTGACTGGCTGGGAGACCGCGAGTATCAGATCTATGCATGGAGTGAATCAGACCGAGATCAGATTGTACATGAGATTAAAGCAAAGAAAATCACGGACGAAAAAATTCTTGCTTTTGTAGAAAAAGAGAACTGGATCGACTATCAGGCAGTTTTTACAAAGAGATATGAATTAACCAGACAGCTTAGTTTGGAAGAAGCATTGGGGCGGGCAGAAATAGAACCGGAAGGAAGATTTCATGATGGATTAGATGATGCAGTGAATACCGGTTATCTGATTGAAAAGCTGGAACTGAATCCGAACTATCAGTTAGTTAGTTATGAGATGCCGGAAAAGCCAACAGAACATCTTTCGTGTAATCTTGGAGAATTGCTTGCAGAGTTGAATTTACAATTGGTCTAGTATGGACAGGTTACGTAGATTACAAAAGCTGAAAATAGTTTGTTTTTCGATAAGTTTTGTGTGAAAAGGTGCACTATATGTCTCCCACCTATGGTATACTTGAGTTATCATTTGGTGAAAGGAGACAGGATAAGTGCCGAAGGGAAGTAATCAGAAATTCAAGCTATACCGGCTCGCTCAGATCATGCAGGAACGGACAGATGATGAGCATTATATTACTATGCCAGAAATTATGGAAGGATTGGCAAAATATGATGTGACAGCAGATCGGAAAAGTGTATATAACGATCTGAGAGATCTGGGTATTCTTGGAATAGATGTAGAAGGTGAACCTGTCGGAAACCGATATCATTATCATGTTGTAAATCGTGCATTTGAACTTCCGGAATTAAAACTTTTGGTAGATGCTATCCAGTCTTCAAAATTTATTACAGAGAAAAAATCGAATGCACTGATTAAAAAACTGGAAACATTGGTCAGTAAATACGATGCACAAAAATTGCAACGACAGGTGTTTGTTTCCGGAAGAATTAAAACAATGAATGAGAGCATCTATTACACAGTGGATGCGATTCATAATGCAATTTCGGAAAATAAGAAGATTAAATTTCAGTATTATCAGTGGAATGTGAAGAAAGAAATGGAACTTCGCCATAATGGAGCGTGGTATCATATCAGTCCCTGGGGACTTTCCTGGGATGATGAAAACTATTATCTGGTTGGTTATGATTCAGATGCAGGGCAGATTAAACATTACCGGGTAGATAAGATGTTACATATCAAATTGTCAGGTGAGAGACGAGAAGGAAAAGAGCACTTTAAAAAATTGGATATGGCAGATTATGCAAAGAAAAGTTTCGGAATGTTCGGAGGAAAAGAACAGACCGTAAAGTTGCTGGTAAAAAACAGTCTGGCAGGTGTTATCATTGATCGGTTCGGAAAGAATGTGATGTTGATTCCGGCAGATGAAGAATATTTCACAGTGAATGTAGATGTGCATGTCAGCAGGCAGTTTTTAGGATGGGTGTTTTCATTGGGAGAGGATATAAAGATTGTTGGACCGGAAGATGTGGTGAAGCAAATGAAATCTGAGGTAAAGAGATTAATTAATCAGTATGAGTAGTATTCTATTATTCTTATGTCTTTGTTGATGACTATGCGATAATAGGACTAACCCGAGAAATCCCGGAAATAAAGGCTTGTGGCTGAAACAGCTCGGATTTGAAGAAGGGGATCCGGTGATGGTTAAATATGAGGATAACATGCTTATCATCACGAAGGTGGAATCGGGCACTGAAGCTGCTGTGGCAAGGTAAGTAAAGATCAGTGGAGCAGATGGGAAGATTTCTGTCGGCTCCATTTTGCTGCCAGTGCAATTTGACTGGCGATAAATACTGAGAAAGTCGGGCTTGAGATGGCTTATGATAGAAAATCTTGGAATTTCCAAGAAAATCTTGAGAAAAAATGACCACCGTGATATAATAAAATCACGTGTGCGTTATAAGATAACAGCCCATTTTGAGAGGTTAAAAACGACTATGGCAATGAACTACGATAAATTATGGAAAATGCTTATTGATAAAAAAATGAACAGGACGGATCTACATGAGCAAGCGCATGTGTCAACAAATGCCATAGCTACCATGGGCAAAGGTGGCGATGTGTCGACAAAGGTTCTTGATAAGATTTGCAAGACGCTTGATTGTCAGATCCACGACATTGTTGATTACGTACCGGATGATGACGACGTACAAGAAAAATAACTGCAAGGAGCATTTTTGTGTGGTGTAAGAACTGTAATATAGAGACAAATGAAAAAAAGTGCCCAATCTGCGGTGAGGAGACAGTCGAAGATTATCCTACTGAAGTTTACTGGTGCGATAATTGTAGAGTTCCGGTAATGCAGGAAGTAAATCAAGCGGACAAAGGAATCTGCCCAAGATGTGGCAAGCCGATGAAATATCTTGCTGCAGATATTAGGCCCGTATTCCCCGAAGAAAGGTTGCTGATTGAGATTCTGCTGAAGAAGGAACCTCATCAGTGGATAAATGAATCTGTATGGGCATCCAACAACAGATACTATATAAATGGCAAGTCTGTTGCTTTGCCTAACAAGTTGTTTCAGGAAGCAAATGCTGAAGAATATATAGAGAAGCTTGAAAGAAATAAGGACGATAATTCCTATGAAGCTTTTGATTGTTACATAGATGCTTTTGTCGAGGCGAATAGGACAAGGTTGAACTATCTGATTGACGAATCACATACATTTGTCAAGAAAACGGCGGCTAAGTTCCCGGAGGAGAATATAGTTCTATCGTTCTCGGGTGGAAAAGACTCCACTGTAACTGCAGATGTGGCAATAAAAGCATTGAGTGATCCATCACTAGTGCACATTTTTGGAAATACTACACTTGAGTTTCCACTCACAATTGAGTATGCCAAGCGCTATAGAAAGAATCATCCACAGTCTATTTTTAAGATTGCTGAAAATCATGAGCAGGTATTCAGAGATGTGTGTGTGGATATAGGACCACCAGCTAGAATGATGAGATGGTGTTGCTCTATGTTTAAGACAGGGCCGATTACCAGAGTAATTAATTCCTTATATAGGGATCAACGCATTCTGACCTTCTATGGAATTAGGAAATCGGAGTCTGTAAGTAGAAGTAAGTATAACAGGGTTGAGGATGATGCTGAGTCAGTAAAAATTCAGCAGCAGACAGTAGCGTCTCCAATATTCTTCTGGAAGGATATGGATATTTGGCTATATATCTTGGCTGAAAAGATTGATTTCAATGATGCTTACCGTTTGGGTTATGACAGGGTTGGATGTTGGTGCTGTCCTAACAATAACCAGAGGGCACAGTTTCTTTCAAGAATTTATATGCCAGAGCAAGCAAAGGCTTGGAGGGATTTCCTCATAGATTTTGCAAGAAAGATAGGAAAGCCTGATGCAGAAGAGTACGTGGATTCTGGTGCATGGAAGGCAAGACAAGGTGGTAATGGTCTTGCGGCAGCGGGTGATGTGAAAATTCGCTTTACCAACTGCACAACTGAAGATTATGCAAAGATTTATCGCTTGGTACGTCCGATGGATGATGAGTTTTTAAATATGCTTACACCATTTGGAAGAGTGGCTCCTGAGCTTGGCCAGAAGCTATTGCATGAGGTGCTGGTACTCGATATAAGGACGAATGTTCCTATTCTATCAGTACAGCCTTTTGAACAGGGCGGATATGAGTTTGCTGTAAAAATCAGAACCATGAATGTTAAGAATCATGACGATTTACAGCATATGGTTGGATACCAAGTTAGGAAATTTAATGCATGTAGAAAATGCCTGAAATGTGAATCCCTTTGCAAAGCAGGGGCGATTTCGATTTCAGCAGACAGATATTATATTGATCCGGAAAAATGTGTTCATTGCAAAATGTGCGTGACTGCCAAATATCTCAGAGGTGGCTGCATGATGGACAAATATTTACGGACAAAGGATTAGGAGGAACAGAGGGATGGCTACGAAGTTTCGAGCCCATGAAACATTCTTTATTAGAAAGGGATGGCTCAGTAAAGGCATGCGCTATGTATCGCAGAAGCCAGATGTCTTTACTGACAAAGATGATAATCCGATGGATGTTCTTGGAATCGGTGCCAATATGGTCAAATCCCTTAGATATTGGCTTCAGGCAGTGGGCCTGACGAAAGAACCGAAGACTGGTAAGAAGAATCAATCCCTGACGGATTTCGGAAAGCTGGTACATGAGAAGGATCCTTATACAGAGGAGTTAGGGACACTTTATCTTCTCCACTATAAGCTTGTAACTGATGAAGAGATGGCTCCATCCTGGTATTATTTCTTCAATAGATTTGCTATGAAAGAATTCAACAAGGATGATTTCGTTGCTCAGATACAGAATGAATTGAAGATGGATGGTACAACGGTAGCTATCAGATCATTGACCGATGACTTTGCCTGCATTGTTAATACGTATGTGCCAAGGTATAAGTCTGATCCAAATAAGGTTTCTCCAGAGAATAATATTAATTGTCCATTCGGAGAGCTTGGCCTTATTGATATTCTGAGTAAAGAGCGAGGAAATTATACATACAAGAAGTCTATACCAATGGCAAGAAGCTTTAATCCGTGGGTAATTATGGCAGTTATTGTAGATCAGTCAAACGGTAGGGAAGAGATTGCATTAAATGAGCTTCTATCCGCTGAGAAGAATATTGGTAAGGTATTTAACCTTGATTCGATTTGTATGCTTTCCTTGCTCCGTGAAGTGGAGAAGCTTGGAGAGATTAAGATTATCCGTACAGCAGGATTGGATGTTGTCCGGGTATTACATAAACGTAGCTTTATTGACTGCGTTAAAAAATATTATGCCGATATAGAGGGAACAAATTCATGAGCAAAATGATTTCTGTTGCGTCAGGCTTTCAGTATTCAGTAAACATAGGATACGACCTGAACAATGATGACAAATTAAAGAATTTTATACCGACAAAATCGGCATTGACGTTGTTAAAGGACATACTTAGCAATACAGCCCTTGATGCAACGGAAAGAGCACGAGTTCTTGTAGGAGCATATGGAAAAGGTAAGTCTCACATTATACTTACCATTCTTTCGGTGCTTATGCAAAGAGACCGTTCTTTGTTTACACATTTGATGCCGAAAATTAATGAGGATCCAGAGCTGAAGCAGCTAGTTGATAATTACTATTCAGATAAGAACAATAGGATCCTGCCGGTTATTATTAATGGAACAAGTGGCAGTTTACCACAGGCTTTTCTTCTTGCATTGCAGAGAACGCTTGATGAGAATGGTCTGGATATCATGCCAGAGACCAATTACAGGGCTGCTATTAATGCCATACAGAAGTGGAAAGCTGATTATCCGAAGACTTACGATAAATTCAAGAAAGAAATAAGTCTTCCGGTAGATGCTTTTATTTCTGAACTAAACGATTACAATGCTGCAATCTACAGCGAGTTTGAAGAGGTTTATCCTAAACTTACATCGGGAAGTATATTCAATCCGTTTGTGGGATTTGATGTTGTAGAGTTGTATGAGAGCGTTGTAAAGAGCCTCAAGCAGCGTGGATATCTGGGAATATATGTTGTCTATGATGAATTCAGCAAGTTCCTGGAGTCTAACATCACAGCAGCCACTGTTAGTGACACAAAGATGTTGCAGGATTTCGCTGAGAAATGTAATCGAAGTAGTGAGAATGAGTTGCATTTATTGTTGATTTCTCACAAAGAGATATCCAACTATATTGATCAGTTGCCAAAGGCAAAGGTTGATGGTTGGCGTGGCGTTTCCGAAAGATTCCGTCACATTCATTTGAACAATAACTTTGCTCAAACTTATGAGATTATATCTACTGTTATCATTAAGGACAGAGATAAATGGGAAGATTTCCAAGATAATAATAAAGCCAGATTTGATCAGTTGATGTCAAGATATGCTGAGCATGCAATATTCAGTGACACAGATCAGAAGGAATTGGAGACAACAATATATGAATGCTACCCGTTACATCCGGTTTCAACATTCATTCTTCCAAGACTTTCTGAACGTGTAGCACAGAATGAGCGTACATTATTTACCTTCCTGTCTGCTGATGGAACATCGACTCTACCAGCATTCTTGAGGGGATTAAAGGATAAGGACTTCAGAGTCATTACACCTGATCTTATTTTTGATTACTTTGATCCGGTTCTACAGAAGGAACCTTTTGCAGGAGAACTTCATAAGAACTATGTTTTGACAAAGACTATTCTTGATCAGATTGAAGATCAGATTCTTGAAAGCAAGATAGTAAAGACGATTTCTTTGATATATCTGTTGGGGCAGTTTGATAAGCTGAAGCCTATTAAAGAAGAGATTGTCGGAATCTACAGCATGGAATACAAGCCTGCTGAGATTGAAGCTGCAATTGATCATCTTATCAAAGATGAGTATGTGATTTATCTGAAGCGTAGTAATGACTATCTGAAATTGAAGCAGACATCTGGTGTGGATGTAGAGCAGAAGATATCAGATACTATCGCAGCTTTGGCTCCTTCATTCTCATTGAAGAGCGCATTGAATGCTTCAAATATTGATAACTACCTCTATCCATCAAAATATAATGATGAGAAAGAAATGATTCGCTACTTTGAGTTTGAGTTCATTGAAGAGCAGGAACTTGAAGGTGATATTGACTGGGTGAAAAAGGCTGAGGATATCAATGCAGATGGAGTGGTATATGCTATTGTCTGTGAGGATCCTGAGTCTATTAAGGGAATAAAGAATAAAATACTAAAGACTAGCCGGGGATGCGATAGATTTATTTTCATAATGCCGAAGAAAGCTACTGCTATTAGAAAAATCCTGCAGGAGTTTGAAGCAGTAAGCACACTGAGGGATAAGGCAAAAGAGGATACAGTTCTTTTTGAAGAGTATGAAGTAATATATGAGGATTTAAGAGATGTAATCAGTGAATTTATCAGTGGTTACACCCATCCTGAAGATTATAAGTCTGCATATATTTACAACGGCGAAGAGAAGAGTATATTACGTAAGGCTGCTTTGACAGGGCTTGCATCGGACATTTGCTTTAGTACTTTCTCTGAGACACCAGTTATTAACAATGAGGCAATCAATAAGGATGAGATTACCTCAATCGCAAATAATAGCAGAAATAAGATTCTTTCAGGCCTTCTCAGAAATGTTTTGGAGCCAAATCTTGGGCTTACCGGAACTGGACAGGAAGTTTCTATTATGAGAAGCACACTTGTAAGAAAAGAGGTTCTTCTCGATGATCAGGAGGGTATCAGAATCAACCTGGCTCCATCGGATAAGCTGATGAAGGGCGTGCTTGATGCAATTGTTTCCTTCGTCATGGATGCCAAAAAGAAGGGTACAGCATCCTTTGATCAACTTTATAATGTGCTTACAACTCCGGAATATCATATAGGTATTAGGAGTGGAGTTATTCCAATATATATTGCAGCTGTCTTTCATGAATTTAGTGAGGACATAATTCTGCAGAATGATTTGGGACAGTTGCCATTATCTGCTGATACCTTGCAGATGATTAACGCGTGTCCTGAGGATTACACACTGGCATTCCTTGAATGGAATCCTGAAAAGCAGGAATTTGTAAGCAAGCTTTCAGAGATTTTCAGCAATTATGTTATTGAGGCAGAAAAGAATCTTAGTGCTTATGATTTTGTAGCATCTGCAATGAGGCGCTGGTACCTGTCATTGCCAAGATATGCTAAGGAATCCAAAGGAATTGGTGACAAGGAATCGAGCAAGAGATACCTTAAGATGGTTAAGTTGCTTAAGCTGAATCTTAATGGTCATGAGTTGTTGTTTGAGAAACTTCCTGAAGCCTTTGGATATAGAGATTTCAACGAAGGCCTTGCAGAGAATATTGAGAATGCTAAAAACTACTATGATGGTAAAATAGCTGAGCTCAAGGTTGAGCTGATAAAGCAGACCAAAGAGATCTTCTCAATCGCTGCAAACAGAGCCAAGTTAAAAAGGACATCCTTATCATCTGTAATAAAGGATTGGTGTGAAACACTGGATCCGCACGTATTTGAGCAGCTTTTTGAAAATGGAACAAACAAGTGCCTGGGACTTTTTAAGAAAGTAACAAATGATGAAGAGACATTTGTTGCTAGATTAGCAAAGGCTGCAACGGATCTCAGAGTTGAAGACTGGGATGATGATACTGTAGAACGTTTCAAAGAGAATCTTGCAATGTACAAAAAGACTGCTGAAAAATTCCAAAGCAGTGAGTCTGAACGTGAAGACAGTGTGGCAAGTACTTATGAAATCAGATTCCGTAGTGATGATGGTTCATCAGAAGTAAAACGATTTGACAGAGTTGAAACAAGTAAGAGAGGAAAGCTTCTATATAATTCGATTCTGTCTGAGATAGATTCAATGGGATATTCTATTTCAGAACAGGAGAAGAGGCAGATCCTCATGGATATATTAAAGAAAATGTGCTAAGGGGAGGTGTTACAAGTGGCATATTTTGATAATGCTGCAACTACATACCCAAAGCCGGATTGCGTCTATGACTTCATGGATAGCTTTTATCGTTCCAGCGGAGCGAATGCTGGACGTGGAAACTATAAGCTTGCGCAGAGTGCAGGAGCTTTAATTGGAGATACACGAAAGAAGATTCAGGAGCTCTTGCATTGCCAGGCAAAGCAGGTTGTCTTTGAACCAACGGCAACAATCGCATTGAATATTATTATTCAGGGCATTATTGAAAAAGGAGCTGGTAATATTTATATCAGCCCCTTTGAGCATAATGCAGTTACCAGAACACTTCATCATTTTGAAGAGCAGGAGAAAATCAAGGTCACACAGCTGACTGTTTCAAAGGATATGGTGTATGACCTGGAAAAAATCAGATATCAGTTTGATACTGTTAAACCTGATTTTGTTATTGTTAGTCATGCCAGCAATGTGTTTGGACTTATTGCACCGGTAGAGGATATTTTCGCACTGGCTAAGAAGTATGAAGCCATAACCCTTGTGGATATGGCACAGACTGCTGGGTTGGTAGATTTGAACGTAGGTCTTACCACTATAGATTTTGCTGTATTTGCAGGACATAAAACATTGTATGGCCCAACTGGAATATCTGGATTTGTGATGAATCCATCGGTGAAATTTCCGGCAGTAATATTTGGCGGTACCGGATATGAATCTGCAAATCAGGATATGCCGGAAGATTTACCTCAGAAATATGAGATGGGGACTCTGAACATTGCTGGTATAGCCGGATTAAATGCAGCCCTTGGATGGTCAGCACAGGTTACTATCGATGCCATAAGAGAAAAAGAAGCTGAGAATCGAAAGAAGCTGATAGACCTCTTAAGCAGATACTCCTATATTAAAATAATTGGGAATTATGACTCATGTAATTATGTGGGAATAGTTTCTTGCATCATAGAGGGAATAAGCAGCGACAGTGCAGGACCTGTGTTTGACAGGTGTGGAATCGCTGTCAGAACAGGGCTACAGTGTGCACCGCTGGCACATCAGTTCATGGGAACGTTTCCAGCGGGAACTATCAGATTCAGTGTTAATTATTTTACGACAGATAAAGATTTGGCAGAGTTAGAAGAAGCTTTGGATTATATAGATTCAGAGCTGTAGGAGGATTGTTGTGAGCTTAAAGGAAAAGAGAATAAAAAGCGAATACCGGTCCTTGATTGATAATGTGGTGCAGGATTTTTATATTCCGCTGCTTCATGAGTCAACATCATATAAGCGTGCTGTGGGATTCTTTTCGTCTTCAGCCCTTGTCGAAATATCAAAGGGAATAGCTGATATGGCTAAAGATGGTGGAAAGATTGAAATAGTTGCCTCACCGTATTTGTCTGATGACGATATTCAGGCTATCAAGGAAGGATATAAGAACAGACAGAAGATAATAGAGGGGGCGCTCATACGTCAGTTGTCTGATGAGCATGAGGATTACTATTCTATGGAGCGCTTGAATCTTCTGGCACATCTTATATCAGATGGGATCCTTGATATTCGCATTGCCTATACTGATAAGGACAATGAAATTGGAATGTACCATGAGAAGATGGGAATTCTGGAAGATAAAGACGGAAATCATGTTGCTTTTTCTGGATCCATGAATGAGTCTATGACAGCGATGTCCATCAATTATGAGACTATAGATGTATTCTGTGATTGGAGAGAGGCTGAAGCTGATAGAGTTAAGTTAAAGGAAAACGCCTTTTATTCCATGTGGAATAATGTTGAGCCAAGCCTTAAAGTTTTGGAATTTCCCAATATTTCCGATGTACTTATTGAGAAATACAGGAAGAAGGGTCCAAATTTTGATATTGATCATGAGCAGTTCAAAAGAAGAACCCTTGCTTATGGAAGTATGTTGCAAGGGATGAGCAATTCTTCTGGAGCTCAGGTAGGAGCGAGAATACCAGCAGATGTTGAGCTACATGAATATCAGAAGGAAGCCATTGCTGCTTGGGTAGGTGAAAACTATCGAGGAATTTTTGATATGGCAACAGGTACAGGCAAAACCTATACAGGTCTTGGTGCCATTTCAAAACTTTCAGAAGATCTTAATGATGATCTTGCTGTAATAATCGTAGCTCCATATAAGCATCTGGTAGAGCAGTGGGTTGAGGATATTGTCAAATTCAACATGAAGCCTATTATCGCTTATGGTGATCCAGCCCACAAGGATTGGAGAAAGAAATTCTCCAAGGCAATAACAGATCAGAAAATCAGAAGGGATAAAAGATTCCTCTGTGTGGTGACAACGAATGTTACATTTGCAAGTCCCGACTTTCAGGAGAGAATAGATAAAATTAAGAGTCCGATTTTACTGGTGGTGGACGAGGCTCATAATTTTGGGGCAAGAAGCTATGCCAAGCATTTGGATGACAGATTTGCTTACAGGCTGGCATTATCAGCAACACTTGAAAGACACAGAGATGACGAAGGAACAGCTCTTTTGTATAGCTTCTTTGGAAAGAAATGTATTGAATATCCTCTGGAAAGAGCTATTGATGAAGATAAACTGACTCCTTATAAGTATTATCCGATTCTTGTTTACCTGAGTGAGCTTGAGTTGGAATCTTATGAGCAGCTTTCTTATGAAATGTCCAAGTGTATGATAAAGGACAAGCATGGAAAGTATAAATTGAACAAGCGTGGAGAAATCCTTGCGCTAAAGAGATCTAGGGTTGTTGCAGGAGCGATGCAAAAACTGGAGGCTCTGAAGCGAGAAATCACTCCTTACAAAGATGATAATAATATTCTGGTGTACTGTGGAGCTACGAGGGTGATAGACGATAGCGATACTTCATCAGATGACGAAAGTGATATCAGGCAGATAGAAGCAGTTACCAAGATTCTTGGAAATGAGCTTAATATGAGCGTAGCGCGCTTTACCTCTGAAGAGAATATGGAGGAGCGTGCTTTGATTAAAGAACATTTCCAGGACGGTGGCAAGCTGCAGGCTATAGTAGCGATAAAGTGTCTGGATGAAGGTGTTAATATACCAGGTATACGAACGGCCTTTATACTGGCAAGTACAACGAATCCTAAGGAATACATACAGCGTAGAGGTAGAGTGCTCCGTAAAGCAGATAATAAGCCATTTGCGGAAATATACGATTTTGTTACTCTTCCTAGACCGCTTGACTCAGTGTCAGGGTTGACGATTGAGCAAGCGAATAGGGATAAGACATTGGTGAAAAATGAGCTTGCCCGGATTAAGGAATTTGGTAGGCTGGCCTTAAATTCGATGCTGGCAAACAACCTGATCTGGGACATCCAGGAGACTTATCATCTTAACGATACAGATCTTGAAAAGGAGGGTGAAGATTTTGAGTGATAACGGCGAAATCCAGGTTGATAGCAAGGCTATTGAGCGCCTAAAGCGGTCAATCATCATTAAGGAAAACATGAATCTGAAAACGAGAACAATGAACGATTCTCAGATGGTTGCATGGATTAAGAAGAAGATTGAGGAGGAAGTGCAATGTTACTTAAATCAATAAAACTTGAGAACTTCCGCCAGTTTCGCAATGAGTCCATTGATTTTGCCCAGGGAGAAGGCGGCAAAAACGTAACCATCATCATTGGTGAAAACGGAACGGGTAAAACTACGTTTGCTCAGGCATTTTTCTGGTGCCTGTATGGAGAAACAGAGTTCTCTGACAAGATTATTCTGAATAAGATGGTAGCCACCGAAATGACTCCTGGCTCAGAAGAGAAGGTTCGTGTAACCTTGGCTCTTAGACATGGTGAGGTTGACTATACCCTCATAAGAGAGCAGGCATATCACAAGGACTATTCAAACAATGTTAAGGGTGATAATACCGTATTCGACATTGCAATTAAGGATGCCAGCGGTAATACTTCCTACGTTAAGAAGTCCCAGTGCGAAGCCGAGGTTAAGAGCATTCTGCCTAAGGAATTGTCCAGATACTTCTTCTTTGATGGAGAGCGTATTGAGAAGATGAGTAAAGATATTTCTACAGGTAAGAAGGCAACTGACTTTGCAGAGGCTGTAAAGGGTCTTCTGGGTCTCAATGCGATGATAAGTGCTATTGGTCACTTTAATCCGAGAAGCAGTCTTAGCGTTATTGGCAGCTATGAGAAGAGCTTTGACTCAAAGAGCAACACTAAGATTCAAGAATACACTGCAAAAATTGATAAGTGCAATGCAAGATTGGCAGAGATTGATGCTGCCTTAGAGGAACTTGATGCACAGAAAGCGGCAGCTGAAACTAGAAAATCTGAAAAAGTTATAGAGTTGAAGCAGTATTCCGAAGGTGAAAAACTGCAGAAAGAAAAGGAAGATTTACAGAAGCAGATTGATAATACTACTCGTATGAGAGCCACAGTCTATAAGACAATGTGCAAGGATTTCAATGCTTCAATGAGTTCATTCTTTTCACTTTCTTTGATTAAGAGAGCATTGGAAGTTCTGTCAAGACACGACTATTCTGGTAAGGATATTCCCTTTATCCGTGACAAGACTATTGAGTATCTGTTAAGACAGAAGATTTGCCTTTGCGGTACCCATCTGGATGAAGGATCCGTGCCTTATGAGAAAGTGAAATCATTACTGGATGTTATTCCTCCAAAGTCGCTCAGTACATATGTGACGGATTTCAAGAAGGAGTCAAAACGTAGAGCAGGAGCTCTTCAGGATTTGGTTGAACAGATGCAGGAGAATCTTGCGACTGCCAGTCAGCAGAGTGATGATATTATGGATAAGACTGATGAACTTCACAAGATTGAGGCCAAGCTTAGTGGTGAAGATGTCAGCAAAAAGGTCCGTGCAATAAATAATGAGATTCAGATTTGTGTTAAAACTATCAATAAGTGTAATAACGATAGAGACAAGCTGAATATAGAACGTGGCGGTCTTGAGAAGGAGCGCGAGCGTGCAGATACAGAGAGACAGAATCTGTCTTTGCTTGATGAAAAGAACAGAAAGACTCAGATGTATCTGACTTATGCCAGAAAGATTTATGAAGAGCTGGAAAATGTGTATCGTACAAGTGAAGAAGAGATCCGTAATCGCTTGCAGGATACGATTAATGATATTTTCAAGCAGATTTATGAAGGTGGCTTATCATTAACAATAGATTCAAAATATCATATCACCGTTCAGGCCAATGATTATGAGGGTGATGTAGAAACTTCTACAGCGCAGAGCATTTCCGTTATCTTTGCTTTCATTACTGGTATCATCAAAATGGCCAGAGAAAATAGAAATGCCAGTGATGATGATGCTAAGCTGCTTTCATCGGAGCCATATCCACTTGTAATGGATGCACCGCTGTCTGCCTTTGATAAGAGAAGAATCAAGACCGTATGTGAGGCTTTGCCAGAGACTGCTGAGCAGGTAATTATCTTTATCAAGGATACAGATGGTGAACTGGCTGAGGATTACATGGGTAACAGGATCGGCAGCAGACACCAGTTTGACAAGAAAAATGAGTTTGAGACCAATTTGGTATAAGGAGGAGCGTCATGTTTGATAAACAATATAGGTTTAAAGGTAGGCATGCTCTTCGTGTGGATCAGCTCACAGGAGTATTCGATGAATTAAGCAAAGCAAAACTGATAGACCGTAACGTAGATGTCTATGCGAATGCACCGTTGATCGGATTTCTATATGGAAGAACTGCTGACCTTGATGATCTTAAAAATCCAGAGACCGGTCAGGTATATAATCAGAATGTCATGGGTGATCGTGTAATTTATTCTGGTGATGAATTACAGTATAACTTCTGGCTGATTATGCTACTTGATGCGAATTATGAGCCCGATGAAGAAAAGCGAATCGATAAAGCTTTCAGACATTATGGTCAGGATTCGGCTGATGAAGAACGTTTTGATAGCTATGTAAGAGGTGGCATTGATGTTCTTTATGAAAAGCTGGTAGAAGGAGATAGCACTCCTGAGGCATTTGCAAATAGACTTTACGAATTTATCGATGAGTTTAATGATCGCTTCAACAGCGAAATCAGCAGTGACGATATTCTGCAGTTATGTGTTAATAAGTCATAAGTAATAGCGAGATGAGTTAATGAGTAATAACGATATAGACAGGATCTTTATAGAGTTAAAGGTTCTGTCACAGAAGAAAGGTTATTTGCTCTTTGATGATTTGGAGAGAGGCACTGATGGCTTATCGCTTAATGAAGTGGATTGGCTGACAAACCGCCTGTTAACATCAGGAGTGGAAATCTTTGATGATGTGCCGGATACAATTAAAAATGGACTTGGCTTCAAGCAGGCTAAGATACAGGGACATCCTATCGGAACGCTTTTGTTTTTGAAATACAAGACATTAAAAGCTACTGGAAGAATGATCTTACCTAAAGGTTTTGTTGTGTATAAGGGTTCAGAGTACAATGAGGATGTCACTTCCTCTTGCACAATTGCAATAGATAACAAGCGTCGTGATCTAATGCAATCTGGCAAAATGAAAGATGGGGTTTTGACTGAAGATGTTCAGTTTGGGAGCCCTTCAACGGCTGCAAAAGTATTGATAGGAAATTCGGTGAATGGGAATATTGTATGGGTAGATTCTAACGGATATACCTTGAAACAACTTCTTGCCGAAAAATGAGAAGAAAACTAATGGAGAGTAAGAATGGTATTGAAAGGGCTCTTGCAAATTTAATACAGCTATCATCTGAAAAGGGATTCCTGGTATTTGATGATATTTATGATGAGGCTGATAAAAGGGCTCTATCTATCCGAGATGTAGACTACCTTTCAAGCTCCATCGTTACCCGTGGAATCCTTGTATATGATGAGGCACCGGTTACTAATGCAGCCGGTTCTTCCGAGGATGATTACGATGATTATGCGCAAAGAGACTATGAGGCTGTATTTAATAGAGTTATTGAGCTTGATCCGGATTTAAAGAATTTTATCAACGCTGTCCGGGCTGTTGTTCCACCTCAGGCGCGTGAGATGGATCAACTGAAATATCAGGTTCAGGAGGGTAATTTATACGCTCGTGAGCGAGTAATACAGATGCATTTAAGATTTGCTGTGCGTATTGCTCTGCAGAGAGCTGAAACCTATGATTGTGAAATTTCTGACACTTTACAGGAGGCTTTAATAGGTTTAATAACGGCTGTAGACAAATATGATCCTGACTCAAGTGGGCCTTTTGGATCATATGCTTCACTGTGGATACTACAAAATATTGGTCGAGCACAGGCAACTCAAAGGCCTGCGGTATATTATCCTGTTCATAAAAAGGAAGGCTATTTTACAATGTATCCGATTTTGAAGGAAAATGGATATTTGGATTCTGATATATGGACTGATCCTGAGGTGAGAAGGATAATTCAAGAGCGGCTTGGTTGTGGTATTGATCAGGCAGAGGACATAATCAGGCAGTCTATGCCAATCGAATCACTTGACGAAATCTACAAAATGTTTTTGAAAAACATTGATGTAGATGAAATACAGGACGATGTTTTTGAAAACATTATAGAAAACGAAATACAGCAGGATGTCTTTCAAAACATTAATCCTGATGTATTCTATTGGAATGATGGCATTTATGAAGAAATCGAGCAACGGGCATTAAGAGAAACTCTTGAAAAACTAATGGGAGAATTATCAGAAAGGGAGCAGGATGTTCTCAAAGCAAGATATGGTTTTGAAGATGGTGTTGAAAAAACACTAGAAGAGGTAGGTCAGACGTTTGGCGTCACCCGGGAGAGAATCCGTCAGATAGAATCAAAGGCTTTAAGAAAGCTTTCACATCCTACAAGGATCCGAGAATTGAAAGATTTTCTTTAGTTGGTAGTTACGCACTGCCAAACCGGTAACAAAATATTGTAGTATAAAAAAACGGCAGGAGAACCTGCTGTTTTTTTAGCGCTGATGTCTTTGAAATGAAAAAGGTTTTTGTATTGATATGTATTTGCTTTTATGTAAATGGTAAATAACTCGTCATCTTGACAAAAGATGCCAGCCCGAAGGCTGGCAAATAGCTTTACCTTGTTTTCGTTTTTCTGCAACAGTCAGGAAGCTCCGGTGACCAGGGCATCAGTCTGGCAAGTACATCCTTCGGGACATTTTCCCGGGGGTACTCCATCAGCTCTGTCAGCAGATAGCGGAAGTACTCATAGGGCTTCAACTGGTTCGCCTTCGCTGTTTCAGCGATGCTGTAGAGCAGCGCGCTGGCCTTTGCTCCTTTGACGGAATCGATGATGTGCCAGGAATGCTTGCCGACGCAGAACGACCGAATGCTTCTCTCGGCATCGTTGTTGTCCAGCGGCAGTTCCGGATCTTCAAGGAATGCTCTGAGATACAATTCCTGATTCACAGAGTAATTGACTGCCTCCTTCAGCTTGGAACTGCTGTTGGATTTGATCTGCTGCTGTTTTACCCACGCGAAATAAGCATCCACGAGCGGCTTTACGGACTGTTGTCTGTTATCCAGTCTTTCCGATGCGGACGTTTGCTTAAAAGCATTATCCAGATGATACATCATATCGATCCGGCGTACTGCCTCCGCGGCAATGGATTGCGCCGGTGTCAGTGAGGTACCTTTTTTCACCGCTTTGATGATCTCAGCAAACTTTCGTCTGGCATGAGCCCAGCATCCAGCCACCCGGATCGTATCACTTTCCTTCATGATCGAGTGATACGGCTGATACCCGTCGGTGACCAGTGTTCCCTGATAGCCTTTCAGGTAATCACGGATCACCGTGCCGTTCCGGCCGCCGAGATACTCATACAGGAAAAGCGGATGTGTATCCCTGCCGCCGGGGGAATGGAATACCCACATGTATTCCTTGCTGTGCTCCGGCATGACGAAAGGTGTTTCATCGCAGTGTACATGGTGTGACTTCAGGATTTCATCCTTCATCATGTCATGGACCGGTCCGAGATAATACTCATGCAGACGGATCATCCAGCCACCCATGTCCTGTCGCGGAATGTTTACATCATTTCGAAGAAACTCCTCGGACAGACGGTTCAGCGGTACGGCATTGACATACTTCGCGTTAAAGACAGCTGACGCCAGTTCCGGTGTCAGGATGCTGTGGGCAAGGAGCCTTTTGGGAGCCTTGGCCCGAAGGATTCCTCCGGTATCATGATCTCCCGCATATACCCTGACATGATGCTCAAGCACCTTAAATCTGGCAGGAATGTACTGGAGCTCCTTATAGACCTCATCCGGAAGTGCATGCCACCCGGCAGGGAACTGTGCCTCCAGTTCTTCCTGGGTGCACTCATGGGAAACGACCTCAACCTCGATGTCCTTGAGATTGATGTCACGCTTTCCTTTTGCCTTAGGACGGCGAACGATGACAGTCTCCATCTCCGGTTCATCCGGAATCCCGTTTTCAACCAGAGTCTCCGCCTCGTTCAGGACGCACAGGTTTTCCAGATCCAGGGAAAGCTGACCGATGGTCTGCTTGCTGGTTTCTGACTTCCGGCCAAAACGATGCTGGGTCAGGACAGCCACCTGTTCCTTCAGGTCTTCAATCTGATGGATCATCTGCTCGTTCTGTTTTTGAATGATCTTATTCTGCTCAGAAAGCAGAGAAAAGCTCTCTGCCAACTGCATGAACATCAAAACAAGCGCATCCTTGGAAAGTTTATTCAATTCGTCCCGAGAAAGTTTATATTCGCTCATGTATCGATTATAGCACGTTTTTCCTGCGATTAATAGCCCCTGGAGGCAGATTTTTTAAGTTTTGGATAACAGATATGAAACTGTCAAGGTACGGTGAAGAAATCTACAAAAATCAGTAGATTTCAGGGGTTATCCGGTGGATCACCTTTTTTTGATCGATGGAAAGTCCTTCCATCAGCCAGCGGTATTGCTGGGGTGTCAGCTCGCGGGCTTCCTTTTCACTTCGCGGCCATTGAAGACGTCCGTCAGTGAAGCGCTTATAGCAGAGAAGCCAGCCATCTCCTTCGTAGAGAAGCGCTTTCATCCGGTCATTCCGTCGGCCGCAGAACAGGAAAATCGATCCGGACTGCATCGGATCTAACTCAAAAGTTGATGAAACAACTGCTATGAGTCCGTCGATCCCTTTCCGGAGGTCAGTATAACCGGTACACAGATAGACGTGGGTGAAACCGGAAGCATCATTGAGCACGTTGGATCACCTCAAGAACCCTGCTGAGCAGTTCAGACGGGGTCTCATTGCTGATACCGAGTTCAAGATTGCCTGCTTTAATGGTCATCTGTGCGGTAAAAGAGGTAGATGCAACTCTGCCGGAACTGCAGGAACCGCTTTCTGCTGCAGTGAGTTCCACAAAACCAGCCTGCTGTAGGGCGGCGGTCTTAACCTTCCGCAACCAGTAGTAGTAGGCATCTCGGGAGAGATTATTCTGCTGGCAGTACTCGTCTACTTTTAGACCGCTGGACTTGCAGTCCTTGATGACAGCAGCCCATTCATTCAATCGGATCTGAGTGGTGGCAAGTTTCGTATTCATGTCGAGTCCTCCTGGTAAAGTTGTTGTAAAAAGTGTGATGCACACTTTTTACACTTTACACACCATTATCTCTAAAATTTGAGTCCAGAGGAAGTCGACGAGTTATTTACCATTTACCTTTGTACGAATTAATAGGAAAAGCACTTGAAAAATAGTAGCAATTAAATAAGCCAAAGACAGTTAACGGATGCTAATAGTTGATTGTCTTTGGCTTTCTCTGTTTAAAGATATAGAGGTTTTAATTCAACTCTGTCCCTAACTCATATCTCCAATACTCAGCTGCCTCATATTCCCTGGGTTCTGAAAGTACCGGTACGGTAAAGAGTTCAACCGGAACACCGAGTGTTGATGCGAAGAGTT
>OLQE01000620.1_pt1 | contig 25614 bp, 20 predicted proteins | sample 1643161 | NCBI WGS metagenome assembly OLQE01 (sample SAMEA3136650, study PRJEB25190) | human gut metagenome | reverse complement strand
ATGCGCCGGACCGCGTCCTCGTCGAAATGCTCGCGCTGCCACCAGTAGCCCGACCCGTCCCAGGTCACGGCCGCCGCGTCGCGCACCCAGGCCACGCGCCCCGGCCTTGCGCCCACGCCGCGGCCACAAGGCTCGTGCGGCGGGAATACGGAGTCGTACGGCAGCGGCTCGGAGGAGGAGGCGGGGGCAGGGTCGAGCATCGGCGAGGGCTCGACGGGCGCTGACCCTACCGCCGGCTCCGCGCCTTCCCCGCCCGCGCATCCGCCCAGCATCCCGCCCGTCAACGCCGCCGCGCCTATCGCGGCCGCACCCATGACGAACGTGCGCCTATCCACACGCGCCTCCTCCATCGCAGCTCCCTTCGTCAACGTTTCTCTGATGTCGTGCCGATCCTGCCGATCGAAAACGCTTCGTAAAGCGGCCTGAAAGGGAACCATCCCCTTTCAGGCCGTCGCCTCCCTACAAAACGCTCGCGGCATAGAACGCATAGCGGGCTGCGGCCACGCCGGCGAACAGGCAGGCGAAAGCGAGCACGGGGGCAACCGCGCCGGACAGCCTGTCCTTCCAAGCAAGCCAACCGAAAGCCACGCCCGCAACCACCAGCACGACGGCGGCCGCGAACGGCAGCGCGCCGTAGCCGAGCCCCGCGAAGTGCGCGGCTATCAGCGCGATCGACGCCACCGCCAGCGCGCCGAGCACGGCGAAGGCCGCGGCGAACGCGTCCGAGCGGTACGCGCCCTCGCGCATCAGAGCCCACAGCGCGGAGCCCATGACAAGATCGCCCAGCACGAACAGCGGCAGCGTCTGCCACGCAGCCCAGGCGGGGTTGCCGTAGCTCGTGAAGTAGGCCCACCCCATGACGCCCATGAGCCCGAGCGCGGCCACCGCGGCCGCGACGCGCACGGCGCGCGGGCTCGCGCCACGGCGCAGGAGCAGCACGAAATCGACCAGCACCAGCACCCCGAACGCGATGGACCAGTACGCCTCCTCCGCGATCATCGACGCGGGATTGCTCATCGCCAGCAGGAACCGCTCGGGGCGCCCGAGGTGCCCGAGCACGCCCAGCAGCCCGACGCCCAAGAGCGCGAGGCATACGAGCGGGAACAGCCACGGCCGCTTCGGCTTGCGATCAACATCCGGAAATATCGCCGCCGCCACGTACGCACCGGCCGCCAGCCCGCCCAGCGTCGTGAACAAGAACAAGGGAAACTCAGAGATCATCGTCATCATCCGTCCTCACTTGGATCCAGGCGCGGCGAACGACCCGCCGCGCCGACTCTTCCTGACAGGGCCTCAACCCTCGCACGCCGCCAGCTCGTAGTCCTCGATGCCGAAGGGACGCGTCTGCTCGAGCGCCGCCAGAGCCTCCTCGGCGGCGGCGAACATCTGCGCCTCGGGCGATCCGGCGACCGCTCCCAGCGCTTCGAACTTTTCGCCCGACGCCGAAACCTCCTCGGCCCACAGCGCCGCTTCGGCCAAGAACGTCGCGTCGAGGGCGACGAACGCGGCCAGCGCCTCGGCCGCTTGCGGGTAGAGCACCGCCGTCGCAGAGCGGCGCAGGCCCTTCGCGTACTCTCCCAGCCATCCGGCCATATGCTCGACGGCGAAGGACTGCTGCGCGCGCAGCCCGGCCGCCAGCGCGCGCACGTCACACGCGATCAGCTGCGCGAGCGAGCGCCGCGCCTCGAGCGCCATGAACGCGCATTCGAGCGCCACGTGGTCGTCGGGGACGCGCTGCAACTTCTTCGGCTGCACGCCGCGCGCCCGATACGCGGCGCGCACGGCCAGCGTGCCTTCCTGAAACACGGTCGGCTCGCCCGTGCGGTACGGCGCCTCCCATGGAATCGCCGGCAGCGCGCCGGGGCCCACCAGCAGACGCACGTACTCGTCGCGCGCCGCCTCCAGCAGCGCGGCGCGCCCCTCCACGGCAGCTAGCTCGGACAGGAAGCGCCCGAAGCCGCGCATGGTCTCGTCGTCCTCCGCGTACTCGTCAACCGCATCGGCCGTCGCCTCGCCCAGCAGGGCCTCGATCGCCGCCGCATCCGGAGCCGCGCCGAACAGCTTGTGGAACAGCGCGTACAGTCGCGCGCGTGCGAGCAGCAGGGCCTCGAGCGCGACGGACTCGCCCGCCGGGTCGGTCGGCGCGCTCACAGCACGACCTCGTTGAAGTCGCTGCGCCGCGCCTCGGACGACGCGTGCAGCAGCAGGTTCGGCTGCGTGGTCGCCGCCGACGGCAGCACCGGCAGCTCGCTCACGGCGTCGCCGTGCTTCGCGCGCAGCTCGTCCGCATCGCCGAACTCGATGGCGCGCATGGGGCACGCGTCCACGCACACCGGGTTGCGACCGTCCTCGCGCAGCGCCTTGCAGGCGTCGCATTTCACGATCATGTTCTCGTCCTCGTCGAACTGCGGCGCGCCGTAGGGGCACGTGATCATGCAGTTGCGGCATACGACGCAGCGGTCGTCGACATGCTGCACCGTGCCGTCGTCGGACTTGAACATGGCGCCGGTGGGACACCCCGCCACGCAGGCCGGATCGTCGCAGTGGTTGCACGACACCGTCAGATGGAACATGCCCACCTCCGGGTACGTCCCGCATTCGAAGCTTCCCACGCGCCGGGTGCGAGGGCCCGCCGCTTGCAGGTTGTGGCGGTCCTTGCACGCCACCTGGCAGGTTCGGCAGCCGATGCAGCGCTGCACGTCAACGTAGAATCCCAAGCTCATGGTTTACGCCTCCTCGTTCTCGTAGATGCCCCGGACGCTGTACGCGGACGTGTCCTCGGCATCGATGCCGGGCGCCAGGAACGGGCCGCGATCGCAGTCGGCAGGTAGGGGCTCGCCGTCGTATTTCTCGATTTCGATGAGCAGGCTGTTGTAGCCGTCGACCTGCGGGAAGTAGTTCGACTGCAGGCCGTCGGAGAGCATCTGCTCGCTCCCGCCGCGGTCGATGATGTTCTCGGGGTCGGACTCGTCGAACACCGAGTGCACGCCGTGGGGAATGCCCACCACGCCGGGCATGTAGCCCTGCATGGGCTGGGCGATTCTCAGCATGCTGCCGAAGTCGTTGAAGCAGCGCACCGTGTCGCCGGCTTTGATGCCGCGGGCCTCGGCGTCTTCCACGCTCATGAACACTGGGTTGCGGAAGGCCTCCTGGGTCCAGGTCATGTTGTCGTAGCAGGTGTGGGCGCGGCGCATGTAGTGCGGCGTGTAGGCCTGCAGCGGGTAAGCGCCCTTCTCCTTGGCCTCCCAGTTGGCAAACGTCTCCTGGTAGCCGCGGCGCGGCACGAAGTAGTTCGCGTAGGGCTTGATGGGCGTATCGTTCAGACCGATGCGGTTCACGTTGTCGGCCTTGTACTGGCAGTAGATCTCCAGTTTGCCCGACACCGACGGGCGCGGCCAGGCCGGGTCGGCCACGACGACCGACTCGCCGTCCTCGCCGATTCCCAGCTTGTCGTCGCGGTAGCCCACGTAGTTGCGCGGATCGCCCTCCGAGCGCTCAACCACATAGCTTCCGTCGGCCATGAACTGGTCGAAGGCGACCTTGCCCTCCTGGGCCGGGTAGCTCGCGTGGTACTTCTCGTTGTCGGCCTCGGTCCAGGTGATGACCGGCTCCCACTTCGTCGCGTCCTCATTCAGCACGCGCATGCCGAGGAAGTAGCCAAGCCACTGGTCGTAGTTGCTCTTCGGGTAGGCGTCGTCGGGGTTATACCCCATGCGCTCGATGATCTCGCGGAAGACGCGCTTCTCCTCGCGGGCCTCGTACATCGGCTTCACCAGGGGCTTCCAAGCAAGCAGGGCGTCCTTGCGCTGCTTCTGGCCGTTGCCGTCGCCAAACGGGCTCGGCCAGGACAGCTCGCCCCAAGACTCGTCGTCGTTGCCCTCCCAGTGGGTGCACACCGGCAGGATGATGTCGGCGAACTGGGCCGTGAGCGAGAACTTGATCTCGAAGGACACGCAAGTGTCGGCCGCGCGCATGACCTTGATGGCCGTGGCGAGGTTGCCGCGCGTCTGCATGAAGTTCGAGTTTGTCTGCACAAGCATGCGCGGGTTCACCGGCATCTCGCGGGCCTCGTGGTAGACCGGCGTGTTGGCGCGCAGCTTCGTCGGGTCGCCTACCACGTCGCTGGAACCAAGGTCGTAGGGGCCCTCCGAAGAGGACAGGTACTTGCCGTCGGCAAGCGAGCTCCACCAGGAATTGCCCTCGATGTTGCGGTTGGGGCCCGTGGCGGCGGGGCTGCCCACCAGGTTGTCCACATAGCCGTAGTCGCCGCCGACGTGCTGGATGAGCCGGTAGCCCGAGTCGCCCGCATCCCACGTGTAGATGGCCGCCGAACCATGGCCGCTCTTGCCGAAGTGCCCGCCTAAAGCCGACACCGTCATGAAGGCCTGGGAGAGGTTCTCGGCGCCCAGGTAGCGAGAGGCGGCGTAGCTGTGCAGGAACATGACGGCGTTGTTCTTGCCGGCCATCTCGGCGTACCAGGTAATGTCCTCAACCGGCGTGCCGCAGATCTCCGTCGCCCATTCCGGCGTCTTTGGCGTGTTGTCGTAGGCGCCCAGCAGATAGTCGCGGAAGTTCTCGTCGGTGGTGGCGTCGGCGGGCATGGTCTCCGGCGTGAAGCCCACGGTGCGCTCGTTCACGAAGTCCCAATCGATGATGTCGCCGCGCTCCTCGTCGAGCCGCACCATCTCGTAGGCCACGGCCAGCAGGAAGGCCGTATCGGTGCCGGGGCGCACGCGGATCCAGCGGGCGTCCATGGCGGCGGCGGTGGCGTTGTAGTCGGGGCCGACGAACACGAAGTTGACCCCGGCCTTCTGGGCGTTCTTCAGCCAGTACATGGAGGAGTGCTGCGACCAGGCCGGATTGCAGCCGTACAGCACGATGGTGTCGGCGTTGGGCAGGTCGTACTTGTCCGGCGCCATCATGAGGTCGGGATGATCGCCGTGGGAGTACATGCCCAGCGCTTCCGTTTGGAAGGCCCAGCAGCCGAAGGACTCGCACTCGGTGTTGTACACCGCGCCGCCAATGACCGGGAACATGGCGGAGCCGGGGGCCCAGCGCCAGCCGTTGCAGATGACGGCGTCCTGGCCGTACTGCGCGTAGACGCGCTTCAGCTCGTCGGTCACGTAGGTCAGCGCCTCATCCCAGCTGATGCGCTCCCACTCGTCCTTGCCGCGCAGCTCGCCGTGGGCGTTCTCGCCGCCGCCGGGCTGCCAGCTCTTGCGCTTCATGGGATACTTGATGCGGTCGGCGTTGTACACCTGCTGGCGCAGGGAACGCCCGCGCAGGCAGCCGCGCTGCTGAGGGCAGTCGAAACTGTCGGCATGGGAGTCGTCGGTCTTCTGGCGCACCACGACGCCGTCCACCACGTACCCCATGTTCAGGCACATCTGGTTGCAGTTCTGGTGGCAATGGATGGGCATCCACTCGCCCTTGCCCTCGATGATGGCGGCGTCGCTGGCCACCTGATGGGTCGTCGCACCGGTGTTGCCGCCGGTCTCGGCCATGTCGGTGGCCGTGCTCGGCGCGCAGCCCGCAAGCCCGGCCGCCGCCGTGGCGGCCGCAGCGGCGGCGGACGCCTTCAAGAAATCGCGACGCTTCATGCCCTTGTCCAACAGAGCCATGAACATCACCCTCCTCTTCTCGTGTCTTTTCTGACAACCCGAATCTTACGGAGGGCGCCCCTTCCATAGGTAATGCTTATATTGTAATCTTGTAAATGCTTGAAAGGCATGCAGGATGCGCTAGACCCGATCTCGCCTGGCGCAATAGACGTCGGCGACACGACATCCGAGCAGACCGGGGATCGAAGGGGGAACCATGGAACTGAGAACGCTCCGCTATTTCGTCACCGTCGTCCGCGAGGGTTCCATCACCGCGGCGGCCAAGTCGTTGCACGTCACCCAGCCGACGCTCTCGCGCCAGCTGGCCGCTTTGGAAGACGAGCTGGGGCACCTTCTGTATCAGCGCAACCGCAAGGGCATCGAGCTCACCGAGCAGGGCGTCATCCTGCGCCGTTACGCCGAGTCCATCCTCGCTCTGGCCGACAAGGCCGAGGAGGAGATCGCCCTTCCCACCCGCTCCATCGCCGGCAAGGTGCACATCGCCGCCGGCGAAACCCAGGCCATGGAGCTTATCGCCGAGGCCATGAAGCGCACGAGCGCCGCCTACCCCGGCATTACCTTCGAGCTGTACAGCGGCACCTCGGCCGACCTCATGGACAACTTCGTCCGCGGCTTCTACGACTTCCTTCTGGAATGCGAGCTGCGCAGCCATGTGGACATGCACACCTTGCGCCTACCCCACACCGACACGTGGGGTCTCCTTGTCCGCCGCGACAACCCCCTGGCAGCGAAGGCGGCCGTCATGCCCGAGGATCTGCTGGGCCAACCGCTCATCAGCTCGCGCCAAGGCGTGAAGGTGGGCGTGCTCGGCCAATGGCTGGGCGAGGCGGCCGACGAGATGGACGTGCGCGCCACCTACAACCTGCCGCTGAACGCCAAGTTCCTCGTGCGGCAGGGCGTCGGCAGCGCGTTCACCTATCGCGGCCTGTTCGAGGCCAACGAGCTGAGCGACTTGGCTTTCGTACCGCTGTCCCCCACTTTGGAATCCACCCAGGGCCTCGTCTGGCGCAAAACCCTCCCCACCCGCCAGGCCCAAGCTTTTTTGGATACGTTGAAGGGCCTCTGCGCCGAGCGCGATTTCGAAAATCCGCCGGCAGATGCCAGTTGAGGGCAGAAATGGCGCGATGCGCTTTCCCAACGCCGGCCATTTCAGGGTCGAACTGGCATTTTCAACCATTTCGGCCCCGAACTGGCACCTTCCATCGGCCATTTCTGCGTCGAAGTGGCACCGACCCGCCCGAAAGCCAGCAAGGGCGCCCGCGACGGACGCCCTCGCTTCAGAGTCTCGCAAAGCGTTCGGAACCTGAAAGCTTATCAAGGCTAACAACTATAGAGAAGCCCCCTAGCAGCCGAACAGCGCCTCGGTCTTTTCCATGCGCTCGATGATGGGCACGTCGAAGGGACAGCGGGGCTCGCAGTCGCCGCAAGCGATGCAGGCGCCGGCCGTGACGTCCATGGCCTCGTAGTGGGCCGCCACCGAGGCGGGCACCTCGCCCGCCATCTCGGCCAGGTCGGCGAACTTGTTGGAAAGCGCGATGTTGATGCCCACGGTGCACGGCGCGCAGTGGCCGCAGTAGGTGCACTGGCCCATGTAGGCGTGCTTGGGTGCGGCAGCCAGCACGCTCGCGTAGTCGCGCTCGGCAGCGGTGGCGCGCTCGTAGGCCAAGGCCTCTTCCAACTGCTCCACGGTTTCCACACCCACCATGACGCTCGCCACCGCCGGGCGGGTCAGCGCGTAATGGATGCACTGCACCGGCGTGAGCGCCACGCCGAAGGGGGACGCATCGGCGGAAAGCAGGCGCCCGCCCGCGTAGCCCTTCATCACTGTGAGGGACACGTCCGCCTCCTCGGCGCGGGCGTATAGGCGAGCGCGCGTGGGCTCGATGCCGTCGCCGGCCACGTTCTCGTAATCGCCGAACAAATCTTCCAAATCCTCGGAGGCCGGCATCATGTCGAAAGCCGGGTTCAGCGAGAACATGATGACCTCGATCTCCGGCTCGTCGCAGGCGAGCAGCGCCACCTCGGGGTTGTGAGTGGAAAGGCCGATGTGCCCGATCTTGCCCGCAGCCAGAAGTTCGCGCACGTATTCGATGAAGGGGCCGTCCATGATGGCGCGGAACTCGTCGCAGGCGTCCACGTAGTGGATCATGCCCAGTTCGACGTGATCGGTGCGCAGGCGCGCCAGCAAGTCCTCGAAGGCCGGGCGCACGTGGTTCAGCTCGCGGGTGCGCACGTACTGGCCGTCCTGCCAGGTACTGCCGATGTGGCCCTGGATGATCCACTGATCGCGCGTCGGCTCAAGCGCCTCGCCGAGGGCCGAACGCACCGCCGGGTCGCTCATCCAGCAGTCCACGATGTTCACGCCGGCCGCGGCGCCCCGGGCGGCCATGGCGTTCACCTCGGCCTGCTCCATCTTGCCGATCCACTCGGCGCCGAACCCGATAACACTCGCCTCCAGGCCCGTGCGGCCCAATTTCCGATACTCCATGGCGCGTCCTCTCTTCTTCGCAAACCCTATGCTGCCGCGACGTTCTTCTTCGATCATCTTGCCTTATCGCGACCTTCTCATTCCCCGCTTCCCCCATTAAAGCATTTAGAGCTAACTCCAAGGAAAGGGAACTCCGTGAAGCCCTTCTGCATTCTCGGCCATTGACACCTTCTCGGAAGACGACGGGCGTACACTGGCGCCATCAGGCCGGCTGCGGCCGCAGGCAGGCATTTCTGCCGCTCATTTGATCGGTCGCCTACGCCGCGATGCCCGCGCACGCCGGCCATTCATCTAGCGCTGAAGGAGGCGCCCATGCTGAACCATTTCTGCAAGAAACCGCTTTGGGAGTGCACGCAAACCCTGGCCGCCGTGGCCCAGGGACGCCAACCCGCCGACACGGTGATCGCGGGCGCGCGGCTCGTGAACGTGTGCACGGCCGAAGTGCAAGACGACATCGACGTGGCCATCGCGGAGGGCCGCATCGCCTATGTGGGGCAAAGCGCCGCCCATTGCATCGGCGAGGACACCCGCGTCATCGACGCCGCCGGCCAGGTGATTGCCCCGGGCTTTCTAGACGGGCACATCCACGTGGAGTCCTCTATGATCGGCGCCGGCGAGTACGCCCGGGCCGTTATCCCCCACGGCACGGTGGGCATTTACTGGGACCCCCACGAGGTGTGCAATGTGCTCGGCCTTGAAGGGGTGCAGGTGATGATGGAGGACGCTGCGCGCACGCCGCTGAAGGCCATGGTGACGACGCCTTCCTGCGTGCCGGCCGTGCCCGGCTTCGAGGACACCGGCGCCGCCGTGGGCCCCGCCGAGATCGCGGATTCCATGACCTGGGACGGCGTGGTGGGCCTCGGCGAGATGATGAACTTCCCCGGCGTGCTGGCGGGCACCGATCACGCCCACGGCGAGCTGGCCGCCACCCTCGCCGCCGACAAGGTGGTCACAGGCCACTACTCCATCCCCGAGACCGACCAGGGGCTGAACGCCTACGTCGCCAGCGGCGTGCGCTGCTGCCACGAGTCGACCCGCGCCGAGGACGCGCTGGCCAAGATGCGCCTCGGGCAGTACGCGCAGCTGCGCTACGGCTCGGCCTGGCTCGACCTGCCGAACCTGGCGGCCGCCATCACCGAAACTGACATCGACACGCGCTTCGCGAACCTCATCTCCGACGACACGCACCCGCACACGCTCGTGGCCAACGGGCACCTCGACTACATCCTGCGTAAGGCCGTGGAATGCGGCATCGACGCGGTGCGCGCCATCCAGATGATGACCATCAACACCGCCACCTGCTTCCGCATGGACAACGAGCTGGGCTCCATCACACCGGGCAAGTGCGCCGACATCGTGTTTCTGGACAGCCTAGAGGATTTGAACGTCATCCGCGTTCTCATCGACGGCGAGGTCGTGGCCGAAAACGGCGCGTGCACCTTCCCGCTTCCGCCTTTCGAATACCCGGCGTGGGTGACCCACTCCATGCACCTGGGGCGCGCCATCGCACCCGAGACGTTCCGCGTGGAAGCACCCACCGACGCCGCCGAGGGTGACGCGGTATGCGTGCGCGTCATCGAAGTGCTGCCCGGATCGGTGCCCGACCGCGAGGTTCGCGCCGCGCTCACCGTGACGGACGGCGCCCTGGAAAGCGATCTTGACCAGGACGTGCTGAAGACCTTCGTCTTCGAGCGCCACCACGAGACGGGCACCTTCGGCGTCGGGTTCACCAAGGGCTTCGGCATCAAGCGCGGTGCCATGGCCTCCACGGTGGCCCACGACGCCCACAACCTGCTCGTGGTGGGCACCAACGACGCGGACATGGCGCTGGCGGCCAATGCGCTCGCCGAGGTGGGCGGCGGCATGGTCGTCGTGGCCGACGGCGAGGTGCTCGGCCTGGTGGAGCTGCCCATCGCCGGCCTCATGAACGACCTGGACGCCCCCGCTATGAGCGAGAAGGTGCATCATCTGGAAAAGACCTGGGCCGAGATCGGCTGTACCATGCCCTCCCCCTTCATGACCATGGCGCTCATCCCGCTCGCCTGCCTGCCGGAGCTGCGCCTCACGAACCGGGGGCTCGTGGACTGCACCACCTTCCAATTCGTCGATTTGGTGGTGGACGAAGACTAGCCGCGCAACGTGCCATTGCCCCATGCGACGCGGGGCGGCTCCTCTTTACTGGGGCCGTCCCTCTTTGGCGGGATTGCTCCTCTTCGCGAGGGCCGCCCCCCGCTAAAGCGCGTCGGTGTCAAGCACCACCGTGAACGGCCCGTGGTTCACAAGCGCCACGTCCATCATGGCCCCGAACTCGCCCGTCGCCACCGTGAAGCCGTCGGCGCGGGCCAGATCGGCAAAGTGCTCGTACAGCCGCCGGGCGATAGCTGGCTCGGCCGCGTCTGTGAACGAGGGACGATTCCCCTTGCGGCAGTTCGCGTACAGCGTGAACTGGCTCACCACGAGCACTTCCCCACCCACATCGGCCAAGCTCAGGTTCGTCTTGCCCTGGGCGTCCTCGAAAACGCGCATCTTGGCGATCTTGCGCCACAGCCGCTCCGCCTCGGCCTCGGTGTCGCCGTGGCCCACGCCCAGAAGAATGGCGTACCCCTTCCCAATGGCACCGACCGCGCGACCCTCCACCGTCACCGACGCCTCGCTCACGCATTGCACTACCGCTCGCATAGCCGCTCTCCTCTCTTCATGTTTTCCTCAGCACTAAGATATGCTCGCATAGCACCTCGCTCTTGAAGCATTTTCCAGACAAAGATACTTCGCACGTACTAACTGCTCTAATCCGGCGAATCTTGCACTCGATATTGTGCAAGAATTTCGACTTGTTAGCTATCCTCGACGGCAAGATAAATCCAGCTGTCCCCATCTGCAATCAGAATACACGTTTTGCGATAATACCTCCCTGGATTTTGTTAGCCTTCCGCTGCTTGAACCGCAAACCAATCAACGCAGAGTCTAACAACTCGAAAAAAGCCCTCATTTCCAGCACCAAGATCGTCTGACAACCGCTCTCCTTCCCAAGCCAAGCCATGCGGGTAATCTTGGATTGTGCACAGGCGCAGTCGGTGGTATGTTCTATTGCAACAAGACAGCTCCGAAGAGGCAATGGCGTATCTGCTGCCAACTCGCCGCGATAGCAACAAAAGGAACAATCCCGTGATCATTGGAATTACAACAACGCTGAACGAGGCCGATGGCTTTCAGCGTGTGAATGTGGAATATATCAACCGCGTGGCAGCTACCGGGGCCGTGCCCATTCTCCTCACCCCCATCGCCGGGGGCGCCGAGGCAAACCGAGAGCACGCCCGCCACGTCATCGAGCTGGTGGACGGCCTGCTCATCACCGGAGGCGGCGACGTGCATCCGCGCTACTACGTGCCCGACCCGGCCAAGAATCGCGATGCACTGGGCCTGGACGATCTTGCGGCCATGGGCTGCGGCTCCTCCTCCCACTGCCGCTCCACAGGAGCAAAAGTTCCCTTCTGCGGCCATTACGTGCCCGACCGCACCTTCGAAGAGGCCATGGATGGCACCTCAGCCGCGGAAACGGTGGAGTCCCTGGACGGCCGCGACGTGCTGTCTGCCACGGGACGCCCGCCCATCCCCTGCCTGGACGGTTTGCTCGCCGTCTGCGAGGATCGCGACGGCTTCGAGCTGGAGCTCGCCCGCCTCGCCCATGAGCGCAGCCTGCCCACCTTGGGCATTTGCCGCGGCATGCAGGTCATGAACGTGGCTCTCGGCGGCAGCCTCTACCGCGACCTGTACAACTGCGGCGTCACCGAAAAGCAGCATCGTCAGAACCCGCCCTATTACGGCATATCCCACAAGGTCACCATCGCCAAGGGCAGCTTGCTGGAATCGGTGGTGAGCGCATCGGGGGATTTCGAGGTGAACTCCATGCACCACCAGGGCGTCGACCATGTGGCCCCCGCCCTGCTTGTCGCCGCCCGCTCCGAGGATCGGGTGGTGGAAGCGGTGGAGGATCCTGCGAAGCCCTTTTTCCTGGGAGTGCAATGGCATCCGGAATACCTCGATCGCCACCACGGCCTGTTCAACGCCTTGGCCGCCGCAGCCCACCACCACGACGCACGGAGCTCATAACCTCCTGCCTGCAAAAAACATTTCTCTTTTTGGTCACAAAGTCGAGTTCTGGGTTTCTGGAGCACAGATTTACCCTAATATTCACCGCGTTTAAGCGCTTGAATAATACCGTAATTAACGTTATTCAACTAATTCGAAGATGCCGAGCGCCATATTAGGGCTCAGAAAAACCCAGAACTCGACTTTGTGACCATTATCTCTAAAACTTTTGCAAGGTGCCCATGGAATCACGCGATAAAGAGCAAGACGTCTTTCTTCCGTTCCCCGAGCCCCTGCGCGAGGGCATTATTCTCGCGCGGCCGAACCGGTTCATCATGGACGTCGACTTCGGAACCTCCGACGAAGGGAGCGCGCCATCGGGCATCGTGCGCTGCCACTGCCCGGCGGTATCGCGCATCGGCGGCCTGGACTTGGCGGGGCGCCCGTGCCTTGTGTCCGACTCCCGCAACCCCAAGCGCAAGATGCCGCTCACGGTGGAGGCCTTCTCGCTGCAGCAGCCGGACGATCCCGACAAGCGCTGGATCGGCATCAACCAGAACGCGTCGAACCGCTACGTGGAGCACTTCCTACGCGAGGGCGCATTCGCAGCCATAACCGGCCCCGTTCGCACGGTACGCCGTGAGGTGCCTTTAGGCGACTCGCGCCTCGATTTCCTCGTGAACGACGACTTGTATTTGGAAGTGAAGACGCCGCTCGTGCAGATGCAGACGGACATCCCGCCTTACGTGCCGCGGCTGCCCGAAGCGCCCTTCAGCTCCACCGAGCGCTCCCTGCGCCATTTGCGCGAGTTGGCCGCATCGCTGGCCGACCACGAACGGGCCGCGATCCTCTACTGCCTCTACTACGACAACTTCGGGTTCCGCTTCTACCACGGCACCACCTATGAGGAGGTGCTCGCCACAGTGGACGCCTGCCAGGAAGCCGGCGTGGAGCTCTGGCAGGCCGATTTCGAAGTGACCCCCGAGGGCGTGACTCTCAAACGCTATTTCGAGCTGGAAGAGTGGTAGGCGGCATGATCGGGCACGTAGCCGCGGTCATCCGGCACGAAGAAGATGAACACGAGCGAGCTTATCAGAAGGAAGAACGGATAGAACAGAAACGGCATGATCTGGAAAGCCGACACCTGAAAGCCCAGCTCCGTGCAGGCCGAGATGGCCACGAGCATTTGGGCGCCGTAGGGGATGACTCCCTGGAACACGCAGGAGAACGTATCCAGGATGGAAGCCGTCTTGCGTCTTGAGACGTTGTACGTCTCGGCCATCTCGTGGGCGATGGGGTTCGCCATCACGATGGCCACGGTGTTGTTGGCGGTGGCGATGTCCATGGCGCCCACCAGCAGGCCCATGCCCAGCTGACCGCCTTTCTTGCTTTTGAACAGGCTTTTGATGCCGTTCAACAGCGCCACGAACCCGCCGTACTCGCGGATGAGCGCGCAGATGGCGCTCACGAGCACCGCCACCATAGTCGTCTCGAACATGCCGGCGGCGCCGGTGCCCATGTTGCCGAGCAGATCGGTAGCAGCCACGGCGCCTTCGGCCACCACGATGATAGAGCCGGACAGAATGCCCAGCAAAAGCACGATGAACACGTTAATGCCCACGATACCGCCCACAAGCACGATGAGGTACGGGATGAGCTCCAGCAGGTTGTAGTCGTTTTGTACCGTGCCGGAGATATCGGTTCCCAGCGACAGCACCAGAATGATCACCAGCGTAACCAACGCCGCCGGCAAAGCGATCTTGAAGTTCTCCCGGAACTTGTCCTTCATCTGGCATCCCTGCCCCTGACAGGCGGCAATGGTAGTATCGGAGATGAACGACAGGTTGTCGCCGAACATGGCACCCCCCATAACGGAGGCCACGCACAAAGGCAGGCTGAACCCCGAGGCCGCCGACACCGCCACGGCGATGGGCGTGATGAGCGTGATGGTGCCCACCGACGTGCCCATGGAAAGCGACACGAAGCAGCTCACCACGAACAGCACCGCCACGGAGTACTCAGCGGGAATGACCGACAGCATGAGATAGGCCACCGACTCGGCGGAATCGCGCCCGACCGTGCCCACGAACACGCCGGCCGCCATGAAGATGAGGATCATCGTGACGATGGTCTTGTCGCCGATGCCGCGCCCCATGACGACGAGCTTGTCGTCGAAGGAGAGGCTGCGATTCTGGAAGCACGCCACCAGAAGTGCCACCAAAAAGATCACCACGATGGGGATATTGTAGAACCCCATGGAGATGCCCATGCCGTACTCGAACAGGATGCCGAGCCCCAGATACAGCACGAGGAACACCCCGATGGGCAGAAGCGCCGCCACATTTCCCTTTTTCACATTGAACCCTAACTCTCTTAAGCGCATCCCCGCGCGTTTGAGGCCGCGCCCGGCACGGCGGACTCGCAGAACTCCGATTCGCCCACGACCCACCTTCCGCACCAACGGCTCCTTGTTTCAGTAAGCGCCTATACTACACCACGGGAACCGCTGCCGATGCGTCATCTTCGATGCGCGGGTCTTACTTATAATAGATGGCGAACGATCGCGCCGTCAGAACGGACACCCCATGACCGATACCGCCAAGAACTCCGCCGCTGCCGAAGAGGGCGTCTACGAGACGCCCGAGGACATCGCCGCCGAAGCCGCAAAAACCGCCGAGCGCGCCGCCCGCGCCGACGCCGACAGCCCCATCGCCCCTGTGGATCCCTTCGAGCCGGGCTCGCTGGGGTGGCTCCTTCCCTGGGCCGAGACCGGCGAGGGCGACGTGCTCACGCCCGACGAGGCGCTGGAAGTGTTTTTGGAATGGGTGGACGCCCGCGGCATGGAGCTGTGGCCCCACCAGGAGGACGCGCTCATGGACTTGGCCGTGGGCGACTCGGTGATTCTGGGCACGCCCACGGGCTCTGGCAAGTCCATGGTGGCCTTGGGGCTCTGCTTCATGGCCGTGGCCACGGGACGCACTGCCTACTACACCGCCCCCATCAAGGCGCTCGTGTCCGAGAAGTTCTTCGACATGGTGGACATCCTCGGCCGCGAGAACGTGGGCATGATCACGGGCGACAGCACCATCAACACCGAAGCGCCGGTCATCTGCTGCACGGCGGAGATCCTCGCGAACCAGGCCCTGCGCGAGGGGCCCGCGTCGAAGGTGGCCTGCGTGGTGATGGACGAGTTCCACTTCTACGCCGATCCCGATCGCGGCTGGGCCTGGCAGGTGCCGCTGCTCACGCTGCCGAACGCGCAGTTCCTGCTGATGAGCGCCACCCTCGGCGACGTGAGCGACATTGCGAGCGCGCTGCAGGAGCGCACCGGGCGTCCCGTCGACCTCGTGACCGACGCGCCGCGCCCCGTGCCGCTGTCCTACGACTACACCTTCGAGACCCTGGAGGCCACCGTCGAGCTGGGCCTGCGCGCTGGTGAGGCACCGATGTACATCGTGCACTTCTCCCAGGACGAGGCGTTGAAGAACGCGCGCGCCCTGGCCAGCTACGGTGTGTCGGACAAAGCCCAGCGCGAGGCCGTGAAGCAGGCCATGAAGGGCACGAAGTTCACGACCCCCTTCGGCAAGATCCTGCAGCGGCTGCTCGCCGCCGGCGTGGGCGTGCACCATGCGGGCATGCTGCCGCGCTACCGCCTGCTCGTGGAACGCCTCGCCCAACAGGGACTGCTCCCAGTCATCTGTGGTACCGACACGCTCGGCGTCGGCATCAACGTGCCCATCCACACGGTGGTGCTCACCCAGCTCACCAAGTTCGACGGCACCAAGATGCGCCGTTTGCGCTCCCGCGAGTTCCACCAGATCGTGGGCCGCGCGGGACGGGCCGGATTCGACACCGAGGGCATGGTGGTGGCGCTGGCCCCTGAGCACGAGATCGAGAACCACAAGGCCATGCTCAAGGCCGGCGACGACCCGAAAAAGCAGCGCCGCGTGAAGAAGAAGCAGCCGCCGGAGGGCTTCGTCAGCTGGAACAAGCAGACCTTCGAGCATCTGATCGAGAAGCCGCCGGAGAAGCTGACGCCCCGCATGCGCATCACCCACTCCATGGTGCTGTCGGTGGTGAGCCGCGGGGGCGACGCGTGGGCCAACGTGCACCAGCTTATTGCCGACTCGGCCCAAACCCCCGAGGAGAAAATCAAGCTGAACGCCCGGGCCGACGAGATTTTCGGCACGCTGCTGGAAGCGGGCGTGGTAGTGCGCGAGACCGACACCGAGGGCAACCCCAGCTACGTGCTCACCGTGGACCTGCCCGAGGACTTCGCCCTGGACCAGCCGCTCTCCCCCTTCCTGCTGGCGGCGCTCGATTTGCTGGATCCGGAGAGCGACACCTACGCGTTGGATGTGATTTCGCTCGTGGAGGCCACGCTGGAGAACCCGGCGAAGGTGCTGCGGGCCCAAGAACGCAAGGCCCGGGACGCCGCCATGGCCGCCATGAAGGCCGACGGCGTGGAGTACGAGGAGCGCCTGGAGCGCCTGGCCGAGATCACCTACCCGAAGCCCCTAGAGGATTTGCTGGACCGCGCCTTCGAGCTGTACTGCCAGGGCGTGCCGTGGGCCCGCGACTATGAGCTTTTGCCCAAGAGCGTGCTGCGCGACATGGTGGAGACGGCGAGCGACTTCAAGACCTACATCGGCCGCTACGGCATCGCGAAGTCGGAAGGGACGCTCCTGCGCTACCTGTCGGACGCTTTCCGCGTGCTCGTGCGCACCCTGCCGCCCGACGCGCTGGACGACCGGCTGCGCGACATCATCGCGTGGCTCGGCTTCATGGTGCGCACCACCGACTCGTCGCTCGTGGACGCCTGGGAAAGCGCCGGGGAGCTGCCCGAGGCCGGGGCGCCTCCGGTGGCGGCCGATGCCGTGGTGGCCGACCGTCACGGCATGGAGGTGATGGTGCGCAACGCGCTCTTCGCCCGCGTGCGCCTGGCCGCCCTGGAACACACCCGCGAGCTGGGGAACCTGGACGAGAACTGGGGCATGACCGAGCGCGCCTGGGAGGCGGCCCTGGACGACTACTTCGCCGAGCACAACGAGATCCGCCTGGACGGCGACGCGCGTTCTGCCGCCTACCTCTCTATCGACGAGGGCCCGGAGGCCGAGCAGCACCTCTGGCACGTGCGCCAGATCTTCCTGGACGAGAACGCCGACGGCGACTTCCGCATCGAGGCCGACGTGGATTTGGACGCCACTCAGGAGGAGGGCGAGGTCATCTTCAAGAACTACCGCGTGGGCTTCGTGGAGGATTTGGCGGAATAGGATAGGTTTTCCAGGCCAAGAAACTGGTACAGCTCCTGTTTGCTGTGGACACCCAATTTTTTGTAAATGTTGTGAGTGTGGGTCTTCACCGTAGCGAGGCTTACCACCAGATCGTCGCTAATTTGCGCCAACGTTTTTCTCTGGGCGAGGAGAAGGAGTACGTCTCCCTCGCGCTTAGTCAGAGAGCACTGCATGGCAACCGATGTGCAGGTTTCGGCGAGTATGGTGTAATAACGTGCCGGATCGACGTACTGCGCCTTTGCTGGATCGGTGCTCCTCTCGAGACTTCCATCTCTGAGAGGAGAAAGATAGACGAACGCAATGGCTCCTAATCCTGCGAGTAGGACGAGGGGCAACGCATGCACGCCAGGCCCTATCATGCCCGAGAAAGCTTCTCCTAGAAAAGCGGCGAGTTGCTCTGCAAGATAGGCAAGCGAGAAAACAAAGACTGGGTTGTTTCCTCTTCTTTGGCAGAGATTGCACAATATGGTGAAGAAGAATGTCGAAAAAGTCATATAGGAGGCGTCGAGAAGAATCGAAGCAATTTCGTAGGAACACCCAGCTCCTATAGCGAAAACTATGATTGCCAATTCCAGAATGGCGAGCGATGCGTCATAGAGCTGCTTGATGCGAACGATTCTTCCGTTTACCGCGAGGGCGATTGAGGTAACCGCAATGGCGATAAAGAGCCCGAAGTAGGAAACACTAGCTACAGGCGTGGCGGCAAAGCCTTGCAGCATTTGGATGGTGAAGATGATAAGCGAATAAATAAGCAGCAAGCGCGCAATGGGAAAGAAGCTGTGCGGTTCGATTTTGCCGGCCTCTTCTGAGGGCAGCTTTTCCGTAGGGTTTTCGTGCCAGAGCGCAATAGAGGTTTTTCTCGTGAGACAGAGGGCGATTGCGAGGGGCGCAATACAGGATATGGCAAGTGGCGGGAGCAAAGTGGAGAGTGCCCGCAGTATGCCTACAAAAAACTGCCAAGCAATGAGCGTTAAAAGACAGTCGACGAGGGGGAGTCCCGCAAGCGCCTTGAGGCACGAGATGAGCAGAGAGGCTTGACAGAGCGCCGTCACGCAAAGGCAAGCGAAGGGTAGAATCCCCCAGGAAGTTTCTGGCTGTAACGAGAATATCCAGGCGCCAAAAAAACCGAGAAAGCACAGTGAGCAGGAGGCAACGACGAACGTCTTGCTACTGAGGAAAACGCTGGTTTGACGATGAAACAGGGCCAAGATGCCGAACGCGAGCGACGTTACGAGGAGATGGGGATATTGGGAAAAAGATATAAGCGAAGCGAATCCTGCCGGAATTGCAGCAGAAGGGTCGAGCATCCAAGCGCAAGCGAAAGCCAGAGCGAGAGCATAAGGCACGTTGCGTATCTGATTTACCGTCACTGTCTTGGCCACGTCCGACCTCCCGAGTGGTTTCGCATGATAGAACTGCCTCTCGGTCTATTCTATACCGATTAAGCCTGGAAAACCCGAGGTAATCGCACTTTGAGGAAGTGGAGTGCGGAGGCGAGGAATAGCTTGAAGTGCGCAATGCGCTTCATCGACCGTTTTTTCAACCCTTCCTTGCCTGCAATCAACCTCAATCTGCATCCTCAAAATCCAATACCTGCGTTTTCATACGTAAGTGCGATTTCGAATAGGCGCCGTCAACGTTTTGCCGATAGACGAGTTGGGCGATGGCCCATGAGTCCGAAATCGCGCATGCAATAACTCAGTTAGGAAAGGGGAGAGTCAAAAATGGACAAGGGAATATCGCGCAGAGATTTTATTGTTGGAGGTGGAGTGTTTGGTGCGAGCATGGCAGCGGTCGGCCTCGCGGGATGCGCTCCTTCAAATGGTGGCCTGCCGTCGACCGGTACCGACGCATCGGGCACCAGTACGCATAAGGGCGCAGATCGCCCTCTTTCTTCGTGGCTTGTCGAAGTGGATGAAGGGGATGTGGCCCGCACGGAGGAGTGCGATGTCGTAGTGTGCGGCTCAGGATCCGCTGGAACCTATGCCGCCATTAGAGCAGCTGAGCTTGGTGCTCATGTAATCTGGCTTGAGAAGACAAGTCTCAAGGGAGGAACTTCGACGGTGACGGAGGGCACGCTTGCCTACAACACCCAAGAGCAGCTTGACGCACAGGGGCCCGCAGACCTGCAGGCCGAGTTCGAAGCTTACATGCAGTGGCACAATTGGGGTGCTTATGCACCGGGGATTTGGTGCTATCTGGATAATTCCGGAGAAGCTCTCGATTGGGCCATAAGCCATGGGGCTTCGATGTCGACTGGAGGTCAGGGTTCCCTCCTGAGCTGCTTTGATGAGGAAGGAAACTGGACAAACAACGGCGAAGGTATGCTCAAGCCGCTTTGGGCCTATGGGGAGACACTCGATAATTTGGATTTTGGCCTAGAGACTCCTGCCGTGAATATCATTCTCGATGACGAGGGAGTTGGGGGCGTTTACGCAAAAAGCGGGGACGATCTCGTACGGATTAATGCCAAAGCGACGGTGCTCGCAACGGGCGGATTCGGAAAAAACCCGGAAATGTGCGCCGAGCGGCTTCGCGTTCCTAGTGAACGAGTTGTGTTTCTGGGGTTTGATGGCCAAGATGGTGACGGTATCAATATGGCGCTGACGGCAGGCGCGCTTCCCCAGGCGCCGTCTGCGATAATGTACGGACTTTCGAAGGCATGCGGAGAAAGTTGGAGCAGCATGCTATCGATTTTTACTCAGTGGCCGCCCTCTTATCGGTATCCGCTAGAAATAGGCAAAACGCTCCCCATGGTCAATCAGAGCGGCAAGCGCTTCTACAACGAGACGCTTGCGGAAGACGCCGATACCGCCCGCCTCAACACGGCAATTGCTTCCCAGTCGAAGGTTTTTACGTTGTTCGACGAGGCGCACGTTGAAGCCTACGAGGGCGAGGATAAGCTCAATGAGTTCGTTGCCTTCATGGGTGTTGGGAGCGGAGAGTTCCGATCCTTGGTTGAAAGTAGCGACTTTGTTTGGAAAGCCGATAGCTTCGAGGAGCTTGCCGAGCTTATGGGGGTTGACTCGGAGGCATTGGCTGCAACGATGAAAGACTACAATAATAGAGCAAAGGGGGACGGCTCTCATGACCCCTTTGGAGCTGACCCTGCGCTCATGACGCCGCTAGAGAAGAAGCCATTTTATGCGGTTCAGGTCGAGGCTTGCGCCTATAGCACCTGTGGCGGCGTGCGAGGAGATTCTGAGGCGCGGGCGATCGGGCACGACGATCTCCCCATCAAGGGCTTGTTTGTGTGCGGCATCGATAACGGTTCCATGCAGTTTAACGACTATCCCTATGGGCTGCATGGAGGATCGGGGCAGGGTGCTGCTTGCACGACGGGATATGTTGCTGCGAACGCAGCTTGCAAGGATCTGGGTCTTGCCTAGCGATCATTTAACAGACGACCCTCGATCCCCTTCTGCAGCAACAAGGGGATCGAGGGTCGTTTTGGGGCGCACGAAACAGCAGGTGTTCTGATATCTCTGTCGTTAGCGAAGCATTCTACGCGAGGCGAAACGCTGAACACATTAGTTATTGACCGCCAGCGTGTCAGGGCGAACAATAGGGTGGCATTATTCTGCGACGCCCTCGGGAGACGAGTACGGACCCTGCTTGTTACGACTCTGCGCAGGCCTGCGTGGACCTGGACGCCACTCAGGAGGAGGGCGAGGTCATCTTCAAGAACTACCGCGTGGGCTTCGTGGAGGACCTGGTGGAGGGCTGACGCGGCGCGGGCGACGGGCCTGGCGGGATGGCGGAATGGCGGTGGATAGCGGCGAAATCATACCGGAATCGCCTCAGGTCAGGTCGCGCGTATGATGGTGCGAGGCGACGGCCGTGCTACACTGGCGCGGAAGACACGCCCCGATTCCCGACCCTCGACCTGGAGGAGAACTCATGGCCCACGTCTCTACCCCCGCACTCTCTTTCGCATCTCGCTTCGGAGCCGCCGCCCCCGCCGTCCGCCGCATCGGGCGTATCGCCCTGGCCGCCACGCTTGCCCTCGGTGCACTGGGGCTGGCGGGGTGCGGTACATCCCATCCCGTCACGAAGGCCGGCGAGGCCTGCGCCTCCTGCCACAGCGACGGGCGTGCGGCAGCTGTCACCCCCGACGCATCGTCGGCCACTGAAACCGGGCTCACCTTCGCCATCGACAGCAGCGCCGACGAGGTGTACCTCTGCACCGCGTCCATCGCCGACACCGGCACCGTGGTGCCCGCCCGCATGCGCACCATTCCCGCCAGCGAGTTCGGCGCCGTCACCGTGAGCGAGCCGGGTCTCTACGCCCTGTGCGCCGGCGATACCTCCTCCCCGTCAGCCACCGTGCTCATCAACGCCACTGACAGCGGGGACGCCATCGCAAACGTGCGGGTGTAAGACATCTCAGTTGGCCGCTGGTTCGACTCAATGCCACGAAGTAGTCCTGTTGGGTATAATGGGCGCAACGGAAAGGAGGCAGTTCGTGAGCGACATCGAGCGCAGACAAATCGATTTCAGCGTATTTCTCCTCTATCGCTTAGCAGAGCGCCTCCAGCAGCCTGCGGCCAGCGTGTACCGCAAGCTTGAACAGGCGAGGGTATTCGAGGAGTACGTGGTTCCCTACTACGATGTTCTGCACACCCTTGGCGAGGAGTATCTTGTGGAGGACGTGGCAGCCTATGCCAGGAAGCGCGGGGTGATGCTTTGAGGCTCTACCACGGATCGACCTGCGTCGTGGAGCATCCTGATGTTCAACGCTCTCGCAAGAACCTCGACTTCGGCCCTGGATTCTACCTCACTTCTTTCAGAGAGCAGGCCGAACGATGGGCCCTCCGAAAGGCTCAGTTCGAACACGAAAGCGCCATTCTGAACGTCTTCGAACTCGACGACAGCCTCTCCGACCTCAGCATACTTCAATTCTTTGAAAATGATGCGGACTGGGTCGATTTCGTCTGCCGATGCCGAAAAGGCGAATCACCTTTTGCGGGATACGATCTCATCATCGGGGGCGTTGCCGACGACAAGGTCTACGAGGCCGTCAATATGTACTTTAGAGGATTGTGGGATATGGAAACCACCCTGAACGCCCTTCGCTTCTATGAGAAGAACGACCAGTATTGCTTCGTAACCCAGAAGGCAATTGACGGCAAGCTCTCCTTCCTCGAAGCCTACGAGGTGATTAGATGAGAGTTACCGAAGAGACCCTAGCCCAGCTAGAACCGCTCCTCAAGGAGCAGCTTGAAGCTGACATCATCTCGATTATCGCAGAGAGGTTGGAGGTATCCCCCGGCGAGGCCATGAGCGTCTACTACCGAAACCCTCTGGCCCAACAAATCGAAGAGGGCGCATGGGGAATGCAGTACCTCGATGCCTCCTATCTCGCCGACGAGGTGCTCAAAGCGAGATAGGCTCGTCCCGCCCGCATGCGCACCATTCCCGCCAGCGAGTTCGGCGCCGTCACCGTGAGTGAGCCGGGGCTCTACGCCCTGTGCACCGACGACATCTCCTCCCCTTCTGCCACCATCCTCGTCAACGCCACCGAGGGCGGCGACGCCGACGTGACGGTGCGGGTGTAGAAAGGCGCAAGCTTCACTCCAGAATCTCAGGCCGCAACAGGAAGGGGATCACGCCCACGTAGGTGATGCCGCGTTCGTCGGTCCAGGGCTCCTGCGAGCCGTCGACCACCACGTATTTCCGGAAGAAGTCGCCGCTCTTGAGCAGCGGCGTGATCTCCTGCTGCCGCTTGCGCTCGTCGTCAAGGCGCCACGCTGACTGGATATAGGCCCGCTCGTGCCCCCTGTTCACGACGAAGTCGATTTCACGCATGGAGTCGTTCCGCTTGCCGTCGCGCGTCTCGGCCACGCGGATGGCGCCCACATCCACGGCGTAGCCCCGCAGTACCAGCTCGTTGTAGATGGCGTTCTCCATCAGGTGCGTCTCCTCGATCTGCCTGAAATTGAGGAGCGCATTCCGTATTCCCACATCAGTGGCGTAGTACTTCATGGGGTAGTCGAAGTAGCGCTTCCCCTTCACGTCGAAGCGTTCCACCTCTGAGAAGATGAAAGCATCAGTGAGTGCGTCGAGATAGCGCTTGACCGTCTTGTCCGTCACGCCTGCATGGGCCACTGTGTTGAGCGTATTGGCCAACTTGGACGGGTTGGTGAGCGAGCCTACGGCCGAGGCAAGCTCCTTCACCAGCTGATCGAGGGCGAACGGGTTCTCGATGGCAAAGCGCTCCACAATGTCGGCCCCGTACACCGTATCGAAAAGCCCCTTGAGGTAGGCCTCACGCCCCCGATCGTCGCCCTCCAGCACGGCCACGGGCATGCCTCCGTAAACAAGGTAGCGCGACCACGCCTCGGCCTTCTCCAGCCCGCAGAAGGCGTGGTACTCCGCAAAGCTCAGCGGCCCCATACGGATCTCGGTGCCTCGATCACGGAAGTTCGTCACGATGTCCGATGAGAGCATTTTCGAGTTGCTGCCCGTCACATAGACATCGAGGTTGTCACGGGCCATAAGGTCGTTGAGCACATCATAGAATGTGGTGTAGAGCAAGTCCCGATCCTCCGGAGCAACAAGGCGCTCATCGATGTCGCCGCGCTTCACCCGATAGGACAGCTGTATCTCGTCGATGAACACATAGTACGAGCCCGCTCCCGCCGTGCGCTCCACGACATACTCGTAAAGTTTATCGGGATTGCGCAGCTCCTCGTGCTGCCGACGGTCGAGGGACACGTCGACAATATGGTCGTTGGGCACTCCCTCCGCCAAAAGATAGCTGCGGTACAAGTTTGAGAGCAGGAATGATTTCCCGCACCGACGAATGCCCGTGATGATCTTCACGCGCCCGTTGTGACGCTTGGCGATAAGCTTCTGCAGATAACGAGGCCTCGCAATGACTGTCATAGACGACCGTCCTTTTCTCCAGATTCCGAACTTCACCCACAAAGTGGGAAAGTTCGGAGCGAAATCTCAACATTTTTGGAAATTCTAGCAAATTTATCTCCGAACTTCACCCATAATGTGGGAAAGTTCGGAGCCGCTCTTTTTTGCTGCAGTCTCAACGACACTTGTTTCGCAGACGCCCCGTTGCCCCGCACTTACCTGAGCCAGGGGCAAGGAGCCCCTGCCGCCAATGCGGCTCGTCAGTCACAGAGCGCCTCCTGGCACGGGCGCAAATCCCTCCCCATCCGCCCGAGCCATTCCCTAGAGTCTGGGCGGACGGTGCTACACCGATGCACCGTCCACCCGCTCGCTTTTCCGCCCTCCCCGTCCAAACCGAACGTTGAGAAAAATAGTTGTTGATTGACGGAGCGTCAGAGCGTATAGTGGCCTGCGTCAATAATTCTGTGATGTCCTCGGGATGCGCGGCGCGCCGCCAAACCGGGGGCGGAGAAAACTCTGGAGAACTCTTAAGTGAGTGCCGAAGGTGCAAGGCCCTTCCAGATGACTGTCCCAGCGGGGGCACCGTCAGAAGCGAGCCGAATCTCTCAGGCAAACGGACAGAGATGCTGACAGCCCCGGCGGCTGCTTGCGTGTTCCCCCGAGTTTTCTCGCGAAGAAGAAAGGAAACTCGTGGAAGAGGCACTGCTCGGGGTGGTCACCACCATCAACAACTACCTGTCCAACTACATCCTCATCATCCTACTGCTCGGCATGGGCATCTGGTTCACCGTGCGCACCAAGGCGATCCAGTTCCGCTGCTTCGGCGAGGGCTGGCGCCGCGTGTTCGGCAACTTCAGCCTGCGCGGCGGCAACCAGGGCGGCGGCATGACGTCATTCCAGGCGCTGTCCACCGCTATCGCGGCCCAGGTGGGCACGGGCAACATCGTGGGCGCATGCGGCGCCATCATCGTGGGCGGCCCGGGCGCCATCTTCTGGATGTGGATCATCGCCCTGCTCGGCATGGCCACCAACTACGCCGAGGCGGTCATGGCCCAGAAGACCCGCGTAGTCGACGAGGACGGCACCGTGCACGGCGGCCCGGTCTACTACATCACCACGGCTTTCAAGGGCAACGGGGGCAAGTTCCTCGCCGGGTTCTTCGCCGTGGCCATCATCCTGGCGCTCGGCTTCATGGGCTGCATGGTGCAGTCGAACTCCATCGCCGAGACCATGAACACCGCCTTCGGCATCCCCA
>OLQE01000617.1_pt1 | contig 25669 bp, 20 predicted proteins | sample 1643161 | NCBI WGS metagenome assembly OLQE01 (sample SAMEA3136650, study PRJEB25190) | human gut metagenome | reverse complement strand
GCCGCCCGGGCCGCCGTTTTGTTCCGGGAAAGTATAGCACTACGAAAAAAGCGGCGACCCTTGCGAGCCGCCGCTCTTTCGGAAACCCTTTCTGACCCAAGGCGATGCGCCGCCCTGCGGGGGAGATACCCAGGTTCTTACCTCAAGCCCTCCGAGTCGAGCGATGCGGCTTCCCCGATGTACTCCTCCACCGGATTGTCGCCGAAGTTCGGCAGATCCGCGGTGGTCCAGCACTCGCAGGCGGGCATGCCGGGCACGCTGGCAGCGATGAACACCGGATCCTTGCCCTCCTTGCGCTGACGGGTGTAGTCATCCAGCGCGGCCAAGGCCCACTTGCCGAGCAGCAGAATGGCCACAAGGTTGATGATGGCCATGAAGCCCATGAAGATGTCGGCCAAATTCCACGCCAGATCGAAGCTGTTCACGCAGCCGTAGAAGATGGCGGCCAGGCACAGCACGCGGAAGATGAGCATGCCCCACTTGGTGTTCTTGAAGATGTAGCGGAAGTTCGTCTCGGCATAGAAGTAGTTGCCGATGAGGCTGGAGAACGCGAAGGCGAAGATCGCGAAGGTGATGAAGTGGATGCCCACCTCGCCGACGGCGTTGTTCACGGCCATCTGCACGAGCGGCATGCCGTTGAGCGCCATGGCGGCCTCGGGATCCTGCACCCAGAACACCATGACCATCATAGCAGAGCAGGTGCAGATGAGCAGCGTATCGATGTACACGGACAGGCTCTGCACGAGGCCCTGCTTCACCGGATGCGACACGCTGGCGGTGGCGGCGGCGTTCGGGGCCGAGCCCATGCCGGCCTCATTGGAGAACAGACCGCGCTTGATGCCGAGCATAACCACCGAGCCGGCAAAGCCGCCCGCGATGGACTGGAAGTTGAAAGCCGACTGGAAGATGGTGCCGAACACGGCCGGCAGCTCGCCGATGTTGGCGATCGTGGTCCACAGCGCAATGAGAATGTAGGCGATGGCCATGATGGGCACGATGATGGAGGTGATGATGGAGATGCGCTTCGCGCCGCCGAAAATGACGAAAGCGGTGAACACGATGAGCACGATGCCCACGCCGACCGCCGTGCCGTTGGTGGCGTAGTCGGGGATGTAGTACTCGAGCGCCGAAGTCATGTTGAACGCCTGCAGGCCGTTGAAGCCGAAGGCGAAGCACAGGATGAGCGCCCAGGCGAAGATGATGCCGAGCCAGCGCTGCCCCAGGCCCTGCTGAATGTAGTAGGCCGGACCGCCGCGGAACTCGCCTTCCTTGCCGCGAATCTTGTAGATCTGCGCGAGCGTGGACTCGATGAAGGCCGAAGCCGCGCCGATAAGCGCCATGAGCCACATCCAGAAGATGGCGCCCGGACCGCCCGTGGCCACGGCCGTGGCGATGCCGGCGATGTTGCCCGTGCCCACGCGCGAGGCGGTGGACACCATGAGGGCCTGGAAGGACGAGATGGATTTCTCGCCCTGGACATGCTTTTTCTCCGTCAGCTGAGTGAACATGTCCTTGATGTAGCGAATTTGCACCGCCTTGGTGCGGATGGTGTAGTAGATGCCCACGAACACCAGCAAGATCACCAAAATGTAGGTGTACATAAAGGAGTCGATCTCACCAGTCCAAGCGACGAGCATCTCGTTCAAATCGGCCATAGATGCTTCCTTTCCGAAAGCGCGCCAGGCCCTGCAACCTGGATCGCCTTCCAAACGGGCTCGCCTTTCTGCGGTCGAATCCAACAGAGCGCGATAAGCACGCCCGAACCAGGGATTCGTCGCAGGAAAACGGCCTCGGATATACGCGCCGACCCTCGCCGACGCAAGACATGCCCGTATTCTACCCTACAGCGGGCTAAAGTTAGGCGATATTATCAGGGTATTTTGAACGCCCCGCGAAAAAGTGGCGCTGTTTTCCGCCGGTTTCCCGTCGATGCGAAACCGAGCCGCTACTTCAGGGCGGCGGCGACCTTGCGGGCGGCGGCGGTGATGGACAGATCGTTCACATCCACAGTGATGTCGGCGTACTTCTCGTAGAGCGGCAGGCGCTCGTCGTAAAGCTCGCGCAGACTCATGCCGATGCCGTCGCGCATAACCACGCCGCGCTCGGAGAAGTCGGCCAGACGGCACTTCAGCTCGTCGAAGCTGATCTTCAGATACACCACGCGGCCGATCTCGGACAGGTGGTTCATGGCCGGCTCGCTGTAGATGGCCGAGCCGCCGGTGGCGATGACGGAATGCTCGAAGGACATTTCGGAAAGCACCTGGTTTTCAATCTCGAGGAAGGCATCGGGGCCCAGAGTGTCGATGAGACGCTGGAGCGATTTGTCGCAGGACTGCTGAATGAGCAGATCAGCGTCGACGAAATCCATGCAGAGAATCTTCGCCAGCACGATGCCCAAGGTCGACTTGCCCGCACCGGGCATGCCGATGAGCACGATGTTGTCGCGACCGGGTTCGAAGGACTTCTCTTTCATATCAAGACCTTTCTCGTAGAAGGTGCCGACGGCCGGGCTATGGTCGCCGAAACGGATGGGCAGCTTCGCCCCTATGATACTTCAGCGCGCTTATGGGCGGCACGTAACGCTTCGTCTAAGGATTGGGAAAACACCGGAGCCAGGGCGGCGAGGAACGCCGCTTCATCGGCAGGGGCAGCGCCGGCAGGGGCGCCAGAGGCAGCAGCGACGCCGGCAGCCATCGGGGCCTTCCCCCGAACCGCCATGGCGGCATCCCCGGCATCGGCGCCCTCTGCGTCTGCGGAAGCACCGAATCCGAGGGATTTCAGCGCACCGAACAGATAGGCATACGGAATGAGCGCCGCGCGCTCGTCGGGAGCGAGCTTGTCGCCCTCGAGCGACCAGCCGCCATCGCGCATCCAGTTGCGCAAGGCCTTGGCATGAGCGGCGATGTCGTTGCCCTCGGGGGAGCGCCGCATGGTGTAGTTGCCGAGCACCCCCATGGCCGCCGCCGTGGCCAGAGCGAGCACGCCAGCACGCCAGCTAACCCAAATGATGGCCGCCACCGCGATAACCGCCAGGAAAATCGCTGCCCCCAAAACGATATGCTGAGCGCGACGGGAGGCTGTATCGAAGAAGCCGTAGGGCTCAACCAAAGCGGTGAGGTGACGCTGCCAGGCCGCGCTGGCCTCCAAAAGATCGCGCGGATGTTCGTGGGCCAAAGCGGAAAGCTTGGCGCGGCTGAGTGTCCGACCGCCCGTGGCGACCATGCGCAGCAGCCGCAGCGTGGCCGCATCGAGGGCGGCCTGCTCTGCGTTGACCGCGTCAGCCGCGTCGGGCGCATCATCCGCACCAACATCAGCGGCCCGAGGCGCAGCAAGGGCGGCGGCCGACCCACTCTCGACCCTCTTCGCCGGCTCCTCACCCACGGCAGGTATGACCAGCTCATCGTCACGCACTTCAAGAACACCGCGACGCACCATATCGAACACCGTGGCTACTATGTCGTCGGGGCTCTCGTGGTTCCAGCGCCATAGACGACCGAGCACGGCTGGCGCCATGGCGTCGGCAGGCGGGTTCATCCAATAATCGTCGCGAAACGCCGGCGGCCGCTCTCGGCCCCAGCGCCACCAAACGATGAGCGCCGCCAGCAGCAACGCCGCAGACAAGCCCAGCAGCCCCAAAGCCAGCCCAAGACGAATGACCTCCTGAGACGTATCCGTATCGACCCACGTTTCCTCGTAACGGCTCGTCCAGTAGTACTGCAGGGTGCCCTGATTCGCCAGGCGCGCCTCCTCGCTCAGGTTCGTCAGCCACTCGACGGGGAACATCACCCGCGCTTTGGCGTACATCGTGGGCTCGACCGCAGGATCCGTGAAGATCACCGTACCGTCGGAGCGGATGTCCACCTCGCCATCGGCAGGGCCGTGACCCCACGCATAAACGTTTTCCATGACCTTCACGGAATCGTCGGCCGCCACAGGCAGCACCACTTCTGCTCGCACATCGGCCAGGGCCACATCGTAGTCCTGGGGAACATAAAGCCATTGGAAGTCGGCCGCGTCGTCGAAGGCCTCGATGGCGTCTTCCACGCGGTAGACCACCTCGAACATGACGCGCTCGGGCATGGCGTCCACAAAGGCGTAGAGCGTATGTTGAAACTTGTCGTAGGCCCAGGCGTCGTGCTCGGGCCCTCCGCCGCCGCGCCAGGGCAAAAGGAACGTCGTCTCGGGAAGCTCCGTCCACTCCCCGGCAAGCGCACCATCGCCATCCACCGGCGCCATGCGCACCCGTTCGATAGTAACCTCAGCCCCTTCGATGAACCCATCGTAGAGCCACTTCAACCGCTCCGGCGCGCTCTCCCCTTCCGTGAGGTCGAAGATGCGCTGATCGGTCATGTGCACCGACCCGTCGGTCTCCACCGATGCCAGCAAGTCCACCTCCGAGCACCGATAATCCGCCGCCAGAGCTGTTGCAGGCGCACAAAGGGCAACGAGAAGAACGATCAGCAACGTGAGAGCCGATAGAAAGCAGGGGGTGCCTTGACCGAGCGAGTTCCGCAGCGACTGAAACAGCCCAGTGGGCTGTTTCACCAAGCGAGGACTGTCTGGGCGAATTGGAATACCCCGTAGCTCCTCCCCAGCGGACTCGCAGCCGCGAACCAAGGTACCCCCTGATTCCGCCCCGAGCGACATGCAACCGGCCCTTTCCGCAACCACTAGAGCCCCCGAAACGCCAGCCGCACGTCGTCCAGCACGTCCTCGTCCGCCACTACGATGGCCTTGTCCCCCGGATGCAGCACCGTCTCGTCGTTGGCCACTTCCACATCGCCCCCGCTGGCAATGGCGGCAATGATCGCGTTGTCCGGCAGCGGCACCTCGTCGATGAGCACGCCGTCCTCATTGGAGAAGTGGCGCATGCGCGGCACCATCACCTCGGCCAGAGCCACGTTGCCATGAGTCAGCGACGACACGACGGACACCGATCCCAAGAGCGCCTCCTCCTCGATGAGGTTCGCGATGAGCGTCGTAGAGGACACGCATTCGATGCCCACTTCGCGGAAGATGCGCTCGTTTTTCGGATTGTTCACGCGAGCGATGCAGCGGGGCACGCGGAACACGCGCTGGGCGATTTCGCAGGATACGAGGTTCGAATCGTCCTGGCCCGTGGTGGCCACGAACACATCGGCCTGGCGGATGCCCGCGTCCTCTTGGTAGCGCGAGTCGCAGCCGTCGCCGTGAATGACGAGGTATGGCCCAGTCAGCTGCACGGAGAGGCGGTCGGCCGTGGCGAGCCTTTGCTCGATGACCGCCACCTCGTTGCCGCTCTTCAACATGATGCCAGCCAAGTAGGAACCGATTTTGCCTCCGCCGGCGATAACGATGTACATGGGTACCACCTAATCCAGAATATAACGCGAGAACGGCGCGATAACGTCGTGGCGCACGCAAGCGAGAATGGAGTCGCCCGCGTACAGCAGCGAATCGGGCGTCGGGATGGAGGACGCGGAGCCATCGGCGCGTTCGAAGGCGATAATGCGCACCTCGTGATCGCGCTCAAGTTCCGAGACGCGGATCGTTTTGGCGTTGTCGCGGCTGGAGAGGTCCAGCGTGAACCGGAGCACTTCGAATTCACCGAACGTGTCAATGTGGGAGCCGTGGCCTGACACAATCTTCGAGAACACATCCTCGGCCACCAGCGACGTGCCGCAGACGTAGTCGATGCCCAGCTGCATATAGGCGCGCTCGTGGTCGGGATTGTACAGGCGCGAGATGACGTGGGGCACGCCGAACAGATGGTTGGCCACCTCCGCGCACATGAGGTTCGTGTTGTCCAGCTGGGTGACGGCGGCCAGCACATCGCACTCTTCCACGCCGGCACGGATGAGCACGTCCTCGTCGAAGCCCACGCCCTGCACGGTGCTGCCGTTGAAGTTGCGGCCGAGGTTCGCGAAGGCATCGGCGTTCTTGTCGATGCAGCAGACGTTGTTGCCGTTGTCCGAGAGCATATTGGCCAGCTGCGACCCCACGCGCCCGCACCCGACCACAATCACGTTGCTCATAGGTTGCTCGTCCTCCTACAAAAGAAAATGCCTTGCGGCATTTTCTCACTAAATTAGATCAAAGTCATTTGGTTCAGGGTATCTCGGTACCAGTTGTCGTAGTTCGGGGGGCAGTAGCGCATGGCGTAGGAGTAGCTGATGGTGAAGCCGTAGCCCCGGGCCAGACCGGCCACGTGGGCGCGGATGGCTGTGTCCCAATCGGACCAGTTGGTCTGATCCCAGCCCCAAGCGTTGTGGGACTTGAAGCAAACGCGGCCCTTGGTGGACTCGGTGTTGGAAATGGCCGGAGACCAGCGCGGGTCGATGCCCGCCTCCCAGGCCGCCTCGGCGAAGGTCTCGCCATGACCAGACAGGGGGCTGCCGAACAGGTAATCGTTGATGCGCGCGGACCATTCTTCGATGAACGCCTCGCGACCGATGGAGAAATCCACATCGCCGGCCGGCAGGCTGCCGAAAGTAGCATAGTAGCGGGAGCGCGTGGCGTCGGCCCGATCGATGGCCTCCTGCTCGGCGACGCGAGCGGCCTCCTCGGCGGCTAGGCGCGCGGCCTCTTCTTCGTCGGCGATTTCCTGCACGCCGGCGCTCACATCGCGGGACGAGGCGGTCTTCAGCGCTGCTTCCTCGGCGACGTCTTCCACAGCGAGAACGTCCGCGTCGGACTTGTCTTGCACGGTGTCGGGGGAAACATCGGAAGCGCTGGGATTCTCGGCGGACTGACGGGCGAGACCGAAGGTGGTCGCCCCCATGTCGTGAGAACCGGCGGACGCCCAGCCAGCATCAAGGAAGCCCACGGCCAGCATCGGCAGCACGCAGAGCGCAACCATCGCCAGCACGACGGTTTTGCGATGACTCTGTTTGCGCCTTGTGACCACTCATTCCCTTTCTCGACAGCACGAAACTAAACCGCTCAAGCGGCGCAGCGTGCTGGATTAGGGTGTGGGATTGCTGCAGTAGAGATTGCTATGCTGTTTTGTGTCGCGGATATTTTACCCTAGTTGGCTGAAACCGTGCCGAGGCGGTAGCCGACATCCACGCTTTGTTCGCTTGACAAAACGCACTTTCTGGGTTCCCGCAGGTCTCGCGGGTGCGACTGTGAGCGCTGTCAGGCAGTCGTTACCGACTCTTCACAACTTGCCGATGGCAACTTCTTCACCTGCACGATGGAAATGCGCGAGCGGCGCATCTTCACCACCTTGAAGGCGTAGCCGTCGACCAGCAGCTCGTCGCCCACCCGGGGCACGGAGTCCAGCTCGTGGATAATCCAGCCCGCAAGCGTCTCGTAGTCGTCGGATTCTTCCACGGGCCAGCCGAGTTCCACGGCATCCTCCACGGGAAAGCGGCCGTCGACGCGCCACTGGTTTGGTTCGACAAGCACAATGAGGTCGCGATCGTTGTCGGTCTCGTCGGCAATCTCGCCGACGATCTCCTCGATGATGTCCTCCATGGTGATGAGGCCGTCGGTGCCACCGTATTCGTCCACGACGATGGCCATCTGCATGCGGGCCTCTTGCAGCTCCGACAGCAGCTTCAGCACGTTTTTCGTCTCGGGCACATAAAGCGGCTCGTACATGAACTCGGCCACCGGGTCTTCAATGCGGCCGTCCAGCAGAGGGCCGATGAGGTCTTTGTAGGACACGAGGCCTATGACCTCGTCCACTTCCTCGTGATAGACCGGCAGGCGGGAATAGCCCGTGCCGCGCATGCGGTCGAGGGCCGCGCGGGCCGGTTCGGTGTCCTCGGCCATGATCATGTCGACGCGCGGCTTCATGATCTCGCGCACCGTCATGTCGGCCAAATCGAGGATGTCGTTGATCATGCGCTTCTCGTCTTCGAGAAGCTCGATATTCTCGGCCACCATGTCCTTGATCTCGTCCTCGGTAACGCTTTCGCGTTTAGGGCGCAGAAAATCGAGGAAGGCCGGCTTCGAATTTGCAGTGTCGTCTGTTTTACTCATGGGCGGTACTTTACCATATTTTCCGGGATTACTGGTTGCCGCCGGGCTTCAGCCAGTCGAGCCAGGCCATGGCGTCGGCGTGGGAGGCGTCGATGAGCGTCGTCGTGGTGCCGCCGGAACCAGCCGCCGTCGTGGCGAGCAGCGTGTCGGTGCCCGCACGACGCTGCAACGGGTTGCTCTTCGTGCAGCCGAACTGGATTTTCTGGCGCGGGAAACTCACTGTTTCTCGAGAAAGGCCGCCGTTGCTCACTTGCATGAAGCGGTGGTTGTAGGCGAAGCTGGACTCCCGGGCCCACAGCACAGCGTTCACTACATCGATGACGAAGAGGATAGCCGCCAGCGCATAGCCACCCACCACGATCACGTTCCACCCAATGCTCAGAAGGAACAGATCCTCGGAATCGAGTTCTATGCTGCCGGTCGCAACTTCTCCATTCACCCAACCGAAAACCACTAGGCACACGGTGACTACCACAGCCAGCCAGAAGCCGCCGCCGAACCAGATGCTCTGGCGCAGCACGGCTCGGCGCAGCGCCACCTTCGCGACAGGCTTCGCCTCATGGGGAAGGTCGGAGAACTCCGGCACGAGCCCGGCGAGGATTTCCGGCACACGGTTCATCTTCACGAAGGGGTGGATGATGATCCCCTGATTGGCCAGAGTGTTCTGCTTATTGCCGCTATCCTCGCCCGTGGCGGCGTCAATCTTGCCGAGAGACAGCTCGCAGTAGCCGAGCAGACGGCGAATAAAGCTCTGCTTCACGACCACGGACTGCACGCGATCGATGTCGATGCCTTGGAAGGTGTGCTGCAGCAAGCCGTATTCCACCTCGATGCGGTTGTTGCGGCGGCGCGCCTTGAAGCCGCCGTACCCAATGCAGGAACCCACCGCCGAGAGCACCCACAGCACGAGCACCAGCACGATGACCCCCGCCGAAACGGCCCCGATCAGGTAGGCCGAAGCCTGGGAGCCGGCAAAAACTAGGGCGCTTTCCACGGCACCATCGGCCGCATCCCCCATCACATCGAAGACGAAGCCGACGATTTGCAGCACGCCGACAACCAGACCGGCGAAGATGAGCCCCACCGATGTGGTGTTGGACAGACCCGCGAGGAACAGCTCCTTATTGGTGAGACCGTACTCGTAGGCAACGCGACCGGTATCCTGAGCAGGACCGGCGAACACGCCGCCCACTTGGTTCCATGCCTCGGCGCCCACATCGAGCACGTTGCCCGCGGCGGCCGGGCTCGGCACGTTGCCGGCAAAGGTCGCCGCCCCCTGAGCCATAGCCGCAATGCCGGCCCCCACCGACTGCGGAATCGGGTCGCCCGCACCCGCCATGCCCGTCGCGGTCGCACTCGCTGCACCCGCCATGCCCGACGCAACGGCAGCCTGAGCGGCCAGAGCGTTCTTGCGGTTGTAGAGCTCGGCGCGCAGCCACTCGGCCTGGGCCTTGGTGACATAGGGCACCACGACGGCCTTGTTCGCCGCGCCTCCGGCCGTGTCGATGGAAACCGTGCACACGCCGAACAATCGCTGAAGGAGCGTCGCCCGCTGGTCCACGGACTGCACGCGCTGGTAGGGCACGTGCACCTGCTTCTTGTTGAAGATGCCGGAGCACAGCGTGAATTCGTCGGGGCCGACGGTGAAGTACAGATGCTTGTAGCCAACGACGCGCAGCCCGGCGACGATGCCAAACGTAAGGAGGATGACCACCAGCGTGCCGATGCCGGCCACCGCCATGATGAACCCGGCCTCGGCGCCCATGCCCTCTTCGGCAACGAGCCCAATGATGGTGGAGAAGTTCGCCACCACAACGCATACGGCAATGATGAAGATCGTGCGCACGCTTTCGAGCCAGATGTAGCTGTGGTGCACATGGTGGCGCGGCAGCTCAGTCGATGGGGCAGCCGCCGCAGGGGGCATCGGCGCGGGCGCCGGGGCCGGCGGGTTCGGCATGGGCGCGGGCGCCTGCGGGGGCACGTTCGGCGCGCTCATTTAGACGTCCTCTCGGGCCAGACGCGCCAGCTCGGCGGCACGGTCGCGCAGCACGTCGGCCTCTTCGATGCCGAGGCCGGGAATCTCGTGTTCGCCGGCGGCTGTGGCCACGGTGACGCTGGACAGCCCGAAGGCGCGCAGGATGGGTCCTTGGCGCGTGTCAGTGTTCTGTACGCGGATGAACGGAATGACGAAGCGCTTGCGCCAGAAGATGCCGCGAGCAATATCCAGGTAATCCGGCGTAAGCTCGTAGCGCCAACGAGCATAGCGAATGGGCGGCAGCACCACCACGCACAGCACAAGCAGCGCCGCGAACACAATGGCCACGATTAGAGCCACCACGCCAGCCCACGCTTCTTCCGGTGCCACCAGCGCTATGATAGCGAAGGGCAGAAAGCAGCACAGGAACGAGACCGCGATCCAAATGGCATCATTAATGCGCCAGACGCTCTTGATGCGCGGGTTCAGTTGGTTGGCGGGCATCTCTCGCATAGCTGAATCCTTCCTCGTTCGGGCGGAGCTCTTCAGCCGGCCCTTCTTCCAAGCGACTCCCCACAAGCCGCCAAATTCAGACGGCCTCGCGAAGGCCGCCACGTTTTCCCGACCATACTACCCCACTTTTCGCCTTCGCGACGAAACCTTAGGGATTCTTAAGGAAGAAAAATGCGCATGATTCCCCTCTTCCCCCATCGTGCCCCCGCAAGATTTACGCATTTGCGCTCTTTTTGCGCGCCGGATAACGCAGAGTTCGTGCAAATGCGCAGATCTCGCATCCTTCCCTGTGCAGATTCGTAATTTTTGAAGTAAGGAGCAGGAAGGGGCCGGCCTCCCGCCGAAGCGACCGGCCCCCGACGTGTTGCGAGCCCGGGGAGGGGGATCCCGGGCTCGCAAATGAGTGTCCTTGGCGCCCGAGGGGGATAGGCGCGTGCGGAGGAGAGAAGAGGAGAGAGGGGGGTTCGTATCTCCCGCTCTGTCGAAATCTATTATAGCGATGCGTTATTCTATGTCAAGAATAATCTTTGAGAAAAATAATGGCCCCTGGGAGGCCATTATCTGAAAAGGCATCGGGGACATGCCGAACGCTACTTGCGGCAGCCGCGGCCCTTGCCATGACGATAGTGGCGACCATGCTTGCGCTCACCGCGGGCGCCCATGTCCTTGCACTGGTGGATGATCTTCTCCGTGAGAACGTTCAACGACTCGATCTCCTCGGGCGTCAGGGTCGACAGAATGCGATCGGCCACCTCGGACTGCGCGGCGCAGCGCTTCTCGGCCAGCGCATCGCCTTCAGGCGTAATGCGCACGGTATAAGCGCGCTGGCCTCATATTCCGAGCTCGGCGTAGAGCTCCTCGCGGCGCACCTTGTCCTCCACCGCCGCGGCCACGTCTTCGGAGCGGCCGTCGGCCAGCAGAGCGCCGACGAGGGCGCCAAGCCGGGCCTCGCCTTCCTCCCGGCCCTCCTCGCGACCTTCCTCTCTCGCTCGGCGGCAGCGCATCTTGGTCTCCTGCTCGTAGGTCAGCACGCGGTCCACCCACTCCCTGTCCTCGTTGAACACGCCGACCAGGGCGTCGATCTCCGACGACAAGGGCCCTTCGGCCTCCCCGGTCCGGAGGTATCGTAGCACATCCCGCAGCCCGGGGTCGGCGGAGGCCTCCCACGCCGAGGCGTTCAGCACTACCCACGGGGAGGCGTCGCCCACAGCAAGGTCGGGATGGGCCCCACACCTGCGCTCGATCACGTACGCGGGCTCGCCCTTGCCGTAGGCGTCGTGGCGGCAGAAGAACAGCACGTAGCTCTCGGGCAGCGCGCCGAAGTCCTCGCCCGACCCCAACTCCCCCACGTCCATGGCGGCCTGGTAGTAGCGCATGCGGCGCCCCAGGTCTCGCTCCCTGGCGACCTGCATCTCGATGTCGTAGACCCGCCCGTCGCCCCGGGCGAACACGTCCAGGCGCACGCCTCGTCCGGCGGCGAGCGGCTCGAAGCACTGCTCGGCGTTCAGGTAGGCGATCTTCCCCGCCTCTATCCCCAGCGCGGCGCGCAGCACCTTGCGGCACACCTCCTCCTCGCATAGCACGCGGTTGAACATCCAGCGATCCTGGAACTTGAGCTTCCGCTCTCCCATGGCGAACCTCCCGTCTCGATTCGGTCGATGACGGCATTCTGCCAGAGCACGACCGCGGAAATGACGCGGGAATGTCCCGATCCGTTCCCTGCGCCGACCGCAACGAAGTCGCAATGCTGCGAAGAAGCGTCGTCGTCGGCGAACCAGCCCTGAATTGCACGAGATCGCCAGTTATAAGCGCCTGAGCACACATTTTCACCCCTTCTTTATACATTACTCGTTAATTTCATCCACATTTTTCTTCTGCAGACGCTTATAACTCAAGATCTCAGGCAAATTCTGCCCATTCGCTTACTATCGAGCAGTCGAGCACGCCTTCCGAGGAAGCTGGTAACCAACTTACGGTTGCGTAAGGTTGGAAGTTGCTGGGGGCGGGAACGGCGCGCAGGCTTACAATGGGCTGCGATGCTTGCCGTCGCGCTTGAGCGCACGAACCTCGCGCCCACGCTACCGCGCCCGAGCCTTGCGCGCGAGCCCCACGTCCGAACCTCGCGCCTGGGCCTTATGCCCGAGCGCCACGCCCTGCGCGAACGGCACCTGCGAACACCGCCGAAAGAGAGGCAGCCATGGCCCAGCGCATTTATCTCATCGAAGACGATACCGCCCTGCGCACGGAGCTGGCCCACGTGCTGGAGCTTTCCGGCTACGCCGTGGCGGCTTACGAGGGCACCTGGGGCGACACCGCGGCACGCGCCCTCGCTGCCGAGCCCGACTGCATCGTGCTCGATCTGAAGCTGCCCGGCGCCGACGGGCATTCCATCTGCCGCGACATCCGGGGCAAAAGCTCGGTGCCCATCCTCGTGCTCACCTCTTCGGAAAGCGAGTTCGACGAGGTCATGGCCATGAACCTGGGGGCCGACGATTACGTGACCAAGCCCTATCGGCCCGCCGTGCTGCTCGCGCATCTGCAGGCGTTGCTACGGCGCAGCGCGAGCCCTGCTGCCGGTATGACGATCCTCCACAAAGGCGTGACGTTGAACATGGGCGCCGGCACCGTGGAATTCCAAGGACGCACCGCCGAACTCACGCGCAACGAGCTGCGCATCCTACAGACGCTCATGCGTAACCCCGGCGTGGTGGTGCCCCGCAGCGAGATCATGTGTGCCCTGTGGGAATCCGACGCCTTCATCGACGACAACACGCTAACCGTGAATGTGAACCGCTTGCGCAAAACCCTCGGTTCCCTAGGCGTTCCGGAGGACTTCCTCGCTACCCGCCGCGGTGTGGGGTACACGGTATGAGCGGGCACAACACAGTGGCACGCGAGGACTGCGAGAGCTCTTGCGCGTCGCATGCTGCGGAAGGGGGCCGCGACGCGAGCGCTGCAGGAGAACGCGTCAACGCGCACACCGCCAATGCGCCCATCGCCGCCTTCACGCCCGCTTCCTATGTGCGCGACAACGTCATCGGTCTCGCGGCTTTTTTGCTCGCCCTCGCCAGCACCGTGCTCATTCTGCCTGCGCTCGGCGTGAACTCGTCGGGGGTTCTGCTCGTCGCCGACATTCTTACGCTCATCGCGCTGGGCGCCGGCTTTCTGGACTACCGCCGCAAAGCCGCCTTCTATCACGAATTGCACCACCTTACCGAGCAGCTGCGCCAAGCCTGCGTGCTTCCCTCCCTCATCGCCGAGCCGCCTTTTCTGGAAGGTGAGATCGCTTACGATGTGGCCCGTCGCCTCTCCCAGCTTTCCGCCGAGGAGACAGCGGCCCTGCGTGATGACGCGGCCGCCTATCGCCGCTATGTAGAGCTTTGGATCCACGAGATAAAGACGCCCATCGCCGCCATCAAGCTCATGCTGGCCAACCATCCCGGGCCGGAATCCGCCAAGGTGGCCCGCGAGCTGGAGCGCATCGAGGCCCAGGTGGACCAGGCGCTCTACTATGCCCGCTCCACTTCCGTCGAGCGCGACTACGCCATCCGCGAGATCAACTTGGCCTCGGCGGCGCGCGAGGCCTGCAAGCGCCACAGCCGCTTCCTCATCGAGAAGGGATGCGTCCCCACATTCGACATTCCCGACACCATGACGGTGCTGGCCGATGAGCCCTGGCTCGTGTTCATCTTAGGGCAAGTAGTCACCAACGCAGCGAAATACGGCGCGGGCGCCCTCATCTTCACCGCCCGCGAAGAGGAGGCGGGCACCTCCCGCGGCCGCACAGTACTTGAGGTGCGCGATAACGGCTGCGGCATTCCCGCCGCCGACGTGCCCCGCGTCTTCGAGCGCGGTTTCACCGGTCAGGTCGGCCGCGCCCACGGTTCGGCCACGGGCATGGGCCTTTACCTGGTGGCGAGCCTGTGCGCCTCCATGGGCCTGCATGTGGGCCTCGCCAGCGAGGAGGGCACCGGCACCCGCGTCATCCTCACCTTCCCCCACGACCGCACCCGCAAGGAACTCTTCGGCGCTTAGAAGAGGCGGCCAGGTAGAAACAGGTAGAAACCTGCGCAACCTAACACATTCGTAAGTCAACCGTAAGTCCGATCGATGGAACCATACACACCTCCTCTTTAGGATGAAATCAAGCTCGCGATCCGTCAAATGCAGGAGGCGGATACGGGGCGTTCCGACCGAGCGAGTTCCGCAGATGGTATCGAAGGCGATACGCGAAAGGGAGCAAACACCCCCGACGCCTTCGATACCAGCGAGGACTGTCTGAGCGAATCGGAATGCCGCGTAGCCGCCTCCGGAGGGATGAAGCAATCCATCAAACCGTCTCCGAACAGGCGGAACGCGAGCCGCACATCCGAGAGAAAGGACTGTCGTGAACACTGCAGGGAAAATCATCCTGACGCTTGCTATCATCGGGGCCGTGGGAGCCTTCATCTCCCACCAGCTGCCCAAAACCGAGAGGAGCTACTAATGGCCGAAGTGTACACCGAACCCACCCCCTCGGCCTTCGGCCCGCGTCCGACCGATCCTGGCACGCCTGTGCCCCTCGATGGCGACGGCACGACGACCCTCGACGGCTTCGCCGCCGCTTTCTCCCGCGAGAACTACGTGGCCGGCGCCGCCTCCGCGGCCAGCGCCGGCGGAAGGGGCGCCCACACCGCCCATGGCGCCCACCGCGCGGCCGACCCAACCCACGCTTCCCAAGCCGGCCACCCCGTCAACGCAGGCTCCCCCATCCTTTCGGTGCGCTCCATCGAAAAAGTCTTCGGCAGCCGCGACTCGGTCACCCACGCGCTGGCCGGCGTCAGCTTCGACGTGGCCGCCGGCGAGTTCGTCGGCATCATGGGTCCCTCGGGCTCTGGCAAAACAACGCTTCTGAACTGCGTCTCTACCATCGATACGGTCACGAGCGGCCACATCATCGTGGGCGGCCGCGATATCACCGGCATGTCGAAGCGCCAGTTGGCGAAGTTCCGCCGCGACGACCTCGGCTTCATCTTCCAAGACTCGAACCTGCTGGACACGCTCACCGGCTTCGAGAACATCTCGCTGGCCCTCACCATCAAGGGCGAGCCGGCCCGCGCCATTCCCGGCAAGGTGAACGCCATGGCCGCGCGCCTCGGCGTCGATGGCGTACTGCAGAAGTATCCCTACCAGATGTCCGGCGGCCAGAAGCAGCGCGTGGCCGCGGCCCGTGCCATGGTCACCGACCCGAAGCTCATTTTAGCCGACGAGCCCACCGGCGCCCTGGATTCCCGCGCCGCCACGGTGATGCTGGAGATCATGGAGATGATGAACACCCAGATGGGCGCCACCATCATGATGGTCACCCACGACGCCTTCGCCGCCAGCTACACCAGCCGCGTGCTGTTTATCAAGGACGGCGCCGTGTTCAACGAGCTGCGTCGGGGCGATGAGAGCCGCGACGCGTTCTTCGCTCGCATCATGGAGGTCGTGTCGTTCCTCGGCGGGGAGGCCGGCCATGTATCTTAAGCTCGCCCTGCGCAACATCCGCCGATCGGTGCGCGACTACGCCGTCTACTTCATCACGCTCTTGTTCGGTGTGGCGGTGTTCTACGCGTTCAACTCCATCGGCAGCCAGCAGATCCTCTTCGATATGGAAACCTCGGCCTCGCGCAGCGTGTTCGATTCCACCACCTACATCCTGGGCATGTTCTCCGTGGTGGTGGCCTGCGTGCTGGGCTTCCTCATTCTGTACGCCAACCAGTTCCTCATCCGCCGCCGCAAGCGGGAGTTCGGCACCTACCTGGTGCTGGGCATGACGCCGGGCCATGTGTCGCGCATCGTGCTGTACGAGACGGTGCTCGTGGGGCTGCTTTCCCTGGCCGTGGGCCTCATCTGCGGCGTGCTGCTCTCCCAGGGACTGTCGTTTTTCACCGCCGCGCTGTTCGGCACGACGATGACCAACTACCAGTTCGTGTTCTCCCCCGACGCCTTCCTCGTCACGCTCGCCTGCTTCGCTGCCATTTACGTGGTGGTGGCCGCCTTCAACACCATCACCGTGAGCCGCTGCAAGCTCATCGACCTCATCCGCGCCGGCGAGAAGAACGAGCGCGCCGGCGTGCGCAACCCGTGGGTCTGCCTCGTGGGGTTCGTCTCAGCGGTGGCTATCCTCGTCTATGCCTACGAGCAGCTCATCGAAAACGGTCTGGTGATGCTGGACCAGCCCGAGTTCATCCGCGCCACCATCGCCATGCTCGTGGGATCGCTGCTGTTCTTCTGGTCGCTCGCCGGCTTCGCCATTGCCGTGCTCACGCGGCTGCGCGGCGTGTACCTGCGGAAGCTGAACCTGTTCACCGTGCGCCAGATCGCCAGCAAGGTGAACACGGCGTTTCTGTCGCTGTGGGCCGTGTGCGTGCTGCTGTTCTTCTCCATCACTGTGTTCTCCTCGGGCATGGGGCTCGTGGAGGTGTTCGTTGGCGGCGCGGAACGCTCGAACCCCTATTCTGCCACTTTGGAGGCAGCCGTGTGGTACGGGCCCGACAGGTCGAAGGCTTCCTCATCGGGCGACCCGCTTGAGCGCCGTGCCGAGATGGAGGCCGAGGCCCCCGAGCGTCTGGCCCAGGCGGAATCCTTCAACTGGGACATGGCTGCCGCCCTGCAAGAGGCCGCACCGGAGCTGTGGGCCGAGACCGTAGGTGCCTTCGCCCAGGTGAGCGCCTATTCAGCCCCGGATATGACCTACGACCCCCTCGTTGCCGCTGCCGAGGCCACCGGCGTTGATCCGTCGACACTGCGCTTGGACGACTTGGGCTCCGTGCGAGAGACGCCACTGACCGTGGTGTCGCTCTCCGACTTCAACGGCGCCCGCGCCCTACAAGGCCAGGATCCCGTGGAACTGGCAGCGGGCACCTGCGCCTTGGCGAACAACATGGACATGGTGACGCCTTTGGCCCGCGCCGTGCTGGACGCGGCTCCCACGGTGACCATCGCCGGCACCGACTACGCGCTGGCCGGCCCTCTGTACGACACGCAGCTGGAGGACAACGCCATGGCGGCCACGGCCCTGGTCGTCATCACCCCCGACGAGGCCGTGGAAGCCCTGCGCGCAGAGGGCTGCATTCCCGACATCCAGTACCTGAACGTGATGTACGCCGACAACGGCAAGACCGCCGGCGAGAACGACGCGGCCTTGGACGACATCGTGGCCGCGCTGCAGCCGCGGGACATGGGCGGGTTCGAGAAGGGCGCCCAGGGCGCCGACGACCCCTACGCGAGCCTCTTGTGGCCGGTCACGCGCATCCTCACGGCGAACGAGATGCTCTCCCAGTCCGCTGGGCTGCGCCTCATGATCACGTACCTGGCGCTCTACATCGGCTTCGTCTTCCTTATTTCCACGGCGGCCATTTTGGCCATCCAGCAGCTCTCCCAAGCATCCGATTCAACACCGCGCTACCGCATCCTGTGGAAGCTCGGCTGCGACCGAGGCATGATCTATCGATCGCTTCTGGCCCAGGTGCTCGTGTATTTCCTCGTGCCGCTGGGACTGGCGGTATGCCATTCGGTCTGCGCCATCGGCGTGCTGTCCGATTCCCTGCTGGACGCCATTGGCGTGTCCTCGGTCGGCCCCATCATGATGGCCGCTGGCCTCACGCTGGTCATTTACGGCGGCTACATGCTGGTGACCTACCTTGCCGCCCGCGGCATCGTGAAGGGCTCGCTGCAACAGGGATAGCCCCCAGTCTCCTTCCACCATAACCCCGCATGCTTTGTCCCGTAGGGGCTGGCCTTGGTCAGCCCTCCTCGACCGAGGTGATCTCGCCAGTCGAGAGGGGCGACCAAGGTCGCCCCCTACGGGGAGGGGCAGGGAAGCGGCAGAGCGCGCTATAATAAGGGCAATCATTTTCCGAGAAAGGACGCTCATGGAATACCAGCAGCTGCAGGATGAGATCAAAGCGGCCATGAAGGCGCGCGACAACCATCGGCGCGACATTCTGCGCCAGGTGCACACCGAGCTTAAGGCCATCGAGGTAAACGAGCGGCGCGAGGTGACCGAGGCCGACGTGGACGCCATGCTCAAGCGCACCATCAAGCAGACGAAGGAGACACTCGACGGCTCCATCAAAGCGGGGAACAACCAAGAGCGCACCGACACCCTCACCGAGCAGGTGGCCATCCTGGAGGAGTACCTGCCGAAGCAGGTGGAAGGCGACGAGCTGGCGGCGCTCATTGAGGAAGTGCTCGCTAACACGGGCGCTTCCACGAAGAAGGACATGGGCCGCGTCATGGGCGAGCTCACGCGCCGCACCGGCGGCAACTTCGACAAAGCCGGCGCCGCCAAGGTTCTCGGCGGGAAGCTGAGCTAGGGGCGCATCTTCCAAAAAACAAGCCGCGAATCGACGGTTGTGACGTAAAAAGCGTCGACATCGAGCCCAGCAGCTACCTGCAGGAATTGAACCTGGGCCCCAAGCAAACCTCCGGGCCGAGCGATCAAAGCCACCCGTCAGCTTAGGTATCTTCAAAATTCAAGGGGCAGATGCCACTTCGACCCCGAAATGGCGTACCGCCCTGCCAGTTGAAGGCCGAAATGGCCAGAAAGTGCCACTTCATAGCCGAAATGGCCTCCCCCCTCTTACCATTTCGGGGTCGAACTGGCATTTGCCACCAGATTCGAAAGCGATGCGACTTGCTGCTTCTTCTAGGTCGCGCCCGTTAAGCGATGTCAGGTGAGTATGTTTTTCAAGGCCTCTTCGAAACTGGAATGCGAGGCGGCGGCGAGCAGAGCGTCCTTCTCGTTGCGGGAAAGCTGCTTGAAGATGTATTCCGCATGCATGGCATCATGTTTGCTGGCAAACTCGGCATAGGCAAGCAAGCTCACCGGCAGCCGGGCGCGGGTGTACTTCGCTCCCTTGCCAGCGTTGTGCGCCGCCAGCCGTGCCTGCACATCCACGGCATAGCCCGTGTACAGCGAGCCGTCGGCGCATTCCAACACGTACATGTAGTGACTTTTCTGTTCCATCTTCATCTCATCCCGGGTTCGCCCAAGAAAATCAGCGAGGTTGCGACTGTGCAATCGCAATCGCACCTGCAGCATCGGCTCGTCCGCTCGTCCCGCCAGGGCGAACGGAACCTCTATCTAGTAATACCGATAATATGCCGCGCAGCTGCCCTCACTGGAGACCATACAGGGGCCCACGGGGTTCTCCGGCGTGCAAACCTTCCGGAACAGCGGGCACTCGCTCGGCGCCATGATGCCGCGGAGCACGTCCCCGCAGCGGCAGCCTTTGTGCTCGCGCACCTCTTCCACGTCGGGCTGAAAACGGCGCATGGCGTCGAACTCGGCGAACTCGTCGCGAATGCGGTAGCCGCTGCCAGGAATCTCGCCCAAGCCGCGCCAGGTGGCCGCGCAGGTCTCGAACACCTCGTCGATGGCGGCGAGCGCCACCGGGTTGCCCTCGGGCATCACGCCGCGGGCATAGGCGATCTCGATGTCGGCGCGTCCCTCGTGCAGCTGGCGCATGATCATGGCGATGCCCTGGAGCACGTCCACTGGCTCGAAGCCGGTGATGACGCCGGGAATGCCGTACTTCTCGGCCAGGAAGCGGTAAGGCTCCGCCCCGATGATGGTGGACACATGCCCCGGCAAAATGAGCGCATCCAGCTTCAGCGAGGGGTCGTTGATGATGACCTCCAGCGCCCCGGGCATGTTCTTGTGGGCGCCGTATACGGTGAAGTTCGCAAGGTCCATGGCGCGCGCTCGTTTGATGGCCATAGCTACGAGCGGCGTGGTGGTTTCGAAACCCACGCCGACGAAGACGATTTGCCGATCCGGGTTCTCCTGCGCCAGGCGCAGAGCGTCCAGCGGCGAGTAGACGATCTCCACCGAGCGCCCCGCCGCCTGCTCGGCCAGCAGACTGGAGGTGGAGCCGGGCACGCGGGTCATATCGCCGAAGGTGGCGATAGTCACCTCCGGCACGCGAGCCAGCGCAATCACCTTGTCGATGTCGTGGTTGCTCGTCACGCACACGGGGCACCCCGGGCCGGAGGCGAGGCGCACCCCCTCGGGCATAAGGCCGCGAATGCCGTTGCGCGCGATGGCCACCGTGTGGGTGCCGCACACTTCCATCAGCGTCGCGGACTTTGGGGCCAGCGCTTGAATGGACTCGATGAGCCCCCGCGCCAACGCCGGATCTTTGAATGCCTTCAGTTCTTGCTGCATGGCGTCCATTCTTGCAACCACTCCTTCAAGGGTGTAGAATACGGACAAGCGGAATGCCCGTGGCACCGGGCACGACTGCTTCACATTACCCCTATTAATGTGATGAAGAGCCGTTCTTCCTATGCGAGGGGCGGCTTTTTCATTGCCGCCCTTCCTTAGGCCGGCATGGGAGCCTCGTTCAAATCGGCCAGTTCGGGGAACTGCTTTACCAGCTCGATGGTCTCCAGGGCGAACTGCTCGTCCACCACCTCGATGGCGAAGCCGGCGTGCACGAGCACGTAGTCGCCCACCTGGGCCTGAGGCGTCAGGTCGACGGAAATCTCGCGGGTCACACCCAGAATATCGACAGTGGCCAAGTTCCCCTCTTCCAGGGCCGCCACCTTAGCAGGAATTGCCAAGCACATACGCTACTCCTTCGATTCGTTTCTCAATGCCCCATTGTCGCAGGTTCGCCCAAGGAAGTCGGCGAGGTTTCGAGAGGCGCCCTACTCGCCCGAACGAGCGGAAGCCACCACGGCTTCACCTAGGCTGATGCAACCGTCGTTGGGGGGCAGATCGCGGTTGATGGCGACGGTGAAACCAGCAGCGGCCAAGTCAGCCAGCACGTGCTCCACAAGGTAGCGGTTCATGAACACGCCACCCGACAGCGCCACCGTGGAAATGTCGTACATGGCTCGCACCAACTCGGCGTTCATGACGATGGCGCCAACCATGGCATCGTGGAAGCGACGGCTGATGACGGACGCCGGCACTCCCGCCGACAGGTCGTCCAGCAACGCGTGGAAGGTGGGCTCGGCATCCAGGAGCAGCACCGAGGTGTCCTGCGCGGTACTTGTCTCGGTGGCGGTGTTCTTCTCGACGATGACGGCGTAGCGCTCCCTCGCCGCCAGCTCGTCCTCACCTGCCACGCCCGCGGTCTCTTCGACAGCCGCAGCGCCGGCCACGTCGGCCCCGGCGGCTTCCATAGCCGCCTCCAGAAGGATGGCCCCCTCGCCCTCGTAGCTGGGCTCCGTGCAAATGCCCAGCAGAGCGCTGGCCGCGTCGAACAGGCGCCCGACCGAAGACGTCATGGGCGTGTTCAGCCCGCGCTCGATCATGGTGTCGCACACCTCGGCCTCATCGCCCAGAGGCGCCAAAGCCACCGCGGCAGCTGGATGTTCCAGCAGGTCGTAGGCCCACAGCACGCCATAGGCCATGCGCAGCGGATGCTTGATGGCCGCAGCTCCTCCAGGCATGGGCACGTAGGCGAAGTTGGCGAAGCGCTCGAAATTGGAGCGGTTGGCCAGCAGCACCTCGCCTCCCCAGATGGCCCCATCCACGCCATAGCCCGTGCCGTCGAAGGCGATGCCGCAGACTGCGTCGGTCAGCCCGTGCTCGGCCATGACCGACACAATGTGGGCATGGTGATGCTGCACTTCGGTCACAGGAAGTCCCTGGTGATGGGCCCATTTGCTCGTCAGGTACTCGGGGTGTAAGTCGCATGCCACCGCCGCAGGCTCCATTTCGAAGAGGCTCTCGAAGCGATCCTTCGTGGCCAGCCACGCATCATAGGTCTCTGCGTTTTCCACGTCGCCGATATGCTGGGACACGAAGCCGTCAGTGCCGCGCAGCAACGTGAAGGTGTTCTTTTGCTCGGGGCCAGCGGCAAAGATGATGTCCTCGGCAGGCGCAGCGCCCTCGGCCGCCACCGACACGGGCACGGGCGCATAACCCCGCGCCCGGCGCAGGAACTGGATGGCGTACCCGGGCTTCTCGTCGACCTCATCCACCTGGATCAGCCGCACGACCGAATCGTCGAAGCGCGTAAGGATGGGGCGATTGTTCCCCAAAAAGGCATCGGCGATGCCGGCCAGCTTCTCGCGGGCCTCCTCGTCGGCGATGCAGATGGGCTCGTCATGCACGTTACCCGAGGTCATCACCAAAAGCGGCACAGGCGTGCCGGGGGCGCAGGCCGCGGCCGCCTCTTCAGGATGCGCCGCCTCCCAAGTCTCCGCGAAATCGTGCATAAGCAGATGCTGCACCGGCGTGTAGGGAACCATGACACCCAGCTCGGAAAGCCTGTCGGCCACGCCGGCCCCGATGGCCCCGTCGGGGCGCTTGCGCAAGAGCACGATGGGCCGCGACGCCCCGGTGAGCACCGCTTCCTCCTCCTCGCTCACGAAGCACAGCGCCCGGACTGCAGCCACCGTCGGCGCCATGACCGCCAGGGCCTTCCCGTCGCGTCGCTTGCGCCGGCGCAACTCGGCCACAGCATCGGCATTGTTCGCATCGCACACGAGATGAAAGCCTCCCAGCCCCTTCACGGACAAAATCTTCCCTTCCATGAGCATCTCCACCGCCGCCGCGAAAATGGCATCCGACTCCTCGCGCGTCTTACCGACGAGCTTATCATCGTCAGTCCCAACGCTCCACGTCACCGAAGGGCCACATTCAAAGCAGGCATCGGGCTGGGCGTGGAAGCGGCGGTCGAGCGGATCGGCGTACTCGGCGGCGCACTTCTCGCACATGGGGAAGGCCGCCATGGACGTGGCCACCCGGTCATAGGGCAAGTGGTCGATGATGGTGAAGCGCGGCCCGCAGTTCGTGCAGTTGATGAACGGATACCGGTAGCGGCGATCGTTGGGGTTGAACAGCTCGCGCACGCAGTCCTCGCACGTGGCAAGCTCGGGCGAGACGAGCGTCGTCTCTTCTACGGCATCATCGTCGGAAAAGCGGATCTCGAAGCTGTCGAAGTCCTCCAGGGGCACTTCCTTGATGTCGATCTCCTCTACGCGGGACGCGGCCGGAGGATTGTCCGAGAGCTCCATGATGAACTCGTCCACCAGCTTGCTCTCGCCCTCGGCATGAATGTACACGCCGTCGGCAGCGTTCAGCACCCAGCCGTTGATGAGGTACTTCTTCGCCATCCGGTAAACGAAGGGGCGAAACCCCACTCCTTGCACAATGCCCTTCACATGAATATCGACCGCATCAATCATAAACCGCTCCCTTGCCTTGGGCCCTTTAGCGCGATATACTACGGACAAGCGGAGGCCCGCTGCATTCGGGCACGACTGCTTCACATTACCTGTTCTAATGTGATGAAGAGCCGTTCTTCCTATGCGAGGGGCGGCTTTTTCATTGTCGCCCGCGCGGCTACTGCCGCAAGCGCGCGGTCAAATCAATCACCGCTACGATCGCCAAACAAAACGTGAGGAGCTCCATCCAGCTTACGTACATAGCTGCTCCCTTCGACGAAAGAAGCAGTCCGCTCGTCCGTGCGCGCAAGTGTAGTGTAATACAACGCGACTTTCAACGGGAATCAACCTCACTTCATCAGGATGAATTGCCCATTTGAGAGGATGCGGGGAACGCCTACGCTTCGCTGGCCTCGCCCTCGGCGGCGGCAACTTCTGCGGCCACGGCCTCAGCATCGGCGTCCTGGGACGCTTCGGCGAACTCGGCTTCCACGGCAGTTTCACTCGCTTCGGCGGCCTCCACGACCACGGTGGCCTCGGCCAGCTCTTCGTCCTCGGCGGCGGCAGCGGCTTCGGCCAAAGCGCGATCGGTCAGGATGTCGGCAATCACGTCGTCGATCACCTGGGCCAGCTGGCGCAGCGTCACGCCGGAGTTGTCCGGCAGATGCAGGTGCACGCAGCGACGTCCGCGCTTGACCAACGTCACCAAGTCGCCCGCGGCCTGGGCTTTCGCCAGCTCACCGAGACTGGACGCAGATGCCCCTTCCGGAAGCGGAATATCCTTCAACTCGTCGGCCGACAGGATGAGGAAGACGCCCATGTTCGGGCCGCCCTTCTGCAGCTGGCCCGTGGAATGCAGGTAGCGCGGCCCCACTTCCAGGCAGGACACGCAGCCGAAGGATTCGGCCACCCCGTGGCGAATCTGCTCGATAGCCTCGCGCCGGCCCTCGCCCGTGAACGGCAGGAAGGCGTTCAACGCGAAGAAATCGCCGGGCTGAATGGAGGACAGCAGCGCATACAGCGTCTCGTGCAAGTCCTCACAGCCCTCGAACATGGGGGCGAAGGAGACTTCCACACGACCCATGTCTACCTCGTCGGTGAACACCTCAGTGAAATCGGGCTCGGGCTGGCCATTCTTCAGGATGTCGAGCACCTCGGCCTTCGCGGAGGCCACGTCGGGCTGGTCGAAAGGACACACCTGCATGAGATAGCCGCACATGGCGATGGCGTACTCCCACATGACGAAGTGCTCGGCCAACTCTTCCACGGTATCGATGCGGTAGTTCAGCCGCGGGATAGCCGGGTCGATGTAAGCGAGGCTCATCTCGAAGTTGCGGCGCTCGTCCCACAGGTCGGTCTGGGTCTGGTACATGATGATGGACCGATCGCCCGGGTCTTCCGTGAGCAGCAGCGAGTCGATCTCGATGTTCGGCAGAATGCCCTCACCGTTCTTGCCCAGCGACTCGGCCACCAGCTGCTCGATCCACAGGCCCAGCACGCGCCCGCGCTTGGGGGTGAGGAACGAGAACTTGTTGCGGCCCTTCAGGTAATTGTCGTAGAGGAACGCCGCCAGGTTGATGGCCGGGTTGTCGATGGCGTCTTCCGAACAGGCCTCCTCGGCCTCGCGGGCGTGGGCCATGAAGGCCTCCATATCGATACCCGTGAGCGCCGCCGGCACCAACCCGAATACAGAGAGAGCCGAGAAACGGCCTCCCACCGTGGGCTCACCGGAGAACACGGCGCGCCAGCCCTCCTTGCGGGCTTGGCGATCGAGGTCGCTACCCGGGTCGGTGATGGCGACCAGGTGCTTCACCACGTGCTCGCCGAGCTCCTTCTCGAAGGAGGCGCGCACGGCCTCCAGCAGCATGCGCGGCTCGATGGTACCGCCGCTCTTCGAGGAGATGATGACCAGCGTGCGATGAGGATCGCAGATGGTGAGCATCTCGCGCACGCGCACGGGCGAGTCGGAATCCAGCGTGCGGAACTTCACCCGAGTGGAATCGTGTTTGTTGTATTTCGTGATGGTCATGGGCGCCTGCGTGGAACCGCCCTGGCCGATGA
>OLQE01000616.1_pt1 | contig 25701 bp, 22 predicted proteins | sample 1643161 | NCBI WGS metagenome assembly OLQE01 (sample SAMEA3136650, study PRJEB25190) | human gut metagenome | reverse complement strand
GCTCTTCTGGGAAGCGGCTTTGACCCAGGTGTGACCAGTGTATTTTCTGCCTATGCCCTGAAGCATCAGTTTGATGAGATCAATTATATCGATATCCTGGATTGTAACGGCGGCGATCATGGATATCCCTTTGCCACCAATTTCAATCCGGAGATCAATATCCGTGAGGTTTCTGCCAAGGGCTCTTACTGGGAAGACGGCCACTGGGTAGAAACAGAGCCCATGGAGATCAAACGGGTTTACAATTTCGACCAGGTAGGAGAGAAGGATATGTATCTTCTCCATCATGAGGAGATCGAAAGCCTGGCTCTGAACATGCCGGGAATCAAGAGGATCCGTTTCTTCATGACCTTCGGACAGAGCTACCTGACCCATCTCCAGTGTCTGGAAAATGTGGGTATGACCTCCATCGAACCGATCATGTATGAAGGAAAAGAGATCGTTCCCCTTCAGTTCCTGAAAGCAGTCCTTCCGGATCCGGCTTCTCTCGGACCGCGTACAAAAGGAAAAACGAACATCGGCTGCATTTTCCAGGGAAAGAAAGACGGAAAAGACAAAACCTATTATCTCTACAATGTATGTGATCATCAGGAATGTTATAAAGAGGTCGGCTCTCAGGCAGTTTCTTACACGACCGGTGTTCCTGCCATGATCGGTGCCATGATGCTGATGACCGGAACCTGGAATAAGCCCGGTGTCCACAACATTGAAGAATTTGATCCGGATCCCTTCATGGATGCCCTGAACAAATGGGGACTCCCCTGGACAGAGGATTTCCAGCCGGTGCTGGTAGACTGATGCGTACACCGTATTTTGTCGTTGATGAAAAAAGCCTACTCCGGAATCTGGAGCTGCTGAAAAAAGTAGAAGAGGAGGGTCCCTGCCGGATCCTTCTCGCGCAGAAGGCGTTTTCTATGTTTTCTGTCTATCCGCTGATCCGGAAGTATCTGTCCGGTTCAACAGCCAGCGGACTCTATGAGGCAAGACTGGGAAAAGAAGAATTTGGCGGAGAGACTCATGTATTTTCTCCTGCTTACCGGGAGGATGAATTTGAGGAACTGTTGACCTATGCCGATCATCTGGTATTTAATTCCCCTTCCCAGCTTCGGAAATATGCTCCACGGGCGAGAGCGCTTGGAAAAGAAATCGGTCTTCGGATCAATCCGGAATGTTCCACCCAGGAGGGGCATGCCATTTATGACCCCTGCGCCCCGGGCTCCCGTCTGGGAACCACAAGGGAGCAGTTTGATGAATCCCTGCTGCCGCTTCTTGACGGTTTGCATTTTCATACGCTCTGCGAACAGAATTCGGATGACCTTGAGACCACGGCAGATGAATTTGAAAAGAAATTCGGAAAATATCTGTCTCAGATGAAATGGGTGAATTTCGGCGGCGGTCATCACATCACCAGAGAAGACTATGATGTGGAACGGCTGCTTCGGATCGTCCGCCATTTTCACGAAACGTATGGCGTCACGGTCTATCTGGAGCCGGGAGAGGCCGTGGTCTTAAATGCCGGTTTTCTGGTCACTTCTGTTCTGGAGACGCTGCATAACGGAATGGATATCGCTATTCTGGATACTTCTGCAGCCTGTCATATGCCGGATGTTCTGGAGATGCCTTACCGTCCTCCGTTAAGGGACAGCGGGCTTCCCGGAGAAAAAGCAGTGACTTATCGTCTTGGCGGTCCTACCTGCCTGGCAGGCGATGTGATCGGAGATTACTCCTTTGATGCACCGCTGAAGGAGGGCGATTGTCTGGTTTTTGAAGATATGGCGCTTTACACGATGGTAAAGACCAATACTTTTAACGGAATGCCGCTGCCGTCGATCGCTCTTCGCCATGAAAACGGCAGGATCGAAGAGATCAGGCGGTTTGGCTATGAAGATTTCAAGAGCCGCCTCTCCTGACAGGTTTTTGTTCGATTTTTGATTGCTGAGTTGTCAGAAGTTTTTAGCGGAATCAAGTAAGTCCCAATCCACTGCGTCTATTGCGTAGAGCAATACGTAGTGGGTCGGGACTTTTGTTTTAGCAGTTGCTTTTAGGAAAGTGAAAAAGCATCGGATGGAGATTTCTTACTCAGGAGCGTTTGCTCATGCGGATCATATTCCAGCTGTGGCGGGCGAGGAAGCCGGAAAGCTGACCGTCCTTTAAAGAAACAGAAGTGCCTGGAACAGGAACAACTGCATCCGGCTGAGCTTCTGTATTGACTGCCTTCAGGTCATCATTGGAAAGAACCAGATGCTCGGTGATCGTGTAACCACTGAACTGGCGAAGGTCGCAATGAATCTCCATATCCTCTTCCAGATCTTTGTTTACGGCAAAGAGCGTCAGCTCTTCTTTCTCTTCGTTCCAGACCAGAACGGCATCCAGATAAGGGGCATCGCCGTAGGTCTTGCTGTCATAGACAGGACCTTTTACCAGCGTGTTCAGTACGGTTCCGCGGCCGTAGACACTGGTAAGAGCGAAGGGATAAAAGATCGTCTGTCTCCAGGCGCCGGTATCCGAGGTCATAATAGGAGCGATCACATTGACCAGCTGTGCCAGGCAGGCGATCTTGACACGGTCGGCGTGCTTCAGGAGAGTAATGAGAAGGCTGCCGACCAGAAGAGCATCCTCAAAATTGTAGATATCCTCCAGCTGATGCGGTGCCTTGCCCCATTTTTCCAGCTTTTCATCTGCTTCATGAGAATGATACCAGACATTCCATTCATCAAAGGAAAGATTGATTTTTTTCTTCCCGCGTTTCTTTGCTTTGACACTGTCCAGAATAGAGACAACGGAAGAGATAAACTCATCCATTCCCACACTTCCTGCCAGAAAATCCGGTGTGTCGTTGGCAGCGTTGGAGTAGTACTGGTGAAGGGACATGTAGTCTACCTGGTCATAACAGGTGCTGAGCACCTCATCCTCCCAGGTTCCGAATGTGGGCATGGTGAGTCCGGAGCTTCCGCAGACGACCGTTTCGATGGAAGGATCCAGCATCTTCATGATCCGGCCGGTTTCCTCAGCAGTACGGCCGTATTCGTAAGCGGTTTTGTGCCCCATCTGCCAGGGGCCGTCCATCTCATTTCCCAGACACCAGAGCTTGATATCATGCGGTTTTTCATAGCCGTGCTTTCTTCTCAGGTCACTGTAATAGGTGCCGCCCGGAAAATTGCAGTATTCCAGAAGATTTCTGGCTTCTTCCGGACCGCGGGTACCTAAGTTTACGGCCATCATGACATCTGTATCTGCTTTCTTTGCCCAGGAGGCGAACTCATTGAGACCGAAAGCGTTCGTTTCAATGACCTGCCAGGCCAGTTCGGCACGGGCTGGGCGCTCTTCTTTTGGCCCTACGCTGTCTTCCCATCGGAACCCGGATACAAAATTGCCGCCCGGATAGCGGACGACAGGAACCTTCAGCTCCCGCACAAGATCGATGACGTCTTTTCGGAACCCTTCTTCATCAGCAAAAGGACTTTCCGGCTGGTAAATGCCCTCATAGACAGCCCGTCCCAGCTGTTCGATAAAAGAACCGTAGATCCTGGGGTCTACTTCATCGATAAGATAATGTTTGTCAGCGATGATCTCTGCTTTTTTCATGGATATACCTCCCTTGTATGAGTGAAGCGGATATGTACGATCTGCTTTGCATTTTCTGTTATTATAGCGTTTCTGCATGCTGGAGACCACGTTTTTTCTTCCGCAAAACTTGACTTTTTTTCCGGTATTGTTGTAAGCTAAAAGTGTAATTATGTTTCGCACCAAAGAAAATAGAAACCGCAACAGAATGACAGAAAGGGAGAAAAAATCATGTTTCAGGTCAATTACTGTGAATATAACCGTTCCAATGCAGATTGTGACCGGATTTATCGTCCGGGAGGGAGCGGAGATTATCTTTTGCTGCTTTTGAAGACACCAATGAAATGCCGTTTGAAAGGAAAACTGGAGATTTCCGGAGAAAATGCATTTCTTCTGTACGCACCTGGGGAAGTACAGGACTATCAGGCTGTGCAGAAGTTCCGGAACAGCTATGTGCATTTTTCAACGGATCTTCCGCTCACGGAAAGCTACGGGATCCCGACCTCTGTCCTGTTTTATCCGGAAAATTTTTCGAAGCTGGATGAAACGATCCGGCTGATCCAGCAGGAATATCTTTCCAGACTGCCTTATTTTCAGGAACGCTGCCGGATCCTCATGGAGGAACTTTTTATCTTTTTTTCCAGAAGTGTGGATCAGAAAGCAGAGGCGGCAGAACACGAAATGCCGGAGCTGAGAAAGGAGTTTGAACGCCTTCGCCTGCGGATGCTTTCCAGCTGTGAGGAAGAGTGGACGGTGGAACGTCTCTGTCGGGAGAGCAGTCTTTCCAAGAGCCAGTTTTTCTCTTACTACAAAAGATTTTTTGAGAAGAGTCCAAAAGCAGAGCTTCTTCAGGCACGGATGGAAAAGGCCAGGACCCTTCTTACCAACGAAGCTCTGCAGATCCAGCAGGCGGCCAGACAGTGTGGGTTTTCTAATATGCAGCATTTTTCTAGATATTTTAAAGCCTGTTATCATTGTTCTCCGAGAGCGTATCGGGAGAATCTGAGAAAAAATGAAGCGGAGAGGAAGTGAAAGAGTTTCTTCCTTATTATATATGCAAAAGAAGGAAATCGTTTTCAATGTTAAAACATTGAAAACGATTTGCAAGAAAGTTCAGAAAATACAGAGGAGAATCCGCAGCATGCGTACATAATTAAAGAGTTTGTCTTTAACTGTCTTTTAGTGCAACAAAAAAGCGCAAATTGACAAGGCGTATTATATTGACGAAAACTGTTTTGAAAGGTATAGTTAATTTAACCGAAAATTTACAAAGGGGGATATTTAGAAATGGTTTCTATTACCTGTAAAGGCATCACAGTAAAGCTTGACGATGAAACCCTGTGCTATGAATTTTCCAAGGATTCAACGGTATGGCGCTGGAGAAAGGAGTATCGTCCTAGGATCGAATGTGAGGACGGAATCGTTTATTTCTCAGACGCGAAAAACATCTGGCACAAACAGATCCGCAGTGGAGTGGGAGAGGGCATCTTAAGTCATTATGAGAATTTTACTCTGGCAGACGGAAAGACAGCTTCCTACGCATTTGAGACACTTGTATGGATCGAAGCCACCACCGGCCATGTTTACTGTGAGTGGATGCCGTTAAAGGAAGAGGGACTGAAGATCAAAGCTGTCCGCTGGCCCGGAGAGATGGCATTTGATGAGCCGAAGAAAACCTGGTATACACTGATCAATGAAGGACAGGGACTTCTGATCCCGAATACCTGGCCGAATGAGCTTGGTTCCATCGCTTTTGACGGAACCTTCGGAACGGAAGGAAGCTACATGCCCTGGTATGCACAGGTAAAAGACCGGAGCGGCTATCTTCTGATCGCCGTGACTCCCTGGAATGCAGGCTGGAAAGCAGAGCATCCGGCAGGCGGTCCTTACACGCACATTGGAGTACATATGGAGCCCAGTCTCGGAAAAATGGATTATCGCAGAGTATTCCGTTATACCTTCCTTGAAAATTGTGACCATAACGATATCTGTAAGGAGTACCGTCATTACGCAAAGGAAAAAGGTCTTCTGAAGACACTGGCGGAAAAGGCTGCCAAGAACCCGTCCATCCATGAACTCATCGGCTGTTCTGTTTTCCATACCGGAATCAAAAAGAGCGTTCAGCCGGAATCACGCTTCTATGACAAAAATCACCCGGAGAACAACGAATCTCTGAACACCTTTGCAGAGCGCGAAAAAGAAGCAAGAACCCTTCATGAGCTTGGCGTGAAAAAGCTTTATATGCATCTGGATGGCTGGGGACAGCCCGGTTACGATAACCAGCACCCGGATTACACACCGGCATGTAAAGAAGCAGGCGGCTGGGAAGGCATGAAATCTCTGGTAGATGCCATGCATGAGATGGGTTACCTCTTTGGTATCCATGACCAGTACCGTGACTACTATTTTGCAGCCAAAACCTTTGATAAGGAATACGCCATCCAGCTTGCAGACGGCAGCATGCCGCAGCACCATATGTGGGCCGGCGGAGAGCAGACCTACCTCTGCGCAACCCAGGCACCGTACTATGTAAAGAGAAACTTCACAGTTCTGAAAGAGCATGGCATTGATATGGATTGCGCTTATCTGGACGTATTTACCTGTAACGAGGGAGATGAATGTGACAATCCGCATCACCGCATGACTAGAAAAGAATGTTATGCATACAGAAATGAGTGCTTTGAGTATCTCCTGACAAACAACATTCTTCCGAGCTCCGAAGAAGCAAACGACTGGAGTATGCCGAGCCTGGTATTCTGCCATTACGCTCCGTACAACTTCATGCTCAAAGCTCCCGGACAGCCGAAATATGGTATTCCGGTACCTCTTTTCAACCTGGTATTCCATGATTGTCTGATCATTCCCTGGCTGATGGATAAGGTCAGCGAGAAGGAAGATTACATGCTCTATGCACTGCTCAACGGCGGTATCCCGTATCTTCTCAGAGATGGTGCTTATCCGGGAATGGATGGCGCTTTCGCAGAAAACCAGCGTGAGAAGCTGATGGAGGATATCAAACGTTCGGAAACGGTAGCAGAACTCCATGAAAAGATCGCTATGCAGGAAATGACCCGTCACGAGATCCTTGACGAGGACGGTCTGATCCAGAAAAGCTCATTTGCAGATGGCACTACGGTAACAGTCGATTTCACAAAAAATACCTACGAGATTATTACTGACTGACGCACGGCTGTGTGTGGCACAAAAACAGATAAGAAAAAGAACAATTGTGCAAAAAAAACATACAATCGTGACACTGAGACGAGATATGGTGTATTTATACAGAATAGTGGTTGCAACTACCTAAATTTTGTGCTAAAATACCTACAATGCAAAGGAGCAGAGGGATGTGTACGAGCAGAACCCCCTGTTCCTTTTTCCATAACTGACAAAAGTGCAGAAGAATGGAAAAAGAACGTTTCATACAAGGAAGCGTTCAAAATAAAAACAAGGAGATGATGTAATGCAGGAACGTGTAATCACAAAAGAGGCAAAAGCCTATCAGAAATCAGCCTGGGCGATCCGTGTGATTTTTCTGTTAGCAGGTCTGATGATCGCTGGCGGCGGGATCTGGTACGTTGCGGTCACCGGTATCATTGGAAGAAAAAAATGGGATTTTGTAGAATATGGTATGCCGCCGGCAATCCTGGCAGCTGTTGGAGGTGTGATTCTTATTGCCGCCATCATCGCATATTTCAAAATGCCCTGTTTCAGTTATAAGGCAGCACCACTTATGAGAGATCTGAAGAGAACAAAAGGTAAATACCTGATGATCCTTCCCGGTCTGATCTTTGTGTTTGTTTTCAGCTACATGCCGATGTATGGTATTATTCTTGCTTTTAAGACCTATAAGGTAAAAAGCGGAATCATGTTTTCTGCATGGTGCGGTATGGAAAACTTCACCCGTTTCTTCAGCCGTGATATTGCATGGAGCGTCATCGGAAACACGCTGTTCATTGGTGTGACACAGCTGCTCATCACTTTCCCGATCCCGATCATTCTGGCACTTCTTCTGAATGAACTCCATAATAAGAAGTTTAAGAAGAGCGTTCAGTCCGTGATCTATCTTCCGCATTTCGTCAGCTGGATCATTATGTACTCCCTGATGTTTTCTCTGTTCTCCATCACCGGAGGTGCGGTAAACAAGCTTTTGATCTCCATGGGCATGAACCCCATCAACCTGATGTCTAATCCGGACAGCTTCTATGGAATGCTTTATGGAACCAGTATCTGGAAAGAGGCCGGCTGGGGAACCATTATTTACATAGCAGCCATTACCGGTGTTGATGCGGAGCTTTATGAGGCTGCAAGAATGGATGGTGCCAACCGTCTGCAGCAGTGCTTCTATATCACACTGCCTTGTATCGCCTTTTCCATCACCACCATGCTGATCCTGAATGTCGGCTCTGTCATGGGAGCAAACTTCGACCAGATCATGAACCTGCGTACCGATGCAACAGCAACCACCGTTGCACAGGTTATCGATACCTATGTTTACGACATGGGTGTATCGAAGGGACAATACGATCTGTCCACAGCCATTGGTCTTTTCCAGCAGGCTGTAAACTGTATTCTGGTGTTCGGCAGCAACTTTGTTGTTAAGAAAATGTCCGGTGAGGGCTTCTTCTAAAAACAGGTGAAAAATTCTGCTGTCACCGAAGAAAGCAGATATGACTATCAGGAGGTATATACATGGCTGGAAAGCATAAAAAGAATTATAAAATCAGCGCCGAAAAACCCATCGGCGGAACTGCGATCAAGCAGTCCTTAGGTTCCCGGATCTTTGATATTTTTAACATCTGCCTGTTCATTTTTCTGGCGCTCATCATTTTGTTCCCCTTCTGGAACATCATTGCGATCTCCCTGACAGGCAATGCGGAGTACATGGCGAGCTCCTTCATCCTTTTCCCGAAGAAGCCGACTCTGGAGGCCTATAAATACATTTTCTCCACGGCCCTGTTCATCCGTGCGTTTGGTGTGACGTTTCTGATCACCATTACCGGAACAGCACTTTCTGTTCTGGTCACCTCGATGCTGGCATATGGACTGAAGAAAAATACCCTTCATGGATATAAGTTTTTCATGATCTATCTGCTGATCACGATGTTCTTCTCTGGCGGTCTGATCCCGACCTACTACAACATCACCAAGACCCTGCATCTGAGCAATAACATCCTGGCTCTGATCCTGCCGGGAGCAGTAAACATATTCAACTTTGTTATCATGCGTTCCTTCTTTATGCAGCTTCCGGATTCCCTGGAGGAGGCGGCACGGATCGACGGCGCAAATGAGTACACGATCCTGTTCCGCATCATATATCCGCTTTCCATTCCGATGCTGGCAACCATCGCCATGTTCGTGGCTGTTGGTCTGTGGAACAGCTGGTTTGCTGCACAGCTGTACATGCGTGATGAGAACTGGTATCCGCTGCAGCTGATCATCCGTAACTACATTGTACGAAATGCAAAACCGGCAGATATGCAGCTGATGGAAGGTCTTCGTGATGCAGCCGGAAATAAACTGTATCTGAATGAGACTGGTATCAAGATGGCTTGCGCCGTTGTTTCTACCATTCCCATGCTTCTGATCTATCCGTTCATCCAGAAATATTTTGAGAGCGGAGTTACCATCGGTGCCGTTAAGGGCTGATGTGTGTTTCCTGTGATTGTAAAGCTACGGCTTTTCAATAAAAAATTCATATCATAAGGAGGTTTTTTATGAAAAGAAGAAAGTTAGTTTTAGCAGCCATGATCGCGGCCATGGCAGTACCGTCCCTCAGCGCACTGGCTTATGATGGTGACATCCTTACCATTACAGCCGACAGTGATGGAGATCCCTTTACCTGGGATACCTCCTCTGACAAGCTTGCAGCTATGATCGAGGACAAATTCGGAATTGACTTCCAGCAGAGCGAGACGAACTACTACAACAACGACTTCACCGTAACACAGCTGGCTGCTGTAGACGGAACTCTGCCGGATGTATTCTGTGCAGACATTCTGTACTACACCCAGGAGATCACCCAGTTTATTCCTGAGGAACTGGTAGCAGAGATCCCGGAAGAACTTCTGGAGAAATACCCGCTGACCAAACAGCTCCTTGAGAATGATAAGGTAGCACAGACAGTTAAGAGCATGTACGATGGCTACTACTTCCTGCCGAAACCGGACTCTGCCGATCCGACCATTTATAAAGCAGAGAGAAAAGGTATCTTTATCCGTAAAGACTGGCTGGAGACTGTCGGCATGGAAATGCCTACCACCTGGGAAGATCTTTACAATGTAGCTCACGCTTTCACCTATGATGATCCGGACGGAAACGGTGTAAAAGATACCTACGGCCTGACCGGTGACGGCATGGGAACCCTGCGTTACTTCTTCTCCAGCACCGGCGTAAGCAACCGTTACTGGGGCAAAGATGAAGAGGGTAACTGGTCCTTCGGTGCTCTGGATGACAAAAACATCGAGCCGCTGGAGTGGCTGAGAAAAATGTACGAAGACGGCTCCATCGATCCGGACTTTGGTGCATCTACCTGGGAGACCGGTCTTCAGAAATTCTCTTCCAATACCTTTGGTATGTGTGTAAGAAATGCAGATGCAGACTGGATCAATGGCGTAGCTACCAAGTATTATGGTGCTGCTAACCCGGACTGCAATCCGTTTGAGCGTATCGATGTGATCCCGGCTCTGGCTGAGGCTGAGGGCGAGACCCCGCGTATGGATGGTTATGTATCCTGTATGGTAGCTACCATGTTCTCCAGCGAGATTGACGAGGAGAAGATGGATCGTTTCCTGGCATACTATGAGTACCTTCTCTCTGATGAAGGTAAAATGCTCCGTCTTGGTCTGGAAGGCGAAGACTGGCAGAAGAACGATGACGGTTCCATTTCTCTGATCCGTGATGAGAGCGGAAACGCACCGGCTCTTACCACCAAATATCCGTGTATCCCGGTTACCCACTGGCCCAGCTGGGGATTTGAACTTCAGGCAGACCCGAACGTAGAGACCTTTGATGAGTACAATGATGAGACCAAAGCACTCAACAAACAGGCCTGCGATATCCGTAATGAGGATCCGGTATATCCGGAGGTTGGTCCTCTGCTGATCGATGATACTACTGTAACCGATGCACAGGCATTCAACATCAGCTCTGAGTACTGGACCATTATCACCGGAACCGAGCCGGTAGCTGATATGTTCGCTGATATGAAGGAAAGAGCTCTTTCCAGCGGATACGCTGATGCAACTGAGGTTGTACAGGAGAAAGCAGAAGAGCTTGGATGGTAATCTTCTGATCTTCAAAAGCCCTGCAGGAAAGTCTGCAGGGCTTTTTTTACGCAAAAACATTTTCTGTAAGTAGCAAATATAAAACTTGGAGGGTATTTATTTATGAAACCGGAACTTCGTTTTGAGACAAAGAAGATGCAAAGCTCAGATCTGGGACCGCAGTCCTGTGTGCCTGATCTGATCGGAGAGCACATTTTGCAGAATGACACAAAATTTGATCTGGATGAGCACGATGAGATCTATGAAGGCTTTGGGCGCAAAAGAAGTGCGTATCCTTACCGTCAGTACAACAGCTATACCAGAGAACTGAAGGAAAAAGAGATCCGTACAGCGGTGCTGGAAAATGACTATTTGAAAGCAGTTTTTCTTCCGGAATATGGTGGACGCCTCTGGGAACTCTGGGATAAGACTACAGGAAAAAATCTCCTTTATACAAATGACGTCCTGCGCTTCAGCAATCTGGCTGTCCGCAATGCCTGGTACAGCGGAGGTGTAGAGTGGAACATTGGTATCATCGGTCACCATGCTTTTACAACGCAGTCCATGTATACGGCTGAGACGGAGACGGAAGACGGTATGCCAGTGCTTCGCTTTTATGAATATGAACGGATCCGCGAAGTGCCCTATCAGATTGATTTCTGGCTGGAGGAAGACAGCCGTTTCCTGAACTGCCGTATGCGCATCGTCAATGAGAGCAGTGAAGTGATCCCCATGTACTGGTGGAGCAATATGGCTGTTCCGGAGTATGAAAACGGAAGAGTGGTTGTTCCGGCAGAACAGGCTTTTACCGGTAAAAATGGCAGGATCGTGAAAGTGGACATTCCCATGGTGGATGGCGTGGAGGTCACCGATTATAAAAAAATCCCGAATTCTGTCGATTACTTCTTTGCCATTCCGGAGGAGAAACCGAAGTTTATTGCAAACCTGGACCAGGACGGTTATGGCCTTCTTCAGATCTCTACGAAACGTCTGCAGGGAAGAAAACTCTTTTCCTGGGGAAAACGGCAGGGATCGGATCACTGGCAGGAATTCCTGACAGATAAGGCAGGAAGATATGTAGAGATCCAGGCAGGTCTTGGAAAGACACAGTACGGCTGCATTCCCATGGCTCCTCATACTTCCTGGGAATGGATGGAGCAGTACGGAGCCGTACAGACTGCACCGGGGCATCTGGATAAAACACACAAAGAGAGAGCAGAGGAGCTTACTTCTTATGTCCTTAAGGCGGGTATTCCTGCAGAACTGGAGGAAAAGCTGAAAGCGACTGCTTCTATGGCAAAGAAAGAAGCCAAAGTAATCATCACAGGAAGCGGTTATGGAGCCATGAAGGATCACAGCCGTTTGGAAGGCCATCTGAAATATGAACTCACCGATTCTCTGAAAAAATGGCAGACATTCTTTGAAACTGGGATCCTTCACGAACCGGCTCCCGAAGATATTCCGGATGAATTTCTTATCAATGAAAAAAATCTGGACTTTCTTCTTGCCACCCTGGATCAGGAAAACAAAGATAACTGGTATGCCCATTATCAGGCAGGTATCGGTTTCTTCTCAAGAGAAGATTATGTAAGTGCTGAGAAAGAACTGAAGAGATCCTGGTATTTAAAGAAGAGTGCCTGGGCAGCGCATGCACTGGCTGCCGCTGCCGTTCTTTCCGGCCATGACACGGAGACCATCCAGTGGATCCATGAAGGACTGAAACTGGAACATAAAAACCTTTCCTATCTGAAGGATGCCCTGAAGCTTCTTTTCTACTGTAAAGACTGGGATGGGATCATCCGCTGGTATGAGTGCCTTGACGGGGAAAACCAGAAGGCCGGAAAGCTGAAATACTATTATATTTCTGCTCTTTATCATATCGGAAAAACCAAAGAAGCCTTTGCTCTTCTGGAAGAGAATGGCGGTCTTGAGATCCCGGATATCCGTGAAGGAGAGGATTCCATCGCCCAGCTCTATCTGGATATTCAGAAAACCCTTACCGGAGAGGATGTTTCTCTTCCCTTTAAGTATGATTTCCGGGCAACGAACGGATAAGTCAGAATTGTTTCTCTTGTTGACAATACTTCCTCCTGGCATTACAATAGTAATTGTTCAGAGTTAAGAAAAGCTTTCCATGCAAAAGTGTAAATCATGCCTGCATGCTTTTCATTTACTACTCCAGAGGAGGTGTCTTCATGGCAAAGTACAGCTTTATGCTAGGTGAATATACAGAAGACGACCAGGTATACCATTTCGGCTGCCGGGGAAAATGTTATTATATCACTTTAAAGGATAAAGAGGGTGTAGAACAGAGCGTCTATGAATCCAGTAATATGTATGAAGCCTACGATAAATGGAAAAACTTGAAGGGTTCCAGACAATCCAAGGCAAATGCGCGTCCTGCCAAAGCACAGAACCGCAAAGAAAACAAAAAAGACTGAAAAAACGGAGGATCACGCGAGATCAGATCGCGGATCCTCCGTTTTTTTAAGCCAGGCAGAAGTGTGCTTGCTTATTCTTCCCAGCCTTCCATAAACTTGATGGTCACCTGGATGTTTCTTACGATGTCTCCTTCTTTGAGTGTGAGATCGGATACCTCAGATACCGGCGGAAGATTTACCTCCTCCTCGGAAAGCTCAAGATTGATCCAGTCCAGAGCTGCTTCATTGGCATTTTCCACGGCCTCATCCAGAGTATCGCCTTTTGCCTCACAGCAGGCCAGATCCGGGAAAAATCCCTCATAGCCGCCGTTCTCATTTTTATGAAAAACTGCAGGATATACAAATTTCATACGATTTCTTTTCCTCCTAATATGCGTTTATCCGGCTTTTGATATCTGCACATCTGAAAATCCGTCTGCAGACATCGCCACATATAAGTATATAATAATCCCTCTGAAATTTCCACCCGGTTTTTCGTTTTTTAACTGTTCAGGGCCTTTTCCATCCAGGGGATACAGATCTCTGTCTTGTAGTAATGATGCTCCGGCACCACGTTGGCATAGCGGAAATATTCCTCGTTTGTAATACCCTCTGGAATACGCACATGATCGAACTTCCGGTTGGAGGGATCCTGAAACTCCGGATAATGCACATAGCGGTAATTTTCCGGTGCTCCGGCCAGTGCATAGGCTTTTCCGATGCGTTCCAGATCATCCTGTACGCCGCCCTCGGACAGGAGCATGGGACCGGGAGCAAAGGCTGCGATGAGATCCGGGAAAGAAAACCATTTATGCATGGAGGGTACGATATGGATGTGTCCGCCAAACATGAAATCCTCCGGTGGGAAACAGGAGATGATCCGCTGTTCGTTATCACTCATGAAATCATTATGAGAAACGGCTTTGACTCTGGGCTCCAGAAGAGCCAGGAACATGGACGTTTCAGTCCCCAGCGAATGAGCAGCTAGACCCATACGGTCTTCATCCACGTATTCCTGCTTTGCCAGCCACTGGAACATGGCCCAGCGGCAGAAAACAGAGAGACCAACGTAGTTCCGTCCCTTGAAGATCATCTTCAGGGCAAACTGCTGCCGGTCATAGAGACCTTCCTGCTCGCAGGTTCCCATATTGTCACAGGCCAGGGCAACCATTCCTTTTCTGACATAATGAAGAGCCATAGCATTGGAAAACGGGTAGCTGATCCCTGAGACCGGTTCGCCGTAGCAGAGATTCATGGATTCTTCTCCGCAAAGCATCTCCTTTGGAACATCCCAGCCCGGAAAACAGAGAACGCCCGGGGCTTTCTTTTCTGCGTTCACGCTGTCAGGCACCAGCAGAAGGAAAGGCACCCAGAGCTCTGGTTCCGGGCTGATCTCGTATTTTTCCACCCGGTAGCCGTCTCTCTGCCTGGAATAAAGAAAATGCACCTTTGCTTCTTCGTAAGCATCCTCCGGAAACTGCATCAGTTCATATGCCTTTTCCCGTACCTGTTCTTTCCAACTCTCAAAGTCTTCCCTTGTACGGATCTTTTCCGGATCAAAGCGGAGCTTTCCCGGCTGATCCTTATAAAGATGCTGGACAAAAAGGTCTGTCCGATATCTGTCATTCATTGTATATCCCCCTGTTTTTCTATCAGATTCTTAGCGGAAAAACCAGCAGGATCTTTTTGGTAAGCTGCTTTTCCACACTGGATTTATCATAGCATATACGGTTGTTTTCTGTCAATTTGCGGCTATGCATTCGCAGTGCGCAGAACTGTCCTGTTGTTTTTACCGTCCTGAACAGCTGCAAGCTTTACGCTGAGAAAACTTATCAGTAATGTTCTTGACAAAAGGTGCGGAATCATGTATCATGACGACAGTTAGTTAAAACTAATTTAAATTAGACTAATCTAACTCAAAGAAAGGAGAAACAGGAGGATTTTCTCATGGCGTTTGAAAAATATCTGGTTGATTACTGTTCGCCTACGTTGGCTTCTGTAAAAACAGCCAATCTCTTCAACTGGTTTTATGAATCCCACACGGAACTTTGGGAGCAGCTTTCCTACTGGAATCTTCTGATGAATCCAAAAGGCGTCTATCTTTATGTCTTAAGAGAGCATCCGAAGAAAGCGCTGATCTATGTCTGCAGAAAAAAGCGTCTGGAGGAAAATCTGAAGCGTCCGGAGATAACCGCTTTTCTGAGTGCTTACGGATACCGGGATTTGAATGTGGAGACCGCCATTGAAAGACTGAAAAGCCGTTTTGCCACGGGAGAAGCTTTTCCTCATGAGATCGGAGTCTTTCTGGATTATCCTTTAGGCGATGTCATCGGTTTTATTGAAAACGGAGGTCAGAATTATAAATGCTCCGGCTGCTGGAAAGTATATTGTGATGAATGTGAATCACGAAAGCTGTTTGCAATGTATCAGAAATGCCGTGACATTTACAGGCAGCTTTATGAAGAAGGCAGGAGTGTTTTTCAGCTCACCGTAGCTGTTTAACATATGAAATCAATCGTAGCTGTGACAACTGGGAACAGTTACAATATCAAAAAGAAAGAGGTATAAGAGCATGAGCAAAGTAGCAGTAGTTTACTGGAGTGGAACAGGCAATACCGAAATGATGGCAAATGAGGTTGCAGCAGGTGCCAAAGCAGCAGGCGCAGAGGTTTCTGTCTTTACACCGGATACCTTCACAGCAGATAAAATGGATGAATTTGATGCACTGGCCTTCGGCTGCCCGGCCATGGGAGCGGAAGAACTGGAGGATACGGAGTTTGAGCCGATGTTCCATGACTGCCGTGCAAAGCTTTCTGGCAAAAAGATCGCTCTTTTTGGTTCTTACGGCTGGGGAGACGGTGAATGGATGCAGACCTGGGAAGGCTCCTGCAAAGACGACGGAGCAGAGCTGGCATGCGAAAGTGTGATCTGCACGGAAGAACCGGATGATGAGGCAAAGGCTGCCTGCCAGGCACTGGGCAAAGCACTCGCATAAATAACAGGGATTTTTCTGGAAGAGGACTGCTTCGGCAGTTCTCTTTTTACATCGGTAACGGAATGGCAACGGCGCCGTTTTTCAGCGGGATTTTGATTGACACTGACCTGGGATTCTTTTAGAATAAAAAGTAAAGATCCAACGTTATAGCGATTCTGCAAAATACTGCATCCAATCCGATTCATCAGAGTGTGAATTGCTATAAATGTGAAAACAACCTCAGGAGGAATCTACTATGAGTTATCAGCTTTATACAGATGCAACCGCCGATTTTTGTCCGGAAATGGCAGCTCCTTATGCACAGATCCGCGTGATCCCCATGGAACTGACTGTGGGTGAAGAGGCACATACCTATGGTCCCGGTGGAGATCTCACCGTAAAGGCTTTCTATGAGGAACTCCGGAACGGGAAATATGCAAGCACGTCTCAGATCAATCCCGCGATTTATGAAGAAGCATTCCGGAAAACGCTGGAGGAGGGGAAGGATATCCTTTATCTTTGTTTTTCCTCCGGCCTTTCCAGTACGTATCAGTCTGCGCAGATCGCAGTAAGGGATCTGGAAGAGGACTTTCCGGAGAGAAAGATCATCTGCATTGACACGCTTTGCGGCTCTGTAGGCGAAGGCTTTCTGGTAAGAGAAGCGTCAAGGCTTCAAAGTGGAGGTTATTCCATGGAGGACCTGGCAGACTGGGTTATGGCACACCGCCTGGACATCTGCCACTGGTTTACTGTGGATATGTTCGATCATCTGCGTCACGGAGGAAGAGTTTCCGCAGCAGCGGCAGCAATCGGAACCGTACTCCAGATCAAACCGATGCTTCATGTTTCCAATGATGGAAAACTGGAGGTGGTAGAAAAACCGCGCGGTCAGAAAAAAGCCATGGCTTTGCAGCTGGATTATATGAAAAAAGGCTGGAACCCGGCGATCAGTCCGCTGGTTCTCATCGGTCACGGTGACTGTCCGGAGAAGGCAGAGCTTCTGAAGGCTATGGTACAGAAAGAATTTCCGACGGCAGAGATCTATACCACTCCCATCGGCCCCATCATCGGTTCCCATACAGGTCCCGGCATGCTGGCACTGATCTACTGGGGAACCAACCGGTAAAAGGAGTTATGAACGACATGAATGGTGAACCTTTAAAGAAACATATCATGGATACCGTAAAAGAATGGCAGATGAAGATCGGCTACCGGCCGGAGTCCATGAAGCTTTATTACCCGGCTGTTTCTCTGGCAGAACTTCTGGATCTTCCGGAAGATGCAGGGAAAGAACAGCTTCAGAGAGCACTTTTTGGATTTGCAGAAAAAGAAGAAGATTTTCTTGGAAAACTTTCCTTCGCAGAAAGAGAGGATCGCTGGGAGCTGACGGTCCCGCCGGAGGGCTGCACCTGGATTCATGAGAATGTTCCGGATTCGCCCTTGCTGACAGATTTTATCAGGACGATCACCACACCGGGAAAAACGCTGGAGGATGTCCGTGCCTGCTTTGCGCATTATGCGCTGCCGGGACATCCGCTGCAGGAAGCTGACCACGTCCATGATGGAATGGGACGTGTATTTTTCTATGAAGGCGGTCAGCCGGATGAATATGTTTATTGTGTGGAAGCAGATGACTTCGGTTTGACGTATCATCGTTTTACGATGGAAGATTATAAAAAGTTGTAACTTGTTCAGGATGTTCAAAAATTTTTCATTTTGCTGATGTTCTGAATTGTTATAAAAAAAATTATATGATTTCCGATAGAATAAAAACGGCAAACATGGTAAGATGAAGGTACCCGCGCAATTTCTATGACTTTAGGAGGAAGACAATACCATGAGTGAAAGAACTCACGAGATGAACGTATTTTTGCAGGAGATCAAGGAAAAATTAAAGGACGAACCGAAGCTGTATACTCTTTTTGAAACCTGCTTTACCAACACGCTGGAGCGGACCATCCGCCGTTATGAGGATGGCACCAGCTTTGTCATTACCGGAGACATCCCGGCTATGTGGCTTCGGGATTCAGCGGCCCAGGTGCGCCCCTATCTTTATCTTGCCGCCCGTGATGAGGAACTGGCAGATATCATTGAGGGACTGGTAAAGAGACAGTTTGCCTGCATTCTTATCGACCCCTATGCCAATGCTTTTAACGAGAAGCCGGACGGCTCCTGCTGGGAGAAGGATTTTGAAGACCAGAATCCAGGTGTCTGGGAGAGAAAATATGAGATCGATTCTCTGTGCTATCCGATCCAGCTGGCTTATTTTCTGTGGAAGCTTACCGGCCGCACTGCTCATTTTGATGAGACGTTCCGCAAGGGGGTGGATGCGATCCTGAAGGTTTTCCGTACCGAGCAGTATCATGAAGAGAAATCTTCCTATACCTTTACCCGCCATTCTCTTTACAGCGAAACGTTAAGCCGCGGAGGAAAGGGTGCCCTGGTAAACGATGGCTGCGGTCTGATCTGGTCCGGTTTCCGTCCGAGTGATGATGCCTGTGATCTTGGCTATCTGATCCCGTCCAACATGTTTGCCTCTGTGGTGCTTTCTTATCTTGCGGAAATTGCGGAAAAAGTGCTTCACGAAGAGGAGCTGGCAAAAGAGGCTGCTGCTTTTTCCAGAGAGATCCATGATGCGATCGAAACCCATGCGGTGGCATCCCTTCAGGGCTTCGGCCGTGTGTATGCCTATGAGACCGATGGTTTCGGTCAGTGCCGTTTCATGGATGATGCCAATGTTCCCAGCCTTCTGGCGCAGACCTATCTGGGATATGAGGGTGATCCGGAGGTGACGGCCAATACCCGCCGTTTCCTCTTAAGCGAAGCCAATCCGTATTACTATGAGGGAAGTGCAGCCTCCGGAATCGGAAGTCCCCATACGCCCACCTCTTATATCTGGCATATCGCTTTGGCAGTGCAGGGAATGACAGAGACCGATAAGGAAGAAAAATACCGTATTTTAAAGCTTATGGCAGATACGGATGCCGGTAAAGGCATGATGCATGAAGGCTTTGATAAAAACGACCCTTCTCATTACACCAGAGAATGGTTTTCCTGGGCAAATGCCATGTATTCAGAGATGGTACTGAATTATCTGGGTTATGAGCTTGCCGTATAAAAGGAGGGATTTTTGATGGTACAGCCGGATGGAAAAAGCCGTATCTCGAAGACCGATACTTATTTAAACGTAGCAGAAGCATTTGCCTACCGGAGCACCTGCCTGAAAAGAAAATACGGAGCTGTCATTGTAAAAGATGATGTGGTAGTTTCCACAGGTTACAATGGTTCTCCCAGAGGTTATACAAACTGCTGCGATACGGGCTCCTGTCCGCGGATCGAACGGAATCTTCATCAGGGGCAGGGGTATGAGCTCTGCCGTGCCATCCATGCGGAACAGAACGCCCTTTTAAACTGCTCCAGAGAGCAGACGCTGGGAGCTGACCTTTATCTGGCAGGAGTAAATCCGGAGGACAATTCCATCCATCGGGCAAAGCCCTGTCCCTTATGTGCCCGCCTGATCATCCAGGCCGGGATCCGGGATGTGATCCTTCGTACCGGACCGGAAGCAGGGGATTATGAGGTTGTTCCGGCAAAAAAACTGATTTGGCATTTTTAACAATACATGAGACTTTTTGGGTTGAAAAAAAGTATAAAATATCATAGAATAAAGTTATGAACAAAAGGAGGATCCAAAGAAAATGGATAAAAAAGAATTTGCTCTGAAGCAACATGAAGAGTGGCAGGGGAAACTGGAGATTTCCTGCCGTGCAAAAGTAAAAACTCCCGAAGATCTGGCCGTTGCCTACACACCAGGCGTTGCAGAACCCTGCTTGAAGATTTCCGAAGACACTGACCTTTCTTATAAATACACTCGTCGTGGAAATATGGTAGCCGTTGTAACGGATGGAACTGCTGTTCTTGGTCTCGGAGATATCGGACCGGAAGCAGGTATGCCGGTTATGGAAGGAAAATGCGTTCTTTTCAAAGAGTTCGGCGGTGTAGATGCGATTCCTTTATGTGTACGCAGCAAAAACGTAGATGATATCGTAAATACCGTAGCACTTCTGGCAGGAAGCTTCGGCGGAGTCAACCTGGAGGATATTTCCGCTCCCCGCTGCTTTGAGATCGAGCGTAAGCTGAAAGAGCGTTGTGACATCCCCATCTTCCATGATGACCAGCACGGAACCGCAGTCGTAACTGCTGCTGCTATGCTGAATGCATTAAAGCTTACCGGCAGAAAGCTTTCTGATGTGAAGGTTGTTACCAGCGGAGCAGGTGCAGCAGGTATTGCGATCATCAAACTTCTGGTAAAACTGGGTCTGAAGACCGTTATCATGTGTGACCGCCACGGTGCTATCTACGAGGGCCGTGACAATCTGAATCCGGAGAAAGAAGAGATGGCTAAGATCTCCAACCGTGGTATGGAGAAAGGCAGCCTGGCAGATGTGATCAAGGGTGCTGACGTATTTATTGGTGTATCTGCTCCCGGCACTGTTACAGAGGAGATGGTAAAAACCATGGCTCCGAACCCGATTCTCTTCCCGATGGCAAACCCCGTTCCGGAGATCATGCCGGAGCTGGCAAAAGCAGCAGGAGCAGCTGTTGTAGGTACCGGACGCAGTGACTTCCCGAACCAGATCAACAACGTTCTGGCTTTCCCGGGTATCTTCCGTGGAGCTCTGGATGTACGTGCATCCGATATCAATGACGAGATGAAGGTGGCTGCTGCATATGCCATCGCAGATCTGATTCCGGAGAATGAACTGAATGCAGATTACATCATTCCGAATCCCTTTGATGAGAGAGTGGCAAAAGCAGTAGCAAAAGCAGTTGCTGAAGCAGCAAGAAAGACCGGAGTTGCAAGAATCTGAGCTTTTTGGTAATGCCAAGTGAACGAACCGGCAGTTTTGTGAAAACAGACTGCCGGTTTTTACTTCTGAGAACCCATCCACTGGATATGCAAAAAAGGGGGAAATATTTATGCAAAACTATTCTGGACAGGCAGATCTGCAGTATCATTTACAGATCAGACCGGGAGATGTGGGCCGTTATGTGATCTTACCGGGGGATCCCAAGAGATGTGAGAAGATCGCAAAGCATTTTGAGGATGCAAAGCTCATAGCAGACAGCAGAGAATTTGTGACCTATACCGGATATCTGGACGGAGAGAAAGTCAGCGTGACTTCTACCGGTATCGGTGGCCCGTCAGCGTCGATCGCCATGGAAGAACTGGTACTCTGTGGAGCGGATACCTTTATCCGTGTGGGAACCTGCGGCGGGATTGAGCTGGATGTCAAAGGCGGAGATATCGTGGTGGCTACCGGAGCAGTCCGCATGGAAGGGACCAGCAGAGAATATGCACCCATTGAATATCCGGCTGTGGCAGACCTTGAGGTGACCAATGCTCTGGTATCGGCGTGTAAGGAGCTTGGGTATCCGTATCATACGGGTGTCGTACAGTGCAAAGATGCTTTCTATGGACAGCATGAACCACAGAGAATGCCGGTGAGCTACGAGCTGCAGAATAAATGGGAGGCCTGGAAACGTATGGGCTGCAAGGCTTCAGAGATGGAATCCGCAGCACTTTTTATCGTGGCACAGCACTTACGGGTCCGCTGCGGTTCCGATTTTCTGGTTATGGGAAATCAGGAAAGAAATGCACTTGGTATGGAAAATCCTATCGTGCATGATACGGAAGCAGCTATTATCGTAGGCGTGGAGGCTGTACGGAAACTGATCAAAGCAGACCGTGAAAGACAGGAGCAGTGTTGATAAAATGAAAAAATATAATCGTATTTTTACAATCGTTCTGGATTCCCTTGGTGTTGGCGCCATGCCGGATGCGGCAGAATACGGTGATGCAGGCTGTGATACGCTTGGCCACATCGCAGCCCGGACAGAGAATTTCAAAATCCCGAATCTTCAGAGACTGGGAATGGCAAATCTTCATGAGCTTCCGGGAGTGGATCCGGTGGAGGCACCGCTTGCCCGCTATACAAAGCTTAAGGAAGCCAGCAACGGCAAGGACACCATGACGGGTCACTGGGAAATGATGGGACTTCAGATCACCACACCCTTTAAAACCTTCACAGAGCATGGCTTTCCGCCGGAGCTCATCGAAGAATTGGAAAAACGTACCGGTCATAAGGTGATCGGAAATAAGAGCGCCAGCGGAACGGAGATCCTGGATGAACTGGCAGAGGAAGAGATCGCCACCGGCCATATGATCGTTTATACTTCTGCGGATTCTGTGCTTCAGATCTGCGGAAACGAAGAGACCTTCGGTCTGGATGAGCTTTACCGTTGCTGTGAGATCGCAAGAGAACTGACCATGAAGGATGAGTGGAAGGTCGGTCGTGTCATTGCAAGACCTTATACAGGAAAGAAAAAGGGTGAGTTCAAGCGTACCAGCAACCGCCATGACTATGCTTTGAAGCCTTTTGGAAGAACGGCACTGAATGTACTGAAGGATGCCGGTCTGGATGTGATCTCTGTCGGAAAGATCTATGATATTTTTGACGGAGAAGGACTGACAGAATCCAATAAATCCAAAAGCTCCGTACATGGCATGGAGCAGACCATTGAGATCGCAAAGAGAGAGTTCCATGGACTTTGCTTTGTAAATCTGGTGGATTTTGATGCCCTCTGGGGACACAGAAGAAATGTGGCAGGCTATGCGGCAGAGCTGGAGCGCTTTGATGTGAAGCTTGGAGAACTTCTGAAGGAACTGAAAGAAGACGATCTTCTGATCCTTACCGCAGATCATGGAAACGATCCCACCCACACAGGAACCGACCATACAAGAGAAAAAGTGCCTTTCCTGGCTTATTCTCCTTCCATGGAAGCGGGCGGCGCACTGGAAGAAGCCGATACCTTTGCTGTGATCGGAGCAACCATCACCGATAATTTCGACCTTGCAATGCCGGAAGGAACCATCGGAACGCCGTTATCATTATAAATGAAAAGAGGAAGAAAAGAATGAATACAAGTGATGTTTTAAAAATCGTAGACCATACGCTGCTGGCACAGACCGCAACCTGGGCTGAGATCAGAGAAATCCTGGATGATGCCATGAAATTTCAGACCGCATCTGCCTGTATTCCTGCCGCCTATGTAAAACAGGCCGCAGAGTATGTGGAAGGAAAGCTTCCGATCTGTACCGTTATCGGCTTCCCGAATGGCTACAGCACAACGGCAACAAAGGTTTTTGAAACCAGAGATGCCATTGCAAACGGAGCCAGTGAGATCGATATGGTCATCAATATCGGTTTCCTGAAGGATGGAAGATACGATGAGGTAGAAGAAGAGATCCGCCGGATCCATGAGGCCTGCGAGGGGAAAATCCTGAAGGTGATCATTGAGACCTGCCTTCTGACAGAGGAAGAAAAGATCAAAATGTGCGAGATCGTGACCAGAGCCGGAGCAGAATTCATCAAGACCTCTACTGGGTTTTCCAAAACCGGAGCAACCTTTGAGGATGTGAAGCTGATGAAAGAGCATGTCGGAAAAGGCGTCCGGGTGAAAGCGGCCGGCGGAATCTCTTCCTTTGCTGATGCAGAAGAGTTCATGCATCTCGGTGCAGACCGCCTCGGCACCAGCCGTCTGGTAAAGATCATGAAACAGACCGATCAGGGAAGCGGATATTGATTGGAAGCTGCTTATAGTAAAATCATCATGATGTTGGGGTCAAAAGGGTTTTGCCCCCAACTGTTGTCCACGAATTGCTTCGCTGCAAAGCAGCTCCCGCAATTCTACAAACATTCGAAATCCGCTGATTTACTGCGTAAATCGCTACTGTCTACGCTCCGCTTCGGTCGGTGCAAAACGAACATCCACTGGATGTTCTGCACCTCATGTTTGGCGGGTCCCAAGTTCAAAAGCCTTATCGTGCAAGCACGAACGGCTTTTTGACCTTTTGACCCTAGCATCATTATCATAAAATAACTGGAGAAGAATATTATGAACGAAAACAAATTAAAAGAATATGCAAAGCTAATCGTAAAAATTGGTGCAAATGTACAGGAGGGACAGGTAGTCCGTCTGCAGGTTGGTGTAGACCAGGTTCCTCTTGCAAAGCTGGTGACAGAGGAATGTTATAAAGCCGGTGCAAAACGGGTAGAGCTCTTCTGGTCCTGCGGCGAGATCAACAAACTGGATTATCAGTATGCTTCCGCCGAGGTTCTCGGTGAGGTTCCCCTCTGGGAAGAAGAGCGTATGAAGCAGATGACGGAGCAGCTTCCGGTCCGTATTTTTATTGACTCTTCGGATCCGGACGAACTGGCAGGTATTTCACCGGATCTTATTTCCACGGTTAATCAGATGCGTCAGAAGGTACTGAAAAAATACCGCGATCAGATCGATGGAAAACATCAGTGGCTCATCGTTGCAGCAGCTTCTCCCAAGTGGGCAAAAAAAATCTTCCCTAACGAGACAGAGGAAGTAGCTGTAGAGAAGCTGTGGGATGCTATTTTTGACTGTGTTTATTTAAAAGACGGCGAGGATGCGGAGAAGATCTGGCAGGCTCATAATGACCGCATGACTCAGAAAGCAGACTGGCTGACAGCACAGAACTTCAAATCTCTCCATTATACCAGCAGCAACGGAACCGATTTTACGGTAGAACTGATCCCGGGAGCAAAATGGGGCAGCGCAGGAGATGTCAACCATGTGAACCATGCATTCTTTGTTCCCAACATGCCGACAGAGGAAGTGTTCACCAGCCCGATGAAAGGCAAATGCGAAGGCCGTCTGGTTTCCACCAAGCCGTTGAGCCGTTCCGGTCAGGTGATCAATCATTTCACCGTTGATTTCAAAGACGGAAGAGTTGTTGACTGTCACGCAGAAGAAGGAGAAGAGATCCTGAAGAAACTGTTCGCCCTGGATGAAGGAGCCTCCATGCTCGGTGAAGTAGCACTGGTTCCCAAAGAGTCTCCCATCAATCAGTCCGGTCTGATGTTCTACAATACACTTTTCGATGAGAACGCCTGCTGCCATGTTGCAGCCGGTCAGGGCTTCTCAGAAGTGATCGAAGGCTTTATGGATATGACAGAGGAAGAACTTCACGCCCGCGGAATTAACGACTCCATCTTACATATGGATTTCATGATCGGTTCCGATGATCTTCATATCGTAGGAATCCGTGAAGATGGCAGCGAGACCGATATTTTTGTCAATGGAACCTGGGCAGAATGATTTCTGCCAGCAGAAATGGATGAAGCCGTTTTCTGAATAAATTACAACAGCAGGCAGCAAAGTAAGGAAAAACTTGTTACTTTGCTGCCTGTTTTTATACTATGAAATGAGTGTCAAAAGGTCTTTTGACACTCATTTCATACCCGGATTGCTATGCAGCTACGCTGCTCCCGCAATCCTCCAAATATTTGAAATCCGCTGATTTACTGCGTAAATCGCTATTTTCTCATATTTGGCGTGTCCCAAGTTCAAAAGCCTTATCGTGCAAGCACGAACAGCTTTTTGA
>OLQE01000615.1_pt1 | contig 25723 bp, 22 predicted proteins | sample 1643161 | NCBI WGS metagenome assembly OLQE01 (sample SAMEA3136650, study PRJEB25190) | human gut metagenome | reverse complement strand
ACGCCGCCAGCGTTCATCCTGAGCCAGGATCAAACTCTCGTTAAAAGTGTTTGTTCTGTCAGAATGACGTTAGCCATTCATCCATTACTGTTGTTTTGGAAATCGTTAGCTTCGATTACTCGAATTAACAATGTTCGCTCTGAAAATATTTGTTTGAATTTTCAGGGATGGTTGCTGTTCAATTATCAATGTTCCTTTTTGTTTGTCGCTCTCGCGACAGCCATATTATTATATCATAGTTATTTGGCTTTGTCAACAACTTTTTTAGCTTTTTTTAAAAAACTTTGTCGTTTGTGTCACATCTCAGTGACAGCTTGTATATATTACCATATACTTTATTGTTTGTCAACAACTTTTTTTAAAAACTTTGTTGTTCGTTTGTCGTTTCTTAGCGACAACTCGTATATACTAACATATGCATTATTGTTTGTCAACAGTTTTTTAAACTTTTTTTGATTTTGCAAAATTGCATATTTTAGAGATAAATATAACTCCACTTAACCAATAGTGGAGTTATATTTGTTAACGGAGAAGGAGGGATTTGAACCCTCGCGCCGCGCAAACGACCTACACCCTTAGCAGGGGCGCCTCTTCAGCCACTTGAGTACTTCTCCAAATGCCTAAATAATAGAAAAATATTGAGCATCACATAACTGTGACGCATGGATAATTATAGCGAATGCTTTACTTGTTGTCAACACTTTTTTTACAATTATGCATATTTTTTGGTAATAGTTCATTCAGGTCTGCTCATTTACTGCGCAGGCCGTGTGAAAACATAGTGCCTTCGGGCATCCGCCCCATCGCGAAGCGATTTCCCATGGGCGGATGCCATAACAGTTCAGCTGGCTGAAATGTTATATTTTTTGATTGTTTCTCTTATTGCATCTTCCACTCTGGCAGCAATTTCTGTCGTTTTCATATCTTTATACTCTTCATAGGTAATCGGAGTGAGATAGTGCACCTGTACAACCACCTTCTTTGTGGATTTTGAATCAAACGGAAGAAAGCTGTTGATCAGCGCCACCGGTACGATCGGGCACTTTGCTTTGGTTGCACATTTAAAGCTTCCGCCTTTAAAGCTCTGAATCGTATTTCCCTGTCTGCTCCTGGTTCCTTCTGCAAATAGGATAAAGTTCTTGCCTTTCTTTACATCGTTCGCAACATTATTGATAATCTCCATGGATTGACGGATATCATCCCTGTCAATGCAGTATCCTTTCATACATTCCATCATCTGTTTAATGAACGGAACGTTCTGAACCTCTTTTTTTGCAACAACGGAAAACGGATATGGAAATGCATCCGCTATGGCCAGGGTATCATACAGTCCCTGATGATTCGGGTACAGCATAAATCCCTGCTCTTTCGGCAGATTTTCCACACCGTAACTGTCGACCTGCACTCTTCCGCCTTTGTTGGCGCGATGTACGATCGTCTGTATCATTTCATAATGTTCTTCATCTGTATATTCATCTGCATGTTTCGCATGGCGGCAAAGCTTGATCCAGTATCCGGGAACCAGAAAAAGATTGTGAAGCACCATTACCAGGATTCTCCTCATACAGTTATCCTCCTTTTCCGTTATAAAAAATGTGTCCGGCTACAGGATTCCTGTCTTTCACAGAAATTCCGTAGCCAGACACTTGTATCTTTTATTCTTCTTTTTGTTCTTCCTCTGCTGTCTGCTCAGATTCCACCGTTTCTTGTGTCGTTTCCTCTTCCGTCTCTTCTTCGGTTTCTTCTGTATTTTCTTCTTTCTTCTCACGCACTTTGGCGATACTTGCAACGCTGATATTTTCTGCCATATCCATCAGCTTGACACCGGAAGTGATTCTTCCAAGAATCGAAATACCGGAACACTGCAGACGGATAATAATTCCCTCTGTCGTGATCAGCATGATCTCATTTTCTTCATTGACCGCCTTAACGCCTACAACATTTCCGGTCTTTTCCGTGATCTTGTAGCATTTCACACCTTTGCCGCCTCTGAGCTGTACGCTGAATTCGCTGACAGCAGTGCGTTTGCCCATGCCGTTCTCCGATACGATCAGCAGATAATCTCCCTGACTGCTCATCTGCATACCGACAACTTCATCATTGTCCACAAGATTGATACCGCGGACTCCCATGGAGACACGTCCGGTCACACGAACGTCTGTCTCTTTAAACCGGATACACTGTCCATATTTTGTTACCAGAATAATGTCTTTCGTATTATCTGTCGCTTTTACTTCGATCAGTTCATCTTCTTCACGAAGAGAAATCGCTGCAAGACCTGTCTTTCTCACATTCGCATAGTCCAGAATCGGGGTCTTCTTTACAACACCCTTTCTCGTTGCCATAAACAGGTAATGACCTTCCTCAAATTTGCTGATCGGAATCACAGCTGTGATCTTCTCTTCCGGCTGCAGCTGGATCAGATTTACGATCGCCGTACCTCTCGCCGTTCTGGATGCTTCCGGAATCTCATATGCTTTCAGACGGTACACCTTACCTGTATTCGTGAAAAACATCAGGTAATGGTGGGTCGTGGTCATCAGAAGCTCTTCGATGTAATCGTCTTCGATGGTCTGCATACCCTTAATGCCCTTTCCGCCGCGATGCTGGCTGCGGAAGTTGTCCACGGTCATACGCTTGATATAACCAAGACGGGTCATGGTGATCACCGTGTTGTCCCGCGGGATCAGATCCTCCATGGAAATATCAAACTCATCAAAACCGATGGAAGTTCTCCGGTCGTCGCCGTATTTTTCGGAAATCGCCAGAATCTCCCTGCGGATCACGCGCAGAAGTTCCTTTCTGTCTCCAAGGATTGCTTTCAGGATGCGGATACGCTCCATCAGCTCTTTGTATTCGCTTTCCAGCTTCTCACGTTCCAGACCGGTCAGTGCGCGCAGACGCATGTCTACGATTGCCTGTGCCTGTGCATCGGAAAGTTCAAAACTTTCGATCAGGTTATTCTTCGCTTCCGCCGTATTGGCAGATGCACGGATAATACGGATCACCTCATCAATGTGATCCAGCGCTTTCAGCAGACCTTCCAAAATATGGGAACGTTCCTGGGCTTTGTTCAGATCATACTGGGTCCGGCGGGTGACAACCTCTTCCTGATGATCCAGATAATGCTTCAGCATATCCAGAAGATTCAGAACCTTCGGCTGTCCCTCCACCAATGCAAGCATGATCACACCGAATGTGTCCTGCATCTGGGTATGTTTATAAAGCTGGTTCAGGATGACATTGGCATTGGCATCTCTTCGAAGCTCAATGCAGATGCGCATTCCTTCCCGGCTGGAATGGTCGTTGATATTTGTAATGCCGTCGATCTTTTTGTCACGCACAAGAGATGCGATCGTCTCGATCAGACGTGCTTTATTTACCATATACGGAAGTTCTGTCACAATAATCTCAGATTTTCCGTTCGGAAGCGTCTCGATATTGGTCACCGCACGGACGCGCACTTTTCCCCTTCCGGTACGGTACGCTTCGTTGATGCCGCGGGTTCCGAGAATCTGCGCGCCGGTTGGAAAATCCGGACCTTTGACGATCTGCAGAATCTCATCCAGCTCCGTTTCACGGTCTTCTTCAATGATATTGTCGATGATCTTTACGATCGCGCCGACAACCTCCCGCAGATTGTGCGGAGGAATGTTCGTCGCCATACCTACCGCGATTCCTGAAGTACCGTTGACCAGCAGGTTTGGATAACGCGCCGGCATTACCACCGGTTCTTTCTCCGTCTCATCGAAGTTCGGTGTGAAATCAACGGTATTTTTGTTCAGATCAGCGATCATCTCCATGGAGATCTTGCTCAGACGAGCTTCCGTATAACGCATCGCCGCCGCCCCGTCGCCGTCCACGGAACCGAAGTTTCCATGACCGTCGACCAGGGGATAACGGGTCGCCCAGTCCTGCGCCATATTGACCAGGGCGCCGTAAATAGAACTGTCTCCATGAGGGTGATATTTACCCATCGTATCACCGACAATACGCGCACACTTACGATGCGGTTTGTCCGGCGTGTTATTCAGTTCGATCATTGAATATAAAATTCTTCGCTGCACCGGCTTTAATCCGTCCCGGACATCCGGCAGCGCACGGGATGCGATGACACTCATGGAATACTGCAGATAGGACTCTTCCATGGTCTCCTTCAAATCCACTTCCTGAACTTTATCAAAAATATTATCTTCCATCTTTACCTCCAATGCCGCCTTCGCCGCAATCTATCAGATATCCAGGTTCTTTGCGTCTTTTGCTCTTGCTTCGATAAATTCACGCCGCGGTTCTACCTTGTCGCCCATCAGAGTCGTGAACGTCAGGTCAATCTCCGAGGAGTATTCCTCATCGTAAGTTACACGCTTCAGGATCCTGTGTTCCGGATCCATCGTGGTCTCCCAGAGCTGTTCCGCATCCATCTCACCCAGACCTTTGTACCGCTGGATCTTGTTTTCTGTCCCGCGGCCAACCTCCTGAAGGATTGCCTCCAGCTCCTGATCCGTATAGGCATACCATACCTTTTTGTTCCGTTCCAGCTTGTACAGCGGCGGCTGTGCAAGATAGACGTGACCCTGACGGATCAGTTCCGGCATAAAGCGGTACATGAACGTCAGAAGCAGTGTCGCGATATGAGCGCCGTCTACGTCCGCATCGGTCATGATGATGATCTTGTCGTAACGAAGCTTGGTGATATCAAAATCTTCATGGATACCTGTTCCGAACGCTGTGATCATCGCTTTGATCTCAGCGTTTCCGTAAATTTTATCCAGGCGCGCCTTCTCCACATTGAGGATTTTGCCTCTCAGCGGCAGGATCGCCTGTGTCGCACGGCTTCGGGCAGACTTGGCAGAACCGCCTGCAGAGTCTCCCTCAACCAGGTAAATTTCACAATTTTTCGGATCTTTATCCGTGCAGTCTGCCAGTTTTCCGGGCAGCGCCATTCCATCCAGCGCAGATTTTCGCCGTGTCAGATCTCTCGCCTTGCGGGCGGCGTCTCTGGCGCGCTGTGCCAGCAAAGATTTTTCAACAATCACCTTCGCCACCGCAGGGTTCTGCTCCAGATAGATTTCCAGCTGGTTGCTGACAATATTGTCCACCGCGCCTCTTGCCTCGCTGTTGCCCAGCTTCTGCTTCGTCTGTCCCTCAAACTGAGGGTCCTCGATCTTGACGCTGACGATCGCAGTCATACCCTCACGGATATCTTCACCAACCAGATTCGGCTCATTTTCTTTGATCAGCTTGTTTTTCTTCGCATACTCATTAAAGGTCTTGGTCAGCGCGTTACGGAATCCCATAATATGGGTACCGCCTTCCGGCGTCGTAATGTTGTTGACAAAACCATAGGTATTTTCCGTATAGGAATCATTGTGCTGCAGAGCTACCTCCACCAGCACTCCGTCTTTTTCCCCTTCACAGTAGATAATATCCGGATACAGAGCGCTCTTGCTCTTGTTCAGGTACTGTACAAACTCTTTGATACCGCCCTCGTAGTGGAAGCTCTTCTCCACCTCATGGCCTTCCCGCTTATCACGGAGCGTAATCCGAAGCCCTCTCGTCAGGAACGCAATCTCGCGGATCCTCGTCTGTAAAATCTCGTAATCAAAAACAGTTTCCTCAAAGATTTTATCATCCGGAAGAAAACTTACTTCCGTACCTGTCTTTTCCGGATCACATTCGCCGATCACCTTCAGGCTGTACATGGTCTTCCCGCGTTCATATCTCTGACGATAAATCTTTCCTTCACTGTAGATCGTAACCTCCAGCCAGTTGGAAAGGGCGTTTACCACCGACGCACCAACGCCATGAAGTCCTCCGGACACTTTGTATCCTCCGCCGCCGAATTTTCCGCCGGCATGAAGAATGGTGAATACCACCTCAACCGCCGGAATTCCTGCTTTGTGATTGATTCCAACCGGAATTCCGCGCCCGTCGTCCACAACGGTGATGGAATTGTCCGGATTAATGGAAACTTCGATATGTTTACAGAATCCAGCCAGAGCCTCATCCACCGCATTATCCACGATTTCATAGACAAGATGATGCAGACCTCTGGAAGAGGTGCTGCCGATATACATGCCCGGCCTCTTTCTGACCGCTTCCAGACCTTCCAGAATCTGAATCTGGTCGGCACCATATTCTGCGTTGTTTAAATTTTCTGTACTCATTTGGATTCCTCCTGTTAATTTTGGTAACTGTTCTGACTTACGGTTCCCTCTACCACCCGGAACACCCGGTTGATCTTAAACTGATTTTCCACAAAATCATCCAGGCCGGTACAGGTAATCAATGTCTGTATGTTATGAATACTCTGAAGAAGGTAGTTCTGTCGGCTGCTGTCCAGCTCGGAAAGCACATCGTCCAGCAGCAGCACCGGCGTATCCTTGATCTCCTGCTCCACCAGATAAATCTCCGCCAGCTTCAGGGAAAGCGCAGCAGTCCTTTGCTGCCCCTGAGAACCGAAACGTCGGATATCAATCCCGTTGACCCGCACGCAGAGATCATCCCTGTGAGGTCCGATACAGGACTGGCGAAAATGCAGATCCCTCTCCCGGTTTCTCACAAGTTCCGATTCGAACATCTCCTCGGACACACTGGGCTCATACACAAGTTCAATCTTTTCTTTTCCTCCCGTCAGGCTGCTGTGGATATCTTTCAGAATCTGGTTGAGTCTTTCCACAAAGTGCATTCTCTCCCGGATCACACTTCTTCCATAGCGCACAAGCTGGAGATCCCACACCTCCAGAGTATCAGAAAGGTTCGCTGAAAATGAAATTTCCTTCAGAAGCTTATTTCTCTGGACAATGATTTTATTGTAATTCATCAGCTGGATCAGGTAAAGCCTGCTCAGCTGACAGATTTCACTATCCAGAAACCTCCGCCGTTCCGAAGGTCCGTTTTTTATAATATTCAGATCTTCCGGCGAAAAAAACACAATGTTCAGGATACCGAACAGCTCGGAAGCCTTCCTGATGGGAATTCCGTCGATAGCAATCCCCTTGGTCCGGTTCTTTTTCAGGTGCATGTCCAACTTATGTGTGATTCCATTTCGAAAGACCTGCATCCGGATATGAGCTTCCTCCTGACCGAATCTTATCATTTCCCGGTCCTTGCTGCCCCTGTGTGACTTTGTGGTACTGCATAAATATGCAGCCTCAAGTATATTTGTCTTGCCCTGAGCATTGTCTCCGTAAAGGATATTTGTTCCGGAATCAAAATTCATCGATAAACTTTCGTAATTCCGGTAATTTTTCAGTTCCAGTGATTTGATATACATAATGGTTCCCGCGTCTATTTCACAACTTTTATCTCATGGCCGTCATAACGGACAATATCTCCGTCATATAACTTCCGTCCGCGGCGTGTATCCGTCTCGCCGTTGACAGATACTTTTCCGTCCTGAACGGCAAACTTCGCTTCCACTCCGTCTTCCACCCAGCCTGCAGCTTTCAGCACCTGGCCAAGTTTGATAAACTCATCTCTCAGTTTGATTGTTTCCACTTTTTTCCTCCAACACCGCATCCGCGGCAGCAATTCTTATCTCAGTGCATTAAAGTTTACCGGCAGAATCAGGTAAATATAGCTTTCCTCATCGTTCCTGATAAAGCACGGCGCTTTGGGATTTACCAGATAAATGGAAATCTGCTCGTCGTCGATGACTTTCAGCGCGTCGATCAGGAATTTCGGATTAAATCCGATCATGATATCCTTGCCTTCCTTGGCAATATCGATATCCTCATTCATGGAACCCATCGCGGAATTGATCTTCAGTTCCATGGAGCCGTCGGTGATATCAATGATGATCGGTTTTTTGTCTCCTTCTTTTACCAGCAGCGTTGCACGGTCGATACAATCCAGGAATTCTTTCTTGTTAATGACCACTTTCGTCTCATAGTCGCTGGAAAGCATCTGGTCGATCCTGAAATACTCTCCGTCGATCAGACGGGAAACAACGGTTGTCTGATCAAAGACAAACATGATATGGTTCTCAGCAAAGTAAATATCTACCAGATCATCCACTTCACCGGACAGGATCTTGCTGATCTCGTTCAATGTCTTTCCAGGAACGACAACCTTGCGTGCCGGATAGCTTTCCTTCAGCTCAATCTTGCGGATTGCGATTCGGTGTCCGTCCAGAGAAACCACTTTCAGAGTGTTGTCTTTAATCTCAAACAGCTCACCAGTCATCAGCTTATTGTTCTCATTCGCAGCGATAGAAAAAATCGTCTGACGAATTACTTCCTTCAGTGTAAACTGGGAGATGGTGATATTATCAGTTTTTTCGATAAGAGGAAGGTAGGAAAAATCTTCCCCTGATTTTCCCGGAATACTGAACTTCGCTTTCTCACAGGTGATGGTTGTCACCAGGTTTTCATCTGTCTGAATTATTACCTCATTTTCTGGCAATTTACGGACAATCTCTGAAAAAATCTTTGCATCCAGGGCTACCTGGCCTTTTTCCAGGATTGTACCCTGAACAATTGTCTCAATTCCAAGTTCCATATCGTTGGAAGTAAATTTTATTTCATTGGATGTCGCATCAATAAGAATACATTCCAGAATCGGCATCGTTGTTTTTCCCGGTACCGCTTTCATGGAGATGCTGACACTTTTCAGAAGTTCGCTTTTTTGAAATGTAAGTTTCATGTTGTGTAAAAATCTCCTTTCCCCAGTCCTGGGTGCGAATGGGCATAAGTAAAAAATATATAAAAAATCCGTAATAGCCGCCGTAGGGGGCGTGTAAATGTGGAAATGTCCCTCAAAGGCGCATGGATCCTGAAAAAATGAACCTGTATAACTTTGTGAATAGCCATGTGAAAACCTGTGTAAGAAATGTAGACAACTTCAGGTCCTATTTTTATACACAGAGAATCCACATGTTGTCCACATAAGGTTTGTGTAAAAGCTGAACCTGAAGTTCCGGTACCTGTTTTTTGAGGTACGGAGGTATCTGATCAGCGGTTTGTGCTCTTATTTGGAGGGATTGATCTTCTTTTTCAGAATATCAATGGTTCCTCTTGTGTTATCGTTGTTTTTCAGTTCTTTTTCGATTTTTTCAATTCCGTGCATGACCGTTGTGTGATCCCGGTCACCCATATATTTTCCGATCGCTGTGAGCGGAGACTCCAGCATTTCGCGGCAGAGGTACATCGCGATCTGACGCGGATATACGATCTTGCTGCTTCGTTTGCTTCCTGTAATATCAGAAGCGGTAATGTCAAAATGCTCTGCTACCGTATCAATGATGAACTGCGGAGTGATGACTTTCTTTTCATTTGGAGAAATAATATCGCGGAGCACCTGTTCTGCAAGGTCCAGGTTGATCTCACGTTTCTCCAGATTGGCATATGCTATGATTTTGTTTAAAGCGCCTTCAAGTTCACGGATGTTGGACTTGATGTTGGACGCAATGTATTCGATCACATCGTCTCCGACGTTGTAGCCGTCCAGTTCTTCTTTTTTCCGGAGGATCGCGATACGTGTCTCGTAATCCGGACTCTGGATGTCGGCAAGAAGCCCCCATTCGAAACGGGAACGGATCCTGTCTTCCAGGATATCCATATCTTTTGGCGGCCGGTCGGAGGAAATGATGATCTGCTTGTTGTTGGCGTGCAGGGTATTGAATGTATGGAAAAATTCCTCCTGTGTGGACTCTTTTCCTATAATGAACTGCACGTCGTCGATCAGCAGAACGTCAATATTTCTGTATTTTTCCCGGAATTTTGTCATCGCGGTGTTGTTGCTGTTACGAATGGCTTCGATGACTTCGTTGGTAAACTCCTCACTGGTAACGTAGAGGATCCGGGATGCGGGATTTTTTTCCAGTATAAAATGCGCGATGGAGTGCATCAGGTGGGTTTTTCCGAGTCCAACGCCTCCATATAAGAAGAGAGGGTTATAAATTTCACCCGGTGACTCCGCTACTGCGAGGGAGGCTGCATGGGCAAATTTGTTGTTGCTTCCGACCACGAAAGTATCAAAGGTATACTTTGGGTTTAAGTTTGGGGCATAAGGATTTTTCTGCAGAGAGGGCTTCTTCTCTTCTTTTTTGATATCTTCCGGCAGTGCAAAACGGATATCATAATTGATCCCGGTGATTTCCGCAATGGCTACTTTAATAGGAAGAGTGTATTTTTTGCTGACGTATTCAAGCCCCATTTTCTCTGACGGAACCAGAATTGTTACAAGATTGTCCTCGACACTGTGGACAGTCAGAGGTTTGATCCAGGTGTCAAAAGAAATCTCGGATAATTCATGCTCATCCCTGACTCTCTGTAATATTTCTTTCCATTTTTCTCTTACGATTTCCATGTTTTTTCAGTCTCCGCTTCTATATGTGTGGGATTTTGGGGATAAACAGGTAAGCCTTCCGGAAGTTTTGCACAGAAAAAAACAAAAACATTCCGCAAAGCGCTGCTTTGACGAATACCTACAATATCCCACTATTACTTATCTATCATATAATAAAATACAATTTTAAGCAACCCAAATGTGAAAATTAAGGTTATGTGAACATATGGAAAACTTGTCCGGAGAAGCAGAAATACGAAAAAAACGGCCGGTTTCGATGTGGATAACTGAAAAACAGGAAAAATGTATGTGGAAAAATTCGTGTAAAAGCTGTTGGAACCTGGGGAGAACATCAGACTCACCGTGAGGTTCAGGTTGAAAATGTGTATAAGTCAGTATAGAATTACACATTATACAGTCAGGAAAATACGGAATTTTCTTGGATCACCCACATTCTTTACACAGATGGAAAAAAGTTATCCACAAGTTATCCACAAAATGTGGATAATGTTGGTGAAGCTTCCCACATATTGTGGGTAACTTGGAAATGGAGTTTTTTTTGTGAAAACGGCTACATTTTGCTTGACTTTGCAATATTTTATGAATATAATTGAAATGATGTTTTCTGAGTTACCGCAGCGCCTACAGGCGGACGGTAACATTTTCTGACATACATGTGCTTAATATTTGCCATCCCGGCGTGGAAGGATCGAAAAGCCTTCCGGAAGATGCCGCGGGGCAGAAAGTTCGAATATGAAGGAGGTGCCTTACTTATGAAAATGACATTTCAGCCGAAGAAACGTTCCAGAGCGAAAGTTCACGGATTCAGAGCGAGAATGAGTACAAAAGGTGGAAGAAAAGTTTTAGCTGCAAGAAGATTAAAAGGAAGAAAAAAATTATCAGCATAAAACCAAAGGCCGCATATGATTATGTGGTCTTTTCTTCTATGTAATTGAAAAAGGATTCTAATGGAATATTCAGAAAGTTTGAAAAAGAACAGAGATTTTCAGGTGATATACCGGCAGGGAACATCGTATGCAAACAGGTATCTGGTCATGTATGTAAAGGAAAATCATCTGGAAAAAAATCGAATCGGAATATCCGTGAGTAAGAAGGTGGGTAATAGTGTCGTCCGCCATCGTCTGACGCGATTGATTCGTGAAAGCTACCGTTTAAATGAGCAGAAATTTCGCAGCGGGCTGGATATTGTTGTTGTAGCGAGAGTGAACGCAAAGGGAAGAAGCTGCCAGGAGATCGAGAAGGCGCTGCTTCATCTGGGGAGGCTTCAAAAGATTCTGAATAAGAAGAAAGAGAAGTCTTCGGATTCGTACGAGTGTTTGTGCCGCAGTGAAAATGGTATTGGAGGCAAGGATGAAAGTCATACTGATTAAGATGATCCGTTTTTATCAGAAATATCTGTCGCCGCTGAAGAGGACAAGGTGTCCTTATATACCCACCTGTTCTCAGTATGGATTGGAAGCAATTCAAAAATACGGAGCTTTAAAAGGAAGTTTACTGGCAGCCTGGAGAATTCTGAGATGTAACCCGTTCTCACACGGAGGTTATGACCCAGTGCCGTAAACGCAAAGGAGGAAAAGACGTTTGGATATTATATTGAGCAAGTCAACCTGGCCGATCATTGGATGGGTGTGTGAGATCCTCGGCTGGCTGATCAATGGCATTTATGTCTTACTTGAAGCGATCGGCATACCGAACATCGGTATCGCGATCATCCTTTTTACCATCGTCATTTACGCTCTGCTGACTCCGACGCAGATCAAACAGCAGAAATGGTCAAAAATGATGACGGTAATTCAGCCTGAATTACAGCAGATTCAGAAAAAATATGCAAACAAAAAGGACCAGGCTTCTCAGATGAAGATGAACGAAGAAACCATGGCCCTTTATCAGAAATATGGTGTTTCACCGACAGGAAGCTGTCTGCCTCTGCTTCTGCAGATGCCGATTCTTATGTCCCTGTATCAGGTTATCTATTATATTCCGGGATATGTGGGAAGCGTAAGGAATATCTTCAGCTCACTGGCGGATCAGATCATGAATGTGAGCAACTATTCAGATATTTTGAAAACGTTCGTTGAGAACAATAAGATTCATGTATTCGCTTCGTTTGGCGAAACACTTACAGAAAACAATATTTATGATATTCTGTATGTTCTGAAGCCAAGCCAGTGGGATAAACTGGCTGATATTTCACAGTTTTCCGGACTTTCAGATCTGATCGCCCGTACAGCGGAAGATTCCGCCAGCGTAAATATGTTCCTGTCCTACAATATTACCGAGTCTCCGATGGATCTTCTCCAGCGAGGCCTGCAGGCAGGATCGGTGGTAATGATCATTCTGGCAGTTCTGGTGCCGGTACTGGCGTGGTTTACCCAGTGGCTGAACTATAAGCTGATGCCTCAGTCCGCAATGGCAGACGACAAGAAGAAAAAGGGAGGTATGGAAGCTTCCTTGAGAATGATGAACACATATATGCCGATTGTCTCCGCTTTTATGTGTTTGTCTTTCTCCATCGGTATCGGTATCTACTGGATCACCGGTGCACTGTTGCGAAGCATCCAGCAGATCGTCATCAACCGTCATATGAAAGCGATCGATATTGATGAATTGATCGCAAAGAATCAGGAAAAAGCCAATAAGAAGCGAGAAAAAGCAGGTTTGCCGCCTCAGAAGATCACACAGCAGGCAAGACAGAATGTGCGAAATATCGAGTTTGAGGAACGGGCAGAAAAAGAAACTCAGAAGAATCAACCGAATGTCAGCGAGACAACGGCATACTACAAGGAGAATACGGAATACGCACCGGGAAGTCTGGCTGCCAAAGCAAATATGGTACGGCAGTTTGATGAGAAAAATAAGCGTAAGAAGTAGGGGGTAGGACTTATGGAGTTTATCGAAGTATCTGCAAAAACAGTAGATGATGCGATTACAAAAGCATGTATTGAACTTGGCGTATCCAGCGATAAACTGGATATTCAGGTCATAAGTGAAGGAAGCTCCGGTTTTCTCGGATTCGGAAGTAAGCCTGCGGTGATCCGTGCAGGAAAGAAACCGGAAGAAGAGGTTGTTGTTGAGAAGAAAGAAGTTCGTCCGGAAAAAGAAGTGAAGGAAGAACCCCATGTGAAACCTCAGCAGGAGAAAAAAGAGGTAAAAAAGGAAGGTTCAAAGCCGGCGAAAAAGCCTGCGGAAGAAAGCAAACCGGAAATCCGCACTGAGGAAGAGATTGCGGCGATGAAAAAAACGGCGCAGGATTTCCTCAGCGGAGTGTTTGGAGCAATGGAACTCCCGGTGGAAATCACGATGGAGTATAATCAGGAAAATGGAAGTCTGGACATTGATTTTGCCGGAGAGGATATGGGCATCCTGATCGGCAAAAGAGGCCAGACCCTGGATTCCCTGCAGTATCTTACAAGCCTTGTGGTAAACAAAGAGCAGAAGGAATATGTAAGAGTTAAACTGGATACGGAAAATTATCGGAAGCGCAGAAAAGAAACCCTGGAAAATCTGGCAAGAAACATCGCTTACAAAGTGAAGAAAACCAGAAGACCGGTATCTCTTGAACCGATGAATCCGTATGAGAGACGGATCATTCATTCCGCATTGCAGAACAATAAGTTTGTAGAGACCTACAGCGAAGGCAATGAACCATACCGTCATGTGGTGGTAGCACCGAAGAGATAATAAAAGCAACAGGAAAACAGCAGTTCGTACAGCACCCTAAAGAGAAAATCTTCCGGGTGCTGTTTCTCTGTAACAGGTCAGCAGGCGTGATCATTCCGTGAGCGGAACGGTTACCGGCAGGAGGATCTGTTACGTTTCTCTATGAAAGAAAGCAGGTTTGAGATGGAAGATACCATAGCGGCAATTGCGACGGCAATGGCGCCTTCAGGAATCGGGATCGTGCGGATCAGCGGTCCGGAGGCAGTTGCGGTTGCGGACCGGTTGTACCGGGGAAAAAAGAAAGAGAAAAAACTGGCGGATATGAAGTCTCATACGATCCATTATGGGTGGATCGTGGAGAAGGAGCAGGTACTGGACGAAGTTCTGGTCATGCTGATGAGAGGACCCCACAGTTATACGGGAGAAGATACGGTGGAGATTGACTGCCATGGCGGAGTTCTGGCGATGAAGCGTGTGCTGGAGGCGGTTTTGCATGCGGGTGCAAGGATCGCAGATCCGGGAGAATTTACGAAGCGTGCATTTCTCAACGGAAGGATCGACCTGTCACAGGCGGAAGCGGTGATGGATGTGATCTCCGCGAAAAGTGAATATGCGCTCCAGAGTTCTGTGAGCCAGCTGCAGGGATCTGTGCGCAGGGCGGTGAAGGAGATCCGGGAAAAGCTTTTGTATGAGATCGCGTTTATTGAGTCCGCGCTGGATGATCCGGAGCATATCAGCCTGGATGGTTATCCGGAAAAGCTGGAAGGCATTGTACAGGAGGAAAAAAGGAAAATTGAAAAGCTTCTGAAGTCTGCGGATGACGGAAAAATGCTTCAGGAGGGAATCAAAACCGTCATCCTGGGAAAACCAAATGCCGGAAAATCTTCGCTTCTGAACCTGCTGGTTGGCGAGGAAAAGGCGATCGTCACGGATATCGCGGGCACGACGAGAGATGTGCTGGAAGAGCAGATCAGCCTGGGAGGAATTTCCCTGCGTATGCTGGACACCGCGGGAATCCGCAGCACGGCGGACAGGGTGGAGCAGATCGGCGTGGAGCGGGCGAAGGAGCATGCGAAAAATGCGGATCTGATCCTCTATGTGGTGGACGCTTCGGTGCCTCTGGATGAAAATGACGGACAGATCATGGAACTTCTGAAGGGAAGAAAAACCATCCTTTTGCTGAACAAATCAGATCTTGAGACAGTGATCTCAAAGGAGGAGCTGACAGCCCGGATCGACGCACCGGTACTGAATATCTCGGCGAGGGAAGAGACGGGTCTTGCGGAACTGGAAGCGTTGATCAAGGAGATGTTTTTCCAGGGTGAGATTTCCTTTAACGATGAGGTGTATATTACCAACATGAGGCAGAAGAGAGCGCTGGAGGAAGCGCTGGAAAGCCTGAAACTGGTGGAAAACAGTATTGCGATGGGAATGCCGGAGGACTTTTTCTCCATCGACCTGATGAATGCTTATGAGAGACTGGGAAGTATCATCGGGGAAGCTGTGGGGGAGGATCTGGTCAATGAGATCTTCAGTAAGTTCTGTACAGGAAAATAAAGACAAAAATGTGTGGAAGAAGAAGCAGGATTGTGGATATCGGAGGCAGAAATGGGAGCAATTGTGGAAAATTATGATATCGTGGTGATCGGCGCCGGACATGCAGGATGTGAGGCGGCGCTGGCAAGCGCAAGACTGGGACTGGAGACGATCGTTTTTACCGTGAGCGTCGACAGTATTGCAATGATGCCGTGCAACCCGAACATCGGAGGTACTTCGAAAGGGCATCTGGTAAGGGAGATCGACGCCCTGGGCGGAGAGATGGGAAAGAATATCGACAAAACGTTTATCCAGTCGAAAATGCTGAACAAGTCCAAAGGACCGGCGGTTCATTCACTGAGAGCGCAGGCGGACAAAAGGGCGTACAGCAATGAGATGCGGAAGGTGCTGGAACATACGGAGCACCTGACCATCAAGCAGGCGGAGGCAGCGAGCCTGATCGTGGAAGACGGCGTGCTGAAGGGAGTAAAAACCGTGTCGGGAGCCAGCTATTACTGTAAGGCGGCGGTTCTCTGTACCGGAGTTTACCTGAATGCGCGGTGTATCTATGGAGATGTAAGCATGTACACAGGGCCGAATGGTCTTCAGGCGGCGACGCATCTGACGGATTCCCTGAAGGAACATGGTGTGGAGATGGTACGTTTTAAGACCGGTACGCCGGCGCGGGTGGATAAACGTTCCATTGACTTTTCCAAGATGGAGGAACAGTTCGGAGATGAGAGGATCGTTCCGTTTTCATTCTCCACGGACCCGGAGAGTGTTCAGATCGATCAGGCGTCCTGCTGGCTGACGTATACCAACGAGCGGACCCATGAGATTATCCGGGAAAATCTGGACCGTTCTCCGCTGTATTCCGGAATGATCGAAGGAACTGGACCGAGATACTGTCCGTCCATCGAGGATAAGGTCGTGAAATTTGCGGACAAGAACCGCCATCAGGTATTTCTGGAGCCGGAAGGACTGGATACCAATGAAATGTATGTGGGCGGTATGTCAAGTTCTCTGCCGGAGGATGTACAGGAAGAAATGTATCATTCGGTGCCGGGACTGGAACATGCAAAAATCGTCCGCAATGCCTATGCGATCGAATACGACTGTATCAATCCGCAGCAGCTCTATGCGTCGCTGGAATTCAAGGCGATCCATGGGCTGTTTTCCGGCGGTCAGTTCAACGGAAGTTCCGGATATGAGGAAGCGGCCGCTCAGGGTCTGGTGGCAGGAATCAATGCGGCGCAGCAGGTACTTGGAAAGGAAATGCTGATCCTGGACCGTTCCGAGTCTTACATTGGCGTTCTGATCGATGACCTGGTGACCAAGGAAAATCATGAGCCTTACCGGATGATGACCAGCCGGGCGGAATACCGTCTTCTGCTCCGTCAGGATAACGCGGATCTGCGTCTGCGCAAATATGGATATCAGGTGGGATTGATTTCAGAGGAAGATTATCAGGCGCTTCTGCGGAAAGAGCAGCAGATCGAAGAGGAAATTCACCGGGTGGAACACACATATGTGGGATCTTCCGCCGCAGTGAATGAAGTGCTGCAGAAATATCAGTCCACACCCCTCAACGGAGGAAGCTCGCTGGCGGAGCTGATCCGCCGTCCGGAACTGAATTATGAGTTTCTGGTGGAACTGGATCCGGAGCGTCCGGAGCTTTCGGCAGGGGTAAAAGAGCAGGTAAATATCAACATCAAATATGACGGATACATCCGCCGGCAGATGAAGCAGGTCGAGCAGTTCAAGAAAATGGAAAAGAAGAGGATCCCTGAGAATCTTGATTACGATCAGGTGCAGAGTCTTCGGATTGAGGCGAAGCAGAAACTGAAAGCTTACCGTCCGATGAATATCGGACAGGCATCCAGAATTTCCGGTGTTTCTCCGGCGGACGTATCGGTGCTGCTGGTTTACCTGGAAAATTACCGCGGCGGGCAGGAGGAGAAAACAAATGAGTGAAAGAGATCTTACCGTTTTCAGAAACGGACTGGAGGCGCTGGGGATTGAGCTTTCCAGGGAGAAGGAAGGACAGTTTCTTCAGTATTATGACCTTCTGACGGAGTGGAATTCTTTTATGAACCTGACGGCGATCACAGAGTTTGAAGAAGTGCTGAGAAAGCATTTTCTGGACAGCCTGGCGCTGGTGAAAGGGTGGAAACCGGAGGCAGGCAAGAAGGTCATTGATGTGGGAACAGGAGCTGGATTTCCGGGAATTCCGCTGAAAATCGCATTTCCGGAGCTTGAGATCACGCTGCTGGATTCCCTGAATAAGAGAGTAAAATTTCTCAATGAAGTGATAGAACGGCTGGGTCTTACCGGGATCCGGGCGGTACACGGAAGGGCAGAAGAACTGGTAAAACAGGCGGGAGAGCGAGAGGGATATGATCTTGCTGTCTCCAGGGCGGTGGCAAATCTGAGTACACTGTCGGAGTACTGTCTGCCTTATGTGAAAGTGGGAGGAATGTTCCTGCCATACAAATCCGGGAAAGTGGATCAGGAGCTGGAGGACGCCAAAAAGGCGGTATCCGTCCTGGGAGGCAAGTGCCTGGAAACGGTTTACTTCACTTTGGAAGGAACGGATATGGAACGTTCCCTGATCCGGATTGAAAAAGTAAAACATACGCCGAAGCAGTATCCCCGCAAGGCGGGATTGCCAGGGAAAAGCCCGATTCAGTGAGGGGACGAAATCATCCCAACGCAGAGGAGGTGCGTGTCCCTGGGACGGCTGCAAAGTCGTGGGAAATCTAAGTGTTCCGAAACCCCTCCGGACGGGCACCGGAGCGATTCGACAGGAATTGTTGATCAATTCCCATCTCAGCGCTCCTCAGACTCCGGGTTTGTAACCCTGCGTCTGTCCCGTCCTCCGGGGCTTCGGAACATTAAGATTTTCTCACAGACTTTGCAGATGTCCCAGGGACACGCACCTCCTCTGCGTTGGGATGATTTCTGGTTTTCTAAGGCGTTTGTGTGAGAAAGCGGAGTTTGTTTTGAAAGTGTTTTGGGTCTTTTAGAGCGTGTTTGAAAATTGCTTTCGTCCCCTCTTTCACAATTTCATCACAGAATAAACCATAAATGAACACAGTTTGTTAATAAAATGTTTATATAAGACTTTTTGTGAAGGAGGAAGAGCAGTGATAGAGGTGAAGAACCTGGTAAAGCGTTATGGGGATCATCTGGCGGTCAACCGGCTGAACTTTACGGTGGAAGAAGGGCAGATTTACGGCTTTCTTGGGCCGAACGGCGCGGGAAAATCCACCATGATGAATATTATCACAGGATACCTGGCGGCAACGGAAGGAGAAGTTGTGATCAACGGCCATAACATTCTGGAGGAACCGGAGCAGGCAAAGAAATGCATCGGTTATCTTCCGGAGATACCGCCGCTGTATATGGATATGACTGTACTGGAATATCTGAAATTTGCTGCGGAACTGAAGAAAATACCCAAGGGAAAAAGGGAAGAACATATTCAGGAAATTATGAAACTGGTGAAGATCACAGATGTGCAGAACCGGCTGATCAAAAACCTTTCCAAAGGATATAAACAGAGAGTCGGGCTGGCACAGGCTGTGCTGGGATATCCGCCGATCATTATTCTGGATGAGCCTACCGTGGGACTTGACCCGAAGCAGATTATTGAGATCAGGGATCTGATCAAGTCTCTGGGTAAGAAACATACGGTGATCCTGTCTTCTCATATTCTGTCGGAAGTCAGCGCGGTGTGCGACTATGTCATGATCATTGCCAACGGAAAACTGGTGGCAAGTGATACGCCGGACAATCTGAGCAGATTGACTCTGGGATCCAATACGGTAGAGGTTTCTGTCAAAGGCTCCAGAAACGATGTTGTAAAGGTGATCAGTGGCATAAAAGAAATCCAGGGTGTTAAATATAAAAATTCTGAGGTTCCGGATTGTGTGGATGTCTCGATCACCACAGCGAAGGATTGCGATATCCGTGAGAAACTTTTTTACCGGCTGGCAGAGGCAAAGTGTCCGATCCTTCAGATGAATTCCAGTACGATGTCCCTGGAAGATGTCTTCCTGGAACTGACGGGAAATCCCGCAAAGGCAGCCAAGAATCTGGAACGACAGATGGGGCAGAAAAGCGGCGGCGATGGAATGGAAGAAGATTTCAGCGAAGAAGCGGATCCGGCAGATGCGGAGAAACGTGTACAAGAAGAACAGCCGCCTGAGGGAAAAGATACACAGGAGATGACGGAAGCGCCGCAGGACAAGGAAGAGAAGGAGGGGGCAGAGAATGAAAGCGATTTATAAAAAAGAGCTCAGAAGTTATTTGACTTCCATGATCGGATATGTTTTTATCTCATTTATCCTGGTGCTGCTAGGCATTTATTTTACCGCGATCAATATTCAGCAGGCTTATCCGGAGATCGGCTATGCCATCGGCAATACATCCTTTGTGTTCCTGATCGCCGTTCCGATCCTGACGATGCGTGTGCTGGCAGAGGAACAGAAAAATAAGACGGATCAGATGCTCCTGACGGCGCCTGTCCATGTGGAAAGCATCATTCTCGGCAAATATCTGGCACTGCTGACGATCTTTGCCGTTCCTACGGCAGTTATATGCCTCTATCCGTTGCTTTTGGCGCAGCATGGGACAATTTCCTATGCGATGTCTTATACGTCCATTCTTGGCTTTTTCCTGCTTGGAGCGGCATATATCGCAATCGGTGTATTTATTTCGTCCATTACGGAAAGTCAGGTGATCGCTGCGGTGATCGCGTTTATTGTGCTGTTTATTACCTATGTGGAAGAAGGGATCGCAGGATTTTTTCCGGAGAGCGCGGAAGGATCCCTGTTTGCGTTTATGGTGCTTGCCGCTCTGTTTTGTTTATGGATCGGCAGCATGATCAAGAATCCGGTGGTGACGGGGGTTTTGACAGTCGTTCTGGAGGCGGCGCTTGTGATCGCTTATTTTGTGGATTCTACGCTGCTGGAAGGAAAAATCCAGGATTTTCTGGCGGTTTTCGATCTGTCTGGCCACCTCAATAATTTTATTTATGGTATTTTGGACCTGAACGGAATCATTTATTATCTGTCAGTGGTTGTCCTGTGCTTGTTCTTTACGGTACAGTCCCTGCAGAAGAGACGCTGGAATTAAGGAGGTGGCATAAGGTGAAGAAACATGCAGGAACTTCGAAACATGGAAAGATCGGAAAGATAAACATGGGACTGGGAAAGATCCGCAGGAAATTTACCAGAGAAAATCTGAAGAGAACCTTTGTGGCAGAGGAGAACCGCCGGCATCTGAAACAGGGCTCCTATTCTTCCTTTATGGTAATCTTTGTGATCGCGGCTGTTGTGATCGTCAATCTGATCGCCGGTCAGCTTCCTACATCCATGACACAGTTTGACGTAAGTACCCAGCAACTGTATTCTCTGACGGAGGATACGGAAGAACTGGTGAGCGCGCTGGAAGAGGATGTAACTCTGTATTATGTGGTTACCGGCGGCAATGAGGATGATACGGTGGAACGGATGCTGGAGCGTTATGAGGATCTTTCCAGCCATATCCAGGTGGAGACAAAGGACCCGAACCTTTATCCTACGTTCACCAGCCAGTATACGGATGAAGATGTGGAAGACAACAGCATTATCGTTGTCTGTGGGGATAAGAGCCGTGTGGTAACCAGCAGCGATATGTGGGAAAGCTCTATCGATTATACAACATATTCCCAGCAGACGACGGCGTTTGACGGAGAAGGACAGGTCACAAGCGCGATCTCCTATGTTACCAGTGATGAAAATACAAAGCTGTACTGGATCACCGGACACGGCGAGGTGGAGGAATCTTCTCTGTCTTCTAATTTTACAGACGCAGTGAACAAGAGCAATATGGAAGTGGAAGAGCTGGCGCTGCTGACCAGTGAGATTCCGGAGGATGCGGACTGTATCGTGATGATGTCTCCGACGGCTGATTTTTCACAGGAAGAGGCAGACAAAGTGATCTCTTATCTGGAAAACGGAGGGAAAGCGCTGATCTTCAGCAGTTATTCTGAAACGGATCTGCCGAATTTTGATTCGATCCTGGAAAATTACGGTGTTCAGAGAAAGAGCGGAATGGTCGTGGAGAGCGACAGCGACTATTATTATCCGCAGATGCCCTACGTTCTGCTTCCGGAAATCCAGAGCAATGATATTACGGAAGAGGTGCAGGATTCTTATATTATTGCGCCGATGGCTCAGGCGATCGTGCCGCTGGATTCCTACCGGGATTCCATTACCATCGAAAGTCTGCTGACGACAACGAAGGAGGCTTATATTGAAGCGGATCCGGAAAACAGCACATGGACAAAGACCGAGGACAGCGAGACGGGAGCTTTTGATGTGGGTGTTTCCATTACGGAGACCGTAGATGATAAGGAGACACAGATCGTCTATTTTTCAAGTCTGAATATGATGGCGGAACAGTTTGATACGGCTGTATCAGGAGCCAACTCGGAACTCGTGATGGGCGCTTTGAATGATATGTGCCAGGTGGAGGAAACCGTATCTGTTCCAACCAAAAGCCTTGAATACACAAGTCTGATCTTTACGGCAGGCGCAATGAATTTCTGGGGAATCGTTACGATTGCGGTAATCCCGGCGGCATTTCTGATCGTTGGATTCGGAATCTGGATGAAGAGGAGAAAACAGTAAATGAAGAAAACGGGCAAAATGATCGTGTGTCTGATCGTTCTGATTGTTCTCCTGGGGGTGCTGATCCTGGTGACCCGGATGAACCAGGAGGAAACTGACCAGACGGAAGAGACAGACACCATTGAAGTGACAAATACGGAGGCGGATACGGTTACGGCGGTATCTTTTCAGATCAATGGACAGGATGTGTCCTTCACAAAGACATACGATACCTGGACCTATGATCAGGATACGGCATTTCCGCTGAGCCAGACCAGTATTGAAAATATCGTCAGCCAGGTGAGCAGCCTCAGCGCGGAGCAGGTGCTGGAGGACGATACGCTGAATCTGGCGGATTATGGGCTGGATCAGCCCACCAATGTGGTGACCTATACGGACGAAAACGGCACGACAAAGATCACGATAGGAAATGAAAATACGACCACCAGTATCTGGTATCTGTATCTGAATGATGATACCAGCAGGATTTATCTGGTCAGCAAGGGATTTGATTCCATGTTTCCGGATGATATCATGACTTTTGCGGAAGGAGAAACACTTCCTGTGATCACTTCCTCTAATATCACGGACATACAGGTGGAATATGGAGACGACAGCTATCAGATCACGATGGATACGGAAGAATCCGACTGGAGCATCACGGATGCGTCCGGCTTTACTCATGATGCGGATACAACGAATGTGTCGACGCTGACCAGCACGCTTGCGTCTATGAGTTACGGCGGAATGGAAGAATATAACTGCAGCGATATGTCTCAGTATGGACTTGCAGAACCGGCGGCAACCGTCAGAGTACATTATACGGAAGAACAGACGGTGGAGGATTCCGAAGACACTTCAGATTCCGGTGAGTCATCCGATTCCAGCGCGTCGTCTGACTCGGGGGATACTTCTTCTTCCTCCAGCAGTTCTTCAGAGTCTGAGGAAGAGACTACGGTTACAGTGGAAAAAGATCTGGTGCTTCTGGTGGGAAATCAGAATGAAGAGGGAAATTATTACGTGACGATGGAGGGCTCCAAAGAGGTTCACACACTCAGTGAAGATACAGTGGATTCTATCCTGAATACGGAAATTTCCAGTTACTGGGATCTTGCCGTGAGTCCGGTAACCGTATCGGATATCACCAGTCTGGATGTGACCTATCAGGGACAGACCAATACGATCGTGCGGAATACGGAAGAGACCACGGATGAGGATGGAAATACCACACAGACGATCACTTATACCTGGAACGGAGAAGAAGTAGATAAGACAGAAGCCTCCACGCTGTATTCAGCGGCAACTTCCATGAGCGCCCAGAGCAAGGACAGAAGCCTTGAGAAGACGGGAGAAGATGAGATTGTTGTGGTAATGCATACGGCGGATGGAGATTATACGGTAAGTTACAGTCCGTATGATTCCAGTTTTTATTATGCGGAGGATCTGCAGGGGGTACCATCCCTGATCAATAAGAATAACGTAAACAACCTGATCGATGCGTATCTGACGGTGATCGGCGAGAAATAAGTTAAAGTTCAGATAGGTCTGTGCATTTACTGCACAGACCGTATGAAAGCGTAGTGTCTGTGGGCATCCGCCCCATCGCGAAGCGATTATTCATGGGCGGATGCCGTAACGGTTCAGCTGGCTGAACTGTTGCAGAAATAGTGAAACAGATTTCGTACAGAGACATCTGCTGGCGGTTTTGTCCGGATGGCAGAAAAAAGCTGCGGAACACTGAGGAGATCAGTTGTACCGCAGCTTTTTGTTAAAACTCTTTTCGGTTCATGACAGCCATACTGATTTTCAGTGAAAGCAGCAAAAGGAGCAGCATGACAGCAATCGCGCCCAAAATCAGCGCGCTCATACTCAGGGATGACAGGCTGTTGAAAAGAAACGCCAGGTCGATGTGCAGCGCTTCCGCTGCTTTTACAGCCAGAACACCCAGAAGAAAGATCAGTCCGAAACAGTATTTTTCGAGAACATACCCTTTTCTTGTGACCGGCAGCGAGAACAGAAACGGATTCCCGTTGTCAAATTCATCGTAGCTGACCGTGCTTGTGGAAAAAAGCGAGAAAATAAAGGTGGCAAAGCTGATGGCAAAAAAATTGTTCTCAGAAAAAAGGATCTGTCCTAAAAGGATAAAAACAATCAGCGTAAAGAAGTTTTTCTGAACCTTTAATAAACGAAAATCTTTGATCAGTAAACCAGTCATAATTTTTCACCTCTTATCATCATTGTGACTACATTGTCTATGCTGCCTTTTTCAATGGCGATTTCCGGATAATTTTCCAGATAGAACTGTTTCTGATTGGTCAGGCAGCTGTAGCCGTAGCTTTCCTTTCTGGAACATAAAAGATATTGCGTGTCCAGACGGCGGTATTGCTCCTCATTTACTTTCAGCAGCGCATAATCACTGAGAAGGACATCCGTGTCTTCGTGGAGAATGATCCTGCCATCATGGATCATATAAAGGTCGTCGCACATGGTTTCCAGGTCGCTGGAAATGTGGGAACTGATCAGAATGGAACGCTGTTCATCCTGTTCCATAAAAGTTCTCAACATATCCAGTAATTCATCCCGTGCGACCACGTCCAGGCCTGCGGTCGGTTCGTCCAGGATCAGAAGCCTTGGATTGTGGGAAATTGCCGCCAGGACTTTCAGTTTTGCTTTCATGCCGGTGGAAAATTCCCGGATCTTTTTGCCGCGCGGCAGGCCGAATTTCTGAAGGTGCTGCAGGAAAAAGGATTGGTCGAACGAATCATAAAGGTGTGTCAGAACAGGAATGATATCATCTACGGTGAGATATCCGCTGAATCCGGAATCGGAAAGGACAACACCTAATTTCTGCTTATCCTGTACCTGAAATTCCTGCAGATTCTTATCAAAAATCTGTATGGATCCACCGTCAATGGAAATCAGTCCCAGAAGTGCCTTGAAGGTTGTGGTTTTTCCGGCGCCATTCTGTCCGATGAGACCGGTGACGCATCCCTGTGGGACTTCCAGGGAGCAGTCCAATGAGAACGTATCATAGTTTTTTCTTACATGTTCGATTTTCAGCATCATAAATCCTCCAAAATCAATTCAAATAAGCTCCGGATCTCTTCATCACTGAGTCCGCACCGCCTGCCTTTCAGAACCGCTTTTTCCAGATCTGTTTCCACTTCTTTTTTCTGTTCTTCCAACAATAGTTCTGTATTGCTTGCTGTTACATAGGTCCCTTTTCCATGAATGGTTGCCGTGTAACCTTCCGCTTCCAGACTGTCATATGCCTTTTTGACTGTAAGCGCGCTGATTTTCAGTTCTTTCGATAAAGACCGCACAGACGGAAGACTGTCGTTTTCCTTCAGCTCTCCGCAGCGGATCAGGGCTTTGATCTGGTCTGTGATCTGTTCATAGATCGGGATCATCAGAGAGCTGTTTATGATGATCTTCATGTTTATAACCTCCTCTATTTACAAACAGTATATAACAGTAGATAACTGTTGTCAAGTGTTATATACTGTTTATTCCCGCGGGCAACGAGCCAAGCGGACATGCTTGCATGTCCATTTGGCGAC
>OLQE01000613.1_pt1 | contig 25737 bp, 19 predicted proteins | sample 1643161 | NCBI WGS metagenome assembly OLQE01 (sample SAMEA3136650, study PRJEB25190) | human gut metagenome | reverse complement strand
GCGGAAGTGACCTTGGTCCCCGTGCTCTTTACATCGCACTGGAGAACTGGGCGAAAGCCAATAACACTTTCAAAATGGAAGCGAAATTCATCAGCAACGTTGACCCGGATGATGCAGCTGCAGTCCTTGCTTCTGTAGACCTTGCGCACTCCTTATTCATCGTTGTATCCAAATCCGGTACAACCCTTGAAACCCTGACCAACGAAGCCTTTGTAAAAGATGCTCTCACAAAGGCTGGCCTGAATCCTTCCAGACATATGCTTGCTGTAACCAGCGAGACTTCTCCTCTTGCCAAGAGCGAAGATTACCTTACCGCTATTTTCATGGATGACTATATCGGCGGCCGTTACTCTTCTGTTTCCGGTGTAGGCGGAGCGATCCTGTCTCTTGCGTTCGGACCGGAAGTATTTGCTCAGCTTCTTGACGGCGCTGCTGCTGAGGATCAGCTTGCAACAAACCGCGACCTTAAGAAGAACCCGGATATGCTGGATGCTCTTATCGGTTTATATGAGAGAAACGTACAGGGATATCCTTCCACAGCTGTTCTTCCATATTCACAGGCATTAAGCCGTTTCCCGGCACATCTTCAGCAGTGTGATATGGAATCCAATGGTAAAACAGTCAACCGTTTCGGTGAGCCGGTTAACTATGTGACAGGTCCTGTTATCTTCGGTGAGCCAGGAACCAACGGACAGCATTCCTTCTACCAGTTATTACATCAGGGCTCTGATATTATCCCGCTTCAATTCATCGGCTTCAGAAACAGCCAGCTCGGAGTAGATGTTGATATTGAGAACAGCACCAGCCAGCAGAAGCTCTGCGCTAACGTTGCAGCTCAGATTGTGGCATTTGCATGCGGTAAAGAGGATGAGAACCTGAACAAGAACTTCAAGGGTAAACGTCCATCCAGCATTATTATTGGTGAGCAGCTTACCCCGGCTTCCCTTGGTGCATTACTTGCTCACTTTGAGAACAAGATCATGTTCCAGGGCTTCCTCTGGAATCTGAACAGTTTCGATCAGGAAGGTGTTCAGCTTGGTAAAGTTCTCGCAAAACGTGTGCTTGCGCACGATACGGACGGCGCCCTTAAAGTATTCAGTGACCTTCTGAACATCTGATCATCAGCCATAAACGAGGGGGCAGAAACATCTGCCCTTAACATTAAAAGGTGCCGTCGGGAAATAGACAGTTCTAAGAGATGGAGGGTGTGACTCATACCGAGTCACACCCTCCATCTTTCTCTTGTTTTCTTCTGCGGAGCTCTCCTACGGCTTCCCGTACTGCTGCTTCTTCCTCTTCCCGGCTGATTTTTTTCGCCAGTCTTACCGTATGGATCAGGTTGCTGAGAAGGATTACAGACAACGGAACAAGGATCACAGGGATAATTTTCCGAGTGTCCTGCCATCGATCACCGTATTATATACCTGTTCCGAAGCCGAGCTCTCCGTCTCTGTAAGACGTAAGATCCTGGCAGAAGCCGGATCTTCATCAAAGACCAGCCCCAGCCTTGAAGCACTGAGAAGCTGTCCATCGGCTGCCTCTCCCAGAACTCCATCCGACTGATCCAGATAAAGTTCCAGTCTGCTTCCGGACGGAAAGCCTTCTCCTGCCGCCCGCAGATAGATCCTGCCGTGATAATAGTACCTCTCTCTGTCTAGCTTTTCAAAATGGACCGCCTGATCATCCACGGTTGACGGACTGTATACAAAGTTCACCAGATCTGCAGTGGAAACCGTCAGAAGCTTTGCCACGTCTGCCTCATTGACCTGCGTGATCGGCGCATTGCTCTGATTTCGAAAAGCGCTGCCGCCACTGCTGCTGACTTCCAGTGTCAAAGACTCTGTCCCGGTCCGGGCAGATGCCATACTGGTTGAAACCTGCCTGTTTGTGGTAAACCAGGCATACGTTGCAGAAACAACGGCAAGAGTCGTGATCAGAAGAGCGGCCAAGGCAGCAGTGAGTCTTCTTTTTAACCCCCGGCTGCCACAGTTCTGCTCCTTGGATCCTTCCCGTGCGGGATATTCCATGCAGGCTTCACCTCCTTTTTCCAGTTCTGCCATATAAAGCAGTAAAGTGGACATCCGCAGTCCCTTCGCTGCTGCGTCCAAAAAGGGATTTCGGATACAGCTTTTCCGCTTTTTATCGAAATCCCCAAAAATCCTTACTTTATTCTCAGTTCAGACTGATCAGCAACTGATATGTGATCCCTGCCTGCAGTTCAAACGCTTTTTCAGCGCAGACAGCTTCACCACCCTCTGAAGCGTAATACATCTTTTTTATGAGCCTGTCACTGTTCATCGCATAACGACCGGTGATCTCCGGCGTTGACCGGACCACAGCCCATTTCTTTTTCCCTTCCAGTATGACCGTCGTCATTTCTTCCGTCTTTATCTCAGCCGGTGCTTTTATCCCGATGTCAATACTGCTGCTATCTTCAAATTCCTTACCGTTTTCCAGCTCTTTTACCACGGCATGATATGTTCTGTGAACGCTTCCATCCGCATTGCTCACGTCCTCATAGTCCACCGATACGTCATATGTTTCCTCTGCTTTATCCGGCAGGGACGTCGAACCGTCTGAATAGACCAGAATGACAGAATAAACCTCCAGCTCATTCAACTGCTCCAGAAAAGTGACCGGAACACTCTCCAGATCCTGATCCACCTTCAGACTCACCGATGTGAGAGTCCGCTCTGTTTCTGTAACGGCTTCACTCTCCGGCTCTGAAGCAGTTTCACTTTCTGTTTCCGGATCGATCACAATGATATCCGAGCCTTCTCCTGAGCCTTCTGTTTCCTGGGTTTCCGTCTCCGGCACTTCTGTCGGCTCCGTACCTTCCGTTTCCTGGACATCCGGCACGATCACAATCTCCTGATCGGTTTCTGTTTCCTCCGGCACGGTACTGCCAGCTTCTTCACTCGATGTTTCTGCTGCCTCCGAAGCTTCTGTCTCCTCCGGCACGATCGTAATCAGTTCTTCTCCTGACGCTTCCTCTGCCAATACGTTCTGATCTGCAGCCGTATGGATCACACCCATCATAAAGCTGGCAGATAAAAAAAACGTACCGATCCGAAAAACCAACCTGTTTTTCATCTTTTTTATTCTCTCCTGACTCTCTTAACTGTCGATGATAATATCATTTTTTGCCTTTTTTACAAGAAACTTTTCAACAAAAAAGCAGGAATACAGCCATAGACTGTTCTTCCTGCTTTTTCTGAAAATCATCTGTTCCTGTTCGGTAAAGCGGACATTCGCAATCCGCTTCGCTACTTGCTCATGAACGCAGTCGCTTCGCGATCTGTCAGTGGGAGCTTTCAACTCCCACTGACATAAGCATCCCCCCTCACCCGCCGCTTAGTGCTCCGCGCACTTGAAGCTGGGGAATGCTTCCCTGCATTCAGATACCTTATTTCTCCGAATCGATGATGATCTTTCGGATCACCGGCATCCGGAGTGGTTTGTTCCAGGTGTCGGGACCTGAGGTCGGAAGCTCTGCGATGGCATCCAGCACTTCAAAGCCGGAAACCAGCTGCCCAAAGGCGGCATATCTTCCATTCAGCTTTTCCGCATCCTGATGGACCACAAAAAACTGTGTTCCGGCCGTATCATACCCGTCATCACGCGCCATGGAGATGGCACCGCGGATATGGCGGACCGGATTCGGGATCCCGTTTTCCTCAAACTCTCCTTTGATGTGCCAGTCACTGTCTGTCATGATGTCATTGTCCGGAGAACCTCCCTGGATCACATACCCTTTCACGATCCTGCACCATGCAAGCCCGTCATAGAAACCGCTTTGTACGGTTTTCACAAAATTCTTTACTGTAATCGGAGCCAGTTCCGGGTAAAGGTCAAAAACCATATCCCCGAATCCCTCCGTCATGATCGTACAGCGCATAGTACCTCCAGTCAGTGTGCAAGAACCTGAGCGTTCTTAAAGTAGATATTGGAAGAGGCTGTCATATACACACCCTGTACATAGTCCTTCAGAAGATAGCTGTTGGACTTGTAGTAAAGCGGCAGTACCGGATACTCGTTGGAAGCGATCTCGTCTGCCTGCATTACCAGCTCTGCGAATTTCGCCGGATCCTTTTCCACCTTGATCTGATCTACTACTGCATCATAATCCGTATTGCTATAGAAGACATTGTTGGATACATCATCGGTGTAGAGCAGCGGCAGGAAACTCATCGGATTGACATAATCAGCACTCCAGCCCATTGCTGCCACATCATAGTCGCCGGCCTGTACCGCATCATAGAAGACTGCCCAGTCTGCGGAGGTTACTTCCACCTGGATACCCAGATTGTTCTCCCACATCTCTGCGATCGCCTCTGCGATCTTCTTTACATTGTCATCAGAATAGAAAGAAAGCTGTACGGTCGGAAGACCTTCTCCGTTCGGATAACCGGCTTCCTCAAGGGCAGCCTTTGCACCCTCCACATCTGCGGTGGAAGACAGACCATAATCAGAACGTCCTTCTGTGATATCTTTTCCGTCAACCACATAGCCGGGAGCCAGGAAGCTGTAAGCCGGCTGTGCTTCTACCTGAGCAACATTGTTGATCAGAGCCTCTCTGTCAATGGCAAGGCAGAGTGCCTTACGTACCAGCGGATTGTTGAAGGGCTCTTTGGCACAGTTGATATCATAGTATACCGTACCATAGCTTGTTTCGACCTTAACACCTGCATTTTCTGCTTTCAGACGTGCATAATCACTGGAAGGGATGGATCTGACACCATCTACCTCTCCGCTCTCATAAGCTGTCAGTGCTGTGGAGGTGTCCAGGATATAACGGTAATTGATCTTCTGAAGAGTGACATTTTCTGCGTCCCAGTAGTTCTCGTTTTTCTCAAGAACCACATTTTCACCCATGTTCATCTCTGTGATCTTGAACGGGCCGTTGCAGACATAAGTGTCTGCCTGGTTGCTCCATTTATCACCGTTTGCCTCGATGGTGGCCTCCTGTACCGGATCGTATACCCACATGCTTACCAGATCTACGAAATACGGGCAGGGAGCTTTCAGGTCAAATTCCAGAGTGGTGTCATCCAGTGCTTTGATTCCGACTTCTTCTGCAGATACGGTGCCGTCATAATATTCCTGTGCATTTACCACATAATCGGAAATCATGTTTACATACTGCGCCGTTGTCTCCGGAGTCAGGACACGAAGTGCGGAATAAACATAATCCTGAGCGGTATGAGCGCTTCCATCGCTCCACTTCAGGCCATCTCTTAAATGGAAAGTATAAACGGTCAGATCATCATTGACATCCCAGGATTCAGCTTCACCCGGAACGATCTCGCCTGCTTCGTCATAGGTTACAAGACCTTCAAAGCAGTTGATCAGAAACGGAGTGGCAAAGGAGTTATTTGTCACGTTGGGGTCAATGCCGTCCGGCTGGTTATTCAGTACAAAGGTAAGCTCCTGTGCATCTGCCAGCTCTGCTGCTTCTGCATCCCCGGTTTCATTTTCTTCCGATGTAGCCTGCTCCAAGTCATCGATCGTTGTTGCATTTGCGACACCCGGAAATGCACTTGCGATGATCATTCCGACTGCCAGAAGAAAGCTCAGTCTTTTTTTCATATTCTCTCCTCCTTGTAGAATTGGCAGCGTACCGTGGATTTTATCCCGGTGCCTGCAGTTTTTTGTCTGGCGCAAATATGCGCCTGTCTATGTTTCAGGATCTGCTTTGATGAAAACAGTTCCGGAAAACCTCAGTCATAAAGATGACAGGCGATCTTATGACCGCCTCCCATATCCTTCATTTCCGGCATCACACGGGAACATTCCGGTTTTGCATAAGGACATCTGGTATGGAAACGGCAGCCCAGAGGCGGGTTGATCGGACTTGGGATATCGCCTTCGATACTGCTTTTTACTTTCTTTCGTGCCAGCTTCGGATTGGCCACCGGAATGCTTCCAAGCAGGCCTTTGGTATAGGGATGCAGCGGATGACGATAGATCTCGTCTGCCTCCGCAAGTTCCACCAGCTGACCCAGATACATAACACCGACTTCATCGGATACATAACGCACCATGGAAAGATCGTGGGCGATAAAAAGATAAGAAATCCCTTTTTCTTCCTGATAATCCTTCAGAAGATTGATCACCTGTGCCTGTATGGACACATCCAGGGCGGAAATCGGCTCATCGCAGATGACCAGCTCCGGCTGGAGCACCAGGGCACGGGCAATGCCGACTCTCTGCCGCTGTCCACCGGAAAATTCATGTGCATAACGGCTGGCATGCTCTTTTGTCAGTCCGACTCTTTCCAGCATCGGATAAACGATCTCATCCGCTTCGTTCTTTTTCTTTACGATCCCGTGGGCAAGCAGCGGTTCTGCGATGATATCCCGCACTGTCATACGTGCATTCAAGGAAGCATAGGGATCCTGAAAGATCATCTGCATATTTTTCCGGAGAGGCTTCAGTTCCTTCTGCTTCAGTTTTGTAATATCCTTTCCTTCCAGAAGGATCCTTCCGTCGGTCACGTCATACATCCGGATGACCGTCCTGGCACAGGTGGATTTTCCACAGCCGGACTCTCCTACCAGTCCCAGGGTCTTGCCTTTCGGAATGGCGAAGCTGACTCCGTCCACTGCATGAACGATCTGCTTTCCGGATAATTTAAAATGTTTGGTGAGGTTCTCGACCTCCAGTATATTTTCTCCACTCATCGAATGTTCCTCACTGTTTCCATGGATTCTTTTTGAACGGATTGTGTGCATCTGCCGGCGCATCCGGATATTGCAGGAAACACCGGGTCCGGTGCCGTTCTCCGACCTCCACAAAATCCGGAAGTTCTGCTGCACAGATGGAGCGTGCATAAGGACAGCGCGGTGCAAAGGGGCATCCCTTCGGCGGATTCGTCATATCAGGCGGGGATCCAGGGATCGGCTGCAGACGGACACTCTTATCCTGTTCGATATCCGGCATGGAGGCTAAAAGCCCCATCGTGTAGGGATGACCCGGCATCTCAAAAAGATCGTCGATCATCGCTTCCTCCATGACAAGTCCGCCATACATGACAACCACCCGGTCACAAAGTTCTGCCACAACGCCCAGATCATGCGTGATAAAAATAATGCTTGTTCCGTACTCTTTTTCCAGTTCCTTAAGCTGCCGGAGGATCTGATCCTGTATCGTCACATCCAGGGCTGTTGTCGGTTCGTCTGCGATCAGAAGCTTCGGTTTATTTGCCAGAGCCATGGCAATCATGACACGCTGCCGCATACCGCCGGAAAATTCATGCGGGTAACAGTTGTAACGCTTCTCCGGTTCCGGGATCCGCACCTTACGGAATAATTCCAGCACTTCCTGACGGATTTTTTCCTTGCTGATATCCTTGTGGTGTTCCCGGATCATCTCTCCAACCTGTTTTCCCACCGGGATCAGCGGATTGATCGAGGACATCGGATCCTGAAAAATCATGGAAATTTTCTCTCCGCGGATGCTTCGAAGTTTCTTTTTATTTACATGGATCAGATTTTCTCCTTCAAAAAGGATCTCTGAGCCTTCCTTGATCACAGCCGTATCTGCAAGAAGCCGCAGGATCGACATGGAGGTAACACTTTTTCCGCTTCCGGATTCTCCCACCACGCCAAGGATCTCTCCCGGATTAACAGAAAAGCTGATGCCGCGTACGGCCTGCACTTCTCCGTTGCTTGTCATAAATGAAGTTTTTAAATTTTTGATCTCTATTACCGGTTCCATACTCCGCCTCCTACTTTTTCAGCTTCGGATCCAGCGCGTCACGCAGTCCGTCTCCGATAAAATTAAAGCCAAACATGATCAGACAGATTACCAGTGCCGGAATAAAAAGCTGATACGGACAGGTTCTGAGGTTCTGCGTTGCATCATTACACATGGTACCAAGGCTTGCAAGCGGCGGCTGCAGACCGATTCCAAGATAACTTAAAAACGCTTCCATAAAGATCGCTGACGGGATCAGCATCGTCACGGTAACAAGGATCGAACCCATGGAGTTTGGGATCAGATGCTCCAGAAGGATCGTTTTTGTGGAAGAACCAATGGTTCTGGCTGCCATGACAAACTCCTGATTTTTCAGACTTAACACCTGCCCTCGGACCACACGGGCCATGTCCACCCAGTAGGTCGTGCCGATCGCAATGATAATACTCTGTATGCCGGCTCCCAGAAGTACCATGATCAGGATGACATAAAGCGTCAGCGGGATCGTACTGATGATATCCACAATACGCATCATCACCGTATCAACCATACCGCCAAGATAACCGGAAATGCCTCCGAACACGATACCGATGACCATGTTCACCACCACTGCAATAAGAGCCACCAGAAGGGAGACCCTGGTGCCATACATCAACCGGGTCAGGATATCCCGGCCGAGGCTGTCTGTTCCCAGAATATAGGAGTGGTTCCAGACCTTTGCCGTATCATAAATAACACGGGTGGCCGGATCTGCGATCAGGTACGGTTTGATCCCATAGTAAAGTGCTACTTCTTCTCCGTTACAGTCAAAAATGATCATGGAAGAAGCACTCTCATCACGCAGCTTTGTGAGCTGTCTTCCCAGCGTTCCGTCTTTATTTACCCATACGACCTTCAGAGACTGGGTAATATAAAGATAACCGGAATGATCCTTTGTCTCATAGACCGTCATGCGGGGCGGAATATTGACCAGATCCAGATCCTGCTTTGAATAGCTGTAATGTGTAAAAAACGGTCCGATAAAGGCAAAGCCCAACAGCACCAGGATCAGGACCAGTCCTGCGATCGCTGTCGGTTTATGACGGAAGCGAAACCATACATCACCTGCGAATGTACGGTTTTTTGTCCATATTTTCTCACGGTCCTCATTGGAGGACTCGAGCAGTTCCCATTTATTTTCCATGGTTTCTCAGTCCCTTCTTATGGTTTATTCGTATTTGATACGCGGATCGATGAGGCAGTAGAAGATATCCACAAGGAATACCATAGCCAGAAGAAAGGCCGCATAGAATACGGTCACTCCCATGATCGTTGTATAATCACGCTGGGAAACACTGTTGACAAAATGAACACCAAGTCCCGGAATCGCGAAGATCTGTTCCACGACAAAGCTTCCTGTCAGAAGATTTGCAATGGTCGGTCCAAGCACTGTGATAACCGGAATCAGAGCATTTCGAAGTGCATGTTTGAAGATCACCTTTGTTTCTGACAGGCCTTTCGCCCGTGCAGTCCTGATATAATCCTGTCCCATCACTTCCAGAAGGCTGGAACGCATCTGTCTGGCCAGATAACTCACGGAATAACCGCCCAGAGTGATGACCGGAAGAAGATACCCCTTCCAGCTGTCCAGTCCAAAGGTCGGCAGCCAGTTCAGCCGGAAAGAAAATACATAGATCAGAAGAGAGGCGATCACAAAGGACGGAATCGTCACTCCGATCGTCGCGATCCCCATGACCAGCATATCCTGCCACTTTCCATTTTTCACAGCAGCAAGGATCCCCAGAGGGAGTGCAGCCAGGATCACAAAGATCACAGTGATGCCTCCAAGCTTTGCCGATACCGGAAAACCGTTGGAAATGAAATCTGTGACCTCCTTCCCTGTATATTTATAGGATGGTCCCAGATCCCCGTGCAGGATCCCGTTCAGATAATCAAGAAACTGTTTCGGCAGTGGATCATTCAGATGATATTTTTCATTCAATGCCGCTTCTACCTCCGGTGTGACTTTCCGGTCGCTTGTAAAAGGACCACCCGGTATGGAATGCTCAATCACAAACGTCAGCAGGATGATCATAAACAGGGCAACCAGCATCATGTCAAGACGTTTCAAAAAATAACGAACCATATCTTCTCACTCCATTTATTTATATTTTTTAAGATTTTAGCATTTTACCACTTTATCACTGCACTGTTAATTCACAATTTGATTGTTCTGATTTGTATACAATCGAAATCCGCTGATTTCCTGCACAAAAAAGGATGGAGGCAAAACTTTTGCCTCCATCCTTTCACTGCCTGTTTTCTTTTTCTTATCGTTTCACTACCGTTTCTTTTCCTGCTTCCAGAACCTGCTCCTGTCCATTCATAAGCAGGAGTGCCTTTGTTTTTTCCGGTATCCGGACAGTGATCTCTGTTTTGTTGTATTTCACGGAAATCCTGCCGTTTTTCGTCATGATCGAGCCTTCTGCTTCCTCAATACTGTCCATACATTCCGGCGCGATCACAAGATCTTCATAGCAGATCGAATGTTCCTTCTGCCGGATCCCCAGAACGTATGCAAAGAGATACTGGCTGACTGCTCCGAACATCGGATGGCACTGGGACCTGTGACCGGTCCAGTACTCCGGAATGGTGGTACCTCCCATTTTCATTCTGGAATAGAACGTATCGTCTTCCTTCGATGTGAGAAGGGAAACGGCAAGTTCACTCTCTCCTCTTTCAAACAGGATCCTGGTAAGTACATCGGTTGCAAAGATACCCGTATCATACTTTTTGATCTCTCTGTAATGTCTGAGGACATTCGCAAAGGTTCTCTTGTCGCCGATCCCCAGATCCACGGCAAATACATTGCTGCCCTGCTGATTTCCGGCAAAATCACCGGTTTCCGGATCAAAGTAGGTGTCCTGTATCGCCTGTTTCTTACGCCGGATCTTCTCACGGATCGCTTCATCTGCCTGGTGTTCCCCAATGATCTCTCCGATCTCCAGCACTTTTTCCATGGACCGGATATAAAAATAAGTGTTTACAAGCGGCGCCGGTATATAGATCGCATCCATATTATTCACAAAGCCCATCGTCGGAACACACCAGTCTCCCAGGCACCACTCTCCTGCCCGGTCAGAAACCACCAGGTCTTTTTCACTGTGGTTCTCCAGATAGTCCAGATAGTGAAGCATCTGCGGATACAGTTCCTTCAGGATCGTTTCGTCTCCATAATTGCGATAAAAGGCATACGGAACCGTGACAATGGCACAGCCCCAGCCGCCGGGACCTCCGCCGGACGGAATGTATGGTGCCGTATACTGGACATGGCCGGTGATGGAATCCTGACAGTCTGCGATATCCTGGATCCACTTTCTGTAAAATTTCTCCCCGTCCAGCTGGATCATAGCTGCATTACAGGTGAGCTGCCCGTCTCCCGTGTAGCCTCTGCGTTCTACATGCGGACAGTCGGAAGGGATTCCGCAATGCATGTTGTCCAGCTGTGTCCGAAGATATGCCTCCCTGAGCCAGTTTAATGTCTCATCACTGCAGGAAAACGTGGAATCCACCTTCACATCGCTGTGAATCACAACACAATCAACCACCCTTGCATTTCCTTTTACCTCAAAATACTGAAAACCAAACCAGGTAAAACGACAGTGCATCCTGCGTTCTGTTCCATCCGTATAGAAAACGGTCTTCTGTTTATAGGTATTCACTTTGGCAAGACGGCCTTTTTTATTGAGAAGTTCCCCATGTACCACGGTGATCTCTTCCCCTGCCGGGGCATCCGATACCAGCACGGGATAACCCGTAAAGATCTCTCCCGCATCATAGATCCGTATATCACCTTTTTCCGCCAGAAGTTTTGGTGTAATGTGGCGGATCACCCGGTCAGCCGGACAATCCTGTATGTACAGACGGGTCTCCGGCTCTTTTTCCGGAAAAACCGGCTGCCATCCGGAATCATCAAAGGCATTCTCCATCCAGCTCTCATCATAATCTCTGTAATCATGCACTTCACCTTTCAGAAGGTTTGCTTTTTTCACATAGCTTTCCTTCCAACGGTGGCTGCCATCGGAGCCAGTCCTGTGTTCTTCTCCTTTTTCATCCTGGTAATCGATCACATAACAGAGTTTGATATGACCGTATTCATAGCACTCATTTGGCATCTCATACCAGCCAGGTCCCATCAGGAAGGCAATGGTATTGTCCCCTTCCTTCAGGTAAGAAGTGATGTCATATACCGGACAATAAAGGCGATGCCTCATTTTTTCTCCATAAGGAACTCCCCGGTAAAGCTTCTCCGGTCTCTCATGAAAGTCTGTACTCAGCGGAAGGAACAGATCCTCGCTCACTCTCTTTCCATTGATAAACGCTTCAAAGATCCCAAGTCCTGCAATGGTGATCTTCGCAGATTTTACCTTTGGAAAAACCATGGTTTTCCGGATCATCGGAGTCATGCAGGCTCCGCCTGTGGAGATCCACTCCGCACCTGATAAATCTGCTTTCTTATAAGTACTCATCTTTTTTCCTCCCTCATCCTTTCACAGCTCCGCTGGTCATGCCTTCCATGATCTGCGTGGAAAATGCAAAGTACAGAATCACGATCGGTATCAAGGTGATCACAACAGCGGCCATCGTTTCACTCATATATCTCGTAAACTGACCCACATAACGATAGATCCCAAGTGTCAGAGTCGTTGTATTCTTCTTCCCCAAAAGGATCATCGGCATATAGAAATCGTTCCAGCAGCCGATGGCTTTGATCAGAGCCATCGTTATGATCACCGGTTTCGCTATGGGGAAAATGATCCGGAAAAACAGCTTCACATCATGACAGCCGTCCATTCGTGCCGATTCCTCCAGTTCTCTTGGCAGTGTCTTGAAGAATTTCTGGAAAACGATACAGGACATGGAAATTCCGGCAATGTACAGAAACAGAACTCCGGCAAGCTTATTCAACAGCCCCATTTTTTTCAGCATCAGAAAGACCGGAAGGATCGTCACCTGGACCGGAACCATCATTCCGAGAAGCAGATAGCTGGATAAAAGGTTTTTCCCCTTGAATTCATATCTCGCAATCCCGTATGCCATCATGGCGGAAAGCAGGATGCAGCCGGCGGTGCCGCCCACCGTAAGGATCAGGCTGTTTCCGAAATACCGGATAAAATCATTTTCAAACAAAACTTTTTTATATGCGTCAAACGTAACGCTGGATGGTATGGCGATGAAGCTTTTTAAAAGATCACTTCTGTTTTTTACCGAATCCAGCAACGTTACCACCGTAACAAAAATGGCAATACCGGTATACAGGATCAAAAGAATGGAGATCGTCCATCGGAACGCTTTCCCCCGGCGGGAGAGAACTTCTTTTCCGCCTCTTTTATCACTTTCCCGCAGTTTTTTTACCCTCATAAAGCGTCCCTCCTAATTCTCATATTCAAACTTGCTCAGCACCTTGTTCTGAAGGAACGTGACTATCAGCATAAACAAAAACATGATCACACTGATCGCCGAACCAAAGCCCAGATTTGTTTTCGCATCCAGCCCGCTTCCAAAGGTATAGCGGTAAAATACCATGCTTGCAAAATCCAGGCTGCCGCCGACGCCGCCGTTCACGCCTCCTAAGATATAAGGAAGATCAAATACGCCCAGAGCCCAGATCGTACTCATCATGATGATCGAAGCACAGGACGGAAGAGAAAGCGGCAGAAGGATCCTGGTAAAACGCTGCCACTCCGTACAGCCGTCCACCTTGCAGGCCTCCATGATCTCCTGCGGGATATCCATGAAATTTGCATAAAAGATCATAATACCGGAACCGGCACCCTGCCACATGATCACCAGGACAAGCAGTTTAAAAGCGATGGAAGGATTTCCAAACCAGGCATTCTGTCTCATTCCCAGGCTCTTCAGGATCGTATTCATAAGACCGATATTCGGATTAAACAGGAGCGTTGCAAAAAAGCCGATGACGGTACTGCTGATGACATAAGGCAGAAACACCATAAACTTCAGATATTTATAAGCCGGAATTTTGATAAAAAAGAAATACGCCAGAAAATACTGGAAGGGTGTGATGATGAACCACACGCACAGCAGATATTTCAGGTTGTTTTTCAGCGCATTGAAAAATGCGGGCGTAAAACGGTCATCGTGAAAAATCCGGACAAAATTTTCAACCCCTACAAAATCTGCCTTTCCCATACCGGTATAATTGGTAAAGGCCAGATATACCACATAAATAATCGGAATGACCGCAAATATGGTATAGATCACAAAACCCGGTGTGATAAAAAATAAATAATTTTTGTTCTTTTTCATTTTCCGGTCCTCCTACAAAAGTAACGCGATTGAAAAATGCAGGCATCATTTCTGATACCTGCATTCTGTCAACGTTCTCTGAACTTATTCCATGATCGCTGCAACATCTGTCATCATATCATCTACTGTGATCTCGCCGCTCATAACTTTAAGAATATCCTCTGACCAGACAGTATCAGCTGTATCTGTTTTTGCATAAGTTGTAAGTACATTCTGCCAGCTTCTGAAAATGTTTCCGCCGCCGCTTACAGATATTTCCTGTGCAACCGGATGTGCGGATTCGATTTCCGGAGATGCGGATACGCCGCCGATGGTCTGAACCCATGCGGTCTGTCCTTCTTTGCTTGCGCAGTAGCCGGCAAATGCCTCTGCTGCTTCTTTGTTCTGTGTATTGGCGTTGATGGAGAAACCATTCGCTGCGGTTCCTACCAGACCAGCGGTTCCGTCTTCTGCCGGGATTGCAAATGCACCATAGTTCAGATCCGGATTGTTCTGGTCGATGGTGGAAATGTTCCAGGTACCGCCAACCATCATAGCTGCATTACCGGTTGTAAAGCCAAGGATCATATCGTCGCTGTTGATCACGCCGAGCCAGTTATCACCAAAGTATCCGGCATTTGCCCAGTCTACCAGTTTCTGGAGAGAACCACTTGCGCCAGGTCCGTCTGCCTTGCTGGTATAATCATCGAGGCCTCTGGTATATTCCGGATCATAAGCAGACATCACCGGCTCCCAGATAAAGAGGAGACTCCATTCACCATAAGCCTGGGAAAGAGGAGTGATCCCTGCTTCTTTGATCTTTGCCAGCAGTTCTTCAAATTCGCTGAAGGTCTTGGGTACTTCCCAGCCGTTCTCTTCAAAGATGTCTTTGTTGTAGAAGCAGGCACGGGAATCCATGGTCAGCCAGGGAACCGAATACTGTTTTTCATCGATGGTGGCAAGCTTGAGCGCATCCTCCGTCATGATACTGAAATCTACCGCACCAGTCAGATCTTCTACCATGCCGTTTTTCACATAACCCGGCATGATATCTGTAGCGGTACCGTTTGTCCAGAAAAGATCCGGACCTTCGCCGGACTGAAGAGCAGTTGCAAGAACCTGCTGATAGTCGGAGGCTTTGATCTCGTAATCCACTTCCACATTCGGATATTTTGCTTTGAAGCCTTCAATCACTGCCTTTAAGGGCTCCTCAAAGCTGTAGTCATGCTCCCATACGGTAATGGAACCGGAAACATCTTCATTTACCTCATCTGCAGATACCGGCAGTGCACTCAAAACCATTGCTGCCGCACAGGACAATGCCATCCATTTTCTCATTTTCATACGCGTTTCCTCCTTATCATTTTCTTTCTTTTCAGCAGCTTCACGTCCGCTCCTGAATAATTACCTGATAATTCCATTCTACTCGTTTTCTTTATTCAAAACAAGGCAATAACTTCTCTTGTTTTTTCACAATCATACGATTATTGCGCAGAAAATTCAAAAAATTATACTTTGATTCAAAATCTTATTTTTCTACTCCCGCAGGCCATACTGTTTCCGGAACTGCCCGATCGTCTTTCCCGTACTTTTCTTAAATACCCGCAAAAGATAATTGGAATTTGAAAAGCCAGCCAGCGCTGCGATCTCATCCAGCGAATACTGCGACTGTTTCAAAAGGGAAGCCGCACAGGCCACCCGCTTCTCATTGATGTACTGCATAACTGTCATCCCCGTCTGCTCTTTGAATTTTTTACAGAACGAAGGGACACTCATACAGCTTAGCTGTGCCAGTTCCGGCAGTGTAAGTTTTCCATCCAGATGCCTGTCAATATAGTTCAAAACCTCGATCAGCGGATTCTGCACTCCCGCCCGGAAGGCTGCCGCCTGAAACCCTTTCATATATTCCACGGCACGGTCTTTCAGTTCCACGCTGCTGGCAGCGGATGAGATAAAAGCAATGAGCTCCGTATCCTGTCTCCACTTTTCACGAAAATGTTCCTCAAAATGATAACCGGATAAAATATAATGCATCATCTGGCGCATGTTCTGGAAAAAGATATTCTTTACAACCGTCACGGAAAGCTGCTGCTCTCCGCTCAGTTCCAGCCATTGTTCCAGTTCTCTGGAAAACCGTTCCAGCCACTGTTCTTCCAGAAAGTCCTTTGTTTCAAAAATGCCGAGAGCATTGGAAACGGACGGTCTTTTATAAAAAAAGACATTTTGCTCCGGATGAAAGAAATACTGCTCTGCTGCAAGAACCGCATGCTGATATTCTTTTCTCGTCTCCGGAAGCTCTTCAAATTCCTGACTGATCCCAATCACCACTACACCGGTCAGATACTGGCTGATATTGTTCCGAAGCAGACGGAGCCAGTGTTCCAGCAGCTTCCGGCGTTCTTCTTTGGACGACTGCCCGTCCATCTGAAACAGAATGAAAATCTCACGATTATAAGGGGAAAACAACGTTCCCATCTGATAACGGTTTACGATCTCTTCCAGAAGATGTACCAGCATCTCTGAACCTTCCGGCTGTTCCGTACTCCGTCCGTTCAGCTGCAAAACGCCGATGCGGTAAATGCACTGTCTGCGGATCTGCTTCTCTTTTTTCTCTTCTATTCCTGCCTTCTTTTTTTCTGTCTCTTTCCCGACAGTTTTTTCATAGACATTTTTTACTTCCTGTATCAGAGATTTCTCTGTTACGCTGTGCTTCAGGATATAACTGTCCGTTCCGATGGAGATTGCCCGCTGCGCATAGGAAAAGTCCTCATGACAGCTGACAATGATGACTCCAGGAGCCAGCTGTCTTTCCCTGATCTCACGGATAAACTCCAGCCCGTCCATCTCTGCCATTTCAATATCCGTCAGAACAACATCCACCATATTCTCTTCCAGAAAATGCAATGCCTCTTCCGCTTCCCCGAATATGCCGGACACCACAATGCCCTCTTTTCCATCCAGAAAAGACTGCAGTCCAATCCTGGAAAGGATCTCATCATCCACTATAATTATCCGTATCATGTTTCTTCCCCCTGACGACCGGAAGCAGGTATGTGACTCTGGTCCCTTCTCCCGGACGGCTCTCGATCCACATGCCATAATTTTCCCCGTATTCCATGTGGATCATTTCCTCTACATTATGAATCCCGATATTGGTATGTTCTTCTTTCTTTCCCGGCTTTCGTCTCCATTCTTCCACGTCAAAGCCCACGCCCCGGTCTTCCACCAGGATATGCAGATCTTCATCTGTCCAGACCTTCACTTTGATTTCCGTATTTTTTATTTTTCCTCTGCCCAGTCCGTGAACGACCGCATTTTCAATGATCGGCTGCAGGAGGAATTTTCGGATCCTGCAGTTTCTGCAGTTTTCATCTTTTTCAATCACAAGCTCAAAATTCATGAAACGTGCTTTCTGGATCACCGCATAGTTTTCCACCAGCTTTAACTCGTCTTCCACACAGTATCCTGCCTCATCATCCCTCGCCGCATTCATCAGCACATAGCTCAGGGATTCGATCAGCTTCTGAATGTTTTCCTGATGGTTCAGTACCGCCACCCATTTGATCGTATTCAAGGCATTATAGATAAAATGCGGTGTCAGCTGTGCGGAAAGCACCCGAAGCTTCTGACGGTTCTTTTCCTCCGCTTCCATCCGGTAATCCTCCATCAGGACATCGATCCGGCTGATCATGTTATTGAAATGTCTGGACAGGCTGCGGAGTTCTCCTTCGCCCACCGGCTGGATCTGCATGGAATCCAGTGTTCCCTGCGCATACTGATCCATCGCCTTCTTCAGCGTGCCAAGCGGTCGGAAAACATATTTGCGCAGCATATAAAGCATGATAAACAGGAACATCACATAAATGATCGCAAGAAAAAGAAGCGGTCTCAGAAGTGCCAGTGCCCGCCGCATGATATAGGACATTTCGATCACTGAAATACAGTACCAGCCGGTCGTGGCGATCCTGCGGCCCGCGAGGATCACTTTTCTCCCGTCCTCCAGCGTAGTCGGATGATAATCCGTGATCTTCTTTTCATCCAGGACCGAGATATCCAGACGATCCCTGTCCGCTTCTTTTCTGGAACTGTAAAGGATCCTGCCTTCGGAATCTGTAAGATAACGCACCGCTTCATCTGACTGCAGCTGACCAAACGCATCCTGTACAAGAGAATCACTCATAACCATATATAAAAAACCGACGTGCTGCATTTCTTTATTGTTCAGAGATCTGGCCAGAATGTAGCTGTTTTTCTCAGACCGGCCATATACCCTGCTCATGACATACCAGCAACATCTTCCTCCCGCCGCAAGCACCTCCTCCTGATGTGCCTCCATAAAGGAAACAGCCATCGCATCATTGCCTACACGGCAAACCTTTCCGTTCCGGTCAATGATCGCTCCGGCAACAGCCCCCTCTATGGAATATACGCTGGAGTTCAGTCTCTTTTCGATCAGCTTCTCTTCGCTTTCTGTAAGCGTCTCCCCCGACAGCAGTTCTACAATGTCATTATAGTAAGCAAACAGGGAACTTTCCATGCGGTTTTTCAGTTCCCCGGATATCTGATAGCCCACAGATGCCATGGAGTCCATCGCAGAATTTCCAAGAGCCGTAATATTATAATCCCGGAAGATCCCTACCACAAAGGCCGCCATGACAAAAAAAGGAATAATGACCAGCACCAGAAACAACAGCACGATCCTTGTCGTGATCCCATGCCTGGAAAACCAGTCTTTTGTTAAAAAAGCAGGCTTTTTCATATGCTACATCCTGTTATTTCCGGCTTAAACCAGCCTTATCACCCGGCTCCATGCCATTTTTCCCTGTGCATCCGTAACCTCCGCCCGGATGAAGGTTTCCCAGGGTTCCACATGACACACGGCTTTCGTCAACCCGTTTCCTCTATGTCCGCGCTCCGGTGCCCATACGGCATTTGAAAAGAAGGAAATCCGGCTGACCGGTGAACAGTTGACCGTCACTTCATTCTTTTCTCTCCTGATGTGGATCTCCGGTCCCTGGGTCGCATAAAATTTTTCCTCTCTGATCGCTCTCAGCAGCTCTTCATCGGAAGCATTTTCTCCTGCTTCGAGCATGATCCACGCCTTCGTCTCATCACTGCCGTCATAAAAATGTGCGTCATCATCTGCAAGCAGCGAGTAGAACAGACCCTGACATGCCGCTGTATCAACAAAATCTCCGGAATACGGGCGAGAAGACTCTCCCGCATCGGAAACAGAATTGTAGATCTCTGTAGCATCGATGCCGGAAAGCTTAGCCGCCTGCTGCGCCGTATTCAATGACCAGGCCGGATGTGCCAGAACGGCAAGCCCTTTGCAGCGATGCACTTCATCGATGATTTCCTGCGGACCTGCTGTTCCCGCCAGATCCGGTTCCCTGCTGCAGCCGATGCCAAGGATATGATACACGCCGGTACCTGCATTGCCGCCGCCAATGTTATACTCTGCCCCCGCTAAAATACGAAGGCCGCCAATTTCCCCACTCTCATGATATTTCCAGTGATCCGTGACCGCGATCACATCATAACCGGCTTTTTTATAGATCTCTGCGACCTCTTCCGGTGTCCGGCTGCCATCCGAACGTGTCGTATGTGTATGAAGATTGATTTTCCATCGATTGATTCCAAACAGATCTTTTTCCATTTTCCTGCTCTCCTTTGAAGATAGTCTTTTTCTTGTATTTTACACCATCCGGACCGCATTCTGCAATCCATACATCTGATCTTCCCGCGATTGGTTTTTTCTTTTGTTTATGCAGTTGATCTATTTTCCTTCTGCCCGTTTTTTCCTCAGCAGAAGAACAGACAGCACCAGGATGACCGGAAATATACTGCCGGCCAGCATCCCTGCTTTCAGATCATCATTTGCACGTTGTGTGACAAAACCGACAATACCCGGACCTACGGAACCGCCAAGGTCTCCTGCCATGGCAAGGAGCGCAAACATCGCCGTTCCGCCAAGCGGGATCTTGCCGGAAGCAATGCTGATCGTCCCCGGCCACATGATCCCGACAGAAAAACCGCAGACGACACAGCCCAGAAGATTCAGAGCCGGAAGCGGAGCAAGTGCCGAGAGCAGATAACATACCAGACAAAGAGCACCTGAAGCGATCATAAATTTCATCAGATCCATTTTTTCGCCGTATTTTCCATAGAAGGAACGGCTGATGCCCATCATAATGGCAAACAGACAGGGACCTGCGACATCACCGATGCTTTTGGAGATGCCAAGGGCAGATTCAACATAGGCAGATGCCCACTGCGCCATCGAAATCTCGCTTGCCCCCGCACAAACCATAAGCACAAGCGTGATCCAGAAGATCGGAATACGGCATAACTGACGGATCCCCAGCCCCTGTCCTTCTTCCGTCAGCGATTCGATCGGACAGGAAAGAAAATTGAAGGTGTTATACAGCGGGATCAAGGCCCAGATACAGGCCAGAATATGCCAGTTTTCGATCCCGAAAACGGCAAAAAAGATGGTGGAAAGCAAAATAACGCCGACCGATCCCCAGCAGTAAAAGGAATGCAGAAGGCTCATTACAGCCTCTTTGTTTTCGAAAGGACAGGCTTCGACAATGGGACTGACCAGCACTTCGATCAGGCCACTTCCGATCGCATAAATGATCACGCTGATCAGAATACCAACGTATGGATCCGGAAGAAGTTCCGGTAAAATAGCAAGTCCGATCCATCCACAGCCAGACAGGATCTCAGACGCAACAACGCTCCTGCGATAGCCGATCCTGTCCACGTATTTCGCACAGAACAGATCCACAAGGAGCTGCGTGAAAAAGAATGCGGTTGAAATGAATGCGATCTTTCCGAGCGAGATCTGATAGGTCCGGTGAAAGGTCAGAAATAACAGCGGTGCAAAATTCGCTGCGATTGCCTGGGTGATAAATCCGAGATAACAGGCAATCAGTGTTTTTTGATATTTGCTTTTCATAAATACAGGTTTCCTTTCCAAAAAAGATTTTTTGAACATCTCTTGCTGTATCATAACGCAAAAAAATCTGGTTTTCACTGGAATATATCGGAGATTTTTTGTATAATATCGCAAATAGCAGGTGATAATGGGAGATCAGAAAACATGGATTTCAACACGTTTTATAATAAGATTTTGACCGATGAGAATATGATGGAAACGATCCAGCATGGCAGAAGTGACTATCCGTTTCGTTTTTATTATGATAATTTGACCTTATTTGATTTTCACTGCGTTGAATGGCACTGGCATGTTGAATTTGAATTCTTGTTTGTGGAAAAAGGAAGTGTCGTGTTTTGGGCCGGTGAAAAACAGTTCGTTCTGGAAAAGGGGCAGGGCTTTTTTGTGAACTCGAAGATCCTTCATCGCTGTTACTCTGAGAAAGGTGCCGTGATCCCTAATTTCGTTTTTATCCCAACATTTATCGCACCACAGCATAGTCTGCTTTATAAAAAGTATGTGGAACCGTTAGAACACGCAGCCCTGGAATGCCTGATTTTCACACCGGCCGTCCCATGGCAGGCAGAAGTTCTGGCTGCGATAAAGGATATTGTTGAGGTACAGAAGGAAGAAAAAGAGAACGAACTGAAGACTTCTTTTTTGACGCAGAAGCTCTGGCATCTGATCTATTCCCATACAAAAGAAACGGTGCTGGACGAAAGAAAAGAAGCTTTTATCTCTCCACAGGCCAGACTGCAGCTGATGATGCAGTACATTCATCAGCATTTTGACAAGAAGCTTTCTCTGGAAGAGATCGCAGAACAGGCCAGTGTAAGCAAAAGTACCGCATTGAATCTGTTCCGCAGATATCTGCATGATACGCCGGTACATTATCTGGTGAAATATCGTCTGCAGGAAGCTGCCAACCTTTTGCTCACAACCGAGAAAAAGATCATCGTCATCTCACAAAATGTCGGTTTTGAGAATATCGATTATTTTTGCAAGACATTCAAAAAATATTACCAGATGACACCGACGGAATACAGGAAAACAAGAAATGTCCAACACAAATAGAAAACGTAAAAATGCGAAGAATGAAATTTTATCCTATTACAGATATATACGTTGATTTTTTGCATACGTATGACACAAGGGTATCCGAAAATTGCAGAGAGGAACAGTTTCCTATAAAAAAAAGCACAGAACAAATCGAATGTCCGTTCTGTACTTTATATGCTTTCTATAATTATTTGTTCAAAAACTATATTTTACTTACCCTTCATCTCATCGTAAAGCTGAAAGAATGGTTTTCTTAACCTTTTCTGCATCAACAGGCTTTGCAATATGTCCGTTCATTCCTTTTTCAAATGCCTTTTTTCTATCTTCCTCAAATGCATTGGCTGTCATAGCTATGATCGGAATACCGGCTTTTTTCTTATCTTCCAGCCTTCTGATTGCCTGAGTTGCCTTATAGCCATCCATGTTCGGCATCTGGATATCCATAAGGATCAGATCGTAGGTCCCTGCCGGTTTCTGTTCCATCCTTGCCACACATTGAACTCCATCCTCAACACGGTCAACCATAAGTCCCATATCCTCCAGGATAAACTCTGCGATTTCTGCATTCAGGTCATTATCCTCAGCCAGCAGAACATGTTTTCCGCTGATCCTGTCTGTTTCCTCTGTATCCGGGGACGGATCCGTATCCTGCTCGTAGTAACCCTTATCAGCAATCCTGTATTCCATGATAACTGTAAATTTGCTTCCTTCTCCCAGCTTACTTTCTACTTTAATGGTTCCGTCCATCATATCAACATATTTCTTTATGATCGGCATTCCCAGACCTGTTCCTGCAACCTTTGCGGCTGTTGTATTGCGTTCCCGGGCAAAAGCCTCAAACAGGGATGGCAGGAATTCTTCACTCATTCCAATACCGGTATCAATTACCTGAGTCTGTATCCTCACATAGTCTTTCCTGTCACAGTCAAGCTCTGTAATCCTTATGGTAACTGCTCCCCCTGAAGCTGTATATTTTACCGCATTGCTGATCAGATTGAGGAAAATTTCCCTGTTCTTTGTCTCATCGCAGATTACATGTTCATGCTGCACCTCATATTCCATCTCAAGGTGAATACCCTTTTTCTCCGCTTCTGCCTGGAAAATTTTGTAAACTCCCTGATAAACATCTCTGATCTTCACATAATTCTCATCCAGTTCCATCTTACCGCTTTCAATTTTGGCCATGTCCAGCACATTATTGATAATAGACAGCAGCAGATTTCCGGACTGTTCCATCTTCTCCTGATAATCCAGAAGCTTCGGATCTGTCAGTTCCCTTTTCATCAGCTCGCTGTATCCCAGCAGGGCATTCATCGGTGTACGGATATCATGTGACATATTAAAAAGAAAATCTGATTTGGCAGCATTAGCCTTTTCTGCCTGAATCTGGGCTTTCCTTGCTTTCATCATCAGGTAAACTATAATCAGTATAATAGTCAGGGACGTACTTACAAAAGTAATGGAAACTACCCGCAGGTTATCCTTTATGTATTCTGCCAGAGTAACCTTTCCCGGTGTATTTTCATATGCGGAAAGCAGGCTTGAAAGTCTGGAAGCAGGCAGGGTCTGAATCGTCTTGTTCAGAATATTCATTAATATTATATTGTCCCTGGTAACTGCAAAGCAGGAATCGCAGGATTTTGTAAGAAAAATATTGCGCATTTTGCTGTCCGCCAGCGTCTTTAATGGCTGTCCTGCCTTCACAACAAAGCAGTCTGCCTCGTCACTGTGGACTGCCTTCTCAACCTCATCGGATGAATCATATTCCTTTATTTTCCAGAAAGGATAATTAAAGGAAATATACCATTTCCCCAACAGGTTATTCCTGCTCACTGCCACGATATTCTCTTTATTTTCATCAAACTTCTTAACACCGGTGAGTACTGCAACATTAACTTTAAAAACAATATTTGACAAAATAAGATCGTTCTGCTCAGCTTCATATGGATTCTGATTCATATGAAAAATCATATCAATCCTGTTATCCTTTAATGCCTGCAGCTCTTCCTCCTGGGAATCAAAGCCTGTCAGCTGAAATTCTATATTTTTTTCTTCCAGACAACCGGAAGCCAGACTGATATAATCGTTAATAATTCCTACCGGTTTCTCTGACTCTGCATCCACCAGGCTGATACCTACGTCACTTTTCAAATATCCAACCCTGACCGCCCCATGCTCCTCCAGCCAGTTCTGTTCCTCATCCGTAAGAGTTTCAATGGAATTTGCGGAGAGATACCTCTTATAAAGGTCTTCTTTATAAAAAGGATTCTCCTTTTCTATCCTCTGCATTGCCTGATCCAGTTCTGCTTTCAGATCCGGACGTTTTTTGCTGACTGCAAAATAATTAAAGGAACCACCGATCAGAAGAATAGCAGAAATATTGTCTTTTTCCCACTGTGGAGATTCATTTAAAACAAATCCGTCAATTTCATGATTTTTCAGTTTCTGACGAGCATCATCAGTACCGGTAATATCAACATGCTGCGTGTCCACTCCATGGCTTTTCTCCCACTCATGAAACGTTTCGGCAGGAAGTGCATCCGGCAGCATCCCGATCCGCTTTCCACTCAATGTCGTCAGATCTGAAGCTGAGATGTCTGTATTGGAAGGATCCACATACAGGTAATATTTCTCCTCACCCATAGGCAGTTCTGAAAAGAGCATGGAAGCGGCACGCTCCTCTGCATAGGAGATACCTCCCAGCAAATCGATCTGTCCCTTTTTCAGCATGCTCATCAGCTCTGACCAGCTTCCCTCCACATATTCATACTTCCATCCTGTACGCGCAGCTACTGCCTGTTGATACTCATAACTGTAGCCTCTCTTTTTACCGTCCGGTCTTGTGGTATTATAGGTTCCTTCATACCAGCCTACTCTGACTGTCCGGCTTTTTGCTTCCTCTGCTGATACAGGAAAGGGAAACGCAGTAATATATAAAACAAGGCATAATAAAATGCAGATACATCTTTGTCCATTTATCTTAAGCTTTTTCATGTCACTCTCTCCAAATTATTTAATATCTGTTTCGGTTGGGATCTCCTTTCTCTTACCGATACCAGTGCATGTCCTAATCTTTTATTATACCAAGATACCAGCTTATTAACCAGCCCTAAATACGCAAAAGTTCTATTTTTTCACTACTGGGCGGATTCCGGTCTTTCACCGATCAACGATGTGCGCCGCTGGGCGCGTAAAAAGGGACCTCAGGGTTTTATAAAAAACCCCTTGGTCCTTCTTTTTTCTGGACTATTCTCTTTTCACAGCCCCTTTTTTCTCTACTTTGTACTATTCAATGATGTTGGGGTCAAAAGGTATTTTGCCCCCAACTGATACCTGCGCATTATTCCGTGCGTTGCACCCCCTGCTATCCGTACGTAACTCTATGCCCAGTAAATTCTGCAGCCGGTCTCATGGCTCATATAAGTCGGATGACCCGGCGTGTGCTGCGGCATATAAAATACATCGTGATATTCATTCCGTGCCAGGAGTTTTCCGTCCTGCTCGATCCACAGTGCAACATTATAAACACTGCCGCTGTGAATCGTTCCATCAAACTCCCAAAGCGTTGTGAGCGAATCCTCTTTTATATCGATATCCTTTGTATCCTCGGCTACTACCTTTCCTGTCTCATCAGTAATACTGTAGCCTACACGGCAAATGCCAAGCGCATAGCTGTAATCGTTGACCGCATAAATCGCATCCAGCTTGTCTTTAAATTTTAAAAATATTCCGACTGGCATATTGCTCTC
>OLQE01000612.1_pt1 | contig 25787 bp, 13 predicted proteins | sample 1643161 | NCBI WGS metagenome assembly OLQE01 (sample SAMEA3136650, study PRJEB25190) | human gut metagenome | reverse complement strand
ATATAATATTTATTGAAAATGGTCATGTTTATTTTGTACTATTTATATTCTAACACCAAATAAAAGATTTCAACATTAAAAATGGCGATCCTAATAAAAACAGGGCAGACTGGACCTGGACCGGTGGAAGTGGTTCAAAAGATACAACCGTCCAGATTACCGAGAGTATTGTTAATAAGAACGGAGCCGTTTCCAATGGAGAAATTACCTGGACAGTAATTTATGTTCCGGGAAATCTCAGCCCGGCAGCAGGAAAGACGTTTACAGATACACTTGGTGCGGATCAGAAATATACCGGAAATTATGAAGTATATTACGATTCAAACGGAAGCCAGCATTGGGTTGGCGGACAACAGATCGCATCCGGAGCGCTCAGTGATATCACAGCTGCGGATGGAAAGAGCTTTTCTTATACCTTCCCAAGTGATCAGACTGCGAACCGCGGAGCATACAAGCTTGTTTATAAGACAAAGATTACAAAAGATATGTCTGATATCAAAGACACGGTGACGTTTACAAACAAGATTGGTGGCGACGGAAAAGAAGCCGATGGAAAGGTAGAAGTAAAACCGGGCGAGAAGCCAAAACCAGATATCGTGAAGAAATCGGTTGTCACAGACAGTGAAAACAGAAAAGCGACCTGGACAATCACGGTCACACCGCCGGAAGGAAAGACAGTAAAGAATCTTGTTATAAAAGATGAATTACAGGATTTCTATAATTGGAAAGGAAAGTATGAAGGCACTGTTACGATAAAAGAGGCTGGCAGTACGCTGACGGAAGGAACAAACTATACCGTTTCGAAAACAGCGGGAGGTAATGGTGTAAATCCGACCATGACTCTGGTATTTTCAAAAGAGATCAGCGGAATCCTTGAAATTACTTACACTTCGGATTATACGGATTCAGGTTCTTATAGTGGTTGGGTAGGAAATAAGATTCATTCTTCCTATACGATTGATGATGAGGACAACGAGGAAGATGACAGTGCTTCCGGAGAAATTAAAAATACAGACTTTGTGCTTGATAAGTCTGGTACACTTTCGGGCGGCATCGCAAAATGGGAAATCATTATAAATGATCTGCAAAACTGGAAGAGGACAGATCTTCCGGAGAGTACAAAGACCATCACAGATACACTGCCGGAATACATGACCTATGTGGACGGTTCAGCAAAATGCATGCTGTATAAAGAGAACGAGGAGAAGAATCCAGAAGAAACAGCTATCAAAGCCTCCTTTGATCCGTCAACAAGGAAACTGACAATGACGGTTCCGGCACTGACCGGAAAAGTACGGGCAGTAATTACATATGATACAAAAATCACGACACTTCCGACAGGTTCTGGAAATGGCGTTACAGTGGATGGCGACAGGATTTCTTTTACCAATAGCGTAACCGTTGGTAAAAAAACGGAGTCTGCAACCGTCACTATGACGAGCAAAGAACTGCATAAAGTCGGAAAAGCAGTTAGCGGTGTAAAAAATGTAGTAGAATATGTAATTGATGTCAACTATGAAGCGCTGGATCTTCTTCCGGACAGTGATGTATTAGTACTTGAGGACGTTTTGGATGAGAATCTGACGCTGGATACAACGAGCATTACAGTCACAGACAGAGATACGGGAGAAGCGGTATCGTTTAAACGCTCCTTCAGTACGCTGAATGACGGAAAAACAAAGATGGTGCTTACCATTCCTGATTCACGTGCACTTCGGGTAGTTTACCGTGCTACACTTGTTACTGCAGATAAGGAAGATGGTAAGACCTACCAGGTATCAAATTCAGCGACCTTAAAGGGAAGAATAGAAAAAAGTACAGAAACAAAAACAGAAGTAAAATATCAGAAGTCAGATGCAACTGTGTCAGGAGGATCGGATTCTGTCAGCATTCAAAAAGTAAATGAAGACGGAAAGTCACTGCAGGGTGCGACTTTTGTTGTCAAGGCAGTGAATCCGGAGACACTGGAAGATAATCCGGCTTATGAAGCAATGAAAGCAACCAGTGATTCAAACGGAATGGTTACTTTTAAAGAACTGCACTATAATACTCTTTATTATTATGAAGAAACCATGGCGCCAACGGGATACAGCCGAGATACAGGAAAACATTACTTTATCATTAAAAATATAAGGAATGATGAAAAAAAGAAAGAGTATGAAGCATTAAAAGGAAAAGCTGACGCAAAAAATATAACACTGAATGAATTTACCGGTGGCAATACGGTTATTTTCGAAAATAAAAAAGAAACCACGAGCCGTATGGTAAGAAAAGAGTGGATACAAGAAGACGATATCCCAGCAAATGCAAGTGTACAGGTTCAGCTGTTTGGTAAAGTGAAGGATGGAGCCGAAACACAATACGGTGATACGGCGACTCTGAATGCAGAAAACGACTGGCGTTACACATGGGAAGACCTCCCAATCACGGATAGTAATGGCAATGAAATTATTTACAGTGTGAAGGAAGTTGGTGAATCGGACGGAAAGGTGACGATCAGCGGAAACAAATTTGCAGTGGAAATAGAAGACCTTGGAAAAGAGGGCTTCATAATTGTAAATAAAAAACTGATCGACATCAGCGGAAGCAAGACCTGGGACGATAATAACAATCAGGATGGCAAGCGTCCAAGCGAGATTAAAATTCATCTGTTTGCAGATGGCACAGAGCTGGCTGATAAGGTTCAGACCGTAACAGCAGCGAACAACTGGAGTTGGAGCTTCACAGATCTGCCGAAGTACAAAGATGCAGGAACCGAGATTGAGTATACAGTTACCGAGGATGCGGTAGAGAATTACACGACTGTTGTGGATGGTTACAACGTAACCAACATGCATATCCCTGCGACAATCGACATCAACGGAAGCAAGACCTGGAACGATGCGAAAAACCAGGATGGCAAGCGTCCGGATGGCGTAACGCTGCACCTGTATAAGGAAGGGGAAGGCATTGAGAAGGCGGAAGTCACAGATGTAGAACCGACCTGGGTGAAGACTGGGGATGAGTGGGGCTACAGCTACAAGGGTCTCCCGAAGTATGAGGGAGGAAAGGAACTCACTTATACGATCACGGAGGATACAGTAGCAGGATATACAACAAGTGTAAGGGGCTACAACGTAACCAACACGCACACACCGGAGACAATTGACATCGAAGGAAGCAAGACCTGGAACGATAATAACAACCAGGATGGCAAGCGTCCGGGCAGCATCACGATCCGTCTGTATGCGGATGGCAGAGAGCTGACCGATAAGGTACAGACTGTCACGGCATCGAACGGCTGGAACTGGAAATGGGAAGATCTGCCGAAGTATGCGAACGGAACAGAAATCACGTACACGATTACCGAGGATGCGGTAGAGAATTACACTACCGTTGTGGATGGCTACAACGTAACGAACAGCTATACACCAGGCAAGGTGGACGTTCCGGTCACCAAGTCCTGGAATGATGAGAACAACGCAGACGGTCACCGTCCGTCCTCCATCAAAGTAAAACTGATGGCAGACGGAGTGGACACGGGTAAGCGCCTGACGCTGAACGCAGATAACCACTGGAGCGGCAGTTTCAGTGATCTGGATGAAAAGAAAAACGGACAGACGATCAGCTACACCGTAGAGGAGGAATCTGTTAACCTGTATACGGGAGCAGTCACCGGAAACATGAAGGAAGGCTTCATTATTACTAATACCCATATCCCGGAGACAACGGAAGCAACCGTAAAGAAGGTATGGGATGACGCGGACAATCAGGATGGTAAGCGCCCGGCCGAGATCATAGTTGACCTGAAAAAGAAGGTTGGAAACAGGTGGAATGCTCCGAACGAGCTCGTTCAGACCATAACGCTGAATGAGGGAAACGGCTGGAAGGTGGAGATTAATAATCTTCCGAAGTACACAGATGGCAAAACGAACATTTACAACTGGTCTGAGCACACAGACGGACTGCCGAAGGGATATTATTTCAGCGCTATAGTGACGAAAGGCGAGATTACGACCCTGACGAACAGCTACAGGCCGGAAGAAGTCAGCGTAGCCGTACAGAAGGTATGGGATGATGACAAAAACCGCGATAGCATCCGTCCGGATAGCATCACCGTAACACTGTATGCAGAAGCAGAGGGCGTTGCGAAGCATGAGATAAAGCAGGTAACCTTAAATGAGGCAAACAACTGGATGGCAGCGGTATCCGGCCTTGCAAAGTACGTGAGAGTCAAGCAGGGCGACGAAGAGTACAGCAAACTGTACACTTATACCTGGGAAGAGGAGAACGTACCGGCTGGCTACACGCTGACAACAGCGGTAGACGACAGCGCAGATACCGTCAAGACCATCTTTACGAACACACACATTCCGGAAAAAGTGGAAGCAAGTGTTACGAAGGTATGGAACGATAACAACAACCAGGATGGCAAGCGCCCGACCGGCATTACCGTGAAGCTGTATGGCAAGGCAGGTGAGGCGGCAGCAGAAGAGATCCTGGAGATGACCTTAAATGAAGCAAACAACTGGAAGTATACGAAAACCGATCTTCTGAAGTTCAAAAATGGTGCAGCTTATACGTACTACTGGACAGAGGAGACGCAGTTGCCAGGATATACGGTGAAAGCAGCGCAGCAAAACGGCGAGAAATCCTTTGTCACGACGCTGACGAATACGCATGCACCGGAAAAGACCAGCGCTACAGTTGAGAAGAGATGGAGGGATAACGACAATCAGGATCAAAAGCGTCCGGAGAGCATCACCGTTATTCTGAAAAAGAGCGTCAATGGCCTCATAGGAACGGTTGACACTTACACACTGACAGCCGGTGCGGATGGCAGCTGGAAGAAGACCGTAGATAATCTTCCAAAGTATGAAAACGGTACAGAAATCCAGTATTTCTGGGAGGAAAGTCAGGAAGGCCTGAACGGCTACCAGCCGCTTCCGAGTGAGACAGCGAATAACATGACGCTTCTGATCAATGCGTACACACCGGAAGAAACAAGCGTATCCGTACAGAAGGTATGGAACGATGATGGAAACCGGGATGGCATCCGTCCGGAGAGCATCACCGTAACCCTGTATGCAGAGGCAGACGACGTTGCAAAGCATAAGGTAGACGAGGCAGTCTTAAATGAAACAAATCACTGGGCTGCAACGAAATCCGGTCTTGCAAAGAATGTAAATGGCAAACCGTACACTTATACCTGGGAGGAAGAGAATGTGCCGGATGGCTACACTCTGACGACAGGATATGACAGTGAAGACACAAGCAAGACAATCCTGACGAACACGCATACACCGGAGACGGTAAATGCAACGGTTGTCAAGGTATGGGACGATGCAGACAATCAGGATGGCAAGCGTCCGCAGGATCTCACAGTTACTCTGATGAAGAATGAGACCGTTCCGATGCAGACCGTGACCTTAAACGCTACCAACAGCTGGACTGCTAAGGTGGAAAACCTTGCGAAAAATGAGAACGGCACCCCGATCCGTTACAGCTGGGTTGAGGGAACCATGCCGGAGGGCTATAGTCTGGAGAGCGCAGCTGTCACAGACGAGAAAAACAGCGATGATGTGGTAATCGGTACGATTACAACCCTGACCAATACCTACGCACCGGGCAAGGTAAGCGCATCGGTAAAGAAGGTATGGGACGATGCAAGTAATCAGGACGGCATCCGTCCGGAGAAACTGCGTGTGAACCTGCTGAAAAATGGTCAGGCAACCGATCAGTTTGTAATCTTAAGCGAAGAAAACAGATGGAGCGCAACGCTCGACAATCTGGATGAGTACACAGATGGAACCTTAAATGAGTACACCTGGTCTGAGGAGCTGCCGAATGGCTATACGGTTACAGTTTCAGACCCTGATGAAGTGGGTACTACGACACTGACAAATACGCACACACCGGCCACCATCGGGGCATCTGTTGAAAAGACCTGGGATGACAACAAGGATCAGGACGGTAAGCGTCCGGAGAAGCTGCTTGTTACATTGATGCGCAGAATCAGAGAGCAGGCGGTTCCGATCTCGTTGGATGATGCGGATGATGCGGATACCAATCCGGCAGAGGAAGTCAAGACCGTAGAACTGACCGCAGCACATAACTGGAAGGCGAGTGTATCGAATCTTCCGAAGTATAAGGATGGTCAGATGTATGAGTACTTCTGGATCGAGAAGGAAGACAACATTCCGAACGGTTATAAGCTGACCAACGAAGTAACTTATAATATCCTTTCACCTGGAGAAGGCGTCACTGGATTTATCACCAGGCTGACCAATTCGCACAAGCCGCAGAAGATCAATGCGATTGTGAAGAAGGTATGGGATGACAACAACAATCAGGACGGCAAGCGTGCACCTGAACTGACGGTAGAGCTGATGAGAAACGGTACGGAAGTGGCAGGAACGGTAACTCTGAATGAGGAGAACAACTGGACCGGCACCGTGGAGAATCTTGACAAGTACACCGGCGGTGTGAAGAACGGATACACCTGGGTGGAGAAAAATCTGCCGGAGGGCTACAGCCTGACTGATACGAAGAAAGAAGTAACAGAAGCAACCGAAGACACACTGGAAGCAGACATTACAACACTGACGAACAGCTACACACCTGGAAAGGTAGAGGCAAGTGTTCTGAAAGTATGGAATGACGGTGAGAATCAGGACGGCAAGCGTCCGGAGACGATCACGGCAATTCTTGTGAAGAACGGAGAGGAAACGGATCAGAAGGTAACGCTCAGTGCAGAAAACGACTGGAGTGCGAGCATTTCGAAGCTGGATGAGTACACGGATGGTACTTTGAATGAGTACACCTGGAAAGAGGCAGAAGTGCCGGAGGGCTATGAGCTGACCTTAAATGAGACAGACGGAACCTTCACGACCCTGACGAATACGCATACGCCGGAGGTAGTCAATGCGACCATCAGGAAGACATGGAACGATGCCGAGAATCAGGACGGCGTCCGCCCGATCGAGATCAAAGTCGATCTGGAAAAGAATGGACAGTTCATGCGGACCGTATCATTGAATACGGCAAATGGATGGGAAACAACAGTTGAGGATCTTCCGAAGTATACCGCCGGTGTGGAGAATATTTACACCTGGGCTGAGCAGGAAGACGGACTGCCGGAGGGCTATGAGCTGACCGGTGATGTGACGGTGGGCGAGGTTACGACCCTGACGAACACACGCGTGCCGGATAAGGTATCTGTAGGAGTTCGCAAGATCTGGAATGACGCAGAGAACCAGGATGGCATCCGTCCATCAGAGCTGAGAGTAGATCTTTTGAAGAACGGCGAACTGACCGGTCAGTACGTAATCCTGAATGAAGAAAACGGCTGGACGGCGATGATCACGGATCTGCCTAAGAATACCGCAGTTGCTGAACCAAATGTATACACCTGGTCTGAGGAGCTGCCGGATGGCTATACGGTTACAGTTTCAGATTCTGATGAAATGGGTATTACGACACTGACGAACACTCACACACCGGCCACCATCGAGGTATCTGTCGAGAAGACCTGGGATGACAATAACAATCAGGACGGCAAGCGTCCGGAGAAGCTGCCTGTTACATTGATGCGCAGAATCAGAGAGCAGGCGGTTCCGATCACGTTGGATGATGTGGATGATGCGGATACCAATCCGGCAGAGGAAGTCAAGACTGTAGAACTGACCGCAGCAAATGGCTGGAAGGCGAGTGTATCGAATCAGCCGAAGTATAAGGATGGTCAGATGTATGAGTACTTCTGGACTGAGAAGGCAGGAAACATTCCGGATGGCTACGAGCTGACCAACGAAGTAACTTATAATATCCTTTCACCTGGAGAAGGTGTCACTGGATTTATCACCACGCTGACCAACACCCATACCCCGGAAATGACTGACATCAGCGTAACAAAGGTATGGGAAGACAACAACAATAAGGCAGGCGTTCGTCCGGCATCGATTCAGGTACAGCTTTATGCAGATGAAACACCGCAGGGCGACTCAGTAGAGCTGAACGAAGAAAACAGCTGGAAGTACACTTGGAAAGACCTTGACAAGTATGCAGATGGAACAGAGATCAGCTACCGCGTCGACGAAGTCGGCGAGATAGACGGTTATCTGAAGTCTGTAGCGCCAAATGAGGACAAGACGGAATACGTGATCACGAACACGATCACCTCCGTCAAGATCACCAAAGTCGACATTTCAGACGCACATGAGCTTGAGGGCGCACACCTTCAGATCCTTGATTCGAATGGTACCGTCGTAGCGGAGTGGGATTCTGCGAAGAAAGCGCATGAAGTGACCGGCCTTAAGACCGGAGAGTTATACACGCTGCGCGAGACAGTAGCGCCGGATGGATACACGATCACAACGGATACGACCTTTGAGCTGGATGAGCATGGTAAGCTGAAGGAAGACAAGACGACTACGAATACCAAGGACGGCGTTCTTCTTGTAGAGGATGCGCGGACGGTAGAGGTATCGAAGGTAGACCTTGGCACCGGCGAAGAGCTGGACGGCGCACACATTCAGGTGCTGGATAAGGCAGGAAACGTTGTAGATGAGTGGGATTCCAAGAAGGGTGAGACACACAAAGTAAAGAACCTTACAGTCGGTCAGGAGTACACGCTGCGCGAGACCGTTGCACCGAATGGCTATACGCTGACAACGGATACGACATTTACGATCGACCGCACCGGCAAGGTGACAGGAACAGTAACGATTAACAAGGACGGAGTTCTTCTTGTCGAGGACACAGCCACAAAGGCAGAGATCACCAAGCTCGATGCCGCAACGGAAGCACCGCTTTCCGGCGCAGTGCTGAGAGTGATTGATGCAAATGGAACTGCAGTAGATGAGTGGACGACAGATGGACAGCCGCACGTGATCGAAGCGAAGCTGAACACAGGCGCGACCTATCAGCTGATCGAGGTGAAGGCTCCGGATGGCTATGAGATCGCTGATCCGATTTCCTTCACGATGAAGGCAGACGGCACAACGGATCCGGTAGTTATGAAGGATGCGATGACCAGAAGCGAAAAGGCATCGGTTTCTGTTACGAAGAAGCTGACCTTCTCCGGTGAGGAGATCAACGCCGTGGATGCCACCTTCTATGTGGCACTGTATGCGGATGAGGCATGCACAAAGCGGATTTCCGAGATCATGCCGCTCGTATTTAAGAAAGCATCGAGCGCTACGGTTACATTTACAAATGTGGAGATCGGCAGAACGTATTACGTCGGTGAGTGTGACGCAAATGGCGTGAACTTTGTATCCGGCGTCATGGCAGGCAATGTGGCCTACGCAGCAGTATTTGCAAATGGCAACAAGGCGACTGTGACAGAGGCAGATGGAAGTACGACCGTATACTTTGAGAATCAGTTTGCGACGATTCCGGACGGATTCTACAAAGAAGGAATTCTGACGATCACGAAGAAGCTGCTCGGAAGTGACAAGAAGGCGAAGAACAGCAATGAAGTATTCTATGCAGGTATCTTCTCCGATGCGGCATACACTCAGCTTTCCGGCGACGTGTCCGAGAACATCGTGGCACTCGACCTGGCAGGCGGCTCTGAGGCAGAAGCAGAAGTGTTCGTGGCGATCGCACCGGGCGGATCTCAGACGCTGTACGTCACTGAGGTAGATGCAAACGGCAAGCCGGTAGCAGGCGCGGCAGGCTTCAAGTATACCGTTCAGGTAGACAAGACCTCCGTGACACTGAACGAGGCAAACACAGAAGCGCATGTGACCATCACCAATACAGAGACTGAGACAGAGACCGAGTCTGAGACGAAGAAGACCACGTCGGTAAAGACCGGCGACGATACACCGATCGCACCGTACATGGCTCTGATGCTCGCGTCGATGGCGATGCTCGCAGCAGAATTCATTTGCAGACGCAAAAGACGCAGCGAAAAATAAAGCTGTGAAAAAGCAGTAAAGGAATAAAAGTGAGGGGACATCCGGGAGACAGAGTGCTTCCGGATGTCCCTTTTTTACGGATTGACTTTTCTTTCTTTCTTAATTACAATAAAGAGAAAGAAAAAAGAAAGAAAGGAGAACAGGATGCTGATATTTGAAAATCTGAATGTAGAATTTAAGCAGGAATATGTTCCGGATATTCGAAAAGAAGTAATGGGATTCGCCAATGCAGAAGGCGGAAGCGTTTTTGTCGGAGTACGAAAGGACGGGACAGTGCTCGGCGTTGCAAATCCGGATGAAGTCATGCTGCAAATTGTAAATTCCCTGAAGGATTCGCTGGCTCCGGATGTTATGCCGTTTGTACGGGTAAACACGGTCGGAATAGAAGAAAAGCAGGTCGTCGAAATTCAGGTGACGACCGGGACAAACCGCCCGTATTATCTTCGGGAAAAAGGACTGAAGCCAAGTGGGGTTTACGTCAGAAAGGGGAGCTCTACGCAGCCTATGACAGAAGAAGGAATCCGTGAGATGATCCTTCAAAACAGCGGCCGTTCTTTCGAATTATGCAGAAGCATGAATCAGGAGCTGACCTTTCAGACACTTCAGATGGAGATGCAAAAGCGGTCGCTGGAAATCGGATCACCACAGATGAGGACGTTGAAATTGATCGGAGAAGATGACCTTTATACAAATCTGGCGTTACTGTTGTCGGATCAATGCGAGACGACGACAAAGGTTGCGCTTTTTCAGGGGACGGATAAAGAAGTGTTCCGGGACAGAAAAGAATTTTCGGGTTCTGTTTTGAAGCAGCTTGAGGATGTATATCAGTTCATAGATCTGGTCAATAAGACAAAGGCGACCTTTTCCGGTCTGGATCGGACAGATGTGAGGGATTATCCGGAAGAAGCGGTGAGAGAGGCACTGCTGAATAGCATCGTGCATCGGGATTACTCCTTTAGCGGCAGCAATCTGATCAATATCTATGACGACCGCATTGAGTTTGTTTCCCTGGGCGGACTGGTCGCAGGACTGGAATTAAAATCGATCTTCCTCGGCGTATCACAGTCGCGCAATCCGAGTCTGGCTGCCATATTTTATCGGATGCGACTGATCGAGAGCTACGGTACCGGGATCGGAAAGATCCGGCGCGCCTACCGGAGCTGTGAGGCACACCCGGAATTCGAGACCGCAAAAGGCGTTTTCCGCGTGACCCTTCCGAATCGAAACGAAGTGCCACGAAAAGTTACGCAGACAGCGGAAGAGACTCAAAAGGCCGACATTCTGGAAGAACAGAAAAACAGAATTCTGGCTTATGCGCGCAAAAATGGCAGCATTACACGAAAAGAGGCGGAGAATTTGATCGGGTCCGGGACGACAAAGGCATTTCGGCTTCTAAAGCAGCTCTGCGCGGCAGGAAAGCTCAGACAGAAGGGAAGCGGCAGGCTGAGTACTTACGAGACCAGATAAAAGATACGGATAGGAGACATCCGGAAGATTGAGAACTTCCGGATGTTTCTTTTTGTCAAGGCAAAGCCCTATTTTCCATTGTGAAGTATCCGAAGTCGGATACGGAACTTTGGAAAAGAAAAAACCACTTGCTATGCCGGTGGTACTGATTTCCATGTGGACCTCGCCTCCTCACATTATCGGGTATCGGCTGGACAACATAATTAGTACAGCATGGAGAAGAAGGAAAGGGAATCAGAAATATGTGTTAAACCAAGATTGCCGCAAAGTGTAAAGCATGCTATAGTAAAGAGAGCTTTATATATACAGTAAGATCAATGCTCTGGCAGGCCGGAGCACAAAGGAGATAGTATGATTGAAAATCTGATTTTTGATATTGGCGGGGTGTTGGTGGACTTCCGGCCGGCGGGGGTGCTGAAGGATATGGGCATTTCGGAGGAACGGGCGAGGGTGATTCTGCGGGAGTCGATCGCGAGTCCGCTCTGGCATGAGATGGACCGTGGCGCGATCCCGGAGGAGGAGGTCATCGCGGCGATGCGCGGGAATGTCCCGGAGGAGATGCGGGCGGATTATGACCGTTTTATCGAGGAGGGAAAGCCGTATCTGACGATTCCGTTTGCATATTCTGCGCAGTGGCTGAAGCAGTTCCATGACCGTGGATACGGGGTGTATATTCTCTCGAACTATCCGGTGAGCTATTTTGAGGTGCACAAGGCGGGCTTCGAGTTTCTGAAGTATACGGATGGACGGGTCGTATCCGGCTATGTGAAGCTGCTCAAGCCGGATCCGGCGATCTATCGGTGCCTGCTTGAGAAGTATCAGCTGAAGGCGGAGGAGTGTATTTTCGTGGATGACCTGAAGGCGAACGCAGAAGGGGCATGCTCAGTCGGGATTCACGGGATTCAGTTTCTCTCGTATGAGGATGCGAATGAGAAGATTGAGCAGCTGCTGCGGGAAGAAAATGGTGAGAGATAATGCCATGGAAAGGTCTGATTGAGATGGGACAAACAGGCAAGGTGTAAATAAAAAACAGAAATGAAGGGGGATAAACACATGGATTTTACAACGACAAAGCTGTTGCACGGCGGCGACTACAATCCGGAGCAGTGGCTGGACCGGCCGGACATTCTGGAGAAGGACGTGAGCATGCTCACGGAGGCAGGCTGCAATGTGGTCAGCCTGGGTATTTTTTCATGGTCGACGCTGGAGCCGGAGGAAGGGGTATTCCACTTTGAGTGGCTGGAGAAGATCATCCAGAACCTCTATGAGCACGGGATTTCCACGATTCTGGCGACACCGTCCGGCGCGCGTCCGAAATGGCTGGCAGACAAGTATCCGGAGGTGCTGCGGGTCGATGAATCCCGCCATCGAAATCTGTTCGGCGGACGGCACAATCACTGCTACACGTCTCCGGTCTATCGAGAGAAGGTGGCGCTGATCAATCGGAAGCTGTCGGAACGGCTGGGCAGTCATCCGGGTGTGATTTTGTGGCATATCTCGAATGAGTATGGCGGTGAGTGTCACTGTCCTCTGTGCCAGAAGGCGTTTCAGGAGTGGCTGAAGGAGCGCTATGGTACGATCGAACAGCTGAATAAGTGCTGGTCGACAACGTTCTGGAGCCATACGTATCAGAGCTTTGACCAGATCGAGAGCCCGTCGACGCGCGGTGAGCTGGAGCTGCATGCACTGAACCTGGACTGGAAGCGTTTTGTGACGCATCAAACGGCAGACTTTATCCGCCATGAAATACAGGCCGTGCGCGCAGGCGGAAGCACCCGTCCGGTGACGGCGAATCTGATGTATTACTATGATCCGCTGGATTATTTCAAGCTCGCGAAAGAGCTGGATATCGTCACTTGGGATACGTATCCGTCCTGGGGCAAGAAGGCAATGATCGAGACAGCCTATGACAATGGAATGTGCCACGATCTGATGCGTTCTCTGAAGCGCAAGCCGTTTTTCCAGATGGAATCCTGTCCGTCCGCGACGAACTGGCAGGGAGTCAGCAAGCTGAAGAAGCCGGGCGTGCTCTTCGCACAGTCGATGCAGGCGATCGCGCATGGCGGTGAGGGCGCACTGTATTTCCAGATCCGTCAGAGCCAGGGCGCATCGGAGAAATTCCACGGTGCGGTCATCGACCATTATGGCGAAAATGATACGCGGGTGTTCCGTGAGGTATGCCGGGTCGGCGAGACGCTGAAGGCAATCTCGGAGCTGGCAGGCAGCGAGGTGAAGAGCCAGGTGGCGATGATCTACGACTGGGACAGCCGGTGGGCAATGGAGGACAGCAAGGGGCCGCGTAACGACGGGCTGCACCATCAGGAAATGCTGCTGAAGTATTACCGGGCGTTCCGCAAGCAGGGCATGAACGTCGATTTGATCGATATGGACTGCAGCATCGAGGGCTATCAGGTGCTCGTGTTGCCGATGACGTATATGTTCAAGCAGGGCTTTGCAGAGAAGGTGCGTGCATTTGTGGAGCAGGGCGGCGTGCTGATCACGACGTACTGGAGCGGCATCGCGGATGATACGGACCGCTGCTATCTGGGCGGGACGCCGCATGGCCTCATGGACGTGCTCGGACTGCGCAGTACGGAGATTGACGGGCTGTTTGACTGGGAGGAGAATCAGTTCATGCCGGTGGATGGCAATGAGCTGGGGCTGTTCCGGGAGTATACGTGCAAATATCTCTGCGATCTGGTCAGACTTGACGGTGCGCAGGCGCTGATGACCTACGGCAGTGATTTCTATCAGGGCTATCCGGCGCTGACGGTGAACCGTTATGGAAAGGGCAGCGCGTGGTATGTGGCGGCAGATGCGGAGCAAGTGTTCCAGGAGGACTTTATTGCGAAGCTGCTGGAGCATGAGGAGATATGCGGCGCCGTACCGGGGGAGATCCCGGAGGGGCTGGAGATAACGACGCGCGAGACAGAGGATGTGCGCTACTACATTTATCAGAATTTTGGCACCGGTCGTGTGATGCTGCCGCTTCCGGAGGGTGAGACCGAGACGGTATTCGGTGATCCGAAGCAGGAGCTTGAGCCGTATGGGCTGGTGGTGCTGCGGCAGAGGAGATAGGCAGCCTGACGAATTACAGAAAGGTATTAGACTTATTGTGAAAGGAACAGGAACATATGCGACTTGAAAAGCTTCAGAGCTATATCGAAGAGAAGGGCTGGAAACAGGAATATACGGAGGAAGGCGGCTGTGGCAGCCTTGATTTTGAGCATCGCGGACTGAGCTATCATGTGTGGGAGTTTCAGGAGGATGGCTACGGCGCGGAGAGCAATGTGGAAAATGTGGGCAGGATGAAGGACTATCGCGGTAACTATGAGGAGGAGATTCTGAGTATTGTAAAGACGTGGTAGCGGGGGCTGGAGGAAATAAGTGCGCAGATCTTGGGGTTAAAGCCTTGGGATCTGCGCACTTTACTTTATTTGGCAGCTTCGCCCTGCAGCCGCTCACGTATCTCTACACCGCGTCTGGTGGCAGCGAGGCCGCCGCGTCCGGTCTCGCGGAGGGAGACATCCATGAGGTCGCCGACTTCCTTCATGGCGTCGATGACCTGATCGGCCGGGATCATGCTTTGGATTCCGGCGAGCGCCATGTCAGCGGCAGACATCGCGTTGACGGCGCCGATGACGTTGCGTTTCACGCACGGTACCTCGACGAGACCGGAGACCGGGTCGCAGACGAGACCGAGGAGATTTTTCAGGCTCATGGCGACGGCGGCGAGAATCTGTTCACAGCTGCCGCCGCGCAGGTAGACGAGTGCGCCTGCCGCCATCGCGGAGGCGGAGCCGATCTCTGCTTGACAGCCACCGGAGGCTCCGGCGATGCTGGCGCGGGTCGCGATGACCTGACCGATCCCGGCTGCGACGAAGAGGGCACGGATCGTATTCGGATCATCACGGAAGAGTGGAATGAGTACAGCCGGGAGGACGCCGCAGGCTCCGGCGGTCGGAGCGGCGACGATCCGTTTCATGCAGGCATTGGATTCGCCCATCTGGAGCGCCTGTGCGATGACGCGTCCCATCGCATCTCCGCACAGGGTATTGCCGGCAGCCACATAGTCGGCCATGACGCCGCCTGCGCCGCCGACCAGCCCGCTGTTGGATTTGCGGGATACGTCGTAGGAATCGCTGGCGTCACACATGCTTTCCCACATGGCAGTCATCTGGCGGATCGATGCTTCGCGGTCGACGAGCCGGTCCTTGCTGTCTTCCCGGAGCACTGCCTCCGCGAAATCGATGGATTCTTTCTGACAGATCGCAAGGATCTGCGACAATGCTTCAAATGCCATAAATCTGGCCTCTCTTTCTATTTATAGTATCCCGTTTATTCTCGCGGGCAACGAGCTAAGTCATCTTGGCAGCTTTGTTGCCGGGAGGGCATGCCACTTTTGCAGCAATTAGCCGGCGCTTGTCTCACTGCTCTGCATTCAGATACGTTACCTTGATCACTCCTTCCAGACGCGAGAGCCACCGGAGCGCTTCGGCGGGGATATCCTGGTCGGTCTCGATGACCATCACGGCATAGCCGCCGCGGTGGTTCCGGTAGAGCTGCATGGTGGCGATGTTTACGGACTTGTGCGAGAGCATGGAGGTCACCTCTGCGACGTGGCCCGGCTGGTCCAAGTTGTGGACGATCAGGGTCGGGGAGTCGCCGTTGAAGTTTACGTTGATGCCGTCGAGCTTGTTGACCATGATGCGGCCTCCGCCGAGGGAGGAAGCCTGTACCTCCAGCTCACGGCCGCCTGCCGTGGACAGCTGCAGGATGGCGGTATTCGGATGCGCTTCTTTTAATTCGGTCTTGTCAAAGGTAAATGCGAGTCCCTGCTCCACGGCGAGTGCAAAGCTGTCCGGGATGCGGATGTCGTCCGGCTTCATGCCGAGCAGACCTGCGACGAGCGCACGGTCGGTGCCGTGGCCGGTGCCGGTAGCGGCAAACGAACCTGAGAGTGTGATCTTTGCAGTGGCTGGCTGCCCGCCGAGCAGCCGCCGGGCGATCAGCCCGATCCGGACGGCGCCTGCCGTATGGGAGCTGGAAGGGCCGACCATGACCGGCCCGAGGATATCAAAAATGTTCATGGAAGCTCCTTTCTCTATCAAAAGCAAATGCAGCCGAATGACAGGAATGCATTCCGCTATGGATAAGTGAATGAAATAAAATGCGAATATCCGCTTTATGTAAGAAAAGCAGAGCAAACGCTCTGCTTTAGTCTGTGCAGATCATATAAAGCTTATTCTACGTGATCTGACAGGAATATTCAACTGAAACTTGTGAAATTATACCCTTCCAGGAACGAGTGCCGCACGCCGTGCTGCTTGTAGCCGATCACGGTATCGAGGTTTACATTTTCCATGCTGCGGAAAATGTTGCCCTCTACGTATGGGTTCGTCTTTTTCATCTCGGCGATCATTTTTTTGACCTCCATGCGTTTGGAGACACTCGTGCCGTCCGGACGACAGGTCGTGCACGTATCGGTAAAGCGGCAGGCGCACTGGATAAAGTGCAGATCATTGTAATCCCGCCAGTGGATGATGTCGGCCTCGCGGATCAGGTACATCGGGCGGATGACCTCCATTCCGTCAAAATGGATGCTGTGTAGCTTTGGCATCATCGTCTGGATCTGTGCGCCGTAGAGCATGCCCATGAGGTTTGTCTCGATGACATCGTCGTAGTGATGGCCGAGTGCGATCTTATTGCAGCCAAGATCCATTGCCCTGCGGTATAGATAGCCGCGGCGCATGCGGGCGCAGAGATAGCACGGGGATTTGTCGATATTGTAGACGGCATCGAAGATCTGTGTCTCGAAAATGGTGGCCGGGATGCCGAGCATGCGGGCGTTTTCCTCGATGATCTTCCGGTTGGCTGCATTATAGCCCGGATCCATGACGAGATAGACGACCTCGAACGGGAATTTATTGTGGCGCTTCAGCTCCTGAAACAGCTTTGCCATGAGCATGGAGTCCTTGCCGCCGGAGATACAGACTGCGATCTTATCGTTTTCCTGGATCAGCTCATAGTCGCGGACCGCCTTTGCAAAGCGGGAGAAGAGCGGCACATGGAATTTGCGCCGGATGCTGTCTTCGATACGCTTCTGGCGGGCCAGCCGGGCTTCTTCTTTTTCTTCTTCACTTTCATCCGGCGTATCGCCTGCCAAGTGGGCGAGCAGCCAGCCGTTGTATCCGCCGGTCAGGCTGCGCGACGGGATGCCGCGGCGGTTCAGCTCGGAAGCGAGCTCCATGCTTAAAATACCGCGTGCGCAGTAGAGGATCGCGGTGCGGCCTTTGAGCAGCTCCGGTTCGGAGGTGAGCCGGTCGACTACGGCTTCCTGCGGGATGTGGATCGCGCCGTTTGCCATTCCGTAGGCAATGCTCGCGTCGTCACGGGTGTCAATGAGTTGATAGGAATCCTGCGGAAGCGTTTTCAGCTCCTGCGGGGTGATTTCGATCTGTGTATCTGCCATGGGGGTCTCCTCTTTCTAATAATTGTGCTGGGATGCTTGCGAATATACGGAACTCCGCGTGCTATCTTATCACAAGCGCTTATTTTTTTCAACACGGCAAAAAGACTCCGGCACCTCATTTTGGCCGGTGCCGGAGTCTGGAAAAGGGGGAGCTTTGTTACTCGCCCAGTACGGTGCCGTCTGCGAGCGTGATCGTATGTCCGTTAAAGTCGATCGTCCCATTGTTGGTCAGGGAAGTGATCGTGCAGTCGCCGGTCAGGGTCCAGGTGCTGCCTTCCTCTACGGTGACGACTGCGTTGTCGTCGACGGCGGTTCCTCCGTCGGCATTTTCTGTGATGTTGATTATGCCGGTGAAGCTGCTGCTGCCGGAGAGCGTCAGCTCGAGCGTGGAGATGCTGTCTACGATGATATCGCCCTCAAGCGTCTGGTCGTCTGCGGTAAATTCGACCTGTGCGCCGTTGCTGCCGGCAGTGCCCCAGCCGTGGCTCGCACTGTTGCCGGTCACATTCAAGAGGTATGCATCGGAGTCGTTGTTAGTTAGGGTCACGCCGGTAAGATTGATCGTGCAGTGCGTATTGGTCACGTAGAACATGTCGCCGTTGTTCGAGGTGAGTGTTCCGCCGTTCATCGTGAAGGAGGAGGTACCGACCTCTGCGTCTCCGGACATGGACTGATAGATCATGACATTGTGTACGTTTTCATCGGAGCTGGTACCCTCTGTATCGCTCATGTTTCCGGTTACGTCGCAGTTGTCAAGGGTGATGGAATTCTGTCCTTCGATGACAAGTGCTTCTGAATTATTAGCTGTCAGCGTGGCGTCTGAAACAGAAATCGCTGCGGTCGAATAAACAGCCGGTGAGTTGTAGCCGTTGGAGGTATAGGTGCCTCCGTTTACATTTACGGTGCCGCCGCCCCGGTCAGAACGGATGGCTGCAGCTGAATTTCCGGATGTATCGACGGTCAGGCCGGAGGCGTTTGTAGTCGCGCCGCCGGTCGTCTGGATTCCGCCGGAATTATCTGCGGTCGTTGTGATCGTGGAGTCTGAGATCGTGACAGTCGTACCTTCCCCGTAGCTGAATACGCCATTGCCGTTTTGTGCAGAGGAGGTGACAGTCGCGCCGGTGATCGTGACGTCTGCGCCGCCGGTTGCGAGCAGTGCTGCGTTCATGCCGTAGAAATCGCCATCCTCGGTGTTGGAGCTTGAACCGGAGGATTTGTCGACGGTGATGCCGTCTAAGGTGACGGTTGCTCCGTCGATGCGGACCGCATTTTCGTCATCTCCGGTGGAGGTGTAGGTCTCATCTGAGACGGTGGAATCCTCACTGATGGTCGTCGCTGCATCGCCCTGTGTCACTTCGCCGGAGCCGCCGAAGCCACCCGGAGCACCGTTGCCGCCCGGAGCGCCGTTGCCGTTTGGAGCACCGTTTCCGTCCGGTGCGCCGATTTCTCCGTTTCCGCCCATGTCATCCGGATGGGTGGAGAGGACAGTTACCTGGGTGACATCGCCGTTTTCATCAAATTCAATGGAGAGGATGGAATCCGCCGCGATATCGTCGAGGGAGCCTTCCTCGGTGTCATTCCCGATCTCGACAAGGATTTCCGTATCGGCAAAATCCAGCGTCAGAGTGTCATCGCCTGCAGTAAAGAAGTCCATACCGTTGCCGGCATCATCCGGCTTTTCCGGCGGGGTCTGAGCATTGCTGTCAGATGAGCCCTCGGAGCCTGGAGCGGCATTGCTGTTGTCATCCGGCTTTTCCGGCGGGGTCTGAGCGTTGCTGTCGGCTGAGCTCTCGGAGCCTGGAGCGGCGTTGCCGGTATCGTCCGGCTTCTCCGGAAGGTTCAGCTCGCCGACCTGCAGATCGACGCTGCTGCCGTCGATGCCTGTGACCTTCGCGGTGATCGTCTGACTGCTGTAGTCACTGTCTGCGAATACGCTGACGCCGCCGAAGGCTGCTGCGGAAACGGAAAGGGAAAGTGCATATAAGAATAATTGTCTTTTTTTCATGGTAAATTCCTCCTTGTGGATTGAACTGTTTTCTTTGCTTCCTGACCAGCATTATAGGACGCCAACCTTAGACTTAGCTTAGAAAAAAAGACTTCACAGAATGATTTCTGTGAAGTCTTTGTGAAGTGCGCCTAGCGGCGCACGTTTGGAATTTTTGTGCTGAGTGAACGTTGTCAGGAGCGAAAGAAGACCGAGAAACAGATTTTGTTTCCATCCTTATATTCTGCTGTGATCTGTCCGCGGTTCGCCTCCGTGATCGACTGTGCGACCGAAAGACCGATACCGTAGCCGCCTTTTTTCTGTGTGCGTGCCGCATCTGCCCGGTAAAAGCGATCGAAAAGACGGGCGGGTGGGATGTCAGGGAGGGCGTCACAGGTATTGGCGATTTGCAGCAGTGTACCGCGTCCCTCTTTTTTCAGCGTGACCGTTACAAAACCGCCGTCGTTCGTATATTTCAGTGCATTTTCCAGAAGGATCGAAAGGAGCTGCGTGATATGTCCCTGATCCGCGTGGAGCCAAAGATCCGGCCGGATATCGGATCGCATAGTGATCCGGCGCAGCGCAAACGGCTCGGCGAAGGCATCGGCATTTTTTTGTACGAGTGCACTGAAGGAAAAGTCTGTCGGTGTGATCTGCAAGGTGGCCTCGTCCATCCGCGCCAGTGTGAGCAGGTTTTTCATCAGACCGTTTAAGCGGTTCACCTGTTCGCGGATATTTCGGCTCCATTTGTTTTCTCCGTTGTAGAGCTCCATCGCGTCTGTGTTCGCCAGAATGATCGCGAGCGGCGTCTTGATCTCATGACCGGCGTTTGTGACGAACTGCTTCTGCTTCTGCATGTTTTCTGCAAACGGGCGGATGGCGCGCTTCGAGAGCAGGATCACGAGCAGCAGCATGAGGATCCAGCAGAGTACGCCGAGCGCGGCGGAGAGCAGAAGGACACGCAGGGAGGAGAGGAGATCCTGCGAGGTGTCCAGAAAGATGAGCACGACCTCTTCTTTTTCTTCGTCTGCACGCACGGAATATTTGTACCTTCCGCTTGTGCCGTCGGTGTCGGCAGCCTGCCAGATGGCGGAGGCGAGCGCAGCCGCGTCCTCCTCGCTTAAGGTCGAGACGCGGGTGACATCGGTGGAGAGGACCTCCCCGGTAAGATCTGTGCGCACGACAAAATAATTGGAGGAGAGGATCGCATCCTTTGCATTGCGTTCCTGTCCAAACGGAGAGGGCGGCTCCGGCGGCTTATCGGCATCCGGAGCTGTCGATTTGTTCCCGGAGAATGGCTTATCCGGAAATTCGCCGAGCTCCTGTGCAGTGATCCAGCCAAGTGTACGGCTCGTCTCCTTTTCGGAGAGGACGATATTTGTGATATTGATGCCGCCGAGCAGGACCAGGAGCAGGACGCTGATGGCGGTCATCGAGGTGATGACAAATTTTTTCTGCAGCGCACGGATCATGCCTTCGCCTCCAGTGTATAGCCGACGTTCCGCTTTGCGCGGATCGCGCAGGAAGAGCCGACGGCGGTGAGACGCTTCCGCAGATAAGAGATATAGACCCATACGACGCCTAGCTCTGCGTCGGTGTCGTATCCCCATATTTTTACGAGCAGATCTGCAGAGGAGAGGTAGATACCTTGATTGCGTATGAGCAGCTCCATCAGCTGGTATTCCAGACGCGGCAGCACGACGCTTCCGGTCGGGCCGGAGAGCTCATAGCTGGCCGTATTTAAGGAGAGGTCTTTGCAGCGGAGAATATCCGGGGAAAATTCCTCCCGGCGGCGCAGCATCGCGCGGATGCGGGCCAGCAGCTCGCCCATTGCAAATGGCTTCGGAAGGTAATCATCTGCCCCTGCATCGAGTCCCTGGATCCGGTCCTCCACCTCCGTTTTGGCGGTGAGTAGCAGGATCGGAGTCCGGCAGCCTGCAGCGCGGAGCCTTTGCAGTACCTCAAGCCCGCTTAATTTTGGCATCATGATGTCGAGGATGATGCCGTCATAGGTTTCGCTGAGTGCATAGGAGAGCGCATCCTCCCCATCGGAGACTGCGTCGACGAGATAGTTGTGATAGGTGAGGATGTCCACGACAGCTTCTGCCATCGTGGGTTCATCCTCTGCATACAAAAGCTTCATGCTTTTTTCGGCTCCGGATAGTCGACGCCAAATGTATCTACGGTCATCGATTTGATTTTCTGTTCCTTCATCGGGCGGTCACGGAAATCCGTCGGGACATCTGCGATCTTATTTACGATATCCATGCCCTCGATGACTTTGCCGAATGCAGCATAAGCGCCATCCAGATGCGGTGCATTTTTGTGCATGATGAAGAACTGGGAGCCTGCGGAGTCCGGATGCATGGCGCGGGCCATTGAGAGGACACCCTCGGTGTGGCGAAGGTCATTTTTGAAGCCGTTCTGGGAGAACTCACCCGGAATCGTGTAGCCCGGGCCGCCCATGCCGGTACCGTTTGGACAGCCGCCCTGGATCATAAAGCCGTTGATGACGCGGTGGAAGATCAGGCCATCATAGAAGCCCTTCTTTACGAGGCTGATGAAGTTGTTGACGGAGTTCGGAGCGACCTCCGGGTAGAGCTCTGCCTTAATGCAGTCGCCGTTTTCCATGGTAATGGTTACGATTGGATTCTGTGCCATTTTTCTGTTTCCTTTCTGATACATATTTATAAATTGCTGTCAAAACACCTTTTGACCTGCCATCCCGATTATAACTTTTACAAGAATGGAATGCAAGGCAGAAAACGGGTTGCGTTATCGGGCGGGTATGATAGAATGGTGGATAAAGGATTGTGGTAGATGGAAATGCTGAAAAATGTTTATTATAAATTAGAAGAAAACCATCAGGCCGGACTGTCGGAGCTGTTTGAGGAGCTGGAAGCAGAGGGGATTTGCCGGATAGTGGCCGGTGAGAGAAATAAATCCTGGCAGAACCGGGAGGCAGTTCCGGGTAGCCGTGGGGATACTGTGATTTCGGATGCGCTCCTCATCACGGATGATTGCCGGCTGGCAGAGCAGGCAGAGACGGAAGGGATTGCCTGTCTTGGCATCTCGGATTCAGACGGGTATTTTGCCGGTGCCGCGATGGTACTGCCGGATCTGCTGGATGTGGATGTGCAGATGCTGAGGGAGTGCTACTGTCATTTCCATGGGATTCCGGCGACGATTGCCGAGGATGGGCGCCTGATTCTTCGGGAGCTTGCCGAAGAAGATGTGGATATGCTTTGCCGGATCGGCGAGGAAGACGGGATGGAGTATGCATTTTGCGGCTCCCAGAGGAAGGCGGGCTTTACGCCGGAGGTGCTGAAGGCGTACTGCAAGGAGCAGTACCGGCTGTATGGATATGGCCTGTGGGGCGTTTTTTTAAAGGAAGCGGCCTGTTCCGGGGAAGCGGACGGGAAGGAGCGCCTGATCGGCTGCTGTGGGTTTGCGGAGGCTTCGGAGCACGAATCCGGCCATGGCCTGCAGCTGGAGCTGGAGTATATGCTGAGCCGCCCGTACCGGCATCGCGGCATTGGGAATGAGATGTGCCGCATGGCGCTGCAGTATGCCGGTGAGTATTTGCGCGTGGATACGGTCTGGGTGCAGGTGCATGAGAAAAATGTGGCGGGATATGCGCTGGCGCGCAAGCTGGGATTTCATCCGGCAGATGACCGGGGAAAATGTAAACACGACGGAGTTGGTTTGCTTGGTTTGACAAATCAGCGCTCTGCCGATATGATGATATAAGGGTCAAAAGATCATGCGTTTCATGCTTGCATGAAAAAGCATGACTTATTGAATATGATAGAAATGGACTCATGAGCGAATGACAGAAAGTAAGAATATGGAGGAGCTATGCTTTTTAATTCACTGGAATTTCTTTTGTTTTTTCCGACAGTATGTTTGTGCTACTATGTGATCCCACATCGGATCCGGTATCTGTTCTTGCTTGTGTGCAGCTATTTCTTTTATATGTGCTGGAACCCGCAGTATGCATTGCTGATGCTGACGTCGACGGCGATCACGTATGCATCCGGGCTGCTGCTGGAAAAAGCGAAACAGAGCAAAGAGGAGAAGCGGCGAAGACGAAGGATGCACTGGTGTGTGGCGCTCTCGTTTATCAGTAATCTTGCGATTCTGTTTTTCTTTAAGTACTTTGATTTTGCAGCGGATACAGTCGTGCGGCTGTGCGCGCTGGCACAGATCGAGGTGCAGCGTCCGGCATTTGATGTAGTTCTTCCGGTCGGCATTTCGTTTTACACGTTTCAGGCACTTGGCTATACGGTTGATGTGTACCGTGGCGAGATTTACGCGGAGAAGAATTTCCTGAAATATGCGTTGTTTGTGTCATTCTTTCCGCAGCTTGTGGCCGGACCGATTGAGCGTTCAAAAAATCTGCTGATTCAGATCAATGAAAAGCACCGCTTTGAATTTGCGCGTGTTCGTAATGGACTGCTTTTGATGCTGTATGGATATTTTCAGAAGGTCGTGCTGGCGGAGTATCTCGCGATAGCGGTGGATAATGTATACAATACATGCGCAGAGCGCACCGGCTACCAGCTACTGATCGCCACGGTTTTGTTTGCGTTTCAGATTTACTGTGACTTCGGAAGCTATTCGAATATCGCAATCGGCGCAGCGAAGGTCATGGGCTTTACGCTCATGGAAAATTTCAATACCCCGTATTTTTCCATGTCGGTGGCGGAGTTCTGGAGAAGATGGCACATTTCGCTCTCTACGTGGTTTCGGGATTATCTGTACATTCCGCTCGGCGGCAACCGGAAGGGAAAAGTGCGGAAATGGTTCAACCTGATGGTTGTCTTTTTAGTGAGCGGTCTGTGGCACGGGGCAAGCTGGCATTATGTGTTCTGGGGCGGATTAAACGGAGCCTATCAGGTGCTTGGTGAATGGATGCGCCCGGTTAATAAAAAACTGAAGCAGTGGTTCTGTGTGGATGAGACCTCATTCAGCCACCGGCTGCTGCGGATTCTGCTGGCCTTCAGCCTGGTCAGCGTAAGCTGGATCTTTTTCCGGGCCGGTTCGGTGTCGCAGGGAATAGATATTCTGAAGCGGATCCTTGGATGTTCCGGCACATACTGGTTTACATGGGGCGACAATCTGACGGTCATGGGGCTGACGGAGCAGACAAAGGATGTGCTGATCGTTTGTCTTGGTATTCTGGCGGCAGCAGATATTTGTAAATACCGGAACATCCATTTGATTGCATGGATTACGAAGCAGGGAATCTGGTTCCGCTGGCTCATCTATTTTACAGCGATTTTCGGAATCCTGATTTTCGGTGTGTATGGGCCGGGCTATGATGCGAGCCAGTTTATTTATTTTCAGTTTTGAGGTTGGAGATTTGAATGATGCAAAATAAAGCGGTGAAAGGCTGGAGATGGCTTTTGGCAGCGGTTCTTTTTATTGGGATCGGGCTGCTTTTATATGGAAGGATTTCAGAGGTGCTGCGCAGGAAGAGCGGTGCGGAAGCAGATATGATTCATACCTTTTACGATGTGAAAAAGGATTCGCTGGATGTGCTGTTCCTGGGGAGCAGCCATTTGTATTATGGTGTGCAGCCGAATGTGCTGTGGCGCGAGTACGGGATTGCCGCCTATGATATGGGAAGTGCGGAGCAGACTGTGGCATCGTCCTATTTTCTTTTGAAGGAGGCGCTCGCGTATCAGAAACCGGAGGTGGTCGTGCTGGAGACGTATTATCTCTGGTATCCGGAGCTGTATAATGGCGAGGCGAGGCTGCGGCAGGCGTTTGACGGAATGCGGTACGGAAAGGCAAAGCGTGAAATGCTGGATGTGATGCTTCCGGAGCTGGACTGGAAGGAGCGGATGACCTACTGTCTGCCGTTTTTGAAATATCATGAGCGGTGGGATGCGCTGGAGGATTATGACTTCCATACGAAGCCATATCTGAGAGGGGCACGGATCGACTATACCGTTGC
>OLQE01000609.1_pt1 | contig 25865 bp, 22 predicted proteins | sample 1643161 | NCBI WGS metagenome assembly OLQE01 (sample SAMEA3136650, study PRJEB25190) | human gut metagenome | reverse complement strand
GGGATAAGGAGCCGCCCCTTTTTATGCAAGAATTTCGACTTGTTAGAGTTATGGGAGGCAGGAAAGGACCCCTTGCCGCTTGATCCAGGGAAAGCGACGGCGAAATCCCAGGTCGCTGTACGATCCTCTGCAGCCGATTCTTTCGAGCGCTCGTCCCGAACTCTAACAACTCGAAAAAACCGCTCTGCAAATGGCCACCGATTGTCGCGGGGGATCCGGCTTCCTCGCTAGCCCTCCGCGCGCAGGAAGGCTTCGTAGCCGCGGCGGGCTTCGTAGATGTCGGCTTTGCTGGTGACTTCCCAGGGGGAGTGCATCGAAAGCACGGGCACGCCGGAGTCGATGACGTCCATGCCATATTTCGCGGGGATGTAGGCGATGGTTCCGCCGCCGCCGGCATCCACCCGTCCCAGCTCCGCGGTTTGGAAACTTACGCCCGCGTCGTCCATGATGCGGCGCACCAGCGCGACGTACTCGGCCGAGGCGTCGTTCGATCCGCTCTTGCCACGGGAGCCGGTGTACTTGTTGAACACGAGGCCGCGGCCCAGATAGGCGGAGTTCTTCGCCTCGAAGACGCTCGCGTAGGCCGGGTCGAAGCCGGCGGACACGTCCGAGGACAGCATGCGCGAGCGGGTGAGGGCGCGGCGCAGGCGAAGTGGGCTGCTCTCGCCGGCAAGCGCCATGATCTCGGCGATGGTGTTCTCGAAGAACATCGAGGCCATGCCCGAGGCGCCCACGCTGCCGATCTCCTCCTTGTCCACGAGCACGCAGACGGCGGTGCGGGCGGGCACGTCGTCGCCCAAGGCCAGCTGGGCCACGAGCGAGGTGTAGGCGCACACGCGATCATCCTGGCCGTAGCCGATGACCATGGAGCGGTCGAATCCGAGGTCGCGGGCGCGGCCGGCTGGCACCACTTCCAGCTCGGCGGAGAGGAAGTCCTCCTCGCTGATGCCGTACTTGTCGGTCAGAAGCGCCAGCACGTGGGCCTTCACCGGATCCTTGGGAGCTTCGGTGCTCTCGGCTTCCTTGGAGTCAGAGGAGTCGGCGGTGCTCAAGAGCGGGCGGTTGCCCACGAGCACGTCCAAGTCCTCGCCTTCCACGACCTTTGCGCCCTTCTTGTCCATCTGCTGGGAGCCCAAATGCGGCAGCAGGTCGGTCACGCAGAACACCGGGTCGGCCTCATCGTCGCCGATGTTCACCTCTATCACCTCGCCGTCGGTGGTCGCCACCACGCCGTGCAGCGCCAAGGGCAGCGCCGTCCACTGGTAGTTCTTAATGCCTCCGTAATAGTGAGTGTCCAAAAGCGCGAAGTCGTTGGCCTCGTACAGCGGGTTCTGCTTGATGTCCAGCCGCGGCGAGTCGATGTGCGCCCCCAGGATGTTCATGCCCTCGGAGATCGGCGCGGCCCCCACGTGCACGAGGATGACTGCCTTCCCCTGGGCGCAGGCCCACAGCTTGCTGCCCGGCCCCACGGGCGTGCCGGCGGCGATGCAATCGGCCAGCGAGTCGTAGCCGGCGTCCTCGGCCGCGGCAATGGCGGCCGCAGCACACTCGCGCTCGGTCTTGTTGTCGGAGATGAAGTTGATGTAGTCAGCAGCCAGCGCCTCAACCTCGGCCGATGCTGCCTCGTCGTACTTCTTCCAAGCTACTTCGCGTTCCACGAAACTTCCTTTCTCTTGTGCGATCGAACACAGTATGAACCAATCTGTGGGGAAAAGTTCGGAAATTGTTACATCCCGTTTTCCTAGGACGCAGAGCGCGAAGGCCGTACTATAATGGCCCAGACATTGAGACGATGTCGCCGATACTTAAGAAAGGAAGATTCCATGAATCTGCGTGACGTTATTCCTACCGCCGAGAACTCCAGCAACTTCAACGTCGTCCCCGAGTCCATCACCGAGGTGGGCACCACCCTCGAGAACCTGAAGGCCGCGGTGTGCGGCGAAACCGGCGCGTCCGCCAAGTACGCCGCCTGCGCTGCTGCCGCCAAGGAGCAGGGCTTCGACCAGATCGCCCGCCTGTTCGAGGCCACCAGCGCCGCCGAGCAGATTCACATCGGCCTGGAGGCCGGCGTGATCGCCGAGATCGAGCCGGGATACGAGCGTCCCGCCGCTCCCGACGCCGAGGGCATCGCCACCGATCTGAACCTCATCGCCGGCGCCCTGGGCGAGATCTACGAGACCTCCGACATGTACCCGAGCTTCATCAAGGTGGCCCAGGAGGAGGGCAACAAGAAGGCCGAGTTCGTGTTCACTCGCGCCAAGCTCGCCGAGGCCGTGCATGCCGAGCTGTACATGGACGCCTACAACAACATCGACGCTCCCACCGACGAGGCCTACTACCTGTGCCCCATCTGCGGCTACATCCACAAGGGCGATGACTTCGAGAAATGCCCCATCTGCTTCACCCCGGCCGACAAGTTCCGCAAGTTCTAATTCAACAGCGGAAACCCTGCATCATGGAAGCGGCCGTCCTTCGGGGCGGTCGCTTTTTCATGGGGAGGGAAGGGCGCGGCGGCCCGCTGCGGTAGAATGGGCGCGAATCGAATGGACGTGACGGACGGGGAAGGCATCGCGGGCGCGGCAAGGTCGGGCAGGACGGGCGACCGGAGCGGTCGGGCGCGGCAAGGTCGGGCAGGACGGGCGGCTGCGGCAAGGGCGCGCAAGGTGTCCGGGACGGCAAGGGCGCAGAGAGGAAGCGGCATGATCGAGAAGCGCTATGATACAGGGCGGGGAACCATCGTCTACGAGGTGAGCGAGGGTTCGGATGCGGCGCGGCCGTGGGTGGTGTTCCTGCCGGGGCTTACGGCGGATCGTCGCCTGTTCGCGCCGCAGATCGAGCACTTCGAGGGCCGTGTCAACTGCCTGGTGTGGGACGCGCCGGCCCATGGTGAGTCGCGCCCGTTTCCGCTGGACTTCTCGCTGGAAGATCTGGCCCGGTGGCTCGGCGTCATTATGGATGCGGAAGGGGTGCAGGCGCCCCTGCTCGTGGGGCAGTCCATGGGCGGCTACGTGGCCCAGGTGTTCGACGTGCTGTTCCCCGGGCGCTCCCGCGGCATCGTGTCGGTGGATTCCGCGCCTCTCGGCCGCGGCTACTACAAAAGCTGGGAGCTGGCCTGCCTGCCCTTCGTGACGCGGATGCTTCGCCTGTACCCATGGGGCACGTTGAAGCGCACGAGCGCCGAGGGCAACGCCGCGACTCCCGAGGGCCGCGCCATCATGAGCTCGATCCTGGCCGGCTACGAGAAGGACGAGTACTGCCGGCTTTCCGCCCACGGCTTCGCCATGCTGGCCGACGTGGTGAGAAGCGACGAGTACGCCGAGCCCACGGCTGCGCTTGTGCTCATCGTGGGCGAGCTGGACCGCACCGGGTTCATTCGCAAGTACAACGAGCTGTGGTCGGAGCGCACGGGCTTGCCCATTCGCTGGATAGAAGGCGCCGCCCATAACTCCAACGCCGACAACCCGGTCGCCGTGAACGCCATCATCGAGGAGGCGCTCGGCGGCAACTGAGGTTGCACCCAGCGGATTGCGGCGGCTTCAGACGCTTAGCTCCCCTCCCAGCTCGCAAACAGTCGAGCGCGGAATGGCTCTGACCGGCCAGATTCTGCTAGAATGCCTTCGCTGAGAAAGTCATAGCGTGAGGGAGGTGAGAGGAATGTCGAAGAAGCGCAAGAAGGCGCACCCGGTGCAGCCGGTAAAGCCGAAGGGCAACGTCGTGTGGCGACAGTCGGCCGAGGAAGCGACGCTGGCGAGCAAGCCGCGCTACAACGGGTTCGCCTGCGGGCACGGCGCCCATGGTTCGGCGAAGTACAGCCGAGCCCGCGCCAAGCAGGCGTGGAAACGCCAAATGCGACAAGAAGGAGCCTCTCGGGGCTCCTTCCCTTTTTCGGTGCTCGCGTTCGTCGCGGCCGACCGCTGCCGAAAAAATGGCGCGGGTCTGCGGCGGGTCTGGCACCGGGTCCCGTCTCGGCCTATAATAAGTCAATTACTCATTGCGGGGAGCATGGGTTGAAACACTTGGTCGTCGTGGCACCGACGGCCGCCCGTCCCCGTTAGGGCACCGAGTGGAAGAAGGAGCGCAGCCGTGGCCTACTATTTCGATGAACCGTCCCGCACATTCAACGAGTACCTGCTGGTTCCGGGCCATACGCCGGCCGATTGCATTCCGGCGCGCGTCAGCCTGAAGACCCCGCTGGTGAAGTACCGCAAGGGCGAGGAGGAGTGCCCGCTCTCGCTTTCCGTGCCGATGGTTTCCGCCATCATGGCCGCCGTGTCCGACGACAAGATGGCCGTGGCGCTCGCCACCGAGGGCGGTTTGTCGTTCATCTACGGCAACCAATCCATCGAGGACGAGGCCGCCATGGTGGCCCGCGTGAAGGACTACAAGGCCGGCTTCGTCACCTCCGACGCAAACCTCTCCCCCGACATGACGCTCGAGCAGGTAGTGACTCTGAAGGAGCAGTACGGGCATTCCACCATGCCCGTCACCGATGACGGAAGCGCCCACGGCAAGCTGCTCGGCATCGTGACCGAGCGCGACTACCGCCTCTCCCGCATGTCCATGGACGAGAAGGTGGCCGACTTCATGACGCCGCGCGAGAAGCTCGTGGTGGCTCCGGATGGCACCTCTCTGAAGGCCGCCAACGACATCATCTGGGATCACAAGCTGAACTCGCTGCCCATTGTGGATGCGGACGACCATCTGGTGGCGCTCGTGTTCCGCAAGGACTACGACTCCCACAAGTCCAATCCCGACGAGCTTTTGGACGCCCACAAGCGCTACATGGTGGGCGCGGGCATCAACTCCCGCGACTACGCCGAGCGTGTGCCGGCGCTTGTCGAGGCCGGCGCCGACGTGCTGTGCATCGATAGCTCCGAGGGCTATTCCGACTGGCAGAAGATGACCATCGAATGGGTGCGCGAGCACTACGGCAACGACGTGAAGATCGGCGCGGGCAACGTGGTTGACGCCGAGGGCTTCCGCTTCCTCGCCGACGCGGGCGCCGACTTTGTGAAGATCGGCATCGGCGGCGGCTCCATCTGCATCACCCGCGAGACCAAGGGCATCGGCCGCGGCCAGGCCACCGCGACCATTGAAGTGGCGAAGGCCCGCGACGAGTACTTCCGCGAGACCGGCGTCTACGTGCCCATCTGCTCCGACGGCGGCATCGTCTACGACCACCACATCTCGCTCGCGTTGGCCATGGGCGCCGACTTCGTCATGTTGGGCCGCTACTTCGCCCGCTTCGACGAGAGCCCTTCGGCCAAGGTCATGGTGAACGGCACCTACATGAAGGAGTACTGGGGCGAGGGGAGTGCCCGCGCCCGAAACTGGGGCCGCTACGATTTGGGTGGCAAGAAGTCGCTGTCCTTCGAGGAGGGCGTCGATTCGTACGTGCCCTACGCCGGCAGCCTGAAGGACAACATGGCCATCACCCTGCTGAAGCTGAAGAGCACCATGTGCAACTGCGGCGCGCTCACCATCCCCGAGTTCCAGGACAAGGCGAAGCTCACGCTGGTGTCCGCCACCTCCATCGTAGAGGGCGGCGCCCACGACGTGTTGCTGAAGGACAAGGCTCCCTACGCGAGCAACACCCGCTAGGACTCGCTTGGCGGCGCGCAGGCGCATCGCCAAACTCTGGGATTGCCGAAAGGCGCTTCGCGACAACGCGGAGCGCCTTTTTTGTGGGGGTGGGATGGAAGCTATACTTTGAGCGCTTCGAAAAGATCTTCCATATCCTGCTCGTACAAGCTGTCGCGCAGGTACACGAAACTGATGTCGTGGAAGATGCCCGCATCGGAAAGCGGGATAACGCGCACCGTTCCCTCCTGCACCTCCCGCTGCACGGCAGCTTCGTAGACGAAGGAGATACCTAAGTCGGCCTCCACGAATATCTTGATGATATCGAGGCTTTCCACGACGAAATGGTCGGCGAAAGAGGCAGGCGAGAGATTGCGCTGGGCAAGGGCGTGGGTGAGAACGTTGCGGCTGCCGCTGCCCTCCTCGCGCAGAATGAGCCGTTCGCCCAAGAGGTCTTCCAGGGTGCGCGGCGTACGCGGGAAGCGATGCTCGGCCGCGCAAATGGGCACCAGCCGTTCGGCAGAGAAGGGCCGCGAGGCGTAGCGGGCCTTGTCGAAGAGGCCTTCCACGAAGGCACAATCGATGGTCCCCGCGTCGAGGAGCTCCATCAGGTGCTGGGTTCCGCCCGAGCGCACGGTGATTTGGATGTCGGGTCGGGCGCCCAGACAGCGGGCGAGGGGCCGGGCCACCACGTACTCGCCGGCGGTCAGCGTCATGCCGATGCGCAGCTTGACCGTGGCGCCATGGGCCACCTCCTCGATGCGCTCGTGCAGTAGCACGTCGTCGTGGGCCATGGTCGCTAGCCCGTCGCGCAGGACACGCCCCGCCGGTGTCAGCTCCAGCTTTTTGCGATGGTAGGTGAACAGCTTCGCGCCGTACTCGCGCTCCAGGTACGTGATGTGCTGGGAGACGGCCGGCTGGGTGAGCGCCAGCTCCTCAGCGGCTCGGGTGTAGTTCAGAGTGCGGCACACGGTGAGGAATGTCTTTACGCGAAAATCCTGCATTGCGTCTCCTTCGATGGGTGCGGTGGTTCCTGGGGACTCGGGTAGCATATCAATAAATTTCGCTAATGGCTACATAATGATATATAAGTTTTCTTTTGGTAAGAAACCGCGCATAATAAAGCCACTTCACTCCTGCGGGTCACTGCGTTACTTCCGGTGATTCGTGGTCGAGACATTTCCGGCCCCAAAGGCCCCGACGAAAGGTGCTCTATGCGCGACATTATCAAGAAAGTACCCATCCCCACAGCGGGTGTGGCCCTGGGCCTGGCTGCTTTGGGCAACCTGCTTCAACCCTATGCCGAGATCGCCCACATTGCTTGCGGGGCGTTGTCTCTCTTCCTGGTGGCTATGCTCATCGCCAAGCTGATCATGTTCCCCTCCATGCTTCGCGAGGATATGAAGAACTCCGTCTTCGCAAGTGTTTCCGCCACGTTCTTCATGACGCTGATGCAGCTGGCTGGCTACCTTGCTCCCGCGGCTATCGTGCCGGCCTTCGGGCTGTGGTGCGCGGCCGTGGCGGGTCACTTCGTGCTGATGGCGTGGTTCACCCTGTACTATATCCGCCGCTTCAAGCTCACCGAGGTCTTCCCCACGTACTTCATTTGCTACGTGGGCATCATCGTGGCGGCCGTGACGTCTCCCGTCTTCGGCGCCGAGGCCTTCGGCCAGGGCATTTTCTGGTTCGGTTTTGCTTGCTACCTCGTGCTGCTCGCCGTGGTGACGATGCGCTACATCAAGCATGAGATCCCCGAAGGCGCTCGTCCCCTGTTCTGCATCTATGCTGCTCCTATGGGTCTGTCGCTGGTGGGCTATCTGTCGGTTATGCCTGATCCGAACCCGGTGTTCGTGGCCGTGCTCATGGGTCTCGGCCAGCTGATGCTCATCGGCGTCGTCACCCGGGTGCCGAAGTTCCTCGCCCTGCAGTTCTATCCGAGCTACGCAGCCATGACCTTCCCCTTCGTCATCTCCGCGATGGCGCTCGGCAAGGGCGTGCAGGCTCTCTACGCTGCCGGCTACTCCATCCCGGCGCTTCCGGCGATCGAGGCCCTCATCGCCGTGGAGACGCTATTCGCCGCCGTGATGGTCGCCTACGTCTTCGTGCATTTCATGAAGTTCTTCTTCGGCACGCCGAAGGCTGCCAAGGCCCCGAAGGCGCGTCCCGAGGTTCCTGCGGCTCTCACCGTCGAGGTCACCGAATAACACTTGAACACCTATCGCCTCGCCGGCCCGACGTTCTGCTCTGGCCGACGACGGCCCCTCCTCTCCTCAGCGCCCCGGTTCCTCCACTGGGGCGCTCTCCTTTTTGGGAGAGGAGTTTCGTTTGTGGCGGGATTTTCCGATTTCCACCTGGTTGAGCATACATGAGCGTGGAAATCGGGAAATCGCGCCATATTTTGCTCCACAGGGGATGAGCTTTTCGGCTTGCGGCATGGTTTGGAGCTTGCGACGCATCCTCGTTCCTCGGGGCTTGCGACGTGCCTTGGGGCGTGCGGCCCTTATCTCTCGATGGCGCGGTTGATGAGGGCGCGCAGCTCGTCGATGCCGTCGCCCTTCTCCGACGACGTCACCACCATGGGCACGCCCCCCGGCAGCTTGAGCGCCTTCTTGATGGCGGCGCGCTGCTTCATCTGCTGCTGCTTCGACAGCTTATCCGCTTTGGTCAGCGCGATGGCGAAGGGAAGCTCGGCGTCCATGAGAAACTGAACCATGTTGCGGTCGAGCGCCGAGGGTTCGTGGCGGATGTCGATGAGCGACACCACGAGTGCGAAGTCGCGATCTTGATTGTAGTAGCCCTCGATGAGCTCGCTCCACCGGCCCTTTTCTGCTTTGGACACTTTCGCGTATCCGTAGCCGGGCAGATCCACGAGATCGTGGCCGTCCACATCGTAGAAGTTGATGGTGGCCGTCTTGCCCGGCGTGGACGACACCTTCGCGAGACCCTTGCGATACATGAGCTTGTTGAGCAGCGACGACTTGCCCACGTTCGAACGCCCCGCGAAGGAAACCTCGGGACCCGTGGATGCTGGCAGCTGCTCCGAGGTGCCGTAAGCGGCTTTAAACGATGCGTTGTGGAAGTTCATGGGTGCTCCTTCGCGGAGGGGATCGCGGTATTTCGCTATCATGGTACTTGAATTGGACGGTCGAAGGGCGAAGGGGCGCGGAAATGACGGCAAATCATAGGAAAGATGCGCTGGAAGTGGCGCACATCACGGGCGTGCAGGGCATCCGCGCCGCCATGGCGCGCTTGGCCGACGAGGAGGCCGACGTACCCCTGCCCGGGGCCGTGCCCGAGGAGGTGCCGCTGGGGCGCCGCACCTGTGCCGTGTGCGCTGCCGACAACGACGGTTCCCGGGAGACCTGCTGGAACTGCGGCGCTTCTCTGCGCCGGGTGCGCTAGGGGCGGAACGTATAGCCGCCGTCTGTCCCGTGAGGGGCGCGGTCGAGCGCTGGCGCCCCTTTTCCAAGAGCGCATCATGGCTATAATGGGGAAATCAACTCGCGGCCGCGGGGAATGCGCGCGGTCGAAAGCCACGTTTTCGAGGGAGTGCCATGAAAGCCTACAACCCCCATGAGATCGAGCCCCGTTTGCAGTTGGCCTGGGAAGAGGCCGGGCTGTACACGGTGCCGGAGAATTCCGATGCGCCCAAGAAGTATGTCCTGGAGATGTTCCCGTATCCCTCCGGCGACATGCACATGGGGCATGCGAGCAACTACACCTATGGCGACGTGGTGGCCCGCTACTCCAAGATGCAGGGCTTCGACGTGCTGCATCCCATGGGCTGGGACGCCTTCGGCCTGCCCGCGGAGAACGCCGCCATCAAGCATCACAGCCATCCGGCCATCTGGACCTACGAGAACATCGAGACCCAGAAGAAGAGCTTCTCCCGCATGGGCTTTTCCTACGACTGGGATCGCAAAGTGGTGGCGTGCGATCCGGAGTACTACCGCTGGGGCCAGTGGATCTTCCTGAAGTTCTGGGAGCGCGGTCTCGTGGAGCGTCGCAACTCGCCGGTGAACTGGTGTCCGAGCTGCGGCACCGTGCTCGCCAACGAGCAGGTCATCGAGGGTCGCTGCTGGCGATGCGACTCCGAGGTGGAGAAGCGCGACCTCACCCAGTGGTACTACAAGATCACCGACTACGCCCAGGAGCTGCTGGACGACCTGGATCAGCTGGAAGGCTGGCCCGAGCGCGTGAAGCAGCAGCAGGCCAACTGGATCGGCCGCTCCGAGGGCGCCAACGTGGACTTCATCCTGTGCGATGCGGAGGGCAACGCGCCGGCCGAGCCCACCGAAGACGACATCATCACCGTGTTCACCACCCGCGCCGACACGTTGTACGGGTGCAGCTTCTTTTTGCTGGCGCCGGAGAGCAAGCTTTTGCGCGGCTTGGTGGAAGGCACTGAATACGAGGCGCCGGTCATGGAGCTCGTGGAGGCCGCCAAGAAGGTGACCGCCGTCCAGCGCGCCCAGGGCGACCATGAGAAGCACGGCGCGTTCACCGGTCGCTACGTGGTGAACCCCATCAATGGCGAGAAGGTGCCCGTATGGGTGGCCGATTATATCGTGGCCGACTACGGCACCGGCGCGGTCATGGCCGTGCCCTGCGGGGATACGCGCGACTTCGAATTCGCCCGCAAGTACGACCTGCCCATCATCCCTATCATCTTGGGCGAGGACGATCCGCTGTACCCGCAGCTGAAGGACGAGCAGAATCGCGTGGTGACCACGGTTGATTGGCCGGAAGCCTACGCTGCCGAGGGCGCGCTCGTGCAGTCCGGTCCCTACACCGGCATGACCGGCGGCAAGCATTCCGAGGGCGAGGCCGCCATCGTGGCCGCCCTGGAGGAGATGGGCCGCGGCAAGCGCACGGTGGAGTTCCGCCTGCGCGACTGGCTCATTTCCCGCCAGCGCTATTGGGGCAACCCCATTCCCGCCATCCACTGCGAGAAGTGCGGCGTGGTGCCTGTGCCGGAAGAGGATCTGCCCGTGCGCCTGCCCGAGGACATCGATCTGGCTGCCGGCGAGACGCTGGCCACCCATGCCGGGTTCGTGAACACCACCTGCCCGGTTTGCGGCGGCCCGGCCAAGCGCGAGACCGACACCATGGACACCTTCACGTGCTCCAGCTGGTACTACATGCGCTACACCGACCCGCACAACGTGCACGCCCCCTTCAATCCGGAAAAGACCAACGCCTGGATGCCCGTCGATCAGTACATCGGCGGCATCGAGCACGCCATCCTGCACCTGCTCTACAGCCGCTTCTTTACCAAGGTGCTGCGCGACTGCGGCCTGCTCGACTTCGACGAGCCCTTCACGAACCTGTTGTGCCAGGGCATGGTGCTCGACGCCCACGGCGATGTGATGAGCAAGTCGAAGGGCAACGTGGTCTCGCCGGAGGAGATGATCGCCGAATACGGCGCCGACGCCGTGCGCGCCTACATCTTGTTCTTGGGGCCGCCCGAGAAGGAGAAGCTGTGGAACGAGGACGGCCTGCCGGGCATGTACAAGTTCCTGAACCGCCTGTGGCGCCAGGTGCACGACCTTTGCGGCAAGGCCGGCGACGAGACGTTGTTCGCGCAGAAGCCAGCTGATGAGGCGGCCGTGGCGGCGGCGAAGAAGCTCATCCGTGAGCGCCATCGCGTGGTGGAGAAGGTGTCGGCTGACATCGAGCGCAACAACTTCAACACCGCCATCGCCGCCATCATGGAGCTGTCGAACGCCGCCGGCGAGTATCTGCGCGCGTTCAGCCCCGAGGATCGCGCCGCCTGCGAGGACCATCGCGCGGTCGATGCGGAGGTGGCCGAGGTGCTCGTGAAGCTCGTGGCGCCGTTCACGCCCCACCTGGCCGACGAGCTGTGGCGCGAGGCGCTGGGCCGCGATGGCTTCGTCTACGACCAGCCGTGGCCGGAATACGACCCCGACCAGGCCCGCGCTGATGAGGTGGAACTGGCCGTGCAGATCTGCGGCAAGATCAAGGGCCGCGTGACCGTGGCCGCCGACGCCCCGGAGCCCGAGGTGCTCGCCGCTGCCCGCGAGGCTGTGGCCGTCGCCCTGGAGGGCAAGACCGTCAAGAAGGAAGTCTACGTCCCCGGCCGTCTGGTGAACATCGTCGCGGTGTAACTGCAATTTTTGCGGGCTGCGAGGAGGACGAACCCGCTCGCAGCCCGCTGGGTGCTTTACCCGTGGCGCACGCGGAGGATCACAAAGGCCGATGAGCTTGCCTAGTCCAAAAGCTCGTCCAAGGCCTCGAAGAGCCTGTCAATCTCGATGGGCTTGGAGAGGTGGCCGTCCATGCCGCTGCGCAGCGCCTTCTGGCGGTCTTCCTCGAAGGCGTCGGCGGTCATGGCCAAAATGGGCACCTTCGCGCGGGTCGGATCGCTCAGGCGGCGGATGGCCTTGGTTGCCTCGTAGCCGTTCATGTTGGGCATCTGCACATCCATGAGGACGAGCTGGTAGTGCCCCGCCGGCGAATTCATGATCTTCTCGACCGCCTCGCACCCGTCGACGGCGTACTCGACGGTAAGCCCCTCGTCTTCCAGGAGCGTGATAGCGATCTCGCGGTTCAGATCGTTGTCGTCGACCAGAAGGATGCGGCTCTTCTGCAGGTGGTGCCTTGCGTTGGCGTGCGGAGCCTTCGACTCATGCGCTGCCGCCGCCCTTTTGCCGGCCAGCTGCAGGGTCAGCTCGATGGTGAAGGCGGTGCCCTTGCCCTGGACGCTCTTCACGGCGATGGAGCCGTGCATCATGTCGACGAGGTTCTTGGTGATGGTCATGCCCAGGCCGGTTCCCTGGATGCCGCTGATGGTGGAGGTGCGCTCGCGTTCGAACGGGTCGAAGATGTGCTCGACGAACTCCGGGCTCATGCCGATGCCCGTGTCCGACACGATGAACCGGTAGCGCCCGTAGCCCGCCGGCGCGCCATCGAGCTCGTCGACCTTCACCTTCACGAAGCCGCCGGGGTTCGTGAACTTCAGGGCGTTGCCGAGCAGGTTCAGCAGGATCTGGTTGATGCGCAGCTTGTCGCAGCGCACGTCGGCATGGCGTACCCCGGTGGTGTCCACGGTGAAGTACAGTTGGCGGGCGCTCGTTTCGGCCTGGATGATGCTGTAGAGGTCCTCCAGGAGGTCGACCAGGTTGTAGGGCTGCTCGTCGAGGGACACCTTGCCGCTCTCGATGTGGCTCATGTCCAGGATGTCGTTGATGAGACTGAGGAGGTGGGCGCTGGAGGACTGGATCTTGCCCAAGTACTCCTGAACCCGTTCGGGCTGATCGATGCGGCTGGCGGCCAGAGTGGTAAAGCCCACGATAGCGTTCATGGGCGTGCGGATGTCGTGGGACATGTTGGAGAGGAAGGCGCTCTTGGCGGCATTCGCCTTGTTGGCCTGGGTGAGGGCCTCTTCCAGAAGGGCCCGCTTCTTCATCTCTTCGCGGGTTTGGACATCGACGCTGCGCAGGCCGAGGATGATGTCGTGAGCCATGCGCCAATCGCCGTTGCGCACGATGGTGGCCTGGCAGTACTCGGTGTCCTCGCCGCGGCGGATGCGGTAGTTCACGTGGATGCGCGCTCGGTCGGTCAGCGCGTCGAGAAGGTTCTTCGCTGAAAGGGTCTCGCGCAACATGGCCTGATCCTCTTCCACGACGGCCTCGTTGATGTACCCGCCGAGACAGCTTTCGAAGATCAAGTCGCCTGCGAAGAGCGTATCGAACTTGCGGAGCCGATCGCCGCTGATGCGCAGCACCTCGCCCTCCTGAGTATCCAGACTGAACGAGCAGACGAGCAGGTAGTCCTCGGAGAGCGCCTGGATGAGGTCGCGCTGACGGCGCTCCTTGCGCACCTCCTCCTTCTTCTTGTCGGTGTAGTCGAGCAGGTAGCGCTGCAAGAGCAGTTCGCCGTCGCTTTCGATGAGCTTCACGTTGCCCATGACGTGCACGATGCTGCCGTCGTCGTGGCGCACCCGATACTCGGTGCTCACCGAGTCGCCGACGTTCTTGAGGGTGGCGATGGACTCGCGCATCTTCGCGGCATCTTCGGAAATGACTGAGGGGGCCACCATGTCGAAGCCGGCGGCCATGAGGTCTTCCGCCGAATCGTAGCCCAAAATGTCCAGGGCCGCCTGGTTGATGCCGAGCAGGCGCGTGCCGTCGAGCGAATGGGTGATGACGCCGCAATCCATGGTGGTGAAGATGGTTTCCATGGTGTGGTTCTTCTCGACGATCTCGTCCTCGTAGGCGCGTTCCTGGGTGACGTCGATGCCCACGCCGACGGTGCCCATGACCGAGCCGTCGATGTTGTAGAGGGGCGACTTGTAGGTGGTGAGCAGGCGCGTGCCATCGCTGGTCTGCACGGTCTCCTCCGAGACAATGGTGGACTTGGCGGTCATGACCCGGCGCTCCGATTCAATGCAGGCGGGATCGTCGGCTTCCACGTCCCAGATGTAGGCGTGCCCGCGGCCCTGCACCTGTTCTTTGGTCTTGTTCACCGTGGCGCAGAAGGCGTCGTTGACCTTGTGGTGGATGCCGTCCTTGGACTTGTACCATACAAGCGACGGAATAGAGTTGATGGTGGCTTCCAAATACTGGCTCGTCTCCCAGGAGTCGGCGTAGCGCTTGCAGGCGCGCTGCCAATGGTTGAAGCGCCAGGATGCCTCGGCGGCGCTCAAGGGCGCGATCCACAGGTCGGCGATGTCGTTGAAGTAGGGCTCGACGGCGGGCACTTGGTCGTGGGAGACGATGAGGGTGACCGTTGTGGTGGCCTGCCGGTGAGCGGCGAAGACGCGGGCCCAGGCGGCGGCATCGTGGCCCGTGGCATCGGCGAAAATGGCGCTGGCCTGGGCGGTGAGCGCCTCTTCGGGCTCATCGCTGCGCGTGAAATGGTGCGTAAAGCTTGGCTGCGGCTGCGCATCTTCGATAATGCGTGCGATCTCGTCGGGCAGGCCCACGAGATAGAAAGTCACCGGGCAATGGTACATGGCGCGCGTCCTTTGGAGTTGCTCAACGTGTCGTTGCCGTAACAACGAGGAAACGGTTTCTCAACTTGTGTAGTATACCAACTTTATCAGGGATGACTTCCCGCACCACTGGACAAGTTTGAATTTTTGCTATAGTGTACCCCGCTTTTCCGATGCTACGAAGGAGGTGGCCTGTGGCCCGCGACAACGCCCGACCCGTGCCCTGGTGGCGCTGGTGCGCTCGCGTGCTGCTGGCCGTCTGCGCGCTGGCGGTGCTCATCGTGGGCGTGGCCAACGTGGTCACCGTGGCCACGACGCGCGATCGGGTAGTTACCGTGGAAGGCGCGGCGAGGGCCCTGGCCGGCGATGCCGCCGATGCCGTGGTGGTGCTGGGGGCCAGCGTGTACGCCGACGGCACGCCGAGCGACATTTTGGCCGATCGGCTGGAAGTGGCCTGCGACTTGTACAAGAGCGGTGCGGCCCGGGCCATCATCGTCAGCGGCGACAACCGCACCTCCCACTACAACGAGTCCGACGCCATGAAGGCGTACTGCGTGGAGCTGGGCGTGCCGAGCGAGGACGTGTACGTAGACCATGCGGGCAACACCACCTACGAGTCGATGTGGCGGGCGCGGCACGTGTTCGGGGCGGACCGCATCATCGTGGCCACCCAGGCCTATCATCTGTATCGCGCCATGTTCGCTGCCGATTGCTTGGGCATGCAGGTGTGGGGCGTGCCCTGTGACAAGGGGGCCTACGATAACCAGCGGGCCTACAGCATCCGCGAGGTGCTCGCCCGCACGAAGGACTTCTACGCGGCGCTTTTGCGCCTGCCCGTGGACACGGCCGGCGAGGCGGTATCGCTGAACGATTCCGGAGATCTGACGTGAGGGGGCGCTTATGCAGACGCTAGGCACTGAACTGGACCGAACCATTGCCGGTTGGGGCCCTGAAGCCGCCGCAGCTCTCAAGCGCTCGCGGAACAAGGACCGCTTCCGCGCCGCCGTGGAGCGCACGTGGCGTTTGCGCCCGGATGTGGGGCGGTTCGTCCTCATGCACACCAACGGCATCTACATCGCCAAGGACGAGCGGCCCCGCAAAGGGCCCGACCGCCACAAGGACTGGTGGGTCTTCGGCATGTACCTGGACGACGCCATGGCGCGCACCGAGGTGGACGCCTGGCAGTCGGTGCTGCTCATGAACCTGGAGCAAGAGGGTTTCGCCGTCAACGAGCTGCGCTTCTTCCCTGCGAAATGGGATATGCGACAGCGGCGGCTGTTCCCTGAGTTGTGGGAGGAAGGGGAGAGCGCCCGCGTTCCCGGCAACCGTGACGGGCTCAAGTACCAGGACGAGGCGCGGGCCTTGGATATCGTGAAGCGAGCCGTGTTCCTCGTTTTCGAAGACACCGAGCTGGCCTGGGCCCTTCTCGAGAAGGTTCGCGGTGCCTCGGTGCGGGAGATGTTCGCCGCGGGATCAACCGGCGAGACGGCAGTTCGGGATGGCAAGCGACAGGGGGAGAAGCGCTACCGGCTGCTTCTTTACGTGGATGACGTGGCGCAGACAAAGCCGATCGTGGAGGCGTACTCGGAGGCCATTCGGTCGCGCGCCCGCCTGCTGGGCTTGCGCCTCGGTTCCATTTGGGTGCGGAAGGCTCCGCCGCTGCTGGCCGGCAAGCACGCGTTTAAGCGCACGGGAGCGTCGGAGCCGCTGCGCGACGAGACGCTGCGGGGCGGTTCAGCCGAATAGCTTTAAGGCGACGGTGTCGTCGAGGACGATTTTCAGTTCGCGGCCATTCGGCAGCGCGTAGGTATAATAGAGCGGCGCCTCCGGACGGCTGAACACGTGGCTCAGTGGCACGTCGGCGGCGCAGTAGATGCGGCGGCAGCGGGCCGAGACGCGATCTTGGGTGGCGAACAGCAACGGATCCTCGTAGCGGTCGCAGCCCTGGCTGAAGAAGTAGTTGTGGGCGTCGTCCCACCCGAAGTGCTGGATGATGAGCCGATGCAGGTCGGCAAGGGTCTCATCGGCGCTCATGAAGGCGCTGCACTGCGGGGAGGAGTCGTCCGCCGGCCCGATAACGAGGGTGAGCGCAGCATTCGAAAAGACCCCCTCGCACGGGGCCGCTTCGGGCGCGCGCCACCATTGGCCGGGAAATTCGATGATCTTGGCGGTCACGACTCGAGCCTTTCTCGTCCTCCTCATGACGGGGGCATTGTAACAGGAGTTTTCCCTAAGGGAAATCAAATGGTTGAAATTGGCCGAAAAAGTAGCTTCAAGCAGGGATAAGGTGACTATTTACACTAAGTAAATAAGTCAGGAATTCAAGGGATTTGGTGAGTCTTTCGCCGGGGGGCGCGGTGTTGCGGGAGCCCGGTATTATCATCGCAGCAGCGTCTCTCCTCGTTGATGAGAGATTAATGGCCGCAGCTGCGCTGCGATGACCAAAATGAGTGGTTGCCCGACGGTGCGGAGCCGGTCGAGGCGTTTTGCACGCGGCATAGTCGGTTGCGCGGGCGGGAAGGTGGGACATGGCCCAGCAGAAGGGGAGAACGAGCAAGGCTGACGCCACGCGGCGCCAATTGCTGGATGCGGCGATCGAGGTCATTTCCGAACGCGGCTACGCCGACACGACGGTGGAGCGCATCGTGGAGGTGGCGGGCGTTTCGAAGGGCGTGGCCTACTACCACTTCTCCAGCAAGGCCGATATCGCCACCTGCATCCTCGTGGAGGGCATTGGCGAGATCGTCGACGACTTTGTGGCTATCGCCGGCAAGGCCCCTTCGGCCGTGGAAGCCCTTACGGCCATGATGGATTCTTTCGCCGCGACTATTTTCCGCAACGCCGGATTCGGGCGCATCCTCGTGTCGGAGTTGTGGCGGCGCGGGCGCGAATGGTCCGAGCCGATGCGCGCTTTAGAGGAGCGCCTGCTGGCGGTGCTGCGCGGGCAGATTGAGCGCGGACAGCGCGAGGGCAGCATTCGCGGCGATATCGATGCGGCGTTCGAGGCGGTGGCCGTGGTGGGCATGGTGCTCACGACGACGCTGCACTATATCCGCGAGGCCGAACAGCGCGTTGAGGAGGGCTGCAGCCGCGCCGAGGCGTTTGCGGCGGCGGAGCGCTCGCTTACCGTGCGCATTTGCGACTACGTGCACCACGCCAACGCGTAGGGGGAGGGCGCGCCGCCACCCGCGTGCGTCGCCGCCCTTGCGCGCCGCACGAAACCGCTTTTTCTCCGCCAGCGCAACTGTTGCTTTAGCGCGCTAAAGTTCGCGGTATGCTGGGGATGCCTACTGAAAGGAGCTTTTCGTGTACAAGATCTACTGCCTGAACAACATCTCTCCTGAGGGCCTGGCCCTGCTCACCGACAACTACGAGGTCATCGAGAACATCGACGAAGCCGACGCCATCCTCGTGCGCTCCGCCGACATGCACGAGATGGAAGTGCCCGCGAACCTGAAGGCCGTGGCCCGCGCCGGCGCTGGCGTGAACAACATCCCGCTGGATAAATTCGCCGAGGCCGGCATCGCCGTGTTCAATACGCCGGGCGCCAACGCCAATGCGGTGAAGGAGCTTGTGCTCGCCGGCATGCTGCTGGCGAGCCGCGACATCATCGGCGGCGTGGCGTGGGTGCGCGACAACGCCGACGACGAGAACGTGGGCAAGGCTGCCGAGAAGGCCAAAAAGCAGTTCGCCGGCGGCGAGATCCTTGGCAAGACGTTGGGCGTCATAGGCCTGGGGGCCATTGGCAAGCTCGTGGCCCAGTCCGCCGAGGCGCTGGGCATGAAGGTCATCGGCTACGATCCGGCCATGGACGAGATCACCGTGCACGAGCAGATTTCCCCGACAGTGGAGTTCGCCGACCTGCCGAAGGTGCTCAAGGAGAGCGACTTCATCACCATCCACGTACCAGCCATGGACGCCACCAAGCGCATGATCAACGCCGACACTATCGCTCAGATGAAGGACGGCGTCGTGTTCCTGAACTTCTCCCGCGACGTGCTGATCGACGACGCCGCTATGGCCGAGGCCCTGGCATCTGGCAAGGTGGCGGCATACGTGACCGACTTCGCCAACCCGGCTGTCGTGAAGATGGAGCGCGCCATCGTCATCCCGCATCTGGGCGCCTCGACCGCCGAGGCCGAGGACAACTGCGCCAAGATGGCCGTGGAGGAAATCATGGCCTACCTGGAGCGCGGCGAGAAGATCCACTGCGTGAATATGTAGAAACTCGGTAATGCGGGTGGCGAAGGAGAACGCCCTCTCGTCGCCCGCTTATCGCTTGATCCTGCTGCGAATGCGGCAAAAGAAGCAGAGAAGATGACGCACATGGGTCGGTACCATCCCGACATCGTTGCTGCTGAAGTAGAATCTGCTTCTTAACGGCCGCATTCTCCGCAGGGCGATAAGAGGTCGCCGAGAGGGCGTTCTCCTTCGCTGGCTGCGTGCGATTCGAATTAGCCAGTTGGTTCGCCTATAATAGGCGGAAAACTTCGTGGAAGGAGAGGGCGATGAGTGTGGAGCGGCCTTGCATATTGGTGGGAGTGACCGGGTGCATTGCGGCCTACAAGGCCGGGGAGATCGTGCGCGGGCTGCAGAAGGCGGGCGTGCGCGTGAAGGTGGTCATGACCGAGCACGGTACGCACTTCGTCGACCCGGTGACGTTCCGGGCGCTCACCCACGAGAAGGTGGCGGTGGGGCTGTTCGACGATCCGTCAGATCCCATTCGCCACATTTCACTCGCCCAAGAATGCGACGTGTTCCTTATCGCGCCGTGCACGGCCAACGTGATGGCGAAGGTGGCCTGCGGCATTGCCGACGACTTGCTGTCCACCACGGCCCTGGCGACCACGGCGACGCTGGCCATTGCGCCGGCGGCCAACGTGCACATGTACGAGGCCGCGGCCACCCAAGAGAACATGGCCACGCTGCGCCGTCGCGGTGTGCGTTTCATCGAAGGGGATGCGGGCTATCTGGCCTGCGGCGATACGGGTCGTGGCCGTTTGGCCGATCCCGCTGTCATCGTGCGCGAGACGCTGGCCCTGTTGGCCGAGCGCGTGGGCTTGGACGCCCTGCGGGAGGCCTGTGAGCAGCACGGTGAGGTGCCGTTCGCGACCGTGATGGAGCAGATCGATGCTGCGCGCGCGGCGGCTTCTGCGTCTTCCACTGAGGACGCTGCCGCAAGCGCTTCCGCCCCGTGCTATCCCGAGCAGAGCGCCGAAGGCGCGGAGTCGAAGGATCTCCCGACTGCTGCCGCTCCCGACCCCCCGCTGCCGGCCGCCGTGGCCGATGGTGCGGCCACGATGCCCGCGGGCGCGCTTGCCGGCCGCACGGTGCTCGTGACGGCGGGCCCCACGGTGGAGCCCATCGATTCGGTGCGCTACATCTCCAACTATTCCTCGGGCAAGATGGGTTACGCCATCGCCGAGGCCGCCGCGGCCGCCGGCGCGCGGGTGGTGCTCGTGTCGGGGCCGGTGGCCCTTGCCGCGCCCGCCGGCGTGGGAGTGGTGCCCGTGAAGACGGCCCGCGACATGCTGGCCGCTGCCGCATCCGTGTTCCCGGCCGCCGATGCCGCCATTTTCGCCGCCGCTGTGGCCGATCTGCGTCCGGCGAATCCGGCCGATCGCAAGCTGAAGAAGGGCCGTGACGATGCGGCGCTTGCCAATGTGCCTCTCACGGAGAACCCCGACATCTTGGCTACTTTGGCCGCGGGCAAGCGCCCCGACCAGTACGTGGTGGGCTTCGCCGCCGAGACCAACGACGTGCTCATGAACGCCCACGCCAAGCTCCAGAAGAAGAACGCCGACATGATCGTGGCCAACCAGGTGGGCGACGGCCTCGCCTTCGGCACCGACAACAACGAGGTGTGGCTCGTCACGGAAGGCGACGACGTGCTTCTGCCCCTCATGAGCAAACGCGCCGTAGCCGAGCGCCTCGTGGAAGTGGTAGCTGCGCATCTGGAATAGAGGCATCGCCGTTTTGGACGAAAATTTTGAGTTGTTAGAGTTTTGCGCGAAGCGGCGGTCATGCGCTGCCGGTTTAGGCTTTTGGCGATCTGGGGTTTTGCGTGATGGGGCAAAAACCGAGAGCAGCCAGGGGCGCAATGGTCTTGCTTTTAATGCTGACAACTCTAACAACTCGAAAAAATGGCATCCTTATCGGGTGTGCCTTTTCTGAAGAGGGGAATAGCGAGCGTTCTGATGAGATGACGCAGGCTTCGATAGCGCAGGTGCTGAGGTCTCCATTGCAGCTGATTACGAATTCGTAAGGAGACTTGCTTTCTTGCCGTTCGGGCGCGGTTTCCCATAATAGGACGCTATCATGGTGGCGAACGAGAAAGGGCATCGGGCGCAGTGGCTCAGGTGCTGACTGCGGCGACGTGCGCGTGGAAAGGGGCATCATGCGGGTTCTGCTGGTTGAGGACGATCATGCCATCGTGCGGGCGCTGACCGACCTTTTGGAAGGGGAGGGCTTCGCCGTGCGCTCGTGCGCGACCCAGGACGGAGCGTGCGCGGCGCTGGCGGCTGACGACTTCGACATTGCGCTGCTTGATGTGACGCTGGCCCAGGGCAACGGGTTCGCTGTGTGCGCGGCCGCGCGGGAGACGGCGCCCGAGATGCCCGTCATCTTCCTCACCGCCTCCGACGACGAGTACTCCACGGTGGCGGGGCTCGATATGGGGGCCGTCGACTACATCGCCAAGCCCTTCCGCGCCCGCGAGCTCATCTCGCGCATCCGCGGGGCCCTGCGGCGCACAGCCCCGGCCTCCAACGTGCTCACCGTCGGCGACGTGCGGCTCGACGTGGCCTCGGCGGCCGTGACCAAGGACGGCCGCGAGGTGTTCCTCTCGGCGCTGGAGTACCGGCTGCTGCTGTACTTCTTGCAGCGCAAGGGCAAGCTTGTCACCCGCGAGAACCTGCGCGACGCTATTTGGGACAGCGCCGGGGAGTACGTGTCGGACAACGCGCTGAACGTCTATGTGAAGCGCCTGCGCGAGAAGGTGGAGACCGATCCCGCTGAACCTGAGCTCATCGTCACCGTGCGCGGCCTCGGCTACAAAGTGGGGGAGTAGGGGCGATGGCGCGAGTTCGGTGGCCGAAGGCCGTGCGGTCGATGGGGTGCGTCGTGTGGCCGATGGAGTGCGCCGCCACGGCACGAGGGGGCGAGTAGCGTGGGCTCGGCATCGACGCTCTTGCGCCAGTGCGCGGTTATGGCGGCGCTCGTGGCTGTGCTCGCGTGGGCGGCGCCGAGTGAGGTGAAGCCGTGGGTCGCCGGCACGGGCGCGGTGCTGCTGGCGGTGTTCCTCGTGGTGTCGCTGTACCGCCATCGCCAGATTTGCCGACTTGCCGAGGAGATCGACGAGGTGCTGCATTCGGGCCGCACGGTGGACTTTTCGAACTGCCGCGAGGGCGACGTGGCGGTGCTCGCCAACGAGCTGTCGAAGATGGTGTCGCGCCTTTCGCGCACCCGCGACCAACTGTCCCGCGAGCGCAACGCGCTGGCCGATTCTCTGGCCGACGTGTCCCACCAGATTCGCACGCCGCTCACGGCCATCACCCTCATGCTGCCCGTGGTGGAACGCGCCGATGACGCGCGGGAGCGCAAGCGGGCCGTGCACGAGCTGGAATCGATGATCGAACGCGTCTCGTGGTTGGTGACCACGCTGCTGAAGATCGCGAAGGTGGACGCCGGCGCCATGCGGGTGGATAAGCGCGAGGTGCGCGCGGCCGAGGTGGTGCGCCGCGCCGTGGCGCCCCTGGCCACCGCCATGGACCTGCGCGATGTGAACCTCGTGCTCGACCTGGACGAGTCCGCCGTCTTCCAGGGCGACGCGCCGTGGACCGCCGAGGCGGTGGAGAACGTGGCGAAGAACTGCATGGAGCACACGGCCGCCGGGGGCACCGTTACCGTGACGGCCCGCGAGGATACCCTGGCCTGCACGATTACGGTAAGCGACACCGGTTCGGGCATCGCGCCCGAGGACTTGCCGCATATCTTCGAGCGCTTCTACCGCGGCGGCGGGGAGGCGGCTGCTGCGGCGGAAGCAGCCGCCGCAGCCGAAGACCCGCGCCAGCCCGCCGGCTTCGGCATCGGGCTCTCGCTCGCCCAGGCCCTCGTCTCGGCCCAGGGCGGCACCCTGCGCGCCGCGAACAACCCCGAAGGCGGCGCCCGCTTCGAGATAGCTTTCCCCAAACTGGTGGTGTAGGAGGGCGTCCAGCGAAATCAGGCTTCCTTCAAGGTCGATTTGGCCATGCTCACGAAGCGCTTTGCTGCGAGGCTGCGGTTCTGGGCTGTGATGAGCCCCACGGGAATCTTCAGCTCGGTGTCGAGACGGGCAATATGAATATGTGGGCGTTCAAAGGGATAGGGGATGGGGATGATGGACAGAGCGCGACCCAAGGTGTAGCTCTCCATAGGCTCATCGTCGCTGGCGTCGACCAGTGTGATGCTGTAGGGCGATGATGCCACCTCGTTTCGTATAGCATCGGAGGCATCGTAGTGGCCATAGGGGTTCACTACCAGCGTTTCGCCGTCCAAGTCGGCCAGGGCCACTGAATCTTGTTCCGCCAGTCGATGGCTCGACGACATGCATATGCCCACGTCGAAGGTAGCAACAACATCCCATTGGAGCTTCAGTTCGCGCACGGATGCCGACAGCCAGTGCGTAGCAACGTCGATGCGCCCCTCGGCCACGGCCCGCGGGATATCTTGCGCTGGCATGGTGATAAACGCCAGCTCTGTGTCAGGGTAGGTTTGCGAGAATGCGGATATTGCTTCAGGCATGAACAGTTCCCGCTGGTTCATGCTACCGCCGATGCGCAGGACGGCTCCAGTATGCCTATCCAGATCGCGCATACGCTCCAGTGTCCCCGCCGCCTGCTCGCTGATACGTTTCGCATCCTCGTACAGTACCTGACCGGCCGGTGTCAGACTCACGCCGCGCGATCCGCGCTCGAGTAGCGTGACGTCCAGGTCCTTCTCCAGTGCGCTCATCTGTTGGCTCAATGTGGGCTGCGCCATATAAAGCTGCTTGGACGCGGCCGACATGCTGCCTGTTTCGGCCACCGTTAAGAAAAGCTCGATTCTCCTGTCCAGCATGTGGGCCCCTCCTTTTCGCATGACGCCATTATGACACGAGTGTGCCCGGCGCGCTGCTTTTGCGAGCTATTGGCAAATGCAATAGCCGCTCTCGGTTTTCGAGGAGAACCGAACCCATCCTCTCCCGCGCACAATAGAGGCATTCCAGAGAAGGGAAACTCATCACAAGGAGGGTAACTATGAAATCCATGATGTCTGACAACAACGCCTTCAGCCGCCGCTCGTTCCTCACGGGTGCCGCTACCTTGGGTGCCGTGGCGGCTGCCACCGGTTTGGCGGGGTGCGCGCCTACCACCATGGCCGAGACCGGCGGCGATGCGAAGGCTGAGGACGACGGACAGGCCGAGGCCGCCGTAGAGCACAACCCCGTCGAGACCGTCGAGTGCGACGTGGTGGTGTGCGGTTCGGGCACCGGCGGCATGTGCGCTGCCGTGCGCGCCGCCGAACTGGGCGGCGCGGTGGTGATGTTGGAGAAGAAGAACGCCGTGGGCGGCACTTCCAACTTCGCCGAGAGCATGACCGGCGTGGGCACCAAGATGCAGAAGGAACTGGGCGTGGAGATCGACGTGAAGGAGATGTTCGATGCCGTGTTCAACTACCACCACAGCGCCGCCGTGGGACCCGTGCTGCACTCGTTCATCGACAACTCGGGCGCGACGGTGGACTGGCTCGTCGACAACGGCTGCCATTTCCTTACCGTTATGACGTTCTTCGGCCGCTTCTACACCTGCCACCTTTCGGGCGACGCCTCTACGGGTACGTCCATGTTGAACGGTGAGGCCGTCATTCAGCCCATGCTGGCCCATGCGGAAGAGCTGGGCGTTGACATTCGCCTGGAAACGCCCATGACCGATCTGGCCACCGAGGGCGACAAAGTGGTGGGCGTGTATGCTACTAATGCCAAGGGCGAGGAGATTCTTGTGAAGGCCCGTGGCGTCATCCTGGCCACGGGAGGCTATGCCAACAACTCCGAGCTGTTCGAGGAGTTCACGCTGCGCTCCTACGACCGCCTGCGCGTGGCCGGTATGGACGGCCGCGACGGCGACGGCATCATCGCCGCACGCGCCCTTGGTGCCAGCCTTCACCATCCCGAGACGCTGAACCCGTCGGGTGAGTGCGTTATCGACTCGGGCTCCTGGAACGACAACCTGAACCAGATCTTCTCATGGCAGCAGAACCTGCGCGTAAACGAAGAGGGCGAGCGCTTCTGGAACGAGGGCAACAATCAGGAGTTCGCGGCCCATGTGAACGCCCTGTACACGCAGAACGCCTCCTATTCCATCATCGATGCCGACCTGTTGAACACCCTGGCCACTGAGACGGTGTTCTACTCTATGCCCATGTACGACGTGAACATCGGCTCGCCGCTTGCCGGCTGCATGGAAGCCATCGATGAGGGTCTGAGCCAGGGGCTCATCGTGAAGGCCGACACCATCGAGGAGCTGGCCGAGAAGCTGGAGCTCGATCCGGCTGCCCTGAAGGCCACGGTCGACCGCTATAACGCCATGTGCGAAAACGGCGAGGACGAAGACTACGGCAAGGCGGCTGACTACCTGTTCCCCGTGAAGACGGCCCCCTTCTACGCGGCGGCTACGCAGCCGATAATCTATGCCACCAACGGCGGTATCAAGGTGAATAAGAATCTGCAAGTAATGGCGGGCACCCACACCATCGAGGGCCTGTACGCTATTGGCAACGATGCCGGCGCCATCTACGGAGCGGACTACGACGTGCAGCTTATGCCGGGTTCCTGCCAGGCATGGGCAGCCACGGGCGGACGCATGGCTGCCGAGCATATTCTGGGATAACCGGGCCATCCAAGGACACCTGGCGCAGCGCGACGCACCCCTCCCCGACGCCGCGCAACAACCGAGCGCCCCGCTTGTTGCGGGGCGCTCGTCGTTACTGGGAGCGCGTTTCGCGCTCGGGCTGTGTCGCGTTGTTTCATCGCCTGCTTTCTTACGCTATCGTAATGGGCGCGTTATGGGACGGCAAGAGCGCTTGCCCATACTTGTTCCGTAGATTGGAAAACCAGGAGAAGAAAGGCACTTCCATGGATATTCTGACCGTCAGCCATCTGACGAAGGTCTACGGGGAAGGAGAGGCGGCCACCCGCGCGCTGGACGACGTGTCGTTTACCGTGGCCGAGGGCGAGTTCGTGGCCATCGTGGGCTCGTCGGGCTCGGGCAAGTCGACGCTTCTGCACCTCATCGGCGGCGTGGACCGTCCCACC
>OLQE01000603.1_pt1 | contig 26061 bp, 21 predicted proteins | sample 1643161 | NCBI WGS metagenome assembly OLQE01 (sample SAMEA3136650, study PRJEB25190) | human gut metagenome | reverse complement strand
TGTATCATAGAAGAACCTTATAAACATTATTTTACAGAAAAAGTTTCATACTCTCACAGAGCAAGAGAAATTGTAAATTCTAAGTTGATTTATTAAAAATAGTCCGCTCCATTGAGCGGACTATTTTTAATAAATTTCATTTTCACACATTTTTTCAGCTTGCTCTATTATCAAATCCACCGCAGTTGCCTGTTTATCGGGTGGATATTTATATTTTCTGAGCAACCTTTTTACAGTAATTCTCATCTGTGCCCTAACACTTTCTCGCACATCCCAATCAACTTTAATATTATTTTTAATGTTGATTGTTAGTTCTTTAGCAATTTGTTTTAGGACATCATTTTCATAGAAATCTCTGGCAGATTCATTGGACGAAATTGCATCATAAAATGCCAGTTCATCGTCTGATAATCCCAGCTTTTCTCCTCTTTTATGAAGCTCATTCATATCTTTTGCCATATCAACCAGAGCCTTTATAACCTCTACCGTCTCTAAAGAACGTTTTTCGTATTGAATTACTGAGGCTTCAAGCATTTCAGAAAATTTCTTTGCTTGTACAACATTCTTTTTAGCTATCGCCTTAATCTTACCATCAAGCAAACGTCGTAAAAGTTCCAGAGCTAAATTTTTTTGTGGAAGTCCTTTTACTTCTTCAAGAAATTCATCAGATAAAATTGAAATATCCGGTTTATTCAATCCAACTGAAGCAAATATGTCAACGACTTCTTCAGAAATAACTGATTTGGAAACCAATTGACCAATTTCATATTCTATTTGATCTTTCGTTTTCTTCTGTTTGTCCTTTGGTAGTATTTTTATAATACCTGATTTAATGGCTTTAAAATAACTAATCTCTACATTGATTGCTTGAGCTTGTTCAGAGGTCGAGCATAATGCGTATGCCTTGCCGATTTCTACAACCAAATTAAGAAATTCTTTTTTCTCATCTTCCGGTTTACCTAAAACAAAATCAACACCAGAAACAATACACGCCATTCGTTCACTTGCAGAGCCGCTTATATAAGAAGAGTAATCCAATCCATGCAATATTCCTTGAATTTGCTCATACTTCTCAAGCATGAGATCGATTGCTACTTGTGGATCAATACCCGTTGTCTTTCGGTCAGACGGTGTATATTGTGCTAATGCACTTCTTAAATTATCTGCAATACCAATATAATCTACAATCAAACCGCCGGGCTTGTCTTTAAACACACGATTAACTCGTGCTATGGCTTGCATAAGGTTATGACCGCTCATTGGTTTATCTACATACATTGTGTGAAGGCAAGGTACATCAAACCCCGTCAACCACATATCGCAAACAATAACAATTTTTAATTCATCTTCAACATCTTTTATTCTCTTTGCAAGTAGCTTTTTCTGAGATGCAGTAGTTGAATGCGGCTGAAATTCAGGCGGATCAGATGCTGCAGAAGTCATAATAACCTTAATTGTACCTTTATCAATGTCGTCACTATGCCATTCAGGGCGGTATTCTATAATCTTTGAGTAAAGTTTTACTGCAATCTTTCTGGACATAGCCACAAACATAACTTTACCATTAATCGCTTGTTGTCTAAGGTCGTAATGAGCAATGAAATCCTTCACTACTACATCAATACGACTATCTGTTCCAACAATGGCTTCTAACCTTGCCCATTTACGCTTTTGACTTTCGGCGTAAGTTTCTTCCTGTCCCTCAACAATGCTGTCATACTCATAATCAATCTTTGGCTTTAATTCCTGCGGAAGATCTAACTTTGCAATTCTGCTTTCATAATAAATCGGAACAGTAGTTTTATCTTTAACCGCTTGAGTCAAATCGTAAATATCAATATAGTCACCAAACAGGGCAGGGGTGTTCTTATCGCTCAACTCAACAGGAGTTCCAGTAAATCCGATAAAAGAAGCATTCGGCAATGCGTCTCGCATATGTTTCGCAAAACCAAAAGAAACTTTTCCATCTTTTTCTTTTGCTTCTAACCCGTACTGACTGCGATGTGCTTCATCTGCTATAACAACCACATTTCGTCTGGTAGTCAGTGCTTCCATCGATTGGTCACTCTCATCTGGCGAAAACTTTTGGATCGTCGTAAATACAATGCCGCCAGCTTGAACGCTCAATAGTTCTCGTAATTTTTTTCTTGTGTCTGCCTGTTTGGGCGTTTGACGCAAATAATCGGCACTTTTTGAAAAAGTAGTAAACAGCTGATCATCCAAGTCATTTCTGTCAGTAATAACAACAATGGTCGGGTTATTCAGTTCTAAAACCAATTGACGAGTATACATGAGCATAGAATAACTTTTTCCGCTACCCTGTGTATGCCAAATTACACCCGCTTTTCTGCTTCCATTTTCAGAAGCTGCCAAGTGAGTGGTATACAATGCTTTATTTACAGCAAAAAATTGATGATAACCGGGCAAAATTTTGAAAGACTTATCTTCCTCGTGAACAAAGAAGCTATACTTTGAAACAATGTCTAAAAATCTCTTTTTATTCATCATTCCATACAGCATAACTTGCAATTGTGGAAAAGAAAGTCCCGATTCTTTTTCTCCGTCAATTGTTCTCCAAAACATAAAGCGATCCAGATCAGAAGTAATTGTACCAACTTTTGCATTGATACCATCACTTGTGATCATAAAGGCATTGTAATAAAACAAAGAAGGAATATCTCTTTTATAAGTCTGAAGCTGATTAAACCCATCAACAATATCTACTTCTTCGTTTGTCGCATTTTTCAGTTCTATTACAACAACAGGGATACCATTTAAGAACGCAATAATATCAGGTCTGCGTTCTTTTCCGTTTTCAATTACAGTGTATTGATTGATTGCCAAGAACTCATTATTTTCAATATCTTTGGCATCAAAAATATAAGCTTTTTCGGTTTTTATGCTTCCGTCATTCTGCTTAACCTCTACATCAATACCATCGGTTAATAATTTTTGAAACGCAACATTATTTCGGACAATTGACAAGCTCTGCTGACGAGTAATCTTTTTAACCAGTTCTGAAATCGTATCATTGGAATATTGTTTGTTAATACGTTTTAATGCACTATGTAACCTGTCGTATAGAACAACATCTCCAAAACTTTCTCTTTCTGAAAAACTTCCTCCCGGTGAAATATCCGGTCCATATTGAATTTGATAACCTAAATCATGAAACCACTCCAATACGGCTTGTTCAAGATCATTTTCTATAAATTTGGACATTCTATTCACCTGCCTTTACAAAATGTCTTTTTTTGATATACGATGTCTGATGCTCTAATTCCGGGTAGACAAATGCTTCATTTATTCCAATCATATCAAGTTCATGAAGTATCGAAGATTTCTGCTCTGCTGGGATACGTAAATATCTTGGAATCCCTTCATCTACATATTCACTGAGACTATCTTTTAAATTGAAACTGTTTTTTAGATAATAATCAGGAGCAGATATGTCTATTCCTAATATTAAAAACGCACCATTTTGGCGTCTTATACGTTCATTGTTCTTAGGAGCTACCACCGGGACATATTTATTTTGAAACTGCGTTTTCAGTCGCTCCACTTTCTCTTCAAAGCTCGATAAAATATCATCCTCGAGTCCTTTTCTTGAAAAATAATCCAAAAAATTACCTTCGCTTTTTCCATCATATTCTGCAAGTGCAGAAAACAATTTCACTTCTTTTTGTGTAGGACGCTGTAGCGATTCGATAAACAAAATCAGTTCACCGTCTTTGTCCTCATGTTCAGAACAAGCAAAATAGAGAGCGATTAAAGGATTGGTTGTAATATCCAGCAATCGAGTTGGTAAGCCGTAATGTTGCATTTTGACCAACTGTTCAAAATCAGTCATATGATTTCCAAATTCCAGTGGCTCTTGCAATATCAGCTCATTAACAATAGTAGTTTCTTTTGCTAATAGTCCATTTCTAAAAATGCTTCCATCTATGCCGAATTCAATGTCAGATTGTCCACGAAACAGCAATGTACCAGGTATTCCATTTTCAGAAATTATACGACTATAGTCAGATAGCTTTGACAGTAAGTGAGAAACAGAATATATTAAAAATTGTTCATCTACCTCATCTTGTAGATATTCTTTGTATCGTTCACGTTCATCCATTAATTTTCACCCACTTCCACTGGCAGTTCTCCGCTCATCAATTTGGGGAGTAGGGTATCTCTAATCTCTGACAACACTTCGTTTTCTTCTTTGAGCTTTGCAATTTTCTGCTCAATAGGTTTTGCGATTTCTTCAAATTTCAATTGAAGTTCCATCGGTGGTACAACCATAGGAAACATTTTAAACGCTTCGAAAGGGAAGTTCTGCCTTGTTGTGCCAATGGCATGGTGTTTAATCATTTCCTGAAATATCGGCTGCTTCATATAGTAATAGAAGAAAGTAGGCGTAATCGTATCCTTTATCTCAAAAACAGTATAAATCGGGCTAACAAGCCCCACATCATACTCCTTGAGCATGGCAATAGAACCGATATTTGCCCTTGCCGGATTATATGCTACTTGATTGCGGCGAACAATTTTATAGTTTTTTGTACTCTTACTATAAACTTGTTTTGTAAAAACATCTTCTGATGCTTTAAATTCTCCTTCTTTTACAACTGAAAGGACTGGATAATTTTTTTCATCTTTGTTTTTTTCTCTAACCTCAGTAATGTTATCCAAAACATTTGACTCAAACCAGCTATCTAAAACTTTTTTATTATCATTTGAAAACGAATACATTCCTAGTGTTTTATAGTAAATAATGGAAATAAGATTTTCAAGAGCCCCTTTGCTACGATTATTAATATAAATTTTTCTGTCTATGCTTGACAAAGTCGCAACAGCTTTCTCTATGTACTTGTCATCTGGAATCCAAATTTGTGTTTTCTTAACTGATTTTAGGTTTAGAGTTGCTTGTACAGTTGTATTTAATTCTTCCTTAAAGTATTGCTGAGATACATTCGAATCCAAGTAATATTTTACCCAATTCCGGTTTATCCCTGACTTAATAGGGATCACAGCTACTGCTCGTGCAACATTATAATTTTTCATGTTCTCATCCACTAAAGCGGTCTGTCCAACTGAGCCAACAAGTGTAAGCAATATTTCATTCCCTTGCAGTCGTGTTCTCGAATATTTTTCTTCTATCTCTGGGGATACTTGTATAATATTACTTAACTCAATCCTACCATGATCAAAATTCTTAACTCTTATCATTGGAATTCCATGATCAACTGGTTTCCCTGGCTGAACTATTCCATAAGCAATGTTGCGACCGTATTCTATTAATTCATCCAATGCAACATATTCTTTCATGTTATTTTCCTCCACAATCCTCAAATTCTTTTAACTTTGAAAAAATTACTTGATCAAGAGATTGTGATTCTTTTACGATTAATTCCAGTTCCTGAACAAGCCTACTAATCTTATCATCAAACGGTTCCGTATCTTCTTCTACAGGAGCAATTCCCACATAACTCGCTGGTGTAAGATTATAATCTTTTTCACGAATTTCTCCCAATGTTGCTATCTTCCAAAATCCCTGTTTATCAGCATATTCAATCTCTGTACCATCTACCTTTGTTGCTTTCTTTTCATAATTGCGGAAAGAATGGTATGCGGAGGTGATTTCATCAATAGTTTTTGCAGTCAGCTGTCTCTGCGTACGGCTGTCCTCATAAGGTTCTGTTTCCATATTTCTGGCATCAATAAACAGAATTTCTCCATGTCGATCACGGTGTCCGTTTTTCAGCTTATTGCGAGCCATAAACCACAGGCAAACAGGAATTGATGTTGTTGAGAACAGTCCACCCGGCAAAGTAACAATACAATCGATTTTATCATCTTCAATCAAGTTTTTACGAATGTTGTATTCACTGATTGTAGAAGATGAAAGCGAACCATTCGCCAATACAAAACCTGCCGTTCCGCTTGGCGCTAAGTGATACAGCATGTGCAAAATCCAAGCATAGTTGGCATTACCCGTAGGCGGAATACCGTATTTATTCCATCTTGGATCATCTATTAAACGCTCGCCGCCCCAGTCACTAATATTAAAAGGAGGATTTGCCATAATATAATCTGCCTTTAAACTCTTGTGCTGATCGTTATGGAAAGAATCCGCATTTTGCTGACCAAGGTTTGCTTCGATTCCACGGATAGCAAGATTCATTTTACAAAGTTTCCAAGTATTATAATTGGATTCCTGCCCATAAATAGCTAATTGTCCGTCAATTCGTCCCTCTCTGTCTTCTACAAAACGTTCACTCTGTACAAACATACCTCCTGAACCACAGCAAGGGTCATAAACTCGTCCATCGTGAGGTTCAATCATAGCTACAATCAATTCAACTACACTGCGTGGAGTATAGAACTCTCCACCCAGTTTTCCTTCAGCACGTGCAAACTTTCCAAGAAAATATTCATATACAGAGCCTAAAGTGTCTTTGTTTTTATCGTTTCCAATCTCAAGCTCAGATAATAGATCAACCAATTCACCCAAAGAACGTTTATCTAAAGATGCTCTTGCAAAATCTTTAGGAAGCACACCACGAAGAGAGGAGTTTTCCTTTTCAATCACATACATGGCATTATCGATAACCTGACCAATTGTTGGATCTTTAGCACTGTTTTTAATTGTTTCCCAACGTGCTTCCTGCGGCACCCAAAACACGTTTTTTGCAAGGTATTCATCTCTATCTTCTGGATCGGCGTATTCATCTTGAGAAATTTCTTGATAAGCTCTTTCAAAACTATCAGAAATATATTTCAAGAATATAAGACCAAGACATACGTGCTTATACTCTGCAGAATCCATATTATTACGGAGTTTATCCGCCATTACCCACAAATCTTCTTTTCTTAATTCAGCCATTTTCTATTCCTCCACAATTAAATAATCTGCGATACTTTTGCCCATATTTGCTTTTCATTTGGGCTTTCTTTTGCCGTTCTAATAATTTTTAATATTGATTCATTTTCCATTAGATATTCTTTAATATCTGCTGGAACATCTTTTCTTTCTTTTGCAGCTAAATCATACAGCTTGTTCCTTATATCCGGAAATTCTTCTAAATGCAATGCTGCAATTATTCTATCCAATAACTCTCTTTCGGGAGGTTTATTATTACCCTTTTCAATATCACTAATATATGTAGGTGTTTTACTCACCGCTTTTGCAAGTTGACGAATTGATATTTTTTTTGCTTGTCTGACAGAACGCAAATATTGACCAAATTCAGCATTTTCCATTTTCAAATTCAAATCATCCACCTTTATCACCTCCATTGTAAGTTAGTTAGCTTACATACTTATATTATATATTATATTGCCAATTAAATCAAGGTGCTTATCAAAATCAAATTTATTTGCTATAATATTTTTATAATTCAGGAACAAAACAGGATTTCTATGTCGTTTAATAAATAGAGAGCATACTCTCTGGAAAGAAGGCAAAAAAACATGCCAATATTATTAAAAAGAAAAAACGGCGAGATTACACCGTTTCGCAATGCAGAATATATTTCTGCGTTCTATTTCATCCCCAAAAGCATTTTGGATAAGTGCGGAGAAGAAATAAACAGTATTTCAAGAAATCCAAGAAAATTGCTTCAAGATCGTCGTGCAATAGAAATAATAGAAAGTGATTTATTTAAGCTTGTAATAATTGATGCTTACGCCTTTATGGTGTGGCCTTTTATGGGGCTTGGCGCAAAAAGGGAGATTTATTCAGGATATGAGCCGTCTTGGAGATATGCGCACGCAGCTTCTATTTGGATTAAAGGAATGGAAGATGAAGGGATTATCCCTAAGTCACAGGAGATATTAAAAAGTACCAATGTAGACGAAGACCTCGGATATATATCCGAAGAAGAAATCTCAGAAACATTCACTTGGCTCGTTCCTAAAATAATGGCAAAACACAATATGAATGAGGTCATTGCTGTGGCGGCTGAATATCGCTGCTTTGAAGATTTTGATTACCGAAAGAGCCGACAAAAAATTGATTTTTACCGCAAGTGGTATCACACTCGTGCGAAAATATCCGTTGAATCTCTTGATGATTTAAAAGAAAAGTATGCAGAGAACACAAACGGCATGGAGTGGGATATTCCCGATGACAGTGTTAATGTTGAGAGTACCGTATTAGAACCGATTGCAGTCAGCAAATTTTTAGACACTCTTTCCGAAACAGACAGGAAAATACTCACAATGCGAATGGATGATGTGACACTCGAAAAAATCGCAGAAGAATTAGGCTTCAAAACGCACAGTGCTATTCACAAAAGAATCCGAAAGATTGGCTTGGCTTACGAAAAGTTCAGCGGTGAAGATTTGGGATTCAGCAATAAGGAAATTATCTGACAACACCTATTGATGTATAAATCGGTAGGTGTTCTTTTTATGTGCAAAATCAGAAAGGAGGTCTTTTTGGTGCAGTACAATCTGATAAAATCACAACAAATCAAAATTAAGAACACCTTATGTATGCAATGCGGACAGAGCAGCTGTTTAATGTTAACAGACAATGTCTGTCCTGCTTTTGCAAAAACCAATCCCAAAATCATTAAAATTAAGGAAGACAATCACAATGAAAAAATATAAAGAAACATATATCATCGGTATTGACCACGGCTATGGAAATATGAAAACGGCTAATTAATGACGGCATCAGAGTAGTGCCGCTTTTTTGTGCTCTGAAATATCCTGCGACATCACTTTGATGTCCCTTATTTAACAAACACTTTCATTCAAAAAAGGAGATAATTCTATGGAACAGATTAATAGCTATTACAAGAAGAAAATAGTTGATATAAGCGGTAATATTTGCAATGCGATTGAATATTACGACGGAACGCAATTTATTGAGCCATTTTTCGACGGTGAAACCGTTGGATGGGTTCGTGATGTGTTTATCAACCACACGAAAAAGAGCTGTGAGATTCTCATTGTATCCACAGACTTCCCGAATATATGGTTAACATTGAGCTTTAATGAATTAGATAAATTCAGGATGAGTATTCCAGCAATTGGTTCACCTGTATATGTAGTCACAATACAAAAGTGTCGGCACAAGCCTGAAAACCTGCCATACAAGGTTTACGAATATTGTTATTGTGATGATTATTTGAAAGACTATGAGCTATCTGAATTTATGAAAAAAGCTTGATGTCTCACACCATAACAAGCAGGGAACTTGTACGGCAAGTTCCAACTCAAAATCGGCTGTTTAGCCGATTTAATCCTTAGGGACTCCCGCCCCTAACACCCCATTTTAAAAGGAATGATATATCTATGAATAGAAACCCAAAAGAAAAATTTGCCCGAATTGACATTCGGGTAAATCAAAAAGATAAAGACAAAATCAAACAACTTGCCGAAAAATGCAATTTATCTATTAGCGAATATCTGGTGCAAAGAGCATTGGGATATGAACCGAGAACGGTTCTTCCTGATGTCTTTTTTGATTTCTACAACAAATTGTGCGAGCTATGCAATACAGTGGGTTTTACGCCTGAAGCAGAAAACAAACTACTTTCACTTATTGATGAAATTCATACGGAACTTTTATTACCACGAAAGGAGGATATGCGCAAATGGCAACCACCGGATTCTGGCCTGTCAAAAACAGGCTGAAAGAAGTAATCGACTATGCCCGTAACCCTGACAAAACCATCGACAAGAAATTCTTGGATGAAGATTTATATGCGGCACTCCGTTATGTTGAGAATGATAAAAAGACGGATCAAACGATGTATGTTTCTGGTATCAACTGTCCGAAACAAAGAGCATACGAATATATGATGGCTACTAAGCGTCGTTACGGCAAGCTCGGCGGGAATGTTGCCTATCACGGTTATCAGAGTTTTGTAAGTGGCGAGGTTACGCCTGAAGAAGCACATCAAATCGGACTGGAAACGGCAAGGCGTATGTGGGGCAAGGATTACGAGATAGTCGTCACCACCCATCTGAACACAGATAATCTTCACAATCATATTGTGGTTAATTCAGTATCTTTTCGCACCGGTCGGAAATTTGAGAACCATATTTCCGACCATTACAAGTTAAGAGAGATTTCCGATGCAGTTTGCTTAGAACGAGGGAAAAGCGTACTGCCGCCGAGTAAATTCACAGGTAATCGAAAGAAAGACTATTGGATTCACAAAAGCGGTGGTTTAACTCACCGAGATATTTTAAAACGGGATATTGATCAAGCAATTTCAAATACAACCAATTGGAAAGCATTCGATTTATACCTGAAAAATCTCGGTTACAGCTATGCAAGAAACAGCGATTACCGTCATCCCTCCATTATCGCTCCCAGTTGGAAACGCTCTGTCCGTCTTGATTCGTTAGGCGAGCAATACACGCAGGAGAAAATACGGCAGAGACTGATTGATAATCAGAAAAATATTACTCTTTACGCAATTCGTATTCCAAAACGATATGCACCGCTGTTACAGCTTGAATACGAATTTAACAAAGCGCAGCGTATGGACGGGATGCAGCTTGCGTTTGCATTGATTATTGAGCTTTGGAAGCTGATTACAGGCAATAATATAGAGCCGTCATCCCAAAAGCCTCTATCTCCGGCACTACGTCAGGAAGTCAGAAAATTAGATCAAACCTTAAAGGAATACAAGCTTCTTTGTGAGAATCAAATCGATTCCGCACAGAAGCTTGTTTCATTTATCGAGAAGAAATCCGCAGATATTTCTGCTTTGGAATCAGAGCGGCAGAAAATTTATAACCGTATCCGCCGCCCGAAATCAGAAGAAGAAAAAGAACAGAACAAAACGGCGACAAGAAAAATCTCTGCAAAGTTAAAACCTTTGCGTGAAGATCTCAAAACTGCACAATCCATCACCGAGCGGTATCCGCATATCTTGAAATTGCTTGAAACCGAGCGTGCTATGGAAATACAAGTAAAAACCAAAAACAGAGAAAGGAATTATGAACGATGAAAAACACACCAAAAAATATTGCAATAGAAAAACTTTTCCCCTTTGAGGGACATCCGTTTAAGGTTCAGGACAACGAAGAAATGAACGCTTTGATCGAGAGCATTCAGGAGCAAGGTATTTTGTCTCCGTTAATTGTCCGACCAAAAGAAAACACCGCAGATGAATATGAAATCGTATCGGGACACAGACGGTTCCGTGCAGCAGTAAAGGCAGGGATAAAAGAAGTCCCTGCCTTAATTGTTCCCCTTGATCGTGACGCCGCTGCCATTGCAGTGGTAGACAGCAATCTGCACCGAGAACATATTTTACCATCGGAGAAAGCCTTCGCTTACAAGCTGAAAGCCGAAGCATTACGACATCAAGGGAAACGCTCTGACTTAACTTCGGAGCAAGTTGCACCGAAGTTGGCAACTGAAATTATTGCTGAGAGTGATAACACAAGCAAAGACACAGTTAAACGCTATATCCGTCTCACTAACCTTATCCCGCCTATTTTGGATATGGTTGATGAAAAGCGGATTGCTTTCACTCCTGCTGTCGAGCTATCCTATCTGCTCCCCGAAGAACAGACAATGCTGCTGTCGGAAATGGAGTACGGTGACTGTACGCCTAATTTATCTCAGGCACAGCGTTTAAAGGCTCTCAGTATACAGGGGTTATTCACGAAAGAACAGTTATCCGCCATTATGAGCGAAGAAAAGGCCAATCAGAAAGAGCGTGTGAAGATTCCCGCTGAACGTATCCGCAAATATTTTCCGAAAGACTACACTATTACTCAAATGGAAGAAACCATTGTAAAACTTTGCGAAGCGTACCATCGAAAACGGCTGCGTGACAGAGATTCAAGATAAGGAGAATTTTTATGACTAAAAAAATAGATATTCATTCTAATAATGAGACTGCCTGCATTGCAGATTACTTTATTCCCTGTAAAAATGGAAAAATCTTAAATTATGAAGACGCTTGCAAATTTAGCGAAGGTACCTTCAAAACCAAAATTGGAGGTACAGTTTACGAAGTATCTACTCATTTTAATCCCAAAGGAACACAAAGCGTTATGGAACAATTCAAAAAATTGATTCTTTCTGAAAATTTAATTTAACCACACAATAGAAAAAAGATAACCGAACACTGTAAAATAAGAATGCCTTTGCAGTGTCCGGTTGTCAGAAAGGAGAAAAATATTATGACAACTAAAAATAAAAACAAGGGACAAATTGCAAATCCTGATGAATTGATCACCGCCCTATATTGTTGTTTATCTGTTGAGGACATGAAAGATCATGACAAAAAGAAAGGCGAGATTGATGAATCAAATTCAATTACGAATCAAAAACAGATTTTACTTGATTATGCCAAAAAACACAGTTACAAGAATACAATGTTCTTCGTGGATGATGGGATTTCGGGAACTCGATTTGATCGGGAAGCTTTTCAGCGTATGCAGAGAATGGCTGAAAACGGAGAAATCAGCAGAATCATCGTGAAAGATTTGTCTCGCTTTGGTCGTGAACAGGTCGAAGCCGGCAGACTGACACAAATCGTTTATCCTTCACTTGGCATTACCTTTATATCCATTCAGGAGAATGTCAACAGCACTACAGGTGAAGGGATGGAAATGCTGCCGTTTTACAATATTTTTAACGAATGGTATGCAGCTCAGACAAGCAAGAAAATTCGTGCTGTATGGCAGTCCAAAGCAGATAACGGAAAGCGTGTTTCATCATCTGTTCCTTTTGGATATGTGAAAGATCCTGAAAATCGGGAAAAGTGGCTAATTGATGAACCTGCCGCAGAAATTGTGCGTAAAATATTTGCTTTAGCGCTTGGCGGAAGAGGACCGTCACAAATCGCAAGACAGTTGGAAAAAGAAAATATTTTAATTCCATCTGCTTATTATGAATCTGTAGGTAGAAAACACTCTCAAAAGATACCGCTAAATCCGTGTGCGTGGGATCAGAAAACTATAGTGCACATTCTTGAAAATAGACAATATACAGGATGTGCGGTAAATTTCCAATCCACTACTGTCAGTTACAAGGTCCACAAGGTCATTTATAACCCTATTGAAGAGCAACAAGTTATTCCTAATATGCAGGAACCGATTATACCGGAGGAGGATTGGCTAAGGGTACAAGAACTTCGCAAAAATAAACGCCGTCCTACTGCGACAGGACGGCAAAGTATATTTTCAGGTCTTGTTTTTTGTCCTGATTGTGGTGCGAAACTTTATTTTTGCTCTGCTAAAAGTTTGAATACAAATCAAGAATTTTATTGTTGCTCCAACTATAGATCTGGCAGGGGTACTTGTAAAGTTCACTATATTCGAAATGTAGTACTTGAAAAAATTGTAATGGAAGCTATCAGCGACTTTGCTGATTTTGTTCGCTGTCATGAACCCGTCTTTCTTTATATGATGGCAATGAAAAGCAAGGCGATTCGCAAAGCTGAATTTAAAAAAATGCAGGAAACGGTTGAATACGGCAAGCGAAGACTTGAAGAATTGGAACGCTTGATGGATAAGCTTTACGAGGATAATACTTTTGGAAGATTATCAGATGATGTTTACGAAAGACGAGTTTCAAAATATGAAAAAGAACAAAAAGAACTTGCAATTACTGTATCCGAAGCTCAAGCCGTTTTAGACAAAGCCGAACAAAAAAGTCTTGATTTGAGATTGCTGCTCCGTACCTTTCGTGAAATGACGGATATTAAGGAACTAACACCAACTCTGGTCAATTCTCTAATTGAGCGCATTGAAGTTCACAACAACGATAAATCAAGCGGCCATTGTTATGTAAAAGTGGATATTTACTTTACAGCGGTAGGAATGTTTAAAATCCCAACCGAAGATGAAATCATTATAATGATGGAAGAAATCTGTAAAAATCCACACGAATATCGTTTTGCAGCATAATAAAGGAACGGTGCAACCTCTTTAGAGATTGCACCGAACCTTACATAGAAAATACTTCCTTATGGGACTTGCCCAAAGCGGTTCGTCCTTTATTTTGCTGTTTTTACTTGAGCAGGCCGTTATCGGTGAAATAGTCGATCTTCATCGCGTGACGGACTCGATCGAGCGTGCCCTGAGCGGTCTCAGCGGCGATTTCGCTGCCCTTCTTGAGAATCTCGTAGACTTCAGGCAGGCGACCCTCCCACTGCGCACGGCGCTCACGCATGGGCGACAGCAGAGACTGCATGACGTTGTTCAGGAACTTCTTTACCTTCACATCGCCGAGTCCGCCGCGCTGGTAGTGCGCTTTCAGCTCGTCAAGGTTCTGGTAGTCCGGCAGGAATTCTGCGAAGTGCTCCGGCTGGCAGAACGCATCCAGATAGGTGAACACGGTATTGCCCTCCAGCTTGCCGGGATCCTGCACGCGGATATGGTCCGGATCGGTGTACATGGACATGATCTTCTCACGAACGACCTCCTCCGAATCCGCAAGGTAGATGCAGTTGCCGAGCGACTTGCTCATCTTCGCCTTGCCGTCTGTGCCGGGCAGACGCATGCAGGCGTTGTTGGACGGAAGAACAATCTGCGGCATCGTCAGCGTTTCGCCGTAAACCGTGTTAAACTTGTGCACGATTTCGCGGCACTGCTCGAGCATCGGCTCCTGGTCCTCGCCGACCGGAACAGCCGTAGCGTTGAATGCGGTGATGTCCGCCGCCTGACTGATCGGATAGCAGAAAAAACCGACCGGAATGCTGGCTTCAAAGTTGCGCATCTGAATCTCTGCCTTAACGGTAGGGTTGCGCTGTACACGGGACACGGTGACAAGGTTCATGTAGTAGAACGTCAGCTCGGTCAGCTGCGGCACCATGGACTGGATGAAGATATTCGCCTTTTCCGGGTCAATGCCGACCGCCAGATAGTCCAGCGCGACCTTCATAATATTCTGGCGCACGCGCTCCGGGTGCTCGGCGTTGTCGGTCAGCGCCTGTGCGTCCGCAATCATGATGTAAATTTCGTCATATTTTCCGGAATTCTGCAGCTTCACGCGCTCGGCCAGTGAGCCGACGTAGTGGCCGACATGCAGGTTGCCGGTCGGGCGGTCGCCCGTGAGAATGATCTGTTTCATATCGTAAACGCTCCTTAAAATTCGTTTTTCAGACAGGTTTTCCAGTTTTCAGGCAGTTCCACGTTGGAGGAAATCCACATGGCGAACATGCCGTTGAGCATCGTCCAGTAGCGCAGAAGACGCCATCGTGTCTCATCCTGCGGAATGCCTTGCTTTTCCGCGATAGCGACAGCCACACGGCGGAAAACGGAAAACGGCGGGTAGTTGCCCTCGATCGGCTCAAGCGAGAACGTCAGCTTCTGGGACGCATTGCGGAAATACGCGCTGAAATACGTCGGGTTGCGCATGTAAAAATCCAGATAGGCGGTGCCGAGCTGTTCCATGGTCTGCGGCAGGCTTTCGTCCAGACCGCTGAGCGTCAGCTCGAGTGTGCGCGTCAGCTCCTGCATGACATAGGCACGGCAGGCGTCGATCAGGCGCTCTTTGCTGTCAAAGTGGCGGTAGATGGCGTTGTGACTCACGCCGCACTGCGTTGCCAGCCGCCGGAGAGAAAGATTTTCGAGGCCGTCCTGCGAGATCAGCGTGACCGCTTCCTCCAGTAGCTTGCTTTTCAGATTTCCGTGATGATACTGATCGGCCATTTCCTCACCTCGTTGTTTGTTGTGATGGGTTTATTATAGTCCTTGATGTTGTCGGTGTCAACATTAAAATGTCACAACGATAACCAATTGCATTTGCGAAAAATGCGTATAAAATGACGAATTACATTATCAGGGTGAGAATTTATCGTTGCAGTGCAAAACAGGATGTTGATGATGTACACACTGTTTTGCAGCAAAAAAACACCGATACTCTCCGGAAAAACGGAGAATATCGGTGTTTGCAGCTACGGTTTAGTAGATTACGACAGTCGAGCCGATCGGTATGTTGTTGTAAATCCAGTTGATGTCGTTGTGCTTCATGCGTACACAGCCGTGCGAAACCGGATAGCCGCTGCTGAAGTCATATTCGGTGCTGGTGCCGGGATAGCACAGGCGGGAGTGGAACGCGTAGCCGGTGCCCGGATAGAAGCCTACAACCGGACGAACCGTGTAAGTACCGGTGGTCCAGCCTGCCTTCAGCTTGTAGCTGACGGTGGTTACGCCGACCGGAGTCGGGGTGGAGGCAGCGCCGGTGCCGACGATAAAGCTCTTGGTCAGCTTCCAGTTGCCCTTGGAGCCGGTGAATACGTTTACATGCTGATAGGCGCGGTTGATCCAGACCAGATAATTGGTGTTGCTGGAGTAGCCCTTGGCGTTGATCCAGACCTCCTTGGTGGTCTTGGAGTAATCGTTGTTGGCCGCGTAGGACGTGGTGTAGTTGCCGCGGTAAACCGAGGATACCTGCTTGAGGATAGCGGCAGCATCGCGCTGTGCATACCACTCGGCAGAGTAATTCTCGATCGGAACGGTCTTCTGGGCGTAAACCTGCTCGGTTTCGCCAGTGGACGGGTTGTTGTAGAGCAGCTTAAAGCCAATCGCCGTGCTGGTCTTCATATTCTTGGTGAAGGTGAAGGTGCTGGTGTGGCTGGAGGTCTTGTCATTGGTCAGCTCGAAGCTGTTGTTCGTGCAGCCCTTGATCGCGGAGCCGTCCTGATACCAGATTGCAGTGCAGGTAACGCCTTCCTTTACGCCGGAGAAGCTGACCTTGGCAGTCAGCGAGCCGCCGGCCTTAACCTTATCCGGAACGGTCATCGTGATCTGAACGCCATCCAGACCGGGATCGATGTTGTCGATCGTGTGGTCGGCCTTAGCCGTTACCGTGCAGCCGACCATGCGGGTGTCCACGGTGCCGATCTTGCCGGTGCCGTCAACCGTGGTGTTCTTGCCGGCCAGAACCATCGTGCCGACCGTGCCGGACAGCGTGATGCGGTTGCCGGAGCCGCGCAGTACGGAAACGGTATCCGCGTCGCCCTTGAGCAGGATGGTGTTGTTGCTGCCGGTAATGGTGATGGCATCCGAGGTCATGCCTTCGAGCACGATGGTGCGGCCGGAAGCGGTGATCTCGATGTTGGAGACTGCGCCGCTGTAGCCAACGGAGCCGCCCTTGCCCGCGATAACGAGCGTGTTGACGGACGAAGTGTTGTCCATCTTCACATCAGCCGTGCCTGCCGGATCAACAGCAAGCGTAGAGATGCTGGTCTGCTTGGTAGCATTCAGTACAGCACGCTCCTCGCCCTTGAGGACGATGCGGTGCGAGCTGCTGACGGAATCGAGCGAAATTTCATTCGTGGGAGCGGCAAAGATCCAGTCGCCGTCTGCGACTGCGCCGGTCAGAGCGATGCTCGGATTGGTGAGTACGGTGCCGCCGGCCAGCTCGGTCGGTGCGCTGTCTGCGTTGGTGGCAGCTGCAATGCGCACAATCATGGTGACGAACTGTGCACGGGTCAGCTTGTTCGACGGAGACAGCTTGGCAGCAGAAGTACCGTTTACAACGCCCTGGCTGATCAGAGCGGCAGCAGCCTGCTTCTGCTCGGTGGTCATGGAGGAGGTATCGGTGAAGCTGCTCAGCTCATCGGTAGCGGTCTCTGCGCGGTCGTACGCAAACGCACGAGCCATCAGCACGAAAGCCTCGGCACGGGTAGCTGCAGTGTCAAAGCTGCGGTTGTCGTTTGCGGTAATCAAACCGAGGTGGATGGCCTTGCCCAGATCCTCGCTGTACCATGCGGACTGCTGGCTGGCAGCCAGACCGGATACACTGTCGGCCTGCGTTGCGCCAAGCGCGCGGTTGAGGATAACGATAGCCTCGGAACGCTTGACCGAGTTGTTCGGCATAATTTTGCCGTTGATGCCCTTCAGAAGACCCAGTTCAACACCCTTGCGCAGCGAAGCGGCAGCCCAGTGACCGTCGATATCCGGGAAATCCGTGGTCGCCGGATCGGAAGGTGTGGTCGGGTCAGTCGGAGTCGTGGGTTTGGTGGGGGTGGTTGGAGGCGTCGGCTCGGTGGTCGTCGGAACGGCGGTCTGCTCCAGTGCAAATGGGAGCGGATCGAGCATCAGATACTGCGGCATGTACTTGGATGCACCGGCACGCAGCGGATCGGAATCGCCGCCGATCACCAGCTTGCTGTCGGAGAAGCTGTCGTCCACCAGCATGCGGAAGGTGGTGGTGCCCCAGTGGAAGGTGAGCCATTGCGCCTTGTCAGCGTCGTTCTTGCTGTCCGCGAGGTATGCCTTTACTTTGTTGTGGGCCTCGGTCAGCTTGGTCTTGCCGGAGTCGGTCAGGTCGATCTCAACGGCTTCTGCGCCGTTCTCGGTGGTTGCCTTGGCAGAGGCAAAATCTGCACGGTCGAACTGCCACTCCTCGTTCAGAAAGTCGGTCACACTGCACAGACGGCGGTCGCCCAGACGAGCGGCCCAGTAAGCGGCAGTGTTGCCGGTAGCTGTTTTCGGAATGGAAACGGTGATCACATCGCCGGAAACGGCGGCAGACGCGCCGGTCAGACCCTCAAGCTGCATACGCTGCGAGATGATCTTCTGCGTTGCTGCCAGATCGGTCTGGAGAGCGGTGCTGTCGTACTCGCTGCCGGTGATCGGCTTGAATGCAAACGTCAGCGCGTTTGCAGCCTTGGTGGTCGCCGAATCATTTACGGCAAAAGCAGTGGTGAACAGCATCATGGCGGCCAGCAGACCGCTGAAAATGCGTTTTGTCAACTTCAAAATACTATCCCCTTTTTGACAGTTGCAGAATGCGGACATTCTGCCTTACCTTATTACCTATATTTTACGTTCCTGACCATAGCTTGTCAAGACGAGTAAGGTTTCAGTTCCGAAACATTTCGCCGTTCTCTGGGGACGGCGTACCCACGCCGAGAGGGCAAGAGGGTTTCTACCCTCTTGACTCCCGTTTCCCTTGGGAGAGCACGGCGAAAATCGGAGAACGGCGATCGCTGCGAAACAGGGGAACGGCAGAGGATTTTTTCTTCCGCATGGACGCGCTTTGCGCGCTATGTGTCCGCATATTCGCAGTGTCAGGACCGTACTGCTACACATATCGGCTGCTCTGCGCAGGCGCAACATAACAGTGTTGCGCAACTCGCTGGCTTGGTGGCTATAGACAGCATCTGCGAGGATAAATTGTGCAAAACATCTAAATTCGCAGGTGCCAGACGGTATAACGTGCCTAAGGGTTGCGCGATACGGGTATCCCCCAGGGGACTCTCTCTTGCCCTTCGGGCAATTCACCTTGTGCCCCTGCCGGGCAGGCAAGTTTCCCTCGCTTCGCAAGCGGTAATCCCGATACTGGGAACAGCCATCCACGCTTTACAATCTGAATACAGCATGTTATACTATAAAATAAGCATAAAAACGACCCTTTTTCAAAGGAGGAAATCACCCATGCTTTGCAAAAACTGCGGCAAGGAGCTGCCGATCGCCGGAAAATTCTGCCCCTTCTGCGGCGCAGCTGTCGAGCAGACCGGTGTCAACGACGAAACAGCTGTATTTACCACCCTGCCGGATGATATGAAGGACCCTGTTGAGACCGGTCCGATTGACACCAGCGCGTTTGACGCGGCTATGCGGGCCGAAAAGCAGCAGCTTCCGGTGGACGACACGGCTGCCGATCCGCTGGCAGACACCAATCCCAATATTCCGAATCCGAACATTCCCACGCAGGCTGCCATGCGTCCGATCGACACGCCGCCGGTCCGCCGTACTGCGGGCACGCCCGAGCGCCGCACGACCTACTACAACGGTGAGGCCGATCCGAAGGACCGCGTTTACAAAAAGCCGTCCAAGGGAAAACGCGGCCTGATCATTGCGCTGGTGGTCATCATCGTGGCGGCTTTGATTGGCGGCGGTGTGTGGTATTTTACAAATTCACACAAGACCGACGAAAACCTCATCATGGCCGAAAAGTACATGGACCGCGGCAACTTCGACAAGGCACTCGAGTATTACCAAAAGGCGCAGGCGGAAGCCAAGGACCCGGCGGCTCTGGATGCGACCATTCAGCTGATCAAGGACTATCAGTCTGCCGAGGATTACGTCAATAACGGCCAGTACACCGAGGCCATTGCGGCGCTTAAGCAGCTGCAGAACCGTGTCACCGACCCGGATTCCGCGATGTACAAGGCCATCGAGGATTTGCTCGATAAGGCGCAGTCTGCCCAGTCGGACGATCAGTTCAACTCCGATCTGGACGAGGCACAAAGCTATCTGGACGATAAAAAGTACGATGCCGCCAGCGGCAAGCTGGATTCTCTGGCAAATGATGATTCGCTGACCGATGACCAGAAAAAGCAGGTCAAGGAGCTGCAGAAGCAGCTTTCCGATGCACAGCAGCAGGAAAAGCAGCAGGAAGAGAACAGCCAGAAAAAGGCCGAGCAGCGCGATGCGTTCAGCAAAAAGATGGATGAGCTGGAAAGTGACGATCTGAAAATTTCGTCGGCAGAGAATCAGGAGGATGAGCTGGCCATGACCGCAAGCTCGTTCGAGCAATGGGATAACCTGCTGAGTGAGATGTACGACTACCTTGCGACCGTGCTCAACGCCGATCAGTACGCTTCCGAGGAGGCAAGCTACAAGCAGTGGGTGCAGGAGCGTGACTCCGGTGCGGAAAATGCCGCAAAGGAGACCGAGGATGACACTGCAAAGCAGCTTGCATCCTACAGCTTTAAGCAGAGCTACACCAAAACACACTGCTATAAGCTGCTCGATCTGATGAACTGAACACAGGAATAACGAAAAAAGGACGCATCGGGGTACCCTCCATAAGGAAGGTGCCCCAAGGCGGCTTTTGCAACTCAACTTAACTTTTCTGAAACGGTGTAGCCTTTACGGTTACGCCGTTTCTGTTTTCTTACGCTCCGCAATAGATTTCTGGAACGATTCTTCCATTTCTTCCGGTGTCAGTTCGTCGAGAATCCCGACGCCGCTGTAATGAATGTCTACAATCTGGATACGCTTGCCGTCAAGATATTTCGGCGCGTGAACTACGATCTTTTCCACAAACTCGTGAATCAGTTCCGGTGTCAACACCTTCAGCTCGGTGATTTTCTTAACTTTTCGGATAAACTGCTGCAAATTCACTGTCTTATCCGTTTCGGTTTCCAGATATGCCTGTATCTCCGGAACGGCAGCTTTTAACGTTTGCTGTTCTTCTTCGTAGGATGTGGACAAGGTCGCATAGCGTTCGTCAGACAGCTTTCCGCTGGCGTTATCTTCGTAAATTTTCTGAATCAGAGTGTCAATCTCAGCAATGCGCTTTTGCGCTCTTTCCAGTTCCCGCCGTTTTGCCGCGAGCAGCTTTTTCTTTTCTTCTGTGTAGCAGGCCATCTGTTTGCGGGCAAATTCTTTCTCAAATACTTGCACATTCAGCATAATACGCTGCATGCTTTCCAGAACAAGCTGCTCCACAACTTTTTCACGGATGTAATGTGCAGAACAAATATCAGAATTCTTGCGGTATGAAGAACAGAAGAAGTATGCCTGCTCACGTTTGCTGTTGTTGGAAAAACTGTAATACAACTTTTCTCCGCAGTCAGCACAGTACAGCAACCCCGAAAACGGGCTGACAATACCGCTTTTCGTCGGCCTGCGACGGTGCTTGCGAAGCTCCTGCACTAAGTCGAAGACCGCTCGATCGATAATGGTTGGATGCGTATCCTTAAAAATTTTCCACTCTTCCGGTGGTCGCTCGATTTTCTTTTTGTTCTTGAAGGACTTTCTGGTGCTGCGGAAATTGACCGTATCACCGCAGTATTCCTGCTTGCTGAGAATATCCGCCACGGTAGCCGAACACCAGTTGTACGGAACGGCAGGCGGCTTGCTGCAATTTCTGCCGATGCTGAGCCAGTGCTCGGTCGGTGTCGGCACTTTGGCGACTTTCAAGCGTTTTGCGATCTGCGTGGGACCCAATCCGTCTACACACCAAGCAAAGATTTGCCGAACGATTTTCGCGGCGTCTTCGTCTACAATCCAGCTGTTTTTGTCCTCCGGGTCTTTGAGGTAGCCGAAAGGCGGATTGGTGGTCAGCGGTGCGCCGGACATTCCCTTGCTTTTGAACACATTCCGCACCTTTTGACTGGTATTCTGCGCGTGCCACTCGTTGAACAGGTCCTGCATCGGAACGATCTGACTGATTCCCTTAGCGGTGTCGATATTGTCCATGATAGCAATATAGCGAACGCCGAGATTGTCGAACCCTTCTTCCAAAAGCTGTCCCACAATAAGCCGATTTCGACCCAAACGAGAATGGTCTTTGACGATCAAGGTGCTGATAAGTCCCTTTTCTGCCAGTTCCATGATTTCTGTGAACGCCGGTCTTGCAAAGTTCGTGCCCGACCAGCCGTCGTCAATGAACACGCGGGTGTTCTTGAAGCCGTTCTCCTGCGCGTATTTTTCGAGGATGGCCTGCTGATTTTTGATAGACCCTGATAGACCGTCCTGCTCATCATCGCGAGACAGGCGGCAGTACAGGGCTGTGATTTTATCCGGTTGCTTTGTCATGATACTCCTTTCCCAGCCGGATATGATTGAACTTGTAGGTGTACATAGTTTATCATATCCGGCCGCAAACTTCAACGCTTTAATACGCTGACTTCACATTTCTGCACTGTCTTTACTCAAAACAATACGCTGCACTTTTTCGACGATGTTCTCCTGTGCTTCTTCATCAAAAAACGCTCTTACTGCATAGGTTGTACCGTTGATCTCTTTGAGAAAATGCAGCGGCTGGACGTAGGTGGTTCTGCGAAACCACGCAATGCGATCCTCTCGGGGCAGTGCCGCGAGGTCGTTTGTTATGAGGTTAAGCTGCGTGTGAATCTCGCGCATCAGATCTTCTGCCATTTACGTACACTCCTCTTTGGCTGGTTGATGATTTAAAAAGGGAGAAGCCTCTCAATAATCAACTACAACCCTTGACCTCAAAAACTGATAAAAAACTTTTTGGAATTTTTATGAATACCAAGCCGAACAGCAAAAACCGGAGCACACAGTCGAATTTCAGTCCGCGTGCTCCGGTTTGTTTTGTTGGTACCAATATTGAGTTTTTTGCGCGGGAGATGTCGTAACAAGCAACGGATTTGATTGTGCAAATCCAGCCCCGCAGGGAATTTCCCTGTGACCCATTTAAAAATCTTTAGGTTGATTTTTATCACCTGAATGTTGTAAACGCCGAGCAGAATGATACTTCATCCGTGCAAGGCACTGATATTGCTGATACTGATACAAGGATAATTTGCTCCCGTGTCGAGATGCAGTGTGTCCCACTGCACTAAATGCGCTTAGACTGTCGTCAAATCTGAAGCGGACAACCCATCATCGTACAGAGCCGGTTCAAGAAAGGGAGAAACTCTGTAAAGAAGTTTCTCTCTTCGGCTTTTATAATCAACCGAAATGAATGCAGGTAAATCAATCACATAGGAGACTTACACAATGGACAAGCATATCCATGATGAAAAGAATGGACTTTGGTACGAACGCCTCCTGCTGTTTTTCTCCGTCATATCACACAGAGCCGCAATCGTTATGTAATTTCAAAACCCTCGGCGCTCGCACTGTTCCTGTGAGCGGCACTGTCAGCAGCTTCTGCGTCGTCTGCTGTGTTTATACCATAGCAGTGTGCGGCGCAATTTCACGAAATATAGTTTTGAGGGAATAAAAGGCGGAAAGACTCTGCCGGGTGTGAGGAAATGGCAGAGTCGTTCCTTGGATTGAGGTTTTTCAAGAAGACTGTACGCCGGAGAGAGAAAGTACAGTCAGATGCGGGCTTACACAGTGGCTGCGGCCTTCCGTTCCTGACGGAGAAATACGGCATTCCATACTGTCAGCGTAAACATTAGCACCAACAGCGCGTACAGCGAAGCCATACCTGTGCGGATGTCCGTGCAATCGGCAAGCGCGCCCATACCGGCCAATACCACCAGAGAGAACACGCCGGGCAGAACGACCAGAACGCCCATGCACAGCGGATATTTTTCAAATATACCGCTGCTATTGCCCATCGCAGTACCATAGAGGCCTGCCATACAAAGGCCGGTGCCGATGGTGCCAACCACCATTGCGGTCGTGTTTTCCGCCTGCATAAGCACAGTGAAGAACACCAGTGTGCCGACCGCCATCATCGGCAGCATCTGATACGGCTGAAACCGGCTCGATATCCGTGCCGTGATCATGCGGCCGCAGCACAGCGCGCCCCATAGAACCGTTGTAAAAATCTGTGCTGTACTTTCGCTGATCGCGGTGCCGTTTACAAAATACGTTACCAGCCAGCCGGACAGCGCGGACTCAAACGCCACATATATGGACATCATTCCGGCGCAGGCCCAGAATATTTTCAGCTTGAAGAAGCTGTAATCGTTCTTTCCGTTTTGGATTGCCGCGTTTCCGCTGGCTCGATGACTGACGCGCATCACCATCGCATGCAGCAAATACAGTACGCCGAACACGATGACAATGCGGAATGCCATTCTCCAGGAAGCACCGCACGCAATAACTAGCAGCGGCGCAATGCAGGCGCCGACCGGATAGAATGCGTGCATGAAGTTGAGCCGTCCGGTGTCCCCCTGCGAAATATTTGCGGTGAACTGATTGGTGAAATTATTGCCGCTGCCCTTGCTGATGCCGGTCAGCAGCATGGCGAGCAGCAGCAGGAACGGCTGCGAGGTGTGCATCAACAACCACAGACCAATGAACGCCATCGCGCCGAGGCCAACGTAGCACTTTCTTGCGCCGAAGTATCGCGGCAGATAACCGGCCGCCAGACCGGCAATAAAATATCCGGCAGACTGGACAGACAGCATCAGGCCGCTGAAGCTGTAATCCAGCCCGTATTCTCCGGCGATCTGAGGCAGCACTGCTCCAATCATCGTCATGGCGATGCCCATGCCCACTTGACAGGTGCAGACATTGCGAAACAGACCTTTATCCTCTGATTTCAGCTTTTTCATGGCACTTTACCTCCTGCTGAATGCGTTTCTTTGTCTTTCTGCACTCAGTATAATCGCAGAGAGGTAAAATATCAAATACCTATTTAATTTTTGATTTATGCTTTACAGGCATATGTAAATATGCTATGCTTTTCAAAAAAAGGAGGCGTTGCTATGGAGCTGCGTGTACTGCGTTATTTTCTTGCGGTCGCCCAGGAGGAAAGCATTTCACGGGCCGCTGACAAACTACATATCACTCAGCCAACACTCTCGCGGCAACTGATGGATCTAGAGATCGAGCTGGATACTCGACTGTTCGACCGCAGCCGTCAGAGCCGCAGCATCACGCTGACGAAAGAGGGCTGGCGATTCCTGCAGCGTGCCAAGGAGATTGTAGAACTGGCCGACCGTACTGCCGCAGAGTTTCGTCCCGAACCGGATGCGCTAGAAGGTGATCTGTATATTGGCCTGCCGGAAACGGTTTCCATGCAGTTCATCGTCCACACCATCCGCCGTCTGCGCGAGAAATATCCTCGCCTGCGCTATCATCTACAGGACGGTAACGAGCACGATGTTTCCGAGCAGCTTAACAGCGGCCTGCTGGATTTCGGCGTATTTGTCGGTCAGGCAGATGTGTCGCGGTTTGACGCACTGCAGTTTCCTATCCGGGAGCACTGGGGGCTGGTCCTGCACCGGGATCATCCGCTTGCGCGCAAGGACAGCATTACGCCCGAGGATTTCATCGGACTGCCGCTCGTCATGTCGCAGCAGGAGCTTGGACACGATAAATTCTCCAACTGGCTGGGCTTTGATATGGATAAGCTGTCCATCGTCATCACGTTCAACCTCGCGTACAACGCTTTTCTCATAGCGCAAGAGCAGATCGGCTGTGTACTCTGTCTCGAGCCACCCGACCGGATCCGCGATCCACTGTGCTTCCGGCCTCTGTCTTCCTCGCCGGATGCACTTTTATACATCGGCTGGAAGAAACATCGGCAGTTTTCGCGTCCGGCGAAGCTGTTTCTGGAGGAATTTCGGCAGGTTCTTAAGGAACAGGTATGAAAAAAGGGGTTCTCGATAGGAAACACTGAGACTGTCGAAAAACTATCGTTTTTCCGACAATCTGTGTTTTGACTTCGCAAAACACGGACGTCCGAAAGTT
>OLQE01000601.1_pt1 | contig 26129 bp, 20 predicted proteins | sample 1643161 | NCBI WGS metagenome assembly OLQE01 (sample SAMEA3136650, study PRJEB25190) | human gut metagenome | reverse complement strand
GCCCGCTACATCTCCAACATCGACCCGAACGACCTGGCCGAGAAGACCAAGGGCCTCGACCCGGAGACCACGCTGTTCATCATCGTCTCCAAGACCTTCACCACGCTGGAGACCCTGACCAACGCCCGCGGCGCCCGCACCTGGCTGCTCGAGGAGCTCAAGGCCTCCGGCGCCATCGACGGCTCCGAGGAGAAGAAGGCCGAGGCCATCCGCAAGCACTTCGTCGCCGTCTCCACCAACCTGGAGAAGGTCGCCGAGTTCGGCATCGACCCGGAGAACGCCTTCGGCTTCTGGAACTGGGTCGGCGGCCGCTACTCCGTGGACTCCGCCGTCGGCACCTCGCTTGCCGTGGTCTTCGGCCCGGCCCGTTTCGAGGAGTTCCTGCACGGCTTCCATGAGATCGACGAGTACTTCGCCAACACCCCGTTCGAGCAGAACGCCGTCGTGCTCATGGGCATGCTCAACGTGTGGTACCGCAACTTCTTCAAGGTCGCCTCGCACGCCGTGCTGCCGTACGACCAGTACCTGCACCGCTTCCCGGCCTACCTGCAGCAGCTGACCATGGAATCCAACGGCAAGTCCGTGCGTTGGGACGGCACCCCGGTCACCTCCGAGACGGGCGAGATCTTCTGGGGCGAGCCGGGCACCAACGGCCAGCACGCCTTCTACCAGCTGATCCACCAGGGCACCCAGCTGATCCCGGCCGACTTCATCGCGTTCGTGAACACCCCGAACCCGCTGAAGGACGGCGACCAGGACGTGCACGAGCTGTTCCTGGGCAACTACTTCGCGCAGACCAAGGCGCTCGCGTTCGGCAAGACCGCCGACGAGGTGCGCGCCGAAGGCACCCCGGAGGAGATCGTGCCGGCCCGCGTGTTCACCGGCAACCGCCCGACCACCTCGATCCTGGGCGTGGCGCTGACCCCGTTCGCCGTCGGTGAGCTGATCGCCCTGTACGAGCACATCACCTTCGTCGAGGGCACCGTGTGGGGCCTGGACTCCTACGACCAGTGGGGCGTCGAGCTCGGCAAGCAGCTGGCCAAGGAGATCACCCCGGCCATCTCGCAGGACGACGAGGCGCTGGCCGCGCAGGATGCGTCGACCCAGTCGCTGATCCGCTTCTACCGTGAGCATAGGGAGTTCTGAGCTCCGCTCAGAACGCTGTGCCCAGCGCGGGCATGCAATACGGCATGCCCGGCTACGAACAGTCCACCGGACTGTTCGTCATGGGAGTTCTGAGCTCCGCTCAGAACGCTGTGCCCAGCGCGGGCGCGCAATACGGCGCGCCCGGCTACGAACAGTCCGCTGGACTGTTCGTCAGAGGAGTTCTGGGTAAAGCTCAGAGCACTGTTGAAGACCCCGGCATCGCCGGGGTCTTCCCGTATCGGGTAGGAATCACGGCGGCCGCCATGCATTCCGGGTATGGTTCGGCACCAATCGGCGCATTGGTGTTGATTTCGCATCCGGCGTATTGTCGTGGCGCTGGCGGTATCGTGCAACCATCACGATCTTAATCGCAAGGAGGCAACAGATGGTGACCACCTATCAGACCGATTCCCCCACCGCGTCCGTGGTCTACATGACCCGGGACATCAGCCCCGCGGGCCTGAAGAAGGCCTACGAGGCGCTCGGCGTCAAGCCCCAGGGCAAGGTGGCGGTCAAACTGAGCACCGGCGAGGGCGGCAACACACATTATCTCCAGCCGGCGTTGATCAAGGATCTCGTGCAACAGCTCGACGGCACGATCGTCGAATGCAACACCGCCTACGCCGGCACCCGCAACGAGTCCTCGAAGCACTGGGAGACGATCAAGGAGCACGGCTTCATGGAGATCGCCCCGGTCGACCTGCAGGACGAGGAGGGCGAGATCGAGATCCCGATCGAGGGCGGCAAGCGCCTGACCAGCGACACCGTGGGCTCGCACTTCCCGAACTACGACTACTACGTGGTCCTCTCCCACTTCAAGGGGCATGTGATGGGCGGCTTCGGCGGGGCCCTCAAGAACATCTCGATCGGCATCGCCTCCTCGCACGGCAAGGAGCGTATCCACTCCGGTCAGGACGAGGCGCTGCCCAACGCGTTCGACGGCGACCACGACTCCTTCCTCGAGGCGATGGCCGAGGCCGCGACCGGCGTGTTCAACGCACTGCACGGCAACATGCTGTTCATCAACGTGATGAACAACCTCTCGGTCGACTGCGACTGCGACGGCAACCCGCATGCCCCGCAGATGAACGACATCGGCATCCTCGCTTCGCTCGACCCGGTGGCCGTGGACCAGGCCTGCGTGGACCAGGTGTACCTGTCCGACGACAACAACGGCCCGCTCATCGAGCGCATGGAGTCGCGCCATGCGATCCATACGGTCGAGCACGCCGTGGAAATGGGGCTGGGCAACCGCAACTACCGTCTCGTCGACCTCGACGCCTGATCCGCGTCCGGAATTGAGCTTGCATAGAAGGGAAACAGATATGGCAACAACAATGAGCATCAGCCGCACGCGCGAACTGCCGTCCGTCAAGGTCCAGGCGCTCGCCACGCTCGCGGCCATCGTCGGCGCGGTTGCGATCCCGCAGATCTTCCACGTCGTCGGCGCGATCTCCGGCCTGGGCACCGGGCTGGGTGAGGCCTTCCTGCCGATGCATCTGCCGATCATCCTCGTCGGCCTGTTGGCGGGCCCGTACGCCGGTGCGTTCGCCGGTGCGTTCGGCCCGCTGGTCAGCTTCGCGCTGTCTGGTATGCCGGGGCTGGCGATGCTGCCGTTCATGGTGATCGAGCTGGCCGCCTACGGTCTGATCGCCGGCCTGCTGCGCACCGCCAACATGCCGACGATCGCCAAGGTGCTGCTGGTGCAGGTCGGAGGCCGCGCGGTGCGCGCCGCCGCGATCCTGTTCGCCGTGGGCGTGCTCGGCAACACGACGGTGGCCGTCGCCACGATCTGGATGAGCGTGCTCGCCGGTCTGCCCGGTTTGATCCTGCAGTGGGGCCTGATCCCGCTGATCATGTTCTGGGTCGAGCATCGCGCCGCCAAGGAGTGACGCCTGTCGTTACATCCGATGATTGATTGAAAGCCGCTTCTGTCCGTCGCATGCACGGGTGGGGCGGCTTTCAAACGTAAGGGTGCGGTCGCGCCGATTGGGACCGTCCGCCTGGCGTCCCCGTGGGCGGACGGTCGTAAGACAGACGCAAAGGAGAACACCTGATGACTATGAACGATGACTGGCTGCGCGCGCAACGCGAACTCAACGCCCATGATGTGCTCGGCTGCGTCGCCTGCCGTGGCGGTGAGACCCTCACCGGCACCGGCCGCGGCGTCAAGCCGCTGCTGGCCTGGCTGGCCGCGGGGCAACGGCTCGACGGATTCTCCGCCTCCGACCGGGTGATCGGCAAGGCCGCCGCCATGCTGTACATCCAACTGGGCGCGGTAGCCGTACACGGCCATGTGATGAGCGAGGCGGGACTGGCCATGCTGCAGTCCCACCACGTCGAGGCCGCCTGTGACGAACTGGTGCCGATGATCCGCAACCGTGCGAACACCGGCATGTGCCCGATCGAACAGTCGGTGCGTGGCATCGACGACCCGGCACAGGCCGAGACCCCCATCCGCGCCGCCGTCGCCGAACTCATGGCCGCGAGGTCCTGACCGGGCTCCCCGTGCCCGTCGGCGCGGCCCATCCCGCACGGGGCATCCCGGCGGACGGTGGTGTCCGAACGAGCGGGTACAGTGGAAAGTCGCTGTGCCGGGAGATTGGTCGCCGCGTGAACCGTTCTCCCCATAAGGGTCCAGCCGGTCGGCCGCAAGGCCTTGCATCCGGCGGATTGGCGGGCTTCCCGAGGGCAAACCCGACGGAATACTGAACCAGTGCCGGCGATGGCCAGACCATGCGCCGCGCTCCGAACCGAGGCGCTGACATGCGGCAGCGTTGGAGGAAACCATCATGGTGAATGCTATCGAGGCATTTGACGCCAAGCACATGAAGCCGGCCGAGGAGATCCCGGATTTCCGTCCCGGCGATACCGTTGACGTGAACGTCAAGATCAAGGAAGGCAACAACTCCCGTATCCAGACCTTCACCGGCGTGGTGATCGCCCGTCAAGGCGCTGGCGTGCGCGAGACCTTCGTTGTGCGCAAGATCAGCTTCGGCACCGGTGTGGAGCGCCGCTTCCCGCTGCACTCCCCGTCCATCGACTCGATCAAGCTGGTCCGTCGCGGCCGCGTGCGTCGTGCGAAGCTGTACTACCTGCGCGCTCTGCGCGGCAAGGCCGCTCGCATCGTCGAGCGTCGCGACAACAAGGCCACCAAGGCCTGAGCCGCATCGCTCACCGTCAAAACGTGAACGCAACCCGGTCGCCGCAAGGCCTCCGGGTTGTTTCATATCCGCAGTCGCTATGATGGAACGCGGTGCCGTCAACCGACCGCGCCGCCAACGCAAGGAGGACGCCAGATGCAGCTGCCATCCAATCCCGACGAGGAACGGGATCTGCGCACGATGATGGTTGCCGACCATGGCGTGGACCCGTCGCCGGTGCCCGGCCGCCGCAAGCCGGAGCCCAAACCCACGGGCACGGGATGGCGCGACACCCTGGTCTGGTGCGGCGTGCCGGTGGTCATCATCCTGCTGTTGCGCGTGTTCGTCTTCGGCATGTACGCCATCCCCAGCGGCTCCATGGAGAACACGATCATGCCCGGCGACCGGGTGCTGACGCTGTCGCTGGCGCCGAAGGTCGTGGATCTCAAACGCGGCGACATCGTGGTGTTCAAGGATCCCTCGAACTGGCTGCGCAACGAGCAGGCCGACGGCATCTTCGGCAAGGACCGCCTGATCAAGCGGCTGATCGGACTGCCCGGCGACGTGGTCGAATGTGCGGGGGAGGGCAGCCCGGTGACCATCAACGGCGTGGCCGTCGACGAATCCGCCTACATCCGTCCGGGCGTGGCACCCAGCAGCTTCCCGTTCCGGGTGGAAGTCACGGAGGGACATGTGTTCGTCATGGGCGATAACCGTTCCAACTCCGCCGACTCCCGGTACCACCAGGATGATGAGGAGAACGGGCTGGTGCCGTTGGAGGACATTGAAGGCGTCGCGTTGGCCACGTACTGGCCGTTGCGGCGCATCGGCGCGCTGGACTCGCACCACGACGTGTTCGCGGACGTCCCCGGCCCCGACTCCGTGGGCCTATGACCCATTCGGCTGACGGTTCGGCCGGCTGAATGCCCCGGACTGTGATCTATCCAAGCGGTGATTCCTCCGAACTGTGATCCATCCAAGCGTCGATTCATTCGGACTGTGATCTATTCGGGCGGTGAACTCTCTAGACTATGGATATCCGGACAAAGATCCATCCGGCCGGCTATGCCCCGGACTGTGATCTATCAGGGATACCACGGCAGGAGCAGGATATGGCGTATGAGATTCCCACACTGGAGTCGGAACGGGAACTGGCCGCACAGGGCTATGAGCTGATCGTCGGGTTCGACGAGGTCGGGCGCGGCGCGCTGGCCGGTCCGGTGATGGTCGGTGCCGCGGCGGTGCTCGCCTGCGACCTGCCGGAGCTGACGGTGCCTGCCGGCGTGGCCGATTCCAAAGTGTTGACGGAACGCCGCCGCGAGGCGCTGTTCGAACCGTTGCGGGCATGGTGCGCGGCGAGCGCGGTGGGGCAGGCCGGCAACGACGAAATCGACGAGTGGGGAATCGGCCATGCGCTCGGCATCGCCGCCCTGCGTGCGCTCAATGACGTGGAACGGCAGCTGGGGCTTATGCCGTTAGGCGGCGAACGGCCCACGTCCCAAGTCCGGACCGGGGGAATCAGCCGGGTCGGCGCGATTCTTGACGGTCCCAACGACTACATCACCAAAGCGCTCGACACCTTTGACGCGCCGGACGTGCCGATTCCGGCGCATGTCATCACCCGGGTCAAGGGCGATCGGCATTGCGCCACGGTCGCCGCTGCGGCCGTCATCGCCAAGGTCACAAGGGACAGGCTGATGGTGGACATCGCCCGCGGCAATCCGCGCTATGCGCCGTATGAGTGGGATCGCAACAAGGGGTATGGTTCCGCGGCGCATCGCCGCGCCATTGCCGAACTCGGCCCCACCCCGTTGCACCGCACCAGCTGGCATCTGACCGGCGAATGACCGCCGCGGCATCGCGCTGGCGTCTGACTGGCGAGTGACTGCCGCATCAGCTGGCGTCTGACCGCCGCGGCATCGCGCCGGCACGCTACCGAGTCCGAAAACGGCCTTTGCCGCGTTCCGTACCGTACCGTTGTGGTACGGAGTCCCGTTTGCGGGGGTTTGGGTGTTTCGTACCGTACCACGGCGGATGCCATGCGGCCACGGAGATGGCTTGCCAGTTGAACCCGCAAATCTACGCGGTCAAGCGGATGCCATACGGCCACAGAGATGGCAGTAGGTGCCATTCGGGCGTCACCTGCGCCATGCGCCTGCGCCTTGCACTTGCGTAAGAGCTGGACTCGCGTTGAAGGACGTCATCGTCCCCTACAGCCATCGGCTCGGCGTCAGCGAATCGGTCGAACGTGTCCCCCTGTGCCGTTTTCCCCTACGACCATCGGTCAGACTCGATCGACACGGTTTTGGACGCCCCCGGCTCCCATCTTCCCCTACGACCATCGGCCCGACTGGGTGGAAGCCCGGCTCGTTCGGAAGGATGAGAATCGTCAATCCCGCCGTTGGTAATCGTTCCGCAGTGCTATGGATGGCGCGGCGGCGCGCCCATAATCTCGGAACCATGAACAGCAATCGAAACGAATACGCGCCGACACACGCCGTGCACGGCGCCGTCCCCGTCCAATCCACGCATTCGCGGACGCCCCAAGGATCCGCGATCCTGAACGCCTCCGGTCTGGTCATGGACTACGGCGCCGCCAACGCCCGCGCCGCCGCCGATCATGGCACCGTCGGCACGGGTCCCGCACCCGCGCACACGCTCGCGCTCAACCATGTCGACTTCACCCTGCACGAGGGCGAGTCGGTCGCCGTCATGGGACCTTCCGGTTCCGGCAAATCCACGTTGCTGCACGCGCTCGCCGGCATCATCCGGCCCACCGCGGGCACCGTGACCTTCCGCGGCACGGACCTGACCGCCATGCCGGACGCGGCACGCACCAGGCTGCGTCGCAGCGCCTTCGGCTTCGTCTTCCAGTCCGGCCAGCTGCTGCCCGAACTGCCGGCGGTCGAGAACATCGCCCTGCCGATGATGCTCGACGGGGTCGCCTACCGTCAGGCGACCGATACGGCGATCCTGTGGCTGGAACGGCTCGGCCTGAGGGCGCTCGCGGGCCAACGGCCCGGTGAGATGAGCGGCGGGCAGATGCAGCGCGTGGCCATCGCCCGCGCCCTGTGCGTGCAACCGGCCGTGGTGTTCGCCGACGAGCCGACCGGCGCGCTCGACCAGGCCACCGGGCGCGAGGTCATGTCGATCCTTATGGAGGCGAGCCGTGCGAACGGCGCCGCCGTGGTGGTGGTCACGCACGATCCGAACGTCGCGGCGTTCTGCGACCGCACCGTCACCATGCAGGACGGGCGTCTGGCGGACCTGCCCGGCGTCGCCGGCGGGCGTGACGAACGCGTGGTGTCGGCCCCCAGCTGGCGGGGGCGGACCCCGAACGAGGGAACCGGGGTGGCCCGATGAGCACCTTCGCACTCTGGCGCCTGTTCCACCGCCCCGGCCACGCCGACACGACCGCGCACACCTCCGCGCTCGCCATCATCGCCTTCGCCGCCGCCACCGCGATCTTCCTGACCGTGCTCGGCGGCCTGCATGGCTTCGTCTGGCGCGCCTCCGCCGACCACACCATCGGCTGCCTGTTCAGTCCCGACGCCTGCGCGCCCGGCACCTACGAGGCGTTCTCCCGCCGGCTCGCGGACGACCAGATGACGCAGATGGCCTCGACCTATGTGGTGCTGGCCGTGTTCGCCTGCATCCTGCTGGTCGTGCCGTTCGTGGCGCTCGCCGGTTCGGCCGCGCGTCTGGCCGCGTCCCGGCGCGACTCCCGCCTGGCCGCGCTGCGATTGGCGGGGGCGACCACCGGCCAGGTGGTGCGGCTGACCGCGTTGGACGCCGCAGGACAGGCGTTGGTCGGCGCACTGATCGGCATCGTCGGATATTTCGCCCTGATGCCGCTGATCATGCTGTTGAACTTCCAGAATCAACGGTTCACGTTCGAGCAGCTGTGGGTCGGTTCGATCGCGCTGATCGCCGTGCTGGCGGGTGTCACCGTGCTGGCGCTGGTCTCGGCGCTGGTCACGTTGCGCCGTGTGGCGATCACCCCGCTGGGCGTGACGTCCCATGCCGCCGAACCGTTGCCGGCGAAATGGCGTGTGCTGGTCTTCCTGGCCGTGGTGGCCGCCGCGTACCTGGTGTTCTCGAATCCGACCATGCTGACCGGCTTGGGTGATGCGATGATCTATGCGGTGATCATCGGGTTCTTTTTCCTGGTGTTCGCCGTGGTGAACCTGGTGGGCGCATGGGTGGTGGCGGCTCGCGCCCGCGCCAAGGCGCGTCGTCCGAAGGACGCGGCCACGATGATTGCGATGCGCCGCATCCTCGACAATCCCAAGCGCGCCTGGCGCAACGTCTCCGGCGTGGCGTTGGCCGTGTTCATCGCCGGCATCACCTCGATCTGCGGGTATCTGTCGACGGCCGCGTGGACGTCGGGTGGCGCCGCGCCGCCGGCCGACGATCCGGGTGTGACGATGATGCGCGATATCGGCACCGGCGGTCTGCTGACGCTCGGGTTCGCCGCCGTGCTGGCCGCGGTCAGCTGCGGGGTGATGCAGGCGGGCTCCGTATACGACCAGGCGGCCGAATACCGGATGCTGGTGTTGGAAGGCACCGACGTGAAGACGTTGAACCGCGCGCGGTTCGTGGAGGTGCTGACGCCGTTGGCCACCGTGGTCGTGGTGGCGGGCGGCTGCTCGCTGCTGCTCATGTTCCCGCTGTTCGCGGCCTCGATGACGCAACCCGCCACGATCCTGAGCTTCGTGGGCGGCGTGGCGCTGTGCTTCGCGCTGGTCTCGGTCGGTGCGTTCGCGTCCAATCGCGTGGCCGCCAACCTGAACCTGACCGATTACCGCGCCGACGACTGACGGGCCAGGCGCGGGCCCGTGTCGGTGGCGGGCCCGTGTTTTGTCCGAATCGGGGGATTCTTGCTATTTCGGGGTAATAGTTACGTTCACAACGTAAGAATCCCCCGATTCGGACAAACAGGGGTTGGCAGGTGCTGGCCCCGTCAGCCCAGCAGCACGGCGATTAGGGCGATGACCACCGGGCTGGTCATCGTGCTCAGCAGGATGCCGTCGCGCGCGAACGTGGTGCCGACGTTGTACCGCGCCGCGTAGTTGTACACGTTCTGCCCGGTCGGCAGGGCGGCGAGCACCACGCAGGCGTACAGCGTCGGCCCGCGGAAGCCCATCACGAAGTAGGAGAGCAGGAACGCCACCGCCGGCATGGCCAGGTTCTTCAGCGCGGTGACGGTGAGCGTGGCGTGGCGCGCGGTCCGCTCTTGCATCGGCCTGGCCCCGTGCAGGGACATGCCGAACGCCATCAGAATCATCGGCACCGCGGCGTCGCCGATCATGTCGATCGGGTCGAAGATGAACCCGGGGATCACGAACCAGCCGACCTGGGCCGAGACGATCGACACCGCGATGCCGAGTATCGAGGCGATGAGCATCGGCTGGTGGAACGGCTGCTTCAGCACCTCCTTGACCGACACGCGGCCGGTGGTGGCCATGTCGAGCACGGTCAGCCCGACTGGTGTGAACAGCGCCTGCTGCATCACCAGAATCGGCGCCACCAGCGCCGGGTCGCCGAGGATATAGGTGGCGATCGGCAGGCCGATGTTGTTCGAGTTCAGATACAGCGAGTTCAACGCGCCGATGGTGGCGTGCGCCGCATCCATGTGGAAGCACAGCCGGTTGATGATGAGGAATGCGACGCCAACGGCCATGGCCGAGGCGAACGCCACGACGATCGACGAGTGGAAGATGTCGAAGATCGGCTCCTTGGAGAGGATCGCGAACATCAGGCACGGGCTGCACACGAAGAAGCTGAAACGATTGAGCACCATCTGCGCGCTGGGCCCGCCGATGCGCAGCCGCGCCGCCACGTATCCGGTGAGGATCACGATGCCGATGACGCAGAATCCCTGCAACGCGTTCAGCAGCCCCATGCCTTCTCCTTGCCTGTATGGAATCGCGTCCGCGGCGGTGCCGTTGCGGACGTGCTAACCAGTGTCGCATCGGCGCGCGGCCGTCGCCGCCTTCGTCTCATATCCCGTTGCGCGACACACCCGGTTTCTCCGGACCGCGCGACATCGTGACCGTGCGAGGAGTTGGAACAGTGGCGAAATATCAACGTTTTGGGGACTTGTATCACGGTCACGATGTCGCAGAGTCCGCAATAGGCCGGGCGTGTCGATTATCGGAACGGGGGCGGGTAGGCTGGGGGACATGAGTGATGAGATGATGCAGGCCGCGGCAATCGAGACGCCGGCGGAGATCGGGTTCGCGCCGGACGCCACGATGGGCGAGGCGCTGGCCGCGCTGATGGAGCAGATCATGGCCGTGTATTCGGTGAGCGACGACGAGGGGCCTCTGACCGACATGGTGGAGCGGTTCCTGCGCCGCCAGCCGCATCTGACCGTGCGTCGGCACGGTGATACGTTGGTGGCCTCGACCGATCTGGGCCGTGATCGCCGCGTGATCCTGTGCGGGCACCTGGATACGGTGCCGGTGATCGACAACTTCCCGCCGCGCTGGCTGGAGCCCGGTGATCCGGCGATCCGCGCGGAGATCGCCGCCGTGCATCCGGACGAGCGCGTGATGTGGGGGCGCGGCGCCACCGATATGAAGGCCTCCGACGCGGCGCTGCTGTATCTTGCGGCCGCGTTGACCGAGCCGAAGACGGACCTGACCTATGTGTTCTACGACCATGAGGAGGTCGTGGCCGAGAAGAACGGCCTGCGCAAGGTGGTCGAGGCCCATCCCGAATGGATTGAGGGCGACTTCGCGATCATCGGCGAGCCGACGAACTGCGGCATCGAGGGCGGCTGCAACGGCACGATGCGCTTCGACGTGGTCGCGCACGGTGTGGCCGCGCACTCGGCGCGCGCATGGATGGGGGAGAACGCCATCCACAAGGCCGGCGAGGTGTTGATGCGTCTCAACGCCTATGAGCCGCAGGCCGTCACCGTGGATGGTCTGGAGTACCGCGAGGGTCTGAACGCCACGCTGATCTCCGGAGGCAACGGCACGAACGTGATCCCGGACGAATGCCGCATCCACGTGAACTACCGTTTCGCACCGGACAAGTCCCTGCCCGAGGCCAAGGCGCTGATGATGGGCGCGGACGCCGGCGCGGAGCTGAACAACGGCGAGCATACGGCCACCGGCGGCGTGTTCGAGGGCTTCGGCATCGAGATGAAGGACGAGTCGCCGTCCGCTCGCCCCGGCCTGGATGACCCGCTCGCCCGGTCGCTGGTCGATCTGGTCCGGGACCGCACCGGCCGCGAGCCGGTGGCCAAGCTCGGCTGGACCGACGTGGCCCGTTTCGCCGCGCTCGGCATCCCCGCCGTCAACCTGGGTGCCGGCGATCCGCTGCTCGCGCACAAGCATGACGAGCAGGTGCCGGAAAGCGACCTGACGCTGATGGCCGGCATCCTGCGCGACTGGCTCGGCTGACACAGGCCTGGGGGCTATGCCGGCATCGGCATCACGATTGAGATCGAGAACACCCGGTCATCCGTTCTGATGGTCATTTCACCCCCGTACTTCGCGACCTGATGCGCGATTGAACGCATGCCGAAGCCATGGAACCGCCGGTCGCCCTTGGTGGTGACGGGCAGACCGTCACGGATGCGCACCTCGCCGGCGTAATAGTTCTCCTCCTCGATGCGCAGCAGCTGGCCGTGCGCGGTCACCGTGAATGTGATCTGCCGGTCGTCGGGATCGGGCAGCAGCACCGTCGCCTCGATCGCGTTGTCGAGGATGTTGCCGAACAGCGCATACACGTCGGATCGCTCCATGAACGCGATGGCCGCGCCGTCCGCCATCGCGGTGAGCGTGATGCCGTGTGCGGCGCAATACAGGCTTTTCTCCGTCAACAGCGTGTCGAGCGCGTCGTCGCCGGTGTCATAGATGGAATCGTAGATGCGGATGGAATTCTCCATCTGCTCGATCGATCGCAGCGGGATCGCGGACAGCGGAATCTGCGGGGGCGACGCGGCGTCGTGGGCCGGGGACGGTTCCGTGTCCACGGAGGTTCCCGATTCGTTCGGTTCCGTACGGTGAAGCTGTTGGATGGCCCGGCGCAATGAGGCGAGGTTCTTGCGCACGTCATGGAATTTGATATTGACCAGTTCGATGTTCTCCCGGCTCATCTCATACTGTCGGGCCTTGAGCGCGTCGATCTGACGGATCACCACCAGGTCGTTCGTCAGCCGGTCGATATTCGACGCCATTGTCAGGATGATCAGGGCGAGCAGGCTGCAGGCGGCGTCATAACAGTGGCAGAGCATGCGGGGAAGGTCATTCAGCAATCCCGCGCGGGAGCGGTCGTATATGGCGATGTTGCCGAGGATGACGAAGAGGATGACCATGAGGCTGATGGCCACGCGAGCCCTCTCGTTGCGGATTTTCGCGCTGTCGATTTCGAATCGCCGTCCTATCGCAATCCATAGGGCGATGTAGAGGATCGTGGTGATGGCGAGTTCCACGGGCAGGCTCGACCACGCCGATGGCATCAGGGTGGCGGTGGCGGTGGCCGCCCGTACCAGCGCGAAGGCGGTGTGCTGCGCGGCGTAACCCATGGCGATGAGCACCAGCGATTCGATCCAGGTCACGGCCAGGGCCCAACGGGCCAGCGGGAGGATGATCAGCACGAGCAGCGGATAGAACAGCGTGTTGACGAATCCCGACACTGACGGGATGCCGGCCTGGACGCCGTCGGCAAGCATGACGTGCGCCACGCCTCCCGCACACGCCCATGCGGCTATGATGATGAGCCCGATGGCGACGCGGCGTGGCCGACGATCGCCCACTCGTCTGCAGAACAGGGCGACGCCGCAGGTGAGTTCGATGGTGAACGGGGCGTAGTACAGGAATTCCAACGGTTCGATCATCGTGGGCCTTTACGGGTGGGAGGCGCGGGGCTGGGCTGGGACGGGCACGCCGGCTACTGGCGGTAGTATCGGCTCAGGGCTTCGAGCAGCGGCTTTTTCCTGGATCGCGACACGGCGATGGTGGAACCCCCGACGAGAGTGAGGGCCGAGCCTGTCACGGATTGGATCTTGTCGAGATTGACCAGGCAATACCGGCTTGCGGGGATGAAGTGGTATTGGGCGAGACGTTCGCTGATCGCCTTCAACGTCCCCCAATCCTTCCACACATCCGTTGCGGTGTGGTACAGCAGACTGTGTCCCACCACTTCCACGTAGAGCACATCGTTCGAATCAAGGAATCGCATGTGGTCGTCGGAACGAATCGCGATGGTGGCCCCTCTGCGCGCATGGACGAGACCCAACGCCTTGCGCATGTACAGGGCGAACCCCGGATACCGAATCGGCTTGACGAGATATCCGATTGCGTTGACGTCGTATCCCCGGGTGGCGTATTGGGCCATTTTCGTCGTGAACACCAGCACCGCGCGCGACCCTCGCGAACGAAGGATCCGCGCCGTCTCCAACCCGTCGATGCCGGGCATCTCGATGTCGAGGAAGACGATGTCGTACGGCTTGTGTTCGGCGTCGTCGCACATATCGAGAAACGAAGGACCGTTGTCGAACCGGGTGATGGCGTAGCGGTCGTCCTTATCGTGGGCGTCCGCCAGATACCGTTCGATCATCGTCTTCGTGGCGTCGGCGTCACCATTGTCGTCGTCGACTATGGCGATGGAGATGTTCTTCATGGAATTCATTGTAGGGTTCGCACCGGGGTCGGCGCGAACCGGAATCCGCCGTTCACGGAATCAGGATTACCGCTTGTGAACAACAGCGACGCGCCCGGGTCGTCATCCATACCATGGGCTGCGTGGACTGCGAGGTCCGCCGGGCGGCCAGGGCCGGCAGATGGCCGGCGTCCGGGTCGTTGCTCCGGAGAAGGGGTATGTCGTCGAAGACATGCCTAGGAAGCGGAAAGGAACGAATGTGTTAGGTATCAACATCACCGATGTGATCAACGTGCTGATATCCCTGCGCGTGCAGCTGATCGTCATCGGCGTCGTGGTGGTGGCCGCGATCATCATCACCGCCGCGGTCAATCGTCGCAGCGTGCGCGACGACGCGGTCAGGAAGCTGGTCCACAGCGAGACGTGGATCGTGGCGGCGATCGCGATGATCGTGTCGCTGTGCATGATGCTGTTCGGACCGTTGGCGACGCTGCTGAACAACGCCACGGCCGAGAAATACGAGATCTCCGATGACACGGTCGCCGCGGGGACCGAGTTCGTCACGGAGGTGCAGCGCGAAGGCATCACCATGCTGAAGAACGATGGCGGCAACCTGCCGATGGATGCCGACGCCGTCAATGTATTCGGCTGGGCTTCGACGAACCCGGTGTACGGCGGCGTCGGCTCGGGCGCTTTGACCGATGCGTATCCGACCGTATCGCTGCTTGACGGTCTGGAGAACGCCGGGATTCAGACTAACGAGGACCTGAGCAAGCTGTACACCGACTACCGCACCGACCGTCCGACGGTTTCCATCCAGGAACAGGATTGGACCCTGCCGGAGGTGCCGGTCGCGCAGTACGACCAGTCCCTGATCGATGACGCCAAGACGTTCTCGGATCAGGCGATCGTCGTCATCGCGCGTGTCGGCGGCGAAGGCGCCGACCTGCCGACCAACATGAAGGTCGGCAACATCGTCTACAACGAGAACTCCACCGAGTACGCGGACTACGAGGACGGCGAACACTACCTGCAACTGAGTCAGACCGAGCAGGATCTCATCGATCTGGTCACGTCGAACTTCGACGACGTAACGCTGGTGTACAACGGCGCGAATGCGCTGGAACTGGGATTCGTCGACGAGTATCCGCAGATCAAGTCCGTGCTGTGGTGCCCGCCCGCCGGCCAGAACGGTTTCAACGCGCTCGGCGAAATCATTGCCGGCGATGTGAACCCGTCCGGCAAGACCTCCGACACCTTCGTCTACGACCTGACCCAGACCCCGACGTTCAACAACTTCGGCAACTTCACTTATGACAACATGAACGAGTTCATGACGTCATGGGGCCCCAACACCGAGGTGTACCCGACGTTCGTGCATTATGTGGAGGGCATCTACGTCGGCTACAAGTTCTACGAGACCGCCGCGGACGAGGGCCTGATCGACTACGACGCGATGGTCGAGTTCCCGTTCGGCTACGGCCTGAGCTACACCACGTTCGACCAGCAGATGGGCGATGTGACCTACCAGGACGGCACGGTGTCGTTCGACGTGACGGTGACGAACACGGGCGACGTGGCCGGCAAGGACGTGGTCGAGGTATACTACAACCCGCCGTACGTCAACGGCGGCATCGAGAAGGCGTCCGCCAACCTGGTGGCGTTCGACAAGACGGAGGAGCTGCAGCCCGGCGATTCCGAGACGGTGTCCATCTCCTTCGATGACGACGACATGGCCTCCTACGACTACGAGAACGCGAAGGCGTGGGTGCTCGAGGCCGGCGACTACCGGATCTCGATCAATTCCGACTCGCACAACGAGATCGCGTCCGCCACGGTGAACGTGCCGGAGACCATCACCTACGATTCCGACGATAACACCCATAACGGCGACGCCGTCGTGGCGACGAACCAGTTCGACAACGCCGCCGGCGACGTCGAGTACCTGTCCCGCGCCGACCACTTCGCCAACTACGACGAGGCGACCGCGGCCCCGGCCTCGATGTCGATGAGCGACGAGATCAAGGCCGAGTTCCTGAACAACGGCAACTACGACCCCGCCGACTTCGACGACCCGAACGACGAGATGCCGACCACCGGCGCCGACAACGGCGTCAGCCTCTATCAGCTGCGCGGCAAGGACTACGACGACCCGATGTGGGACCAGCTGCTCGACCAGCTGTCCGTCGACGACATGGACAACCTGAGCGCGAACGCCGGCTTCGGCACCCAGGCGATCGACTCGGTCGGCAAGATCGCGCTGACCGACCTCGACGGCCCGGCCTCGCTGAACAACACGTTCACCGGCGTCGGCTCCATCGGCTTCCCGTGCTCGACCGCGTTCGCCTGCACTTGGAACGTCGACCTCGCCTCCGCGTTCGGCGACATGATCGGCCGGATGGCCCACGACATGGACGCCTCCGGCTGGTACGCGCCGGCCATGAACATCCACCGCTCCGCGTTCGGCGGCCGTGACTTCGAGTACTTCTCGGAGGACCCGCTGTTCTCCGGCGCGATGGCCTCGTCCGAGATCGCCGCGGCCCGCGAGCAGGGCGTGTACGCCTTCATGAAGCACTTCGTGCTCAACGACCAGGAGACGAACCGCAACAACATGGTCTGCACCTGGTCGAACGAGCAGGCGATCCGCGAGATCTACATGAAACCGTTCGAGATGAGCGTCAAGGACGGCGGCGCCCAGGCCGTGATGAGCGGTTTCAACTACATCGGCACCACCTATGTGGCCGCCTACGCGCCGCTGATGCAGAATGTGCTGCGCGGCGAGTGGGGCTTCCGCGGCATGGTGCTGACCGACTACTTCGCCGGCTACGGCTACCAGAACGCCGATCAGCTGATTCGCAACGGCAACGACATGATGCTCGCCCCGACGGACGTGACCAATCACGTGACCGACCAGTCGGCCACCTCGGTCATCGCGATGCGCGAGGCGACGCACAACATCCTCTATACCACGGTGAACAGCTGGGTGTATGAGGATGGCGAACCCCGGCTCGCCGCCCCGATCTGGCAGACCATCACCTACGTGGTCGTCGCCATCGCCGCGGTGTTGCTGATCATCGCCGAAATCGTGGCCATCCGTCGCTTCCTTGGACGTCGTTCCTCGAAGTAACGGTCAGGGACGCCCGGCGGGTCGGACGCGATCGACGGCCGACCCACGGCGCCCCTTCACGCGGAACGATTCGCGCCGATGCCCCGAATCATATGCGGCGTACCGCGATGATTGTGCGGCGCGATCATTCCTCCTCCCAAGTGCGGGAACCGAGAGACGGTTCCCGCACTTTGTCGTTCGCGGCGGGTTTGCCGTCCGTGCCCCGGCGATGCCGCGACGCGCGGGAGATTCCACGCTTCGCGGCGTAAATCGAACAATGGGCGAACATCCGGCGAAAAGTGTGCGATACTGGAAGACGGTGGCTCTGCACGCCACCGCCCGAAGACTGAGGATGGCGTCGATCCCCTCGCGTGAGTGTTCCGCGAGCGCCGGTGTCCGCCGTCGAGCAGCACAGACTTTTGCAGGAGCAGCCTGTACGGTGCGCGATAGTGCGCGACCACGGTGAGAGCGTGGGGTGACAGCCGGGACGGGCCGGAAAACAGACGACGCGGTGCAGCGCGTCGCGAGGAGCATTGTGCCCAGAGTGAACCGTGAGGGCTTCGACGAGGTCGAAGCCGCAGATCAGTCGTTGTCTGAAGCGTCATCGTCCGAGACCGCCGCGCCGCGCCGCCGCCGTGGCCGCCGCGTCACCCGTGACGTGGGTGCCGCCGGCGCCACCGTCGCGCTGAAGGTGGAGGATCATTCGCTGCCGTTGTTCGAGGAGCCGCATCTGCCGTCCAGGGGCGAGTCGAAGCCTGCGGCCGAGGCCGCTCGCGAGGATGCCGAGTCCACGCCCACGCGCCGTCGCACCCGTCGCCGCGCGGACGCCGAACAGTCCGAATCCGTCCAGGTGTTCCATTCGCCGTTCAGCGACGCCGCGGGCGATGATCGCGCGTTCGACGCGGTGGCCGCGCTGCCCGAGGGGCATGAGCCGCGACGTCAGCCCCGCCCGATGACCTCCCTGCTGTTCCAGGAGCCGGTGTTGCCGGAGGCGCGTCCCCGTCCCGTCCATGACGACGAGGAGGAGGACGGGCAGGAGGATCGTCCCGCGTCCCGTCGTTCCCGTTCCCGTCGTGCGCGGGGCCGTGAGGAGGAGCGCATCGAAGTCGAGGAGGAGCGCACGGAGGAGGAATCCCGCCCGTCGCGCCGTCGTCGCGCCGCCAGCGCCGAGGACCGTGACGAGAACCGCCATGACCGCGAGGAGCAGGAACACGCCGACGCCGCCGATGCCGAGTCGACGCGTTCGTCGCGCCGTTCGCGCCGTCTGAACGCCCAGGAGCGTCGTGCCGCGGCCGAGGTCGAACAGATCGAGGAGGACCTCGAGCTCGACGACATCACCTATCTGCCGATCGACGAGGAGCGTCCCGCCAAATCCGATGACGAGGAGGAGGGCACGACCCGTCGCCGTCGTCGCCGCTCGCGCGGCGGCAATCGCGAGGAGCGTGCGAACGACGATCGGTCGCGTGACGAGCATGAGGAACATCCCCGCGAATCCTCCCGTGAGGACGAGAACGACGACGAGGAGCAGACCGTCAGCCGTCGTCGTCGCCGCCGTCGTGGTGCCAAGGCCGAGCAGGAGCAGGAGCAGCCGCTGGTTCGTCGCTCGCGCAAGCAGCAGTACATCGACGAGATCACCGATGTCGAGGGCTCGACCCGCTTGGAGGCCAAGAAGCAGCGTCGGCGCGACAACCGCCGCGAGCGCAGCCGCCAGAACCAGCTGATGGAGCAGGATTTCCTGGCGCGCCGCGAGAGCGTGGAACGCCTGATGGTGGTGCGCGAACGTGAACGCCATACCCAGATCTCGGTGATCGAGGACAACATCCTGGTCGAGCACTACGTGTCCGACATCCAGGAGGTCGCCACCGTCGGCAACATCTATCTCGGTCGCGTGCAGAACGTGCTGCCGAGCATGGAGGCCGCGTTCGTGGACATCGGCCAGGCCCGCAACGGCGTGCTGTACGCCGGCGAGGTGAACTGGGACACCACGCGTCTGGAGGGCCAGCCGCGCCGCATCGAGCTGGCGTTCAAGTCCGGCGACCCGGTGCTCGTGCAGGTCACCAAGGATCCGATCGGCCACAAGGGTGCGCGTCTGACCTCGCAGGTCACGTTGGCGGGCCGTTTCCTGGTGCTGGTGCCCTCCGGCGGCATGACCGGCGTCAGCCGCAAGCTCTCGGAGCGTGAGCGCAGCCGTTTGAAGGGCATCGTCTCCAAGATCGCGCCGAAGGACATGGGCGTGATCATCCGTACGGCGGCCGAGGGTGCCTCCGAGGAGGCGATCGTCAAGGATCTGGAGACGCTGGTGCACCAGTGGGAGCGCATCACCGCCAAGCGTGACGAGTTCCTGCACGGCAAGCGTCCCAAGCTGCTGCAGGGCGAGCCGGATGTGGCGATCCGCGTGGTGCGCGACATCTTCAACGACGACTTCGACAGGATGATTGTCGAGGGAGACAAGGTGTACGCGCGCATCGAGGAGTACCTCGACACGATGGCCCCCGACCTGAAGGGCAAGCTGGAGAAATGGGATCCGGCCGAGCATGAGGGCAAGGACGTGTTCGACAAGTGGCAGATCGACTCCCAGCTCAGGAAGGGCATGGAGCGCCAGGTCTACCTGCCGTCCGGCGGCTCGATCGTCATCGACCGCACCGAGGCGATGACCACGATCGACGTGAACACGGGCCGGTTCATCGGCCGCGGCAAGAGCCTGGAGGAGACGGTCACCCGATGCAACCTGGAGGCCTCCGAGGAGATCGCCCGCCAGCTGCGTCTGCGCGACATCGGCGGCATGGTGATGATCGATTACGTGGATATGGTCATGCCCGCGAACCGCGACCTGGTGCTGCGCCGTCTGGTCGAATGCCTGGCGCGTGACCGCACCAAGCATCAGGTGGCCGAGGTCACCTCGCTGGGTCTGGTGCAGATGACGCGCAAGCGCATCGGCCAGGGCCTGGTGGAGGCGTTCTCGGAGGAATGCCCGACCTGCAAGGGCCGTGGCTTCATCCTGCACGACGAGCCGACCGTGTCCGCGGACTTCGACGACCCGTATGCCCTGAAGGGCGGCGATCCGTTCGTCAAGACGAACAAGCATGGCCAGGGTACGCAGGTGCAGGTGCCGCAGGGCTCCTCGCCGGACGTCAAGGCCAAGCTCGCCCAGATCGCGGCCGCCGCGGTGGCCGCGAGCGCCGAGGACTGACGGCGTGTCGAGTTGACACGCACGACTCGTCCATTTGCGTTCGTACACGGGTCGGTGTAGATTAGATAGTCGGTGTCTGGCCGTGAGGCTTTGCCGTGCCGGACAGAACAGCTTCCAAACACTAGCAAGGAAACGGATTATGTACGCGATTGTGAAGGCCGGTGGCCATCAGGAGAAGGTCGAGGTCGGTGACGTCATCGTGGTGAACCGTCTCGATGCGAAGGTCGGCGATACCGTGGAGTTCCCGGTCGCCCTCGTGGTTGACGGTGCCAAGGTCACCCTCGGTGCCAAGGATCTTGCCGCGATCTCCGTCAAGGCGGAAGTGATCGACGACTCTGCCAAGGGTCCGAAGATCAACATCATGAAGTACAAGAACAAGACTGGCGTCACCCGTCGCAAGGGCCATCGTCAGCAGCAGACCATCGTCAAGATCACCGCGATCGCCTGATCTGACGGCTGGGTAAGGACCGAAAGGAACAGACATGGCACATAAGAAGGGCGCTTCCAGCTCGCGCAACGGTCGCGATTCCAACGCGCAGTACCTCGGCGTCAAGAAGTTCGGTGGCGAGGCCGTCATCGCCGGCAACATCATCGTGCGCCAGCGTGGCACCAACTTCCACCCGGGCCAGAACGTCGGCATGGGCAAGGACCACACCCTGTTCGCGCTGACCGACGGCAACGTGCGCTTCGGTGTGCGCCGCGACCGCAAGGTCGTCGACGTCGTGACCGCCTGATTTCCGCAGGCGCAATACGTTTGGGCCGCATCCCGCAATCCACGGGATGCGGCTTTTGCTATCCTCGGCCACGGGCAGGGGCACACGGTAAGGTAGGCAGCTATGAGTGATTTTGTGGATCGCGTGGTCGTCCATGTCAAGGGCGGCGACGGCGGCAATGGTTCGGCCGGCATCCGGCGTGAGAAGTACAAGCCGTTGGCCGGCCCGAACGGCGGCAACGGCGGCGACGGCGGATCCGTCGTCTTCGTGGCCGACCAGAACGCCAACAGCCTGTTGGACTACCGGTTCATGCCGCACCGTTCGGCGGGCAACGGCACGATGGGCCTGGGAGACAACAAGGACGGTTCCAAAGGCGACGATTTGATCCTGCCGGTGCCGGTGGGCACCGTGATCTTCGAGGCGCGCGGGGGCCAGGGGGCGCCGAAGAAGCCGGGCGAGCAGCTGGCCGACCTGCGTCATGACGGCGACCGGTTCGTGGCCGCGGCGGGCGGCGCCGGCGGCCTGGGCAACATCGCCCTGGCGAACAGGACGCGTCGCGCCCCGGGTTTCGCGCTGCTCGGCGAACCGGGCGAGGAGCGCGACGTGATCCTGGAGCTCAAGTCCATCGCCGACGTGGCGTTGGTGGGATTCCCGAGCGCGGGCAAGTCGAGCCTGGTGGCCGCCATGAGCGCCGCCAAGCCGAAGATCGCGGATTATCCGTTCACCACGCTGGTGCCGAATCTGGGCGTGGTCATGGCCGGCGACCGCCGCTATACGATCGCGGACGTGCCGGGACTGATCCCCGGCGCCTCCGAGGGCAAGGGTCTGGGCTTGGAATTCCTGCGCCACATCGAGCGCACCGAGATCATCGCCCATGTCATCGACTGCGCCACGCTGGAACCGGACCGTGACCCGATCTCCGACTACGAGGCCCTGGAACACGAGCTGGCCGTGTACGCGGACCGGCTGGAACTGCCGCTCGGCGCAATCCCGATCCCCGAACGTCCGCGCATCATCATCCTCAACAAGGTGGATGTGCCTGAGGCCAAGGAGCTCGCCGAATTCGTCCGCCCGGAGTTCGAGGCGATGGGATACAAGGTGTTCGCGATCTCCACCGCATCGCATGAGGGGCTGAAGGAACTGAACTTCGCGTTGGCCGAGATGGTGGCGCGGATGCGCGAGGAGGTCTCCAGGCGCGAGCAGACGCAGGAGGCCGAGCGCGTGGTCATCAAGCCGCTGGAGCAGCCGGCGCGCCGCCGTCGCGGGCAGGACGCCTCCGGTCCCGGCGTCGACTTCACCGTGGAGCGCGAGGAGGACGCCGGCGGCGAGTTCTGGTATACGGTCAGCGGCACCAAGCCGGAACGTTGGGTGATGCAGACGAACTTCGACAACGACGAGGCCGTCGGCTACCTGGCAGACCGTCTGGCCAAGCTGGGCGTGGAGGACGAACTGCGCCGTCAGGGCGCCAAGCCGGGCGACGAGGTGCGCATCGGCCGCGGCAACCGCGCCGTCGCCTTCGACTGGGATCCGACGATCGCCGCCGGTGCGGAGATGCTGGACGGCGCCCAACTGGGTGCTCGCGGCAAGGATCTGCGCCTCGAGGCGCAGGACAACCGCGCCCGCCGTCGCACGAACGCCGAGCGTCGCCGCCAGTACCACGAGATGATGGACGCCCGCCAGGCCGTCCGCGAGGCGATGATGGCGGAACGCGCCGCCGGCCACTGGGCCGATCCGAGCATCGACGACGATCCGCACGACGAGCAGAGCCTGTTCGGCCGTGGCGAGGAGGCCGACGAGTAGCGTAAGGAGTCCAACCGTGTCCACACCAAGCCAGGCACAGGTGCGGCGGGCCGTCGCGCAGGCGAGGACCGTCGTGGTCAAGGTCGGGTCGAGCTCGCTGACGCAGCCGTCCGGCCATCTGGATGCCGCCAAACTGGAGGCGTTGACGGCGGCCGTGGCGGCCAACGTCGACGCCGGGGCCCGCGTCGTCCTGGTTTCGTCGGGCGCCATCGCGGCCGGATTCGGCCCGCTCGGCTTCAGTGAACGGCCGCGCGACGTGGCCACCCAGCAGGCCGCCGCCTCGGTCGGCCAAGGGCTGCTCATGGCCCGGTACGAGGCCGCGTTCGCGCGTTTCGGCATCCGTGTGGGGCAGATCCTCATCACCGCCGGGGACACGATCCGCGCCACGCAGTACCGCAACGCCCGGCGCACGCTCGAACGGCTGTTGGACCTCGACGTCGTGCCGATCGTCAACGAGAACGACGCCCTGGCCAGCAACGAGATCCGCTTCGGAGACAATGACCGGCTCTCCGCCCTGGTCGCCAACATCGTGCGCGCCGACGCGCTCGTCCTGCTCACCGACGTGGACGCCCTGTACACCGCGCCTCCCGGCAGCCCCGGGGCGCGGCGCATCGACTACGTGCCGAACGTCGTCGACACGTTGCATGAGGTGACGGTGGGCGGCAGCACCTCCGGCGTCGGCACCGGCGGCATGGTCACCAAACTCGAGGCGGCCAGGATCGCCGCGGTCTCCGGCGTGCCCGTGGTGTTGACCAGCGCGGCGAACGCCGGACCGGCGATGATGGGGGACCCGGTGGGGACGGTGTTCGCGCCCGTGCACGACCGCGGCTCCTCGCGCCGGCTGTGGATCGGATTCGCGGCGGAACCGCGTGGAACGATCGTGGTCGACGAGGGTGCGGCGCGGGCCGTGCGCGGGGGACGCGCCAGCCTGTTGGCGGCCGGTGCGCTCGAGGTGCGCGGCGGGTTCTCCGCCGGCGACCCGGTATGGGTGGACGCCGAGGACGGCACTCATCTGGCGCGTGGCTTGGCGGGGTTCGACTCCGAGGAGATTCCGCAGATGCTCGGGCGCAACACGGCCCAGCTCAAGCGTTTCCTGGGCGAGGCGTACGCGCATCCGCTGATCCATCGGGACGATCTCGTCCTGGTCTGAGCGGTCCGCGCCGGCGTTCCGCGGCGCGGCGTTCTCGGTGCGTGGGGATAGCATGGGGACCATGACTATGGCAGACTGGCAGACCCTGAGCGAACGTATCAACAATGTGGCGCCGAGCGCCACGCTGGCCGTGGATTCCAAGGCCAAGGCCATGAAGGCGGCGGGCATCGACGTCATCGGCTTCGGCGCCGGCGAGCCGAACTTCCCGACCCCGGACTATGTGGTCGAGGCCGCCGCCGAGGCGTGCCGCGACCAGCGGAACCACCGGTACACGCCGACCCCCGGCCTGCCGGAGCTGCGTGAAGCCATCGCCCGCAAGATGCTGCGTGATTCCGGCTATGAGGTGACCCCCGAGCAGGTGGTGGTCACCAACGGCGGCAAGCAGGCCGTCTACGAGGCCTTCCAGATCCTGCTCAACGATGGCGACGAGGTCATCATCCCCACCCCGTACTGGACCAGCTATCCCGAAGCGGTCAAGCTGGCGGGCGGCGTGCCCGTCGAGGTGTTCGCCGGCGCCGACCGCGCCTTCGAGCCGGATATCGAGGCCATCGAGGCGGCGCGTACCGAGCGGACCAAGGCGATCATCGTCACCTCGCCGTCGAACCCGACCGGTGCGGTGTGGAGCCGTGAGACGATCGAGGCGATCGGCCGCTGGGCGGTGGAACATCATGTGTGGGTGGTCTCCGACGAAATCTACGAGCATCTCAACTATGACGGCGCCAAAACCGCCTATATCGGCGCGGTGGTGCCCGAGGTGCGCGACCAGCTGCTCGTGCTCAACGGCGTGGCCAAGACCTACGCGATGACCGGCTGGCGCGTCGGCTGGATGGTGGCGCCCGAGCCGGTGGCCAAGGCCGCCTCCAAGCTGCAGGGGCACATGACCTCGAATGTGGCGAACGTCTCGCAGCGTGCGGCGCTGGCCGCGGTGGCGGGCGACCTCGACGCCGTCTATGCCATGCGCGAGGCCTTTGACGTGCGTCGCAAGGCCATCGTGGCCGCGCTGAACGCGGTCGACGGCGTGCACTGCCCGACCCCGACCGGCGCGTTCTACGCCTTCGCCGACGTCTCCGGCCTGCTGAACCGGCCGTTGGGCGCCAACGGCTCGGTGGCTTCGACCTCCGCCGAACTGGCGGCGATGCTGCTGGACGAGGCGCATGTGGCCGCGGTCCCCGGCGAGGCGTTCGGCGCACCCGGCTACCTGCGGTTCTCCTACGCCTTGGCCGACGACCAGCTGGCCGAAGGCATGCGCCGGTTCCAGGCGTGGGTCGGCTGACGGGACACACCGGAACAAACGGTGAAAAATAGCGGTTTGTCGACGAGCGAACACCGCGAGGTGGACGAAATCGACGGAACCCGCTATGATTGCCTCTTGGCGGTTTTGCCCGCCGGCTGATGCATTCGCACGGTCGTGGGCAAAGTTCACCTAGGGATGTGGCGCAATTGGTAGCGCAACGGTCTCCAAAACCGTAGGTTGTGGGTTCGAGTCCCGCCGTCCCTGCCAATTTTTTCCATTGCAAGCCGAAGTGAAGGACGGACTATGGCGAAGAGAAGCAGCAGCGCGCAAGCCAAGAAGCCGAATGTCTTCATGCGTATCGGCATGTTCATCAAGCAGATCGTCGACGAGCTGCGCAAAGTGGTGACCCCGACCAGCAAGGAACTGTTCTTCTGGGCGCTTGCGGTGTTTATCTTCGTGCTCTTCCTGATGGCAATCGTGACCGGTATGGATCTCGGCCTGGGCAAGCTCATGCTGTGGATGTTCGGCTGATTGATCCCGATCTGAAGGTGAATGCATGACTGACGAAGTGAATCTCGACAATCTCGACGAGCTGCCTGACATCCCCGAGACCGGCGAAGAGCCGGCCGTGGCGGATGAGCCGCAGGCGGCTGATTCCGAGCCTGCCGTGGAGCAGACCGCGGACGCCGAGGAATCCTCCGACGAGGAGCTCGATCCCGGCGCCAAGGCCGTGGAGGAGTTCTCCAAGAGCCTGCGCACGCTGGAAGGCAAGTGGTATGTGCTCCACACCTATTCCGGCTATGAGAAGCGCGTGAAGACCAATGTGGAGTCCCGTGTGGCCAGCTTCGGCCTTGAAGACAAGATCTTCCAGGTCGAGGTGCCCATGGAGGAGGTCGAGAAGCATACCGACAAGGGCAAGAAGGTCATCACCCGCGTCCGCGTGCCCGGGTATGTGCTCATCCGCATGTGGCCGGATGAGGACGCCCGCCGCATCGTGCGCGAGACCGAGGGCGTGACCGGCTTCGTCGG